>Ga0180016_100008_pt1 | contig 161990 bp, 155 predicted proteins | sample KR46_M_MetaG_FD_129673 | JGI IMG/M metagenome (GOLD analysis project Ga0180016, IMG submission 129673) | Groundwater microbial communities from the Olkiluoto Island deep subsurface site, Finland - KR46_M_MetaG | ecosystem: Environmental > Aquatic > Deep subsurface > Groundwater | place... | reverse complement strand
GGCTCGATGATTTCCCAATGGGCATCGGTTAGGACACGTCTGGTCAAGGTTGCTCTCCTTCGTTTGCAACCTTGAATCAGAAACTACATCAAATGGGAATCCTGAACGTCAACAGACCCTAGTTCGTCCGGCCTTCTTTTTTGGAGTCAGTCGCAGTGGCGATAGCCGCCTTTGCGGGTCCTGAGGTCGAAGTGGAAATGATCCTTGTGGTGCACGTCGCTGCCGGGGCCGAGCACGGTGGTAAAATATTTGCAGCTGTCGGCCCGGATGTTGTTGAGCAGGCTCTTCTCCCGCAATGCGAACAGCCCCGGCTGCCTTACCAGAATGGCCCGCCCATTGTTCAGCGTGATCTTGCCGACATCAATGGCGTTGCCCTTGGCATGCTCTGACATCGCAGCACCGGGTCTGGAATTCATGGTGCGGCAGGAATAGGACGAAAGCTGGTTGATCGAGCGCACACCAGACAGGTAGCGCTTCCGCGCGGCCGGGGCGAGTTCATTCTTGACCCATTGGGCAAAGGCCTCGGTAACCTGACAGTTGAGCTTGGCGGCGGGCTTGATTTCGATCCCGCCCGAGAGCTTGGTCAGTTCCACCGGATAAGGAATGGAGCAGCCCTTGCCGCTGCTGATCGCCGGAAGGTCACGGAACGTGACGCCGAGACGTTTCAGACGCTGGCGGCAGGCCTTCTCCGCTTGAGGCATTCCGCCCGCCCATTGCGGCGTGCTCGCCGGGTTGGTGAAACGGGGCATCAGACCGGCAAGGCGGACGGGTTTCTCCTCGACTTCGACGGGCCGGTCCTCAAGATCAACGGTCCGGGGATCCTGGGCAGATGCGAGAGATGCAGAAGCAAGGCTCGGATTGTCGGTGCCGATACCGGTGACGACGGGCTGGGCCACATTGCCCTCCGGCAGGGCGGAGGTCATCTGGTAGGTGTCCACGCCATCGCCGACCGGATAGGCCAGCACGTTCTGCAAGGGTGCATCCGATCCGCCGGGGATAGGGGAAGACGTGGACTGGCTGAACATCGCAGGCCCCGAGGGCGCAAGCGCCATCATCGGCGCGGCAGGCTCGTTGCGAATGATCGGCGCGGAGGGTTCGATTGCCAGCAGGTCTCCGGGAGGCGACATGTCGCCCGAGCAGCCGGCAATCACGAGCGACGCCCCCAGCGCCAATCCGGGGAGAAAAGCTCTGATGCGACCGTATCCAGCTACACAAAACAACATGGACTGCTCCGATCAAACGCAAAATCAACGTTCAATATCGCATCCAAGGGTAAAGGAAGACTGAGTTTGCGCGTTAACGCCTGGGGCAATAGTGGGGCAGACCCGGAGCATATGGGCCGGCTTCACACCGGGCTCCTGTTTCTTCCGCTATCTGATCGTTCCGGGCTTCAAAACACACCGTCACCCCGTTACACCTATCCGCCAACGAGGAGCAGATCATGGTCAAGCCAACCGGTGAATTGACATTGCGCACGCTGGCGATGCCGGCCGACGCCAACGCGGCGGGCGACATTTTCGGCGGCTGGGTGATGGCCCAGATGGATCTCGCCTGCGGCATCCGCGCCGCCGAACGGGCACGGGGGCGCGTCGTCACCGCCGCGGTCAACGAGATGTCCTTCGCCATGCCGGTGAAGATCGGTGACACGCTGTGCATCTATACCGATATCGTCAAGGTCGGCCGCACCTCGATGACGCTCCTGGTCGAAGCCTGGGCGCAGCGCTATCTGTCGCCACAGATGGACAAGGTCACGAACGCGCTGTTCGTCATGGTGGCGCTCGACGCCAACAGCAAGCCCACGCCGCTGCCGGCCGAATAAGGTCAGGCAGTCTTGCCCTTCATCTCATAAAGAAACAGCCGTGTCTTGCGCCGGTCCGGCAGTTCCCAGATCTCGTCGGCCTCGACATCAGGGACCGCAAAACTGTTGGACACCAGCAGGCTGCCCGCCTTCATCTCGCGCCGCGCCTTGTCGTACAGCGCGGGCATCGGCTCGGGCGACAAGAAGACGTAGACAATTTCCTCGCCTGAAACGTCCGCAACCCAGATGTCCTGCCGCAGGATCCGGCCGCGACGCGTAAGCTTCGACAGAAGCACCGACACCAGCCAGACCATCGGCGCCGATTCGACGCCGCGGGCGAACCGGCCATCGCCATCGAGCCGCCGCACCACCCCGCCAAGGCCGGAGCCGAGATCGACAAAGCGTGTCGCGCCGCGTTGCTGCATCAGAGACAACAGCGCCTCGGTGGTCCGGCTGTTGCTGAGATAGAGCGGCACCCGCTCGCGCGCGGTGTTGGAGAAGACAAGATAGAGCACCAGAAAGGCGATACCGAACGGCCAGGCGGGCAACTTGCCGGCTTGAAGCGCCAGGGCCATCGCCGCCGGGAAAAAGAGGCTGATCCACACCCACCAGACCGGCAGCCCCAACAGCCTGGTCACCAGCGCCGCCCCCGCGCACTGCACCCCAAGCGAGGTCCAGAACAGCACTCTGGAATCGAGTACGCCAATCAGCGCGAGCCGCATGCAGATCACGATCACGCCGGCCACGAGCTGGGCAAGGACCGCGCCGAGGATCGGATAGGCCCGAACTGCGCGCAGGGCGCGTGCAGGCAAGTGGGTGTCCGGTTTCGTCACGGGATCACGCGGCCACGGTCAGATCGGAAAAATCAATCTCGGCGAAGGCCGCCGCGATCACCTCGGGTCCCGCCCCCGGACGCACCGCATCGGTCGACAGGATCTGCCTGAACCGGCGCGCGCCGCGAACCCCCTGGAACAGCCCGACCATGTGCCGTGTGACATGACCAAGCCGTCCACCCGAGGCCATGTGGTTCGCGGCGTAGTCCATCATCGTGTCACGGACCGCCTCCCAATCCACGTCGGGCACATCCATGCCGTATAGTGTCCGGTCAACCTCGCTCAGCAGCGCCGCATTGTGATAGGCAGCGCGGCCCAGCATCACGCCATCGACATGACTCAAATGCTCAAGCGCTTGATTCAGATCGGTAATACCGCCATTTATCCCGATGAAAACAGTGGGAAATTCGCGCTTCAGGCGATACACGAGATCATAGTCGAGCGGCGGGATATCGCGGTTTTCCTTGGGCGACAGGCCTTCGAGCCAGGCCTTGCGGGCATGCACCCACACCGCGTCGGCGCCTGCCGCGACGACAGCATGGGCCAGATCGCGCAGCGCGATTTCGGGGTCCTGGTCATCGACGCCGATGCGGCACTTGACCGTGACCGGGACATCCGAGACCACCTTCATCGCCGCCACGCAGGCGCCGACCAGGTCAGGCTCGCGCATCAGGCAGGCGCCGAACGCGCCCGATTGCACCCGGTCGGACGGACAGCCGACATTGAGATTGATCTCATCATAGCCGAAGGATGCCGCGAGCCGCACGGCCTCCGCGAGCTTTGCAGGCTCCGATCCGCCCAATTGCAGCGCCACCGGATGCTCGGCCTGATCAAAGCCAAGCAGCCGGTCGCGATCGCCATGAATGATCCCGTCCGCCACCACCATCTCGGTGTAGAGCAGCGCACGCCGCGACAATTGCCGATGAAAGAACCGGCAATGCCTGTCCGTCCAGTCGATCATGGGGGCAACGGCGAATGTCTTGTTCTGTGTGTTCAACATGGCCTTCCGCATTTGGGTCCGCCCACTCTTGAAGGCGCAAGACCTCAATCGGGCGGGACTGCGCGGCTGTCTACCTTATTTCCTGCAATCTTGCACCGCTTTTCACGATTGAGCCTAGGGACCGACATTCCCCCAGACCGGCCGTCGGCCTCGACCGTCAGCACGTCCCGCGCGACCGGGAGCGCAGGCAGGTGGTCGACTGCCGGACCCAAATCACCGCCCAATCGCAGCAAACACCTTGACATCGTTGCGATTGCAACTAATTCTGGCGCGGCCGGACCGCAGCGTTGCGGCAGCCCAGAGGAGACCTTGCCATGACCAGCCCTGCCCTGCCGAAAGGATTGATCCGCGCCGTGGACACCACGGGAACGATGCCGGGTTACATGCCCGGGTTCGGCAATGATTTCGAGACCGAGGCGCTGCCCGGCGCCCTGCCGCAGGGCCGAAATTCGCCCCAGAAATGCAATTACGGGCTTTATGGCGAACAGCTCTCCGGCACCGCCTTTACCGCGCCGAGCCACCAGAACGAGCGGACCTGGTGCTACCGCATCCGCCCTTCGGTGAAGCATTCCGGCCGCTACGAGAAGATCGACCTGCCCTACTGGAGGTCGGCGCCGAATGTCGATCCGGACGTCATTTCCCTCGGCCAGTACCGCTGGGATCCGGTCCCCCATTCCGACGCGCCGCTCACCTGGCTTACGGGCATGCGCACCATGACGACTGCGGGCGACGTCAACACCCAGGTCGGCATGGCGAGCCATATCTACCTTGTCACCCAATCCATGGTGGACGCCTATTTCTATTCCGCCGACAGCGAACTGCTGATCGTTCCCCAGGAAGGCCGCCTGCGCTTTTGCACCGAATTGGGCGTGATCGATCTCGAGCCCAGCGAGATCGCCATCATTCCGCGCGGCCTGGTCTACCGGGTCGAACTCCTCGACGGTCCGGCGCGCGGCTTTGTCTGCGAGAATTACGGCCAGAAGTTCGAGCTGCCCGGCCGCGGTCCGATCGGCGCCAACTGCATGGCCAACCGCCGCGATTTCAAGACGCCGGTGGCTGCCTTCGAGGATCGCGAGGTTGCTTCCGTGCTGACCATCAAGTGGTGCGGCCAGTTCCATGAGACCCGCATCGGCCATTCGCCGCTCGACGTCGTCGCCTGGCACGGCAATTACGCGCCGGTGAAATACGACATGCGCAACTACTGCCCGATCGGCGCGATCCTGTTCGACCATCCCGATCCGTCGATCTTCACCGTGCTGACCGCACCCTCGGGCGTGCCGGGGACGGCGAACATCGACTTCGTGCTGTTTCGCGAGCGCTGGATGACCATGGAGGACACCTTCCGCCCGCCCTGGTACCACAAGAACATCATGTCCGAACTGATGGGCAATATCTATGGCGAGTATGACGCCAAGCCCAACGGCTTCGCCCCGGGCGGCATCAGCCTGCACAACATGATGCTGCCGCACGGGCCTGACAACGAGGCCTTCGAGAAGGCCACCCACACCGAGCTCATGCCCAACAAGCTCGACAACACCATGTCGTTCATGTTCGAAACCCGGTTCCCGCAGCATCTGACGACGTTTGCGGCCAAGGAAGCGCCCTTGCAGGACGACTATATCGACTGCTGGGACAGCCTGGAAAAGCATTTCGACGGAACCATCGAAGGCAACTGGGACAAATAGGCTGGCGGCGCGGCGAGCCCAGAGCCTGCGCGGTTCAGCGCAAACTACAATTCGTAATTCAGCGACCGCAGCGGCACGATCCGGACTGCGGTCGAACTGCCCGAACGGGCGCAACAACATTGAGGAAATAACATGGCCAAGGCATTCGCATCGCAAGGCGACATGGAAGACAAGAAGATCAGCTTCACGAAGATCGGCGAAGGCCTTTACGCCTTCACCGCCGAAGGCGATCCCAACACCGGCGTGATCATCGGCGACGACAGCGTCATGATCGTCGAGGCGCAAGCCACACCGCGGCTCGCGCGCAAGGTGATCGACTGCGTCCGCTCGGTCACCGACAAGCCGATCAGCCATGTGGTGCTGACCCATTACCACGCCGTCCGCGTGCTCGGCGCCTCCGCCTATGGCGCGCGCGAGATCATCATGTCCGACACGGCAGCCGCCATGGTCGAGGAGCGCGGACAGGAGGACTGGGACAGCGAGTTCGGCCGCTTCCCCCGCCTGTTCCAGGGCCATGAGGAAATCCCCGGCCTGACCCGGCCGACCACCACCTTCTCGGAACAGATGACGGTCTATCTCGGCAAGCGCCGCGTCGACATCATGAAGCTCGGCCGCGCCCATACCGCCGGCGACGCGGTCATCTGGGTGCCCGATGAGGAGGTGATGTTCACCGGCGACATCGTCGAATATCATTCCGCCTGCTATTGCGGCGACGGGCATTTCTCCGACTGGGCCGAAACGCTGGCCAACATCGCGGCTTTCGAGCCCAAGAGCATTGCGCCCGGCCGCGGCGACGCGCTGGTGGGCGAGGAGATGGTCGCCAAGGCGCTCGCCGCCACCGCCGATTTCGTCGAGAGCACCTACAAGCCGGTGGTGCGCATCGTGGCGCGTGGCGGCACTCTCAAGGAAGCCTGGGACGCGGTGCGCGCCGCCTGCGACCCGAAATTCTCCGACTATGCGATCTACGAGCACTGCCTGCCGTTCAACGTCGCCCGCGCCTATGACGAGGCCCGCGGCATCGACACGCCGCGGATCTGGACGGCTGAACGCGACAAGGCCATGTGGGAAGCGCTTCAGGGCTGACACATTCTCTGGGAGGAGGACACCCATGCTGCAGGATCGCTACTCGCTGGCCTTCAGGCTGTATCCCTATCAGCGCTCCGCCGATCAGGACGCACCCACCCCTGTCCGCCATCCCGTGGTGGTCGGCGGCGGCGGGCCGATCGGTCTGGCCATGGCGCTGGATCTCGGACGCCAGGGCATTCCTGTCGTCGTGCTCGACGATCACGAAGGCATAGGCCAGGGCAGCCGGGCCATCTGCTTCTCCAAGCGGTCCCTGGAGATTGCCGACCGCTATGGCTGCGGCGATGCCATGCTCGAGAAAGGCGTGGTCTGGAATGTCGGCAAGGTCTTCCATGACGACCGGCAGGTGTTCGAGTTCAACCTGCTGCCCGAGCAGGGCCACAAGTACCCGGCCTTCATCAATCTGCAGCAGCCCTATTTCGAGCGCTTCCTGTTCGAGCAGATCGAGGCCGAGCGCGCCAGGGGCGCGCCGATCGAGATCCGCGGCCGGAACCGCATCGATGCGGTCGAGGACAAGGGAAACGGGGTGGAATTGACCGTCATGACGCCGGACGGCCCCTACACGCTTCAAGCCGACTGGCTGATTGCCTGCGACGGAGCCAATTCCCCGATCCGCGGCATGCTCGGCCTCGATTTCGAGGGAAGGGTGTTTCAGGACAGCTTTCTCATTGCCGACATCACCATGAAATCGGCGAGTTTTCCAACCGAGCGCTGGTTCTGGTTCGAGCCCTGGTTCAAATCAGGCGCCTCGACGCTGCTGCACAAGCAGCCCGACGACGTGTGGCGGGTGGACTTCCAGATCGGCTGGGACATCGACCGCAAGGAAGAGATGAAGCCCGAGAACATCCGCAGGCGGCTCGACGCCATGCTCGGTGCCGACGTCGAGTACGACATTGTCTGGTCGTCGATCTACACGTTCCAGTGCCGGCGGATGCGCAAATTCCACCACGACCGCGTGATCTTCGCGGGCGATTCGGCCCATCAGGTCTCACCCTTCGGCGCGCGCGGCGCCAATTCCGGCATGCAGGATGTCGACAATCTCGGCTGGAAGCTGGGCCTGGTGATCAAGGGCCAAGCCCCCGGAACGCTGATCGACAGCTACAACGAGGAGCGCATCCACGGCGCCGACGAGAACATCTTGAACTCGACCCGGGCGACCGATTTCATCACGCCGAAGTCGAAGACCAGCCACGTCTTCCGCAATGCCGTGCTGGATCTGGCCGAAGATCTGCCTTTCGCCCGCAGCCTGGTAAATTCCGGCCGCCTCTCGGTGCCCTGCACCTATGACGGGCTTTCGCTCAACGGCCCTGACCAGCTCAAAGGCGGGCCGGCGCGCACCAGACCCGGCAGCGCCTGTCCCGACGTTCCGCTGGAGGACGGCTATCTCCTCAATCGTCTCGGCGACGGCTTTGTTTTCCTCACAATCGACGCGGATGCACCCGAGAGTATCGAGGACGACGGGATGACCGCCCGACATGTTGCGCTCACAACAATGGACGACCCGAGCGGCGCCCTCGCCGAGCGCTATCTCGGCACGGCCAAATCCGCCGTCTACCTCATCCGTCCCGACCAGCATGTCGCAGCACGTTGGGATCACTTTGATGACGCCGCCCTGCGCAAGGCCCTGCGCAAAGCCCGCGGAAAGGACTGACCATGGCAAAGCTCGTCACATCATTGAACATTGTCGCCCCTGACGACTTCTACGAAAGACTGATCCGCACCCATGAGGGCCTGTCGGACGATGAAAGCGCCGCGCTCAACGCGAGGCTGATCCTGATCCTTGCCAATCATGTCGGCGACGCCGAGGTGTTGAACGAGGCCCTGGAGACCGCCCGCAAGGCAGCGCGCTGACGGCGCACCCAGGCGGATCCACGCGTGAGCATCGCTGCTGACATGATGCTTTCGCGCGGCTATGCTGCCGCATCACCGTCGGGACCGAGGCACGCTGCACCATGAAACATCCTCGCATCGGATTAGCGCTGGGCAGCGGTGCTGCGCGCGGATGGTCGCATATCGGCGTCATCGACGCCCTTGCCGAAGCCGGGATCGAGCCCGAGATCGTCTGCGGAACATCGATCGGCTCGCTGGTCGGGGCAGCCTATGTCGCAGGGCGATTGCCCGCGCTGCGGGAGTGGGCCATGGCGGCGACCTGGCGCGAGATTGTCGCACTGGTCGATGTCCGCCTGTCGGGCGGCGGGGTGGTGGACGGCAAGCAGATCGTCGCTTTTCTCAAGAGGCTCGGCATCGATGCCCCGATCGAAAACTACGATAAGAAATACGCGGCCGTCGCCACGGATCTGGTCACCGGCCGCGAGATCTGGCTGCAGTCGGGACCTGTATATGAGGCCGTGCGCGCCTCGATCGCCCTGCCCGGCATCCTCAGTCCGGCCCGGATAGATGGCCAATGGCTGGTGGACGGCGGCCTCACCAATCCGGTCCCGGTCTCGGTCTGTCGCGCGCTGGGGGCGGATGTGATCATCGCCGTCAACCTCAATGGAGACCTTGTCGGGCGGCGTTTCGAGAGCGGGCCGGCGCCTTCGGCCAATGCCGTTCAGACGCCTGTTCCAAACGAATCCCTTGATCGCATGCTGAACCACTTGCCGGAACCGTTGCGCGCGCAAGCAAGGCAGATGATGCCAAACCTGCTTCCGAAAGGGGCTTCAGTGCCGGGTTACTTCGATGTGATTTCCAACTCCATCAACATCATGCAAGACCAGATCACCCGCACCCGTCTCGCGGGCGAGCCGCCGCATGTGATGCTGATCCCGAGGCTGGGCGATCTGGGCCTGATGGAGTTCAACCGTGCCGCGGAGGCGATTGCCGAAGGCCGGGCCTGCGTCGAAAACGCGCTGCCGATGCTGCGGCGCTACCTGTAGGTCCGGGTTTCCGACTTCAGACCTCCTGTTGGAGTAAGATCGGCCCGCATCTTCCTGCTCAAACCATCATTGCCAGGGAACAAATTACGCCCTCTCCGCGTTAAACCCGGAGAGCAATGGAGAAAGCTATGCCTTTGATGAAAAAAGGTTCCATGATTGATCCAGTCGATGCCCATGTTGGTGGAGACGCCGATATCGGCGGCATCGCCCAGACCATTACATCGGATGATATCGACGCGATCGTGATGTCACCGGCACCCGCGAATGAGCGGCTCGACGCACTGCACGGGATGCGCAGCGAACTGGAAGCCAGGTCGCACGCCGACTTCGGCAATGAAATCGAGCCGCTGATCAACCAGATTGAAGCGGGCATCGCCCTGCTCTCGATGCGAGCTTGAATCAAGATTTTTCTATTGCATCACGAACGAGGAGGACACGGCATGGCCAGCAGTAACCAGAGAGCGTCCATCAAGGACAACGACACCTACGAAGCCCTGCGCGATGATGGCGCATCAAAACAGAAGGCGGCGCGCATCGCCAATGCGCAGGCCAATGACAGCCAGCATCCGTCCGTCAAGGGCGGCAAGGCGCCGGCCTATGAGCAATGGTCGAAGGACGCGCTTTACCAGCGCGCCCAGGAGCTCGACATCGAAGGCCGGTCCGAGATGGCCAAGGATGAACTGATTGACGTCTTGCGTCACTCCTGAAGCAAGCGCGGCGTTGAACGGTCTGTTCGAGCAAAGCTCGAGCCTGATGACCAGCCGCCAGTTCATTTCGCACAATTGAGGAACTCAAGTGCGTTGCCCGCGTTGGTGACCGGTAAGTTCAAACGAACAAGGAGCCAATCCATGCCCGCTATGGAGAACGCAAAAATTCTGATCATGTCGACCCACGGCTTTGAGCAGTCCGAACTCGAATTTCCGCTCGAACACCTCAAGAAGGCTGGCGCCACGGTTCATGTGGCCACTCTTGACGGCAAGCCGATCAAGGGCTGGGACGAGAAGGACTGGGGCGCGTCGGTCGACGCTGACCTCAAGATCTCCGACGTCAAGGTCGACGACTACATCGCCCTGGTGCTGCCCGGCGGCCAGATCAACCCCGATCTGCTGCGCGTCGAGAAGGACGCCGTCAAGCTGGTGCGCGATTTCGTCACCGGCGGCAAGATCGTCGCCGCCATCTGCCATGCCCCGTGGCTGCTGATCGAAGCCGGCGTCATCAAGGGGCGCGAAGCGACGTCCTATCACTCGATCCGCACCGACCTGGAAAATGCCGGCGCCAAATGGATCGACGCCGAGATCGCCATCGACAACGGCATCATCACCAGCCGCTCGCCCAAGGATCTGGAGGCCTTTGTCGCCAAGATCATCGAGGAAGTGCGCGAAGGCGAACACCACCGCAGCTCTGCCAACGCCGCCTGATCTGAAGCCTCACGGGGCAATTGCTGATGCAGTTGCCCCGTGTCGGCCATGATCGGCTGCCAATTTCAAGAAATTCCTTCACCACAAAATGCAAGCCGGAGACCGCATGTCACACAAACCAGTTCCGCACAAAACACTCATCGTCGTGGGCACCGGAGAAGGCGCCAAATTCTACCGCAACTCCGCCAAGAGCGGCGAACTCAAGCTGCAGCATGAGCGGGACCTTGAGCCGGGCGATCTCGCCGATCAGGGTCCTGCCGGCAAGCAGCCAGCCGACACTTCGCCCAAGGAGTCGATGGAAGCGACTTTCTCGAAGATATTGGCCAATCACCTTTATGACCTTGCGCAGGCCCACAAGTTCGACGACCTCATTCTGGTTCTTGATCCCGAGACGTTGGGCGAAACCCGGCCAAGCCTGCATGTGAGCGTCACCGACAAGATCCGGCTGGAATTGCCGAAGACCCTGACCAACAGCAAGATCGAAGATATCGAGAAATCCATTCTCGCAGCGTTCTGAGATCATGACGACGGAGGCCGGGTCCCGTACCCGGCCTCTTTCCGTCAGCTCGCAGGATTGTGCCAGCGGTTGCCTGATCAAGCCACCCATGCGAAATGTCCTTCGGAGGTAATCAATTCCTGGGGGGATCCATGGCCGTCAGCTTCACCACCACGCGCATGCTGCATTTCGGAGACTGCGATATCTCCGGCACCGCTTACTATCCGTCCTACCTCAACCTGCTCAACGGCGTGAACGAAGAGTTCTGGTCGGTAATCGGCTTTCCCTGGCACGAGATCATCTGGAAGGAGCGCTGGGGCACGCCGACGGTGCACCTGACCTGCGATTTCTCCAAGCCGTCCTTCTTCGGCGATACGCTGACGTTTGAGCTGACCGTCACCAAGGTTGGCCGGTCATCGATGACGGTCGAGCACACCGTGCTGTGCGACGGCGAGAAGCGCTGGACCAGCAAGCAGGTTCTGGCCGCGAGCCAGCTCGACGAGCACACATCCATCCCCTGGCCCGACGCGGTGCGCGCCAAGCTGGTGTCTTTCCTGCCCCAGGAGCCCGCCGAACCGACACCCGCGGAGTGACCCCGCGCGGGACCTACGTCAGTCCGATCTGATTTTCGGCGATTTCTCCGGCATCAGGCCGGAGCGGAACTTCTGCAGCACGAATTGCAGCAGCAAACCGACCAGCAGCATGCGGATATAGGACGACCGCGTGATCCATTCCGGCGGCAGGCGGCTGGTGAGAATCTCGGTCGCCGACCAGATGAACCAAATCGCCAGCGCCCCGAGGATGGCGCCGCGGTTGTTGCCCGAGCCGCCGGCCATCAGCATGACCCAGACCAGGAACGTCACCAGCAGCGGCTCGGTCGCGGACGGCGACAGGAACTTGAAATAATGTGCCGACAGACCGCCGGCGAGCCCCATGATGGCGCAGCCGATGACAAAGGTCTGCACCCGGAACCAGTCGACATCCTTGCCCGCCGCACGCGCCGAATCCTCATTGTCGCGGATCGCCCTGAGCGTCCGTCCCCATGGGCTCACATAGAGCCGCTGGCAGAGGATATAGACGCAGAGCACGCAGAACCAGACAACCGCGAGATAGACGAGATCGGCGGACCTGCCCTGCACCAGATCGCCAAACGGGCGCGGCACGCCGGAGATGCCGAGGCTGCCATTGGTCAGCCAGGATTCATTGACGATCACCAGCCGCAGGATTTCGGCGATGCCGACCGAAGCCATGGCCAGGTAATCGCTCTTGAGCCGCACGCAGATCTTGGCAACGATCCAGCCGGTCGCCCCGGCCACGATCATCGCCGCAACCAGCCCCAGCGGAATGGGAAGACCGAAGCCGCCGAGATGCTTGTCCGACGCAGCCGTGGTGACGATCGCCGAGGCATAGGCGCCGACAGCGAAGAACCCGGCGATGCCTGCATTGAACAGGCCGCCCATGCCCCATTGCACATTCAGCGCAAGACAGAGCACCGCATAGATTCCGCCCGCGATCAGCACGCTGACGAGATAGAAGAACAGGCCGGTCATCTCCATTACAGAAGCCTCCCCTTGAACAGGCCCTGCGGCCGGAACAGCAGCAGCGCCACCATGATGAAGAAGGCCACGGCGGATTTGTAGGACGGCGAGATCAGCGCTTCATCGCTGAGCCAGGTGTAGGTCACCGTTTCCTCGGCGATACCGATGATGAAGCCGCCGGCAATGGCGCCCATCGGCTTGCCGATGCCGCCGAGCACGGCGGCTGCGAACATCGCAAGCAGCAGGTTCCAGCCCAGATTGGGATGCATGGAGGTGTCCATGCCGGCAAACACACCTGCGGTGGCGGCGAGCGACGCGCCGATCACCCAGGTCCAGCGCACCACCCGTTCGGTGTCGAGCCCGGCGACGGCCGCCAGATCCGGCTCGTCGGAGACCGCGCGCATGGCCCGGCCCAGCTTCGAGCGGGTCAGGAAGTAGTGAAGGGCTACGGCAATGATGACCGTCAGACTGATCACCTGCATGTGCAGCTCAGAGATCCGGAAGGTGTCGAACAGCACCACCGGCATGCGCACGCCCGAGATGAACACCTGATTGCCAGAACTCCAGAACAATTGCGCGAGCGACCGGAAGATCAGCGCCACGCCGAAGGAGGCGATCACCGTGTAGATGGTCGGCAACTGCCGGAGCGGCTTGTAGAAAAACCGGTCCACCGCGAGCGCCGAGACGATTGCCAGGGCAATCCCGAACGGCAGGAGCAGCAATGGATGCGCCGGGATGAACCAGACGGCGGTGAGCACGCCATAGCCGCCAATGGTCATCAGGTCGCCATGGGCGAAATGCGCGAACCGCAAGATCCCGAAGATCATCGAGATCCCCACCGCGCCCAGCGCATAGACACTGCCGATCGCAAGTCCGGGAACCAGATACAGGTTGATAAAGTCGATCATGCCGAAGCACCCCCGAGGAAGGACCGGCGCACCGCATCGTCGCTGAGCAGCGCCTCGCCCGTTCCTGATACAAAGTTCCTGCCGCCGACCAGCACGTGGCCATTGTCAGCGATGCGCAGCGCCTGCTTGGCGTTCTGCTCGACCATCAGGATGGTCACGCCGCGCTTGCGGATGTCGAGCAGCAGGTCGAAGATGATCTCGAGATAGGCCGGCGATAGGCCGGCGGTCGGCTCGTCGAGCAGCAAGAGTTTCGGCTCGCTCATCAGCGCCCGGCCCATCGCCACCATCTGCCGCTGCCCGCCCGACAGTTCGCCCGCCGCCTGTCCGAGTTTGTCCCTCAGGTCGGGAAACAGCGCCAGCACGCTTTCCCGCACCGCGGCCTTGTCCTTAGGCGGCGCGGCATAGGTGCCGACATCGAGGTTCTCGTCCACCGACAAGGTCGGAAACACATTGCGGCTCTGCGGCACCATGGAGATGCCGAGCGGCACCAGTTGCGCGGTCTTCAGCCCGGTGATGTCCTTGCCTGAAAACGCGATGCCGCCGTCGGAGCGCGCCGTCAGCGCGAAGATGGTCTTGAGCAGCGTCGACTTGCCGGCGCCGTTCGGGCCGATGATAACCGCGATCTCGTGCTCGGCGACATCGAGATTGATCTCCTCGATGATCGGCACGCCGCCATATCCGGCGGTCAGTCCCTTGACGGAAAGCAGCGCGCTCATGGCCGGGCCTCGTATTTTCCACCGCCGAAATAGGCTTCGATGACGCGCGCATCCTGGCGCACGGCGTCCACCGTTCCCTCCATCAGAAGCGTGCCCTGGGCCATCACGATGACCTCGTCGCAGAGCTTGGAGACATAATCGAGATCATGTTCGATCAGGCAGAAGGTCAATCCCTGCTCCTTGTTGAGATGCAGGATCTTGTCGGAGATCTTGGCGAGCAATGTGCGGTTGATGCCGGCGCCGATCTCGTCGAGCAGGATGATCTTGGGCTTCTGCATCAGCGCCCTGCCGAGTTCCAGAAGCTTCTTCTGCCCGCCCGACAGGTTGCCGGCCTTCTCGTCCTTGACCTGCTCGATCTCAAGGAATGTCACCATGTCGCGCGCGGCACGGTAGGTTTTCTCCTCTTCCTCGGCGAAGCGTCCGCGCCGGAAGATGACGTTGAACACGTTTTCGCCGATCGGGGTGGCGGCCGCCGCCATGAAATTCTCAATCACGGTGAGCTGCGAAAACTCGTGCGGGATCTGGAAGGTGCGCGCCAGTCCGCGCGCGGCGCGCTGGTGCGGCTGCAGCCCGGTGATGTCCTTGCGCTCGAGCAGGATCCGGCCGCCGGCGAGCGCGACATGACCGGCAATGGCATTGAACATCGTGGTCTTGCCCGCGCCGTTCGGCCCGATCAGCCCGGTGATCCGCCCCGCCGGAATATCGAAACTGACGTCATCGACGACATTGGGGCCGCCATAACTCACCTTCACATGTTCGACTGAAATCATCTGCGCCCCTGTCGCGACCCTGTTTGGCCGCAGGCGATGCCTTTCGTGACCGATCACGGTCCGATGGCTCGCGCTTTGTAAAAGTCCCTCCCCGGATGCCAGGGAGGGACCGATTTAACGTGGTTCAGGCAGGATTACTCAACGATGGCGATCTGCTTGTAGACCGCACCATCCACGACAAACTTGCCGATGAAACCGGCGACATCGCCGTTCTCATCGAAGTCATAGGAGCCGCCGGCGCCGTCATAATCGATGTCCTTGCCTTCCGCAATCAGTGCCTTGGCCTTGGCCCATTCGCCGGGACCGACCTTTTCACCCGGAGCCGATGCGACGGCGCGCAAGGCTTCCGCCATCTTGGTCCGGTCCGCCGACCCTGCCTTCTCGACAGCCAGCAGCGCCAGGAAGGTGGCGTCATAGGTCTGGTCGACGAACGGCTTGTCGGCAGGCTCGTTGTAGGCCGCGGTGTAGAGTTCATGCAGCTTGGCCTGGTTCGGGTTGTCGGCAGGCGAGGTCGGCGCCGAGAAGAACGAGGTCGCCAGCGCTTCCGCGCCGATATCGGCGATCAACGCTTCGTCGCGCAGACCGTCGGTGCCGACGAACTTGGTGAACAGACCGCCCTCGATCGCCTGCTTGACGATCTTGCTGCCGGAATCCCCGGCATAGGCGATGACAACAAGCGCGTCGCCGCCGGCCTTGGACAGCGTTGCCAGTTCAGAGCGGTAGGAGTTCTTCTTCTCCTCGTGCTTGACTTCGGCCACGACTTCGCCGCCGAGCGCCTTGTAGGCCTCGATGAACGTGCCGCCGATGCCAACGCCATAGTCATTGTTGACGAAGGTTACGGCGACCTTGGACAGGCCTTCATCCATCACCATCTTGGCCAGAACTTCACCCTGGAAGTTGTCCGAGGGCACGATCCGGTAGAGCAGGTCATTGTCCTGGATATCGGTCATTGCCGGCGAGGTTGCGGTGGGCGAGATCTGCACGACGCCAGCCGGGATTGCGGCGGCCTCGGCCGAGGCAATCGTCGTGCCCGACATCAGCGCGCCCATGATGATCGGCACGTTCTCGATGTTGATCAGCTTGCCCGCGGCGTCGACCGCGCCCTGCGAAGAGCCGGTGGTGTCGCCATAGACCGCGACAGCCTGGCCGTCGAGCAAGCCGCCCTGTTCATTGACCTGGCTGAAGGCCAGATTGGCGGCGTTCTGCAGCGGCGGAATGAAGCTTGCGATCGGACCGGTGATGTCCATCAGGATGCCGACCTTGGTGTCTGCGGCTAGCGTTGACGCGCTCGACGCGAGCAATGCCGCGACAGCCAATGCATATGTTGTTGTTTTCATTTTACTGCTCCCATTGTTTTACAAAGGCCCTATGTCACGTGAGCGCCCCCGCGGGCTGCCTTGATGAAGCGCTCAGATCGTCTCCACGACCTCGGTTTCAAACGAACCGGGAAGGGTTACCTCCAGCAACTGGAGATCTTCGGTCGGCTCACTGTAGCGCGTCGCCATCCGCGGCGGAATGACGAAGGCGTCACCTTTTTCAAGACGGTAGGGCGCCTTGCCCTCGCCTTCCAGAACCATGCTGCCCGACATCACGAAGTTGAACAGGATGTCGCAATCATGCCGCGTCCATACCGGGGCGACTTTCCCCACCGGCCGCGCCACCATGACCGATGCCACGCCTTGGGTGTTGGCGTTGATCGTCGTGTCGCGCGCCTCGAAGCCAGGCACCCGGAAGGGCTTGAAGACGCCTTCCGCCCCAACACTATGGACAAAGCGTTGTCCGTCCCATTCCCGATCAGGGCGGTTGTCCGGCGTCGGCAGCTCCATCATATGATCGATTTCGGTCACATGTTCGGCCGGCACGCCGATCTCGATGACCTCGATCCCGTCGGCGGCGTGCAACACCTTGTGGCGGATCTGCGGCGGCTGGATGAAGCAATCGCCCGCATGCAGGCGCCGCGGCCCGCCCTGGTCCTCATAGAGCACATCGACCCAGCCATGGATGCAGAAGATGAGCTGGAACCCGACCTTGTGGAAATGCACCATGTCGGGCACCGGACCGTCCGGAACGCGGATATGCGAGGCGATCATCGCACCGCCAAGCCGCGAGGGCACCAGGTCGCGATACTCCATGCCGGCGCGCCCGATGACCCACGGCGCCTGGTCGGCCAGCCGGCGAACCACGAAGGCGTGCTCGGTCTGGGGCATGACCAATGGCGGATTCAATTCGTCAATCTCGATGCGCGTGCCGTTGGGCGCGATCAGCTCGCGCTGCCCATCAGCAAAGCCATCGGGATCCTCGGTCAGGATACGCAGGGTGCCCGGCGCTTCTAGGGCCCCCTTCTGGATGCGAATGCGCAATCCGTGGCCCGACAGGACTGCCACTTCCGGATCATCGGCGGGATAGATCATGTCGAGACGCATTTTCAGCGTCTTGGTATAGAACGGCAGATCGTCCCGCAATTCGCTCGTCGGCAACCTGATTTCCGCGCGTGTGTCCAACCTGCTCTCCCAAACATCGGCTCGCCGTCGTCTTTACGAGTTCAGCCACCGGACATGCGAACCCATGGGTTTTGACGGTCATTCAAGACTATCCGACCGGATAGATATTTCAAGGCTAAAATATAATCCGGCAACCAAGCTGCCGGCTAAAGTTCGGTGCGCACCCGCCACAATTCCGGAAACAGCTCCACGTCCAGCATGCGCCTCAGGTAGCTGGTGCCGCCGGTACCGCCGGTGCCGCGCTTGAGCCCGATCACCCGCTCCACCGTGGTGACATGATTGAACCGCCAGCGCCGGAAATAGTCTTCGAGATCAACCAGCTTTTCGGCCACTTCATAGAGCGCCCAATGCTTCTCCGGGGCTTCGTAGACAATTTTCCAGCCGGCAATCACCCCGTCATCGACCTGGTGCGTGACGCTGACATCGCGCGCGAGCACCGCGTCGGGCATGGCGATCCCGCGCCGCGCTGCCAGCCGCAGCACTTCGTCATACAGGCTCGGCACGGCAATTTCCGCCTCGAGTTTTGCGAGGACGTCCGGCACATGCGCATGCGGGCGCATCATCGCGTGGTTGCGATTTCCCAGCGCATATTCGATCAAGCGGTACTGGAACGACTGGAACCCTGAGGACTGCCCGAGCTTGGCTCGAAAATGGGTGTAGTCCGAAGGCGTCATGGTCCTCAGAACATCCCAGGCGGAATTGAGCTGTTCGAAGATCCGCGACACCCGCGCCAGCGTCTTCATCGCCGGCTGCAACTGGTCCTCACGGATCGCGGCGCGCGCGGCGGTGATTTCGTGGATCGCCAGTTTCATCCACAATTCCGAGGTCTGATGCTGGATGATGAACAGCATCTCGTCATGGGCGTCGGTCCGGGTCTTCTGGGCGCCGAGCACACCATCCAGGCACAGGTAATCCCCATAGGACATGCGCCCGTCGAAATTCATCGTCGCGCCTTCCTTGGACGGATCGTAGTCGGCGCCCTCGTTCATGTGACGGCCTTCCGGGTCCTGAATTCCGGCCGGTCCCATTCGCCGGTGGCGATGATGTCGATGAGCGCTGAAGCGGCGAAGCTCACTTCGTCTTCGGTGTTGTAGAGCGGGCAGAAGCCGAAGCGCATGATGTCGGGCGCGCGGAAATCGCCGATGATGTCGCGGGCGATCAAGGCCTGCATGGCGGCATAGCCTTCGTGGAAGCGGAACGAGACCTGGCTGCCGCGCTGATGCGGATCGCGCGGGCTCGCGAGCGTCACGTCCTTGCAGCCGGCCTCGACCTCGGCGATGAACTGCTCGGAGAGTTCGATCGAGCGCGCGCGAAGCTCAGCCATGTCGACGCCGTCGAAGGCGTCGAGGGCGGCGTCGAGCACCGCCATCTGGATCACCGGCGGGGTGCCAACGCGCATCCGGCTGATCCCCTCGCCGGGGCGGTAATCGAGATCGAAGGCAAACGGCGCCGCATGGCCAAGCCAGCCCGAGAGCGCGGGCCGCACCTGGTCGATCAGGTCGGGACGGATATGGATGAACGCCGGCGCGCCTGGGCCGCCATTGAGGTATTTGTAGGTGCAGCCGACGGCGAAGTCGGCATTGCAGGCCGTCAGATCGACCGGCAGCGCGCCGGCGGAATGCGCCAGGTCCCAGATCACCAGCGCGCCGTTTGCATGGGCCTTTTCGGTGATCGCCTTCATGTCGTGCAGCCGGCCGGTGCGGTAGTCGACCTGGGTCAGCATCACCGCCGCGACTTCGTCGGTGATGTGGTCGGCGACCGTTTCCGGATCAACGATCTTCAGCTGATGCCCCTGCCCCAGGCTCTTGAGCAAGCCGTCCGCCATGTAGAGATCGGATGGGAAATTGCCGTTGTCCGACAGCACGATCTTGCGCCCAGGGCGCAGCTCGACCGCCGAGGCCACGGCCTGAAAGACCTTGATCGACAGCGTGTCGCCGACAACCGTGCTGCCCTCGGGCGCGCCGATCAGCCGGCCGATCCGGTCGCCAAGCCGGCCCGGCAGATCCATCCAGTGGGCCTTGTTCCAGCCGGTGATCAGCATCGGCCCCCACTCATCCGCAATGGTCGCCCGCGCCCGCTCGGCTGCAGCCCTTGGCAGCGGCCCGAGCGAATTGCCGTCGAGATAGGTCACCCCTTCCGGCAGGTCGAACAGCTCCCGTCGTGTCGTGAAACTGGTCATGGCCTAGCCATCCTTCTGCGATTTGCCGATTTCCGCCGTCGCCTCGATCTCGACCATCGCCGCGTCCTCGATCAGGGCGGCGACGACGACCACTGACATCGATGGGAAATGCCGGCCCATCACCTTGCGGTAGGCGGCGCCGATTTCCTTCTGGTTCGCCATATAGGCCTTCTTGTCGGTGATGAACCAGGTCAGCCGGACGATGTCGGTGACCTCGCCGCCCGCCGCGCGGACGATGGCCGCGATGTTGGCAAGCGTCTGCTCCAGCTGGCCGACGAAATCCTGGTGTTCGAACACCTGGTCCTTGTTCCAGCCGATCTGGCCGCCGGTGTAAAGCCGCTGGCCATCGACCAGCATTCCGTTGGCATAGCCCTTGGGCTTTTCCCAATCCGGCGGATTGACTGCTTCAATCATGATCATCTGTCCTTGCAATAAATTTCAGTGTGAGTCCGGCACCAGTCCGCTCATGCGGCATCGTCGGGACGCAGCCGGAATCGCTGGATCTTGCCGGTCTGGGTCTTGGGTAGCTTTTCGGTGAAGACGATCGAACGGGGGTACTTGTAGGGCGCGATCACCTGCTTGACATGGTCCTGCAAGAGCTTGGTCATCAGGGCGTCCCCCACAGAGCCGGGCTTGAGTACCACATGCGCCTGCACGATCTGTCCGCGTGCCTCGTCGGGAACGCCGATGACGGCGCATTCGGCGACATCGTCATGGGCGAGCAACGCCGCCTCGACCTCGGGACCTGCGATGTTGTAGCCGGCCGAAATGATCATGTCGTCGCTGCGCGCGGCGAAATGGAAATAGCCATCCTCGCCTTGCGTGAAGGAATCGCCGGTCAGGTTCCAGCCGCCCCGGACATATTTCTGCTGCTGCTCCGGATCGGCGAGATAGCGGCAGCCGGTCGGACCGCGCACCGCCAGCCGTCCGATCTGGCCGCGCGGCAGTTCGTTCATGTCTTCATCCACGATCCGCGCTTCATAGCCGCTGACCGGCAGGCCGGTGCAGGCGGCGCGCGAGGTGCCGAAGCGGTTGGAAATGAAGATGTGCAGCATCTCGGTGGCGCCGATGCCGTCGAGCATCGGCTTGCCGGTCTTTTCCATCCATTGTTCATAGACCGGCCCCGGCAAGGTCTCGCCGGCGGAAACCGCTGCACGCAGCGAAGACAGGTCCGCCCCCTCCTCCATCGCCGCCAGCATGGCGCGGTAGGCGGTCGGCGCGGTGAAACACACCGTCGCCTTGTGGGCCTGGATGATCTCGACCATGTTGGCGGGCGTCGCCTGTTCCAGAAGGGCCGCGGCCGCGCCGAAGCGGAGCGGGAACACCGCCAGCCCGCCGAGCCCGAAGGTGAAAGCGAGCGGCGGTGAGCCGATGAACACATCCTCGGGCGTCACGTTCAGCACCTCTTTCGCGTAGCCGTCGGCGATGATCAGCATGTCGCGGTGGAAATGCATCGTCGCCTTCGGCATGCCCGTGGTGCCCGAGGTGAAGCCCAGCAGCGCCACGTCGTCGCGTCCGGTTTTCACCGTCTCGAACTTGACCGATTTCGACAGCGCCAACCGGTCGAGTTCGGCGTCGTGGTTGGCGGTGCCGTCAAAGCCGATCACGGTGTCGAGGAAATCGTTGCCCTTGGCGCAGGTCACCATCTCGTCCATCAGCCGCGTGTCGCAGAGCGCGAGCCTGATTTCCGCCTTGTCGACGATCTTGGAAAGCTCACTGGCGCGCAGCATCGGCATGGTGTTGACCACCACGGCGCCCGCCTTCGTCGCCGCCAGCCAGACTGCGACCATGGCCGGGTTGTTGGCCGAGCGGACCAGGATCCGGTTGCCGGGCTTGACGCCATAATCCTCGACCAGCACATGGGCGATGCGGTTGGTCCAGTCGGTAAGTTCCTTGTAGGTCCGGATCCGGCCGTTGCCGATCAGCGCGGTATGGTCGCCAAAGCCCCGCGCGACCATCGCATCGGTGAGTTCATAGCCGCAATTGAGCCATTCCGGATACTCGAATCCGTCAAGAAGAAGATCCGGCCACTGCTCCGCTGGCGGCAAATTGTCCCGTGTGAATGTGTCGATATGGCCCGATGGTCCCAGCACGTCAGCCTCCTGTCGAGTTTGCCAATGTCTGCCGCGCGATGACGACCTTCTGAACGTCGGACGCGCCCTCGTAGATCCTGAGCGCCCGGATCTCGCGATAGAGGCTCTCGACGATATGGCCCTTGCGCACGCCGTCGCCGCCATGCAGCTGCACCGCCTTGTCGATCACGTCTTGCGCATGGTCGGTGGCATAGAGCTTGGCCATCGCCGCCTCGCGGCTGACGCGCGGCGCGCCCTGATCCTTGAGCCATGCGGCCCGGTAGACGAGCAGCGCCGAGGCGTCGACATCGAGCGCCATGTCGGCGATGTGGCCCTGCACCATCTGCAGCTCGCTCATCGGCGCGCCGAACAGCTCGCGCTCGCGAACGCGGCTGAGGCTCTCGTCGAGCGCCCGGCGGGCGAAGCCGAGTGCTGCCGCGGCCACCGTCGAGCGGAACACGTCGAGCACCGACATGGCGATGCGAAACCCCTCGCCCGGCTTGCCGATCATTGCGGAAGCGGGAACCCGGCAGCCCGAAAACTTGAGCCGGGCCAGCGGATGCGGCGCCACCACTTCCAGCCTTTCGGCGATCTCGAGGCCGGGCGTGTCCGCCGGTACGATGAACGCGGAAAGCCCCTTGGCGCCTGGGGCTTCGCCGGTGCGGGCAAAGACCGTGTAGACATCGGCGATGCCGCCATTGGAAATCCACGTCTTCTCGCCATCGAGCACGTAGGCCTGGCCGTCGCGTGTCGCCGTCATCGCCATGTTGGCGACGTCCGAGCCCGAGGCCGGTTCCGACAGCGCAAACGCCGACAGCGCCTTGCCCGCGCGGGTGAGCGTCAGCCAGCGGGTTTTCTGCTCCTGCGTGCCAAACAGCGAGATCGCACCGGTGCCGAGCCCCTGCATGGCGAAGGCGAAATCGGCAAGCCCATCATGGCGCGCCAGTGTCTCGCGCAGGATGCACAGACTCCTCACGTCGATGCGGGACTGGGGGTCGGCGGGATCGACCGCAGTCAGCCGCAGCCAGCCCGCCTCGCCCAGCGCCGCGACCAGCGCCTTGCAGGTCTCGTCGACATTGGAATGATCGACATCGGCGAGTTCGGTCGCCGCCCAGCGATCGGCGCGATCGGCGAGCGCGCGGTGCGCGTCGTCGAAGAACGGCCAGTCCAGAAAACTGCGGTCAGCCATCAGTTGCCCTCGAACACAGGTTTCTGCTTGGCGGCGAAGGCCTCGTAGGCGCGACGGAAATCTTGCGTCTGCATGCAGATCGCCTGGGCCTGGGCCTCGGCCTCGATCGCCTGCTCGATGCCCATATTCCATTCCTGCGCCAGCATGGTCTTGGTCATCATGTTGGCAAATGTCGGCCCCTCGGCGATGCGCCGCGCCAGCTTGCGCGCCTCGTCCTCGATCTCGGAGGCCGCGATCACGCGGTTGTAAAAGCCCCAGCGTTCGCCTTCCTCCGCACTCATCGAGCGGCCGGTATAAAGCAGGTCCGCGGCCCGCCCCTGGCCGATGATCCTGGGCAGGATGGCGCAAGCGCCCATGTCGCAGCCGGCAAGGCCGACGCGATTGAACAGGAACGCGGTCTTGGCCTCGGGCGTGGCGAGACGCAGATCGGAGCACATGGCGATGATCGCGCCGGCCCCGGCGCAGACGCCGTCGACGGCCGCAATCACCGGCTTGCCGCAGCCGATGATCGCCTTGACCAGGTCGCCGGTCATCCGGGTGAACTGCAAGAGCCCCTTCATGTCCTTGTCGATGAGCGGTCCGATGATCTCGAACACGTCGCCGCCCGAGCAGAAGTTTCCGCCATTGGAGCCGAAGATCACCACCTTGACATCGTCGCGGTAGACAAGCCCGCGGAACCAGTCGCGCAGCTCGGCATAGCTTTCAAACGTCAGCGGGTTCTTCTTTTCAGGCCGGTCAAGCGAGACTTCGGCCACGCCGTCGGTGAGGGTCAGACGAAAATTCCTGGGCGCGTCGGTCGGCATGGTCATGCCCCCTTCTTGGTGTTCTTGCGGGCGATGCGTTCGAGTTGGTCCGTCATCTGCTGGGCTTCATTCGCGTCGACGCCCTCAAGCAGATTGTCGATCCAGGCTTCGTGCTTGGCCGCCATCTGGGCGAATTGCTCGCGTCCGGCCTTGGTCAGCCGCACGGTGGTGGCGCGGCGGTCATTGTCCACCGGGATCCGCACCAGAATTCCGTCGATCACCAGCCGGTCGACAATGCCGGTGACATTGCCGTTGGAGACCCGGAGCACGCTCGACAGCTCACTCATCTTGAGACCGGGCTCGGCCCGGTAGAGTGCGGCCATCACGTCAAAACGCGGCAGCGTCGTATCGAATGTCACGCGAAGATTTTCACGCAATTCGCCCTCGACGTGCTTGGTGGCCTTCAACAGTTTCAGCCACAGCCGCAACCGTGCCTTGGATGCCGCCGTATCCCTGGCTTCAGTTTCAGCCTCGACCCGATGCCCTGCCCCGATCTCACTCATGTTTCCCCTCCCGACAACGATATCGCCTGTCCGGTTATCGAAGCGGCTGCATCGCCGCACAGCCAGATCACGGTTTCCGCGATTTCGTCTGGCTGAATGAACCGCCCCTGCGGATTGACATCCCTGAGCGAGGCTTCCGCCTCGGCCCGGGACCGCCCCGTCTTGTCGACGATTTTGTCGATGGAACGGTGCAGCATCGGCGTGTCCGTGAAGCCTGGACATATAGCATTGACCGTCACCCCTGTCTTGGCGAGCTCCTGAGCCAGGCTGCGCACGAGGCCGATCACCCCGTGCTTGGCCGCACAATAGGCGCTGACATAGCCGTAGCCCTTGAGACCTGCGGTGGAGGCAATTGCGATCAGCCGCCCCGGCTGCTTCTGATTCATCCGGGAAAGCGTCGCCTGGAACGTGTTGAAAACGCCGGTCAAATTGACATCCAGCGTCGAGCGGAACATCTCCGCGTCGGTGCGCAGGAACGGCGCGCTCTCAGCCGAGCCGGCATTGGCTATGACAAGCGTCGGCGCGCCGTTTTTCTCGACGGCCTGCGCGATGGCCGCGTCGAGTTCGGCGCGATCGGTCACATCTGCTGAGACGGCAAGGATACGGTCGTCACGTGCGGCAAGTGCCTGCAAGGGTTCAAGACGGCGGCCGAGCGCGGTGACCCGGGCGCCCCTTGCCGCGAGCGCCAGCGCAATCGCCTCGCCTGCGCCGGAGCCGGCGCCGGTGACGATCGCGTGATGGCCCATCAGCTCGCTCATGATCACACCTTGCCCAGCATGGTGTCGGCGCGCTCCGCCAGGCGCCACATCTGGTCGCGGCCGGGCAGATAGGGATCGGGCCATGTCTCGTCATGATCGCCAAGCGAAGCTGCCGCATGCAGCGTCCAGTAGGGATTGGCGAGATGCGGACGGCCGAGACAGACCAGATCGGCGCGACCCGCCATCAGGATCGAGTTGACGTGATCGGGTTCGTAGATGTTGCCCACCGCCATCGTCGCCATGTCCGCCTCGTTGCGGATCCGGTCGGCAAACGGCGTCTGGAACATGCGGCCATAGACCGGCTTGGCGAGCTTCGATGTCTGCCCCGCCGAGACGTCGCAGATGTCGACGCCGGCCGCCTTGAGCATCCGGGCGATCTCCACCGCATCCTGTGGCGTCACCCCGTCGCCCTCGACCCAGTCGCTTGCCGAGATGCGCACCGAGACGGGCTTGTGCGCCGGCCAGGCCTCGCGCACGGCATGATAGACCTCAAGCGGGAAACGCATGCGGTTTTCGAGACTTCCGCCATATTCGTCGTCGCGCCGGTTGGTCAGCGGCGTGATGAAGGAGGACAGAAGATAGCCATGCGCCATGTGCAGCTCGATCATGTCGAAGCCGGCGCGATCGGCCATTTCGGCCGCGGCGACAAACTGGTCGCGCACCTTGTCCATCTCGGCGCGGTCCATCGCCTTGGGCGTCTGGTTGTCTTTCGACCAAGCCACATCGGAGGCCGACACCAGCGGCCAGTTGTCTTCCTTCAGCGGCGCGTCCATGATTTCCCAGCCGAGCTGGGTCGAACCCTTGGCGCCGGAATGGCCGATCTGCATGCAGAGCTTGGCGCCGCTCTCGGCATGGACGAAATCGGCGATCCGCTTCCACGCCGCCTCATGCTCGGGCGCGTAGAGACCCGGGCAGCCGGGCGTGATCCGGCCGTCGGGCGACACGCAGGTCATCTCGGTGTAGACGAGACCGGCGCCGCCCTTGGCGCGCTCGGCGTAATGAACCAGATGCCAATCGGTCGGGCAGCCATCAACGGCCTTGTACTGCGCCATCGGCGAAACGACGATGCGGTTCTTCAGCGCCATGTCGCGCAATTTGTAGGGTGCGAACATCGGCCGCCGCACCGGCGCGCCTTCTGGGACGCCGGCCTGGGTCTGAAACCAGCGCTCGGCGCCCTCCAGCCATTCCGGATCGCGCAGCCTCAGATTCTCGTGGCTGATGCGCTGCGAGCGGGTGAGCAGCGAATAGTTGAACTGCACCGGATCGAGATCGAGATAGCGCTCGACCTCCTCGAACCATTCCAGGCTGTTGCGCGCCGCCGACTGCAGCCTCAGCACCTCGACCCGGCGCTCGTCCTGGTAGCGCTCGAAGGCGCGCTCGAGCGTTGGTTCGGAATGCAAATAGTCTGCCAGCGCAATGGCGCTGTCGAAGGCCAGACGCGAGCCCGAGCCGATGGAGAAATGCCCGGTCGCCGCCGAGTCGCCCATCAGCACGACGTTCTCGTGATACCATTTCTCGCAGATCACCCGCGGGAACTGCATCCAGACCGCCGAGCCCCTGAGATGCGCGGCGTTGGACATGAGCTCATGGCCGCCCAGATGGGCCTCGAAGATCTTGCGGCAAGTCTCGACGGTCTGTTCCTTCGACATGTCCGCGAAGCCCCAGCGGTCCCAGGTCTCAGGCAGGCATTCGACGATGAATGTCGCGGTGTTGTCGTCGAACTGGTAGACATGCGCCCAGACCCAGCCGTGCTCGGTCTTCTCGAAAATGAAGGTGAAGGCATCGTCGAAGCGCTGGTGCGTGCCGAGCCAGACGAATTTGCACTTGCGGATGTCGATGTCGGGCTTGAACACGTCCTCGTATTCGCTGCGCACCAGCGAATTGATGCCGTCGGCGGCGACGACCAGGTCGAATTCCTTGCGGTATTCCTCGGCCGTCTTGAACACGGTCTCGAACCGCATCTCCACGCCCAGTTCGCGGGCGCGCTGCTGCAGAAGGATCAGCATCTGCTTGCGGCCGATGCCGGCAAAGCCGTGCCCGCCCGAGACGGTGCGGCAGCCCTTGTGCACCACGGCGATGTCGTCCCAATAGGCGAAATGGCTGCGGATCGCCTCGGTGCTCTTGGGGTCGTTCTGCTGCATCCGTCCCAGCGCGTCGTCGGACAGCACCACGCCCCATCCGAAGGTGTCGTTGGCCTTGTTCCGCTCGATCACCACGACTTCGTGCGAAGGATCGCGCAGCTTCATCGAGATGGCAAAATAGAGGCCCGCCGGACCGCCCCCAAGACAAGCTACCTTCATATTCCGCGCCTCCAGACCGATTGTCGTTGAGACTGATCATATGCCTGACAGGAGATAGTTCAAGCCTAAAATGTTTATGCCACAATAAATAGCCGGGCCCGGCGCGCGTCCGCCGGCGGGAGCGCCAGTGCAGGGTCCGGATCAGCTCACGCACCGCCCCGGCCGGCGGCGACCAGCGCATCCGTCAACCGCTCGACGCCGGCGGCTGTCGTCATGAACCCCGGTGAACAGCGCAGCAGCGACCCCCGCGCGTCAGCAAACACCGAGCGCCCACGCAGATCGGCGAGAACCGCCTGGGGATCGATGCCCTCCGGCAGCCGCATCATCACGCTGCCGCCCCGTTCCGCGGGATCGCGCGGCGAGGCCAGTTCGAATCCGGCCTCGTCGGCGGCCGCGATGATTACCTCGCAAAGCGCGCGGTTCCTGGCGAGTTGCGCGCTCCAGTCCTGTTGCGCATGCCATTCCAGCGCCAGCACCGAGGCCGCACAGGCCATCACCGACGGCGTTCCATTGTCGAAGCGGCGGATGTCGGGCGCATAGGAAAACGCGTTGATGTCCCAGGAGAAGATGTTGTCCTGGCTGAACCAGCCACGAAGGCTCGGCTGGCAGCGGGCGATCACGTCGGGCATCACCTGCAGGATGCCGCCGCCGGGCGAGCCGCACATCCATTTGAGGCTGGTCGACACCGCGAAATCCGCGCCCACGCCAAGGCAGTCATAGTCCATCAGCCCGGCCGCCTGGGTGATGTCGACGCCGATCACCGAGCCTTGGCTGCGCCCATGCGCCATCAGGCGAGCAAGATCGCAGCGGTGCGACGATGTGGAACTCACCCAGGTCAGCAGCGCGAGGCCAACTTCGGGCCCCCATGCCGCAATCACATCCTCGTCCTCGACCCAGCTCGCGCCCTCACGCAGGGGCACTGTGCGGAGCTTGAAGCCGTAGCGCTCTTCCATGCCGGTCAGCAGGAAATGCAGGCTCGGGAAACAATCCCCCGCCACCAGCACCACCCTGCCCTCAAGCTCGTCCCTTGGCAGCGCCATGATCATCGCCGCGAGCGCTGTTGTCACGTTTTCCGTTGTCGTGAGCGACGCCGACGGCGCCTTGAGCAACTGGCTCCACAGATCGATGAAGCGCTGCCGCTGACCCAGCGCATAGCCCCATTGCTCGTCATTGGGCGCGCCCCAGCACTCGGCAAACGCGCTAAGTGCCCTAGCCATATCGCCGGACTTGCCGGGATATTGCCCGATCGAATGATAGAGCATGTAACCGGAACCATCATTGTCCGGGTGGGCTGGTGTATCGGCCATATCAGTCTCCCCTGGCGGCACCTTTATGAGGCTGTCCGCCAAATCCAGTTGTTCATCCTGTCACCAGTTTGCCTGCCGCGGATCGGGCAGCGGTATGGCGTCGAGCAGTTCGCGTGTGTAGGCAGCCTTTGGCGCGTCGAACAACTGATCCGCATCGGCATATTCGACGATGTTTCCGCGCTGCAGGACCATCACCTTGTTGCACAGTCTGCGGATCACCGACAGGTCATGGCTGATGAAGGCGAGCGTCAGACCAAGCTCCTTGACCAGGCCCGCCAGCACATTGAGCACCTGCGCCTGCGAGGAGACGTCGAGACCGGAGACAATCTCGTCGGCCAGGATGAATTCGGGCTTGAGCGCAATCGCCCGGGCAATACCGACGCGCTGGCGCTGGCCGCCGGAGAGTTCGTGCGGATAACGGCTCTTGAACCCCCGCGGCAGGCCGACATGGTCGAGCGCGTCATCGATGCGTCCGTCAACGCCGTCGAAGCCATGCATCTGCATCGGATCGGCAATGATCGCGCCCACCCGCCGGCGCGGATTGAGCGAGGACATGGGATCCTGGAAGATCATCTGCATGCGCCGACGGATCGGCCGCAGCGCGTTCTCGTCGAGGTGGGTGATGTCCCGTCCCTCGAAAAGGATGGTTCCGGCCGTGGGCTCGATCAGCCGCAGCAGCGCCCGTCCGAGCGTCGATTTGCCCGACCCGGATCCGCCGACGATGCCAAGCACCGAGCCGCGGGTGATGTCGAGATCGATGCCATTGAGGATCGGGATCAGCGGCGCGCGGCCGAAGACGGGTTTCGCCGCCATGTCCGGCAACGCCACTTCGAGGCCTTTTGCGGAGAACAGGATGTCGTTATCCGCCATGACGCCACTCCCGGTCTGCCGCCAGCACTTCAGCGGCGGCGGCTTCGATCACCGCCTCGTCGACCGGCAGGAGCGACGCCTCCGGGTCGGTGTATTTCGGCGTCGCCGCCAGCAGCGCCCGCGAATAGGCGTGTTTCGGACCATCGAAAAACTCGGCGACGGAGGAATTCTCGACGATCTTGCCGCCATACAGCACCGACAGCCGCTGGCAGACTTTCGAGACAACGCCCAGATCGTGGGTCACGAACACCATCGCGGTCGAATGGCGCGCCTGCAATTCGCGGATCAGCCTGAGGATCTGCTTCTGCACGGTCACATCGAGCGCCGTTGTCGGCTCATCGGCGACCACAAGCTTGGGATTGGCCGCAAAGGCCGAGGCGATCAGCACGCGCTGCCGCATGCCGCCCGACAATTCATGCGGATAGCTCGCCATCACCCGCTCGGGATTGTCGATGTGGACCTCGTTGAGCAGTTCGAGCGCGCGGACCCGGGCATTGGCCTTGGTCCAGCCGAGAATGTCGACCAGCCGGTTGGTGATCTGCGGCTCGATCCGGCGCGACGGATTGAGCGCAGTCAGCGGGTCCTGCGGGATCAAGGCCGCCGTGGCCCCGATCAGCCGGCGCCGGTCGGCAGGCTTCATCTTCTCGAGATCCTGTCCGTCGAGCAGGATCTCGCCCTCGACGATATCGATGGCCGAGGGAAGGATCCCGAGGATCGCCTTGCCGATCATGCTCTTGCCGGCGCCGCTTTCGCCCACCAGGCCGAGCACCTCGCCGGTATCGATGGAAAATGACACCGAGCGCAGCACTCGCTGGTCATAGCCGTGCAGGGATGCCGAGAGGTTGTTGACGGTCAGGAACGCGCTCATCGCAGCACCGGATCGAAACGGTCCTTGAGCCCTTCGCCGATCTGGCTGAAGGACAGGACGGTGAGGAACAACACGATCAGCGGAAACGCCAGCACCCACCAGGCCTGATGGATCGAGGTCCGGCCCTCCGCGATCATGCCGCCCCAGGTCGGCGCGTCGGACGAGATCGACAGATTGACGAAGGACAGGATCGCCTCGACGATGATGGCGATGCCCATCTCAAGTGTCAGCAGCGCCACGATGGTGGGCAGCACATTGGGCAGGATTTCCCGCCACAGGATATCGCGCCGCGGCCGGCCGGCGACAACGGCGCTTGCGACATAGTCCATCGCCGACTGGTTCATCGCCTCGGCGCGCACCACCCTGCAGAACCGGGTCCAGTCGATCACCACGATGGCGATGATGATCGACGTCAGCCCGGTGCCCAGCACCGCGATCAGCAGGATGGCGAACAGAACCGGTGGAAACGCCATCCAGATCTCTACCAGCCGCGAAATCACCACGTCGACCCAGCCGCGCATGTAGCCTGCAAGCAATCCCAGCAATGAGCCGACGAAGGCGGTAGCAAGCCCCGCGATCAGCGCCACGGAAAAGGCGATCCGCGCCCCATGCAGAATACGCGTCAGCACGTCGCGGCCCAGGCTGTCGGTTCCGAGCAGGTAGGCGGGATCCGCGCCGGCCACCCAGAAAGGCGGCAGCCGGCCGGCGAACAGGTCTTGGGCCAAAGGATCATGCGGGCTGACCCAAGGCGCCAGCAGCGCCAGCAGCGCCATGAGGCCGAGCCAGGTTCCCGACAGCCACAACCGCGCGCCGAGTTTCCGTTTCACACTTCCGCGGCCATCAAGCATGACGCAGCCTCGGGTTCAGCAGCGCGTACATCATGTCGACGACCAGATTGATGATAGTGAACAGAAGCGCGAAGACGATCACGATGCCCTGGATCAGCGGCAGGTCGCGGTTGATCACCGCATCGATCGCCATGTTGCCAAGCCCTTCATAGGAAAACAGCCTTTCGATGATCACCGTGCCGCCGATCAGGAAGGTGAACTGCACGCCGATCAGCGTCAGCGTCGGCAGCACCGCGTTGGGGAGCGCTTCCGACAGGATCACATGGTTCTCGCCATAGCCCTTGGTGCGCGCCAGCGTCACATAATCGAGATGCATGGTTTCCTTGAGAGACTGCTTGAGCAGCTGGCTGATGATGGCGGCCAGCGGAATGGCAAGCGCGAGCGCCGGCATGAACATGTGCTTGAGCAGGTCCCACCAGAGATCGAACCTCAGCCGCGCAATGCTTTCGAAGACGTAGAACTGGGTGACAAAGGGAAGATCGAGCGACGGCGAGATCCGCCCGGAGATGTGAAACACCGGCATCAGCACGCCAAACAGCACGATCAGGATCAGCGCCCAGAGGAAATCCGGGATCGACAGGCCGACGCCGTTGGCAACGTCGACGGCTGTCTCGGTGCCGGTCTCGCGGTGCCTCACCCCGGTCAGCGCCAGCGCGCCGCCGATGACCACGGCAATCACCAGGGCGAAGATGGCGAGCTCCAGCGTTGCCGGCAGGCGGCCGAGCACCAGCGGCATCACCGGCTGGCGCAACGAGATCGAGGTGCCGAAATCGCCCTGCACGACGCCGGTCAGCCAGATCCAGAATTGCTCGATGATCGATTTGTCGAGCCCGTAGAGCGCGGTCAGCCGCGCAATGTCTTCTTCTGTCGCCCCCGGCGGCAGCATCATGGCAATGGGATTTCCCGGCACCACGCGGATGACAAAGAACACCACCACCGCCGCCCCGATCAGGGTGACGGACATGGTCATCAGGCGAACAAGGATCGCGCGCAACAGTTTCAAGGGATCATTTCCTGCAAAAAGGGGCCGCCGCCCGAAGGCAGCGGCCCGTCCAGTCGCGTGGAGCTTACGAAGCCCGCTTCATCAGATGCGGCAGCACCGCGCCCGAGGCATGCGGCGTCACTACCACGCCGGAGGCATGCAGGATCGGCTGCACATATTGCAGCAGCGGGATCACCAGCGCGTTGTCGGCGATGTGCTTGTCCACGGCCTTCCAGCCGGCAATCCGCTTGTCCTCGTCCGCCTCGCCCCAGAGCGGGCCGATCATGTCGATGAGTTCCTGACCGTCCCAGACCGAATGCGGCGACGGGCCGAACATGGCGAAGCCGGTCGATGTCGTCGGATCGGCAACCGAGTTGCCCCAGTTGTAGAAGGCCGCCGGGGCCAGCTGGTCGGCGGCGCGCAACTCGTAATGCTTGGCGATCTCGTAGACCTCGATCTCCGCCTCGATGCCGACATTGCGCCACAGGCCGACAATGGCCTGGACCATCTCGTAGTCCTTTGGCTTGAAGCCGCGGGTGGTCTGGATCTTGAACTTGACCGGATTCTCTGGCGAGAAACCCGATGCTGCGAGCAGTTCTTTGGCCTTTTCCGGATCATAAGGCACCGTGATCGAGGCATCATAGGCCGTGTATTCCGGCGTCTGCAGCGTATCGATCGGAACACCGTAGCCCGACAACAGACGGTCGATGATCAGCTTCTTGTCGATCGCCATGGCCGCGGCCATGCGCACGTTCGGATCGAGCATCACGTCGATGTCGTTCAAGAAGATCATGCCGATGTCGGAGATCGGTGCGTCCGTGCCCATGATCCCGCTGCCGCCCTTGAGCCGGTCATATTCTTCATAGGGCATTTCAAGCGTGACATGCGAATTGCCGGATTCGATTTCGGCGACGCGGCTTGCGGCATCGGTCACGAACTTGATGGTGACAGTCTCGAAATCCGGCTTGCCGCCCCAGTAGTTGGGATTGGCCTTGAGACGGACGAAGGCGTTGCGCTCGAACCTATCGACCATGTAGGGGCCGGTGCCGATCGGAGCGGCCTCGAAACCGTCCGCGCCGACCTTCTCGTAATAGGCCTTGGGCAGCACGTAGCCGGTGAGGAAGTACATCCACTTGAAGATGGTCGGCTCGAAGCGGGCGACATCGGCGGTCACCACATTGCCTTCGGCCTTGATGTTGGCAAGCGTCGACCAGATGAACTGGATCGGGTTGCCGGTTGCTTCATCGGCCGCGCGGGTCAGCGACCAGGCGACGTCCTCGGCGGTGAACGGCGAGCCGTCATGCCAGGTCACGCCCTCGCGCACGGTCATCGTCACCTTGGTCTTGTCCTCGTTCCAGCCCCACTCTGTGAGCAGGCCCGGTGCCGGCGACAGGTCGGGCTGCTGCAGGATGAACTGGTCGAACACCGACTGATAGATCCCCTGGATCGTCGGGTTGACGGCCGATGGCCCCACGGTCGGGTCCCATGAGGGCAAATTGACATTGTAGGCGATGACGAGTTCGTCAATAGCCTGGGCAAAGGACGGCCCGGCAAAGGCGGCAATCGCCAGAGCCGCCGTCGTGCCCTTGAGCACTGTGCGACGCGAAATATGTGTCATGCTGTTCTCCCTGTTCTTTGGTTCATTTTCCGCCCAGTTTCCGGGCGAGCATATATCCTGCACCCGCTCCGGTTCCCGCCCCCGGCCAGACGCTGGCGCCGGTGATGTGCAGGCCCTCGACGGGGGTCTTGCCGGTCGCATGGCCCAGGGCCGGACGGAACAGGAAATTCTGTGAAAGGTGATGGCTTCCGGCCACCTGGTCGCCGCCGACGAGGTTCGGATTGTCGGTTTCAAGATCGAGCGGCGAGACCACCGCGCGGCCGATGATCTTCGACTTGAGCCCTGGCGCATGACGTTCGATCATATCGATCGCACGGTCGGCATAGGTCTCCTTGACCGTCGCCCAATCGGTGCCGGTGATCTGGCCCGCCGCATCGCCCAGAATCTCGCCGGGAACCATGCGCACCTGCACCCAGAGCACATGCTTGCCCTCGGGTGCGCGGCTCGGGTCGATCGCCGTCGGCTGGCCCACAACCAGCACCGGCTCATCGGGCAGCAGGCCTGCTACCGCCTGCTGATAGGTGCGCGCCATCTGGTCGAGCGACGGCGCGATATGCACATAGGCAAAGGACTTGAGTTCCTCGCCGGCGCTCCAGTCCGGCAGGCCGTCCAGCGCCAGATGGATCATCATCGTGCCCGGCGCGTGGGAGAACTTCGTCATCTTGGCGTCGAACGCCGCGTCGCCGGAGGTGCCATCGAGCAGCTTCATCAGCCCGCCCGGCGCGACATTGGCGATCACCGCGCGGCGCGCCGTGATCTTCGTGCCGTCGGCCAACTCGATGCCCGTCGCCTTGCCACCCGTGTGGATGACCCGGGCCACGCGCTGGCCGCAATGGACCTCGCCGCCCGAAGCCTTGATCTTCGACAGCAGCGCGGTCACCGCGGTGTCAGCGCCGCCCTTGCCGATGACCATGCCGAAATGCTGGCTGGCCATGGATTCCAGATAGGGAAACACCGCGCCGCCGGCCATGTCGGGCGCGAAATCGAGATGCATGCCCCAGGCAGCGAGTGTGGCGCGCACATGATCGGACTCGAAGGTTTCCGTGAGCCATGTGCGCGGCGAGGACAGCAGCAGGCGCGCCAGATCCGCGGTCCATGCAAAGCCCTTGCGCCACAGCGCCTTGGCCAGAAGCCTGCCTTGTATATGCATTTGCATGGGATTTCCGAGCAGGGCGAAGACAAACTCGGCAGTGCCAGGGAAGTCCGCACAGAGCCTGTCCCAGGCCTTTGCGTCATTCTCGGAGAACCCGGCGATGCGGGCGCGGGTCTCGCCCGGCCCGGTGCTGACGCCGAGCCATCGACCATTCTCGAACACGCTGGCAAAGCAATGTGACGCCGGTGCAAACTCAAGGCCGCGACGGGTCAGATCTTCGCCATAAGCTTTGAAAAACCCCGAGCCAGCAAGGAGACTGAGGTTCATCGCCGCCCAGTCATGACGAAAGCCGGGCTCGGTCAGTTCAAGGGTCTTGACCGCACCGCCGGGCGTTTCCGCCTGCTCGAACACGCCGACACGCCATCCTTTCGCGCCCAGATGGACCGCGCAAGCCAGGCTGTTGATCCCAGCGCCGACAATGATCGCGTCATACCCGTCCTGCACCGCGCATAGCCCCCCGTTCGAGATTTATAATTGCAAATGCATATTATTCTGTCTAGCATCTATTTATCGCATTCACACAACCCGTCATCCGGGGCGCAACCGAAACCACGAACACGCCTGTCAGAGGAGGATCGCTCATGAACGCCGCAGAAACTCTTGGTCATCTCGCTTCAATGCTGCTTGAGGGAAAAGTCGAAGTTGTTGACCTCTCCGGGTCGCTCGGACCGGACACGCCGCTTCTCAAGCTGCCACCTGACTTCGCCAAGGACACGCCCAAGATCGAAGTTCACAAGATCTCCGAATATGACAAGGACGGTCCGTTCTGGGCCTGGAACTGGCTCAAGATCGGCGAGCATTCCGGCACCCATTTCGACGCGCCGCACCACTGGATCACCGGAAAGGATTACTCCGACGGCTACACGGATTCGATCCCGCCGCAGAATTTCGTGGCTCCGGTCAATGTCATCGACTGTTCGGCCGAAGTCGCCAAGAACCCCGATTTCCTGCTCGACGCCGCCGGCGTCAAGGCCTGGGAAGCCAAGCACGGCGAAATCAAGCCGGGCGAATGGGTGGTGATGCGCACCGATTGGGACGCGCGTGCCACCGATGAAGACGCCTATCTCAACGCTGACGAAACCGGCCCGCACTCGCCCGGACCGACTGTAGACTGCATCCAGTACATTCTCTCCAAGGGCGCCATCGGCTGGGGCACCCAGTGCATCGGCACCGACGCCGGCCAGGCCGGCGGCATGGAGCCCCCGTTCCCGGCGCACAATCTCTTGCACGCCGCCAACAAATACGGCCTCGCCTCGCTTGCCAATCTGAGCAAGCTGCCGCCCAAGGGCGCGGTGCTGATCGCCGCCCCGTTGAAGCTGGTCAAGGGCACCGGCAGCCCGATCCGCGCCATGGCCCTGGTCGCCAAGGCCTAAGGCGGCGTCACACCGGGGACCGGACCAATGGCGGATTTTGACCACATCATTGTGGGCAGCGGCATCAATGCGCTCGTTGCGGCGGCCATGCTTTCAAAGAAGGGGAAGCGTGTGCTGGTGCTTGAGCGCGAGGACCGGTTCGGCGGCTGCATGCGCACCGACGAAATCACGCTTCCCGGCTTTCATCACGACGTGATGGCGGCGACCTTCGTCCTGTTCCTGACCTCCCCCTCCCATGCCGCGCTGGGCGCCGATCTGGCGCGGCATGGGCTGGAATTCTGCCACACACCGCATCCGACCGCGGTGCTGCGGCCCGACGGCACCTCGCTGGTGCTGTGCACCGACCGGGCCGCCAATATCGAGACCTTCAACGCGCTCGCGGGGGGCGACGGCGACCGCCACGGCGCCGATGTGGGCGCAATCGAGGCCGATGCGCCGTTCCTGTTCGCGCTGCTGGGCGGCGAACTCTGGAGCTGGCCGACCGCCAAATTGCTTGCTGGCCAGGCCTGGAAGCGCGGGCCCCGCGGACTGGCCGCCTGGATGGGCGAAGCCCTGCGCCCCACCCGCGCCTGGCTAGAGAGCAGCTATTCCTCCGAACTCGTTCAGGCGCTCTGGGCGCCCTGGGCACTGCACACCGGACTGACAACCGAATCCGCCTATGGCGCGCAGATGGGCAAGGTCATCGCCTTTGCACTTGAAGCCGCCGGCGCTCCGGTGATCAAGGGCGGCGCCGGCCGGGCGGCGGATACCTTCAAGGCGCTGATCGAGGAAAACGGCGGCGAGTTGCGCGCGGGCGCCGATGTCGATCAGATCCGCACACACAATGGCAAGGCATCGGGCGTCCGGCTTGCCGACGGCACCGAGATTTCAGCATCCCATGTCATCTGTTCGGTTGCACCGGGACAACTGTATGGCCGGCTGCTGCGCGATACGGCAAAGGGGGTTTCGGACGAAAAGGCCAAGGATCTTCAACATTTCCGCCACGGCCGCGGCAATTTCCAGCTGCATTACGCCATCGACGGCCCGGTTCGCTGGAAGACCGCAGGGCTGGAAGACGTGGCTCTGATCCATCTCGCCGACAGCATCGATTCGGTATCCAAATCCTCCAACGAGGCCGAGCGCGGCATGCTGCCCGCAACCCCCACCATCTGCGTGGGCCAGCCGCACCGGCTCGACCCGACCCGATGCCCGGAGGGCAAGTCGATCCTCTGGCTGCAGATCCCCGATGCGCCACGCACGCTCAAGGGCGATGCGAGCGGCCTGATCGCCACCGATGGCTCATGGACCGAGGCGGTGCGCGAAGCCTTCGCCAACCGCATCGAAGCCACCCTCGCCAACCACATCGAGGGCTTCTCCGAGACCGTCCTGGCGCGAAAGGCCTACTCGCCGGCGGATCTCGAATCCATGAACATCAATCTGGTCGGCGGCGATCCCTATGGCGGATCCTGCGCGCTCGACCAGTTCTTCATCTGGCGTCCCTTCGCTGGCAGCAAGAACCATACGACCGCGATCAACAACCTGCACCATATCGGCGCCTCGACACATCCCGGCCCCGGGCTCGGCGGCGGTTCCGGTTTTCTGCTGGCCAAGAGGCTGGGCACATGAACGACATCAAGCCTCTCACTACAGAGAAGGCCGAGCCGTTCGAGCGGCTGGGTGAGATCGGCCTGTCGAATTTTGCGCCCTATCTGATGAACCGGCTGATGGGGCGCTACAACGCCGATCTCAGGAAGGAGATGGCCGACCTGGGCCTGACCACGCCAAAGATGCGGGCGCTGGCGGTATTGTCGGTGATCGACGCCCTGACAATCTCGGAACTTGCGGTCTATGCGGTCGTGGAACAATCAACATTGAGCCGCTCGCTCGAACGGCTCACCTCCGAAGGCCTGGTGAGGCGCGAGCCTGACGCCAATGACAGCCGCGTCACCCGCATTGCCATCACCGATGCCGGGCGCGCCGCCTTTGATCAGCTGTGGCCATCCATGGCGCGGATCTATTCACAGATGTTCAAGGGCATTCCGGACGACGAGCGCGCGGCTTTCGTCGGCACGCTGCAGAAAATGCTCAACAACATTCGCAAGCACGACTTTTAATGACGGGAAACGCGAGCCATGGCTGAACGCTCATTCGCCAAGGAAGTCCAGAAGCTCAAGCTCGGCGAGGGTGACACCTTCACCGGCGAGGGCATTCTGGCGTTGACGAAGGCGCTTCTGGAAGCCGGCGTCGGCTATGTCGGTGGCTATCAGGGCGCGCCGATCAGCCATCTGATGGATGTGCTCGCCGATGCCGAGGAGATCCTCACCGATCTTGGCGTTCGCTACGAGGCAAATGCGTCGGAGGCCGCCGCGGCTGCGATGCTGGCAGCCTCGGTGCATTACCCGATCCGCGGCGCGGTCACCTTCAAGGGGCCGGTGGGCGTCAACGTGGCCTCCGATGCGCTCGCCAACCTGTCGTCTTCCGGCGTCACCGGCGGTGCGCTGGTGATCATCGGCGAGGATTACGGCGAAGGCTCATCGATCATGCAGGAGCGCAGCCATGCCTTCGCGATGAAGTCGCAGATGTGGCTGCTCGACCCGCGCCCCAACCTGCCCTCCATCGTCAAGTCCGTGCATCAGGGCTTCGAGCTGTCGGAGGCCAGCAACACGCCGGTGATGCTGATGGTCCGCATCCGCTCCTGCCATGTCACCGGCAGCTTCGAAACCAGGGACAACATGCGCCCGCCGTTCACGGTCAAGGACGCGCTCGCCAATCCGCGTAGCGACTATGCCCGCGTCGTGCTGCCGCCGATGTCCTATCTGCAGGAGCACGACAAGATCAACAACCGCTGGCCGGCGGCGCTCACCTACATCCGCGAGCACAAGCTCAACGAAGTCTTCGGCCCCAAGGAAGCCCCCGTCGGCATCGTTCTGCAGGGCGGCATGTACAATGGCGTGATCCGGGCGCTGCAACGATTGGGCCTCGCCGACATCCACGGCGACACCGAGATCCCGCTCTACGTGCTCAACGTCACCTACCCGCTGGTACCTGACGAATTCTTCGAGTTCTGCGAGGGCAAATCGTCAATCCTGGTGGTCGAGGAAGGCCAGCCCGAATTCATCGAGCAGTCCCTCGGGTTGGCGCTCTACAAGGCCGGAAGCTCGATTGCGCTTCACGGCAAGGACATGCTGCCGATGGCCGGCGAATACACCGGCCAGGTGATGCTTGACGGCCTCGAGGCGTTCCTCAAGAAGGCGGCGCCCGAACTGCTGCCCGCCCGGCTGCGTGCCCCCAATTCCGATCACAAGCCGGCGTTGCCGGATCTCTCCAAGACCGTGCCGATGCGCCCGCCGGGTTTCTGCACCGGCTGTCCGGAGCGGCCGATCTTCGCCGCCATCAAATTGACCGAGATGGAACGCGGCAAGCACCAGATCGCGGGCGACATCGGCTGCCATCTGTTTGCCACGCTTCCCCCCTTCGAAATCGGCGGCTCGACCATGGGTTATGGCCTGGGTCCCGCTTCCAACGCCGCCTTCGACGGTGGCGGCGACAAGCGCTCGATCTCGATCCTGGGCGATGGCGGCTTCTGGCACAATGGCCTGTCGTCCTCCATCGGCAACGCGGTCTACAACAAGTCCGACGGCGTCATCGTCATCGTCGACAATTTCTACTCTGCCGCCACCGGCGGACAGGACATCCTGTCCTCGCGCGCCGACAACGCCTCCAAGGCCACCGGCCACCCGATTGCCGACGCGGTCAAGGGCGTCGGCGTCAAATGGGTGCGCCAGCTCGACCGCACCTATGACGTGCCGAAGATGCGTGAGATCTTGAACGAGGCGCTGACAACCGACCATGTCGGCCCGAAGGTCATCATCGCCTCGTCGGAATGCATGCTCAACAAGCAGCGCCGTGAAAAGCCGCTGATGAACGCCGCGATCAAGGAAGGCAGGCGGGTCGAAAAGCCCCGCTTCGGCGTCGACGAAGATATCTGCACCGGCGACCACGCCTGCATCCGCCTGTCAGGTTGTCCGTCATTGTCGCTCAAGAAGCTCGATGACCCCTTGCGCGACGATCCGGTCGCCAGCATCGACCAGAGCTGCGTCGGCTGCGGCAATTGCGGCGAGGTGGCGGACGCCGCCGTGCTCTGCCCGTCCTTCTACCGCGCCGATGTGGTGCACAACCCCGGCTGGACGGAACGGAAATTCGGCGCCTTCAGGACCCGCATCATCACCTGGCTGCAAAACCGCCGGTCGCGCGGCCGCATTGAATTTGTCCGGACCTGAGCAATGGTAAGCATGACCCACTCCGCATTCACACCCAAACCGCAGGGACCCGCACTTGATCAGATCATCAAGCTCGCCATCATGGCAGTCGGCGGCCAGGGCGGCGGCGTGCTGACCAACTGGGTCGAGGACTGCGCCCGGAGCAATGGCTACGCCGTTCAGGCTACTTCGGTGGCGGGGGTCGCCCAGCGCACGGGGGCCACGATCTACTACATGGAAATGGCGCCCATGCAGGATCGTGCGCCGGTGTTCTCGCTGCTGCCCGCGGCAGGCGACGTCGACATCCTGGTGGCCGCCGAAATGATGGAGGCCGGGCGCGCCATCATGCGCGGCTTCGTCACCCCCGATCGCACCACGCTGATCGCCTCCTCGCACAGGGCGCTGGCGGTGTCCGAAAAGATGGTGCCTGGCGACGGGATCGCCGATTCCCAGGAAGTCATCGCGGCGGCAGAAATCGCCGCCCGGCGCTTCATTGCCTTCGACATGGAGAAGATGGCGGTCGATGCAGGCTCGATGATTTCCGCCAGCCTGTTCGGCGCGCTGGCGGGTTCCGGCGCGCTGCCGTTTGAACGATCGAGTTTCGAAGCCGCGATCAAGGCGTCGGGACGCGGCGTCGAGGCAAGTCTCAGGGCCTTTGGCGCCGGCTTCGAGGCTGCAGCCGTTGGCACCGTCGAAACGCCACGATCGGTACGCATCAAGACCTCCCCCGGCGCACCTTCAGGACCGAAGAACCTTGTCGATCAGTGGAACGCACTCGAAGCGCGCGCAACATCCCTGCCCGCCCCGGTGCGCGACATGGCGCGCAGCGGTTTGCGCGCCGTGGTCGACTTCCAGGACCTCGCTTATGGGCGCGACTATCTCGAACGCATCGACACCGTGCTGGCCGAGGATGATCCGGCCAAGGGGTATGAACTGACTCTCGAGGCCGCCAAATATATCGCCAAGGCGATGGCCTATGACGATGTCTTCCGGGTCGCCGACTTGAAGACGCGCGGCAGCCGCTTTGCCCGCGTGCGCAGCGAGATCGCCCCGGCCAAGGGCGCGCAGATGAAGCTCACCGAATTCATGCACCCGCGCGCCGAGGAGATTGTCGGCATGATGCCCTCACGCCTTGGCCGCAGGCTTTCGGCAAGCGAGCGCGCCATGCGGGTGATCGACCGGCTGGTCAACAAGGGACGCCGCTTGCGCACCGACCGGCTGCTGCCCTTCGCCCAGCTTTACGTGCTGGGCGGGCTTCGCAAGTACCGGCGCGGCACGCTGCGCCATGCGATCGAAACGGAGCATCTTGAAAACTGGCTCGCCCAGGCGCTGTCCTATCGCCGGATCGACTACGCGCTGGGCGTCGAAACCCTGCGCAACCGCCGCCTGGTCAAGGGCTATTCCGACACCCATGCGCGCGGGCTTTCCAAGTTCGACAGGGTGATGGATGGCGTGGCGCTTCTGGCGGGCCGTGACGACGCCGCCCACTGGTGCCGGCTGTTGCGCGAGGCAGCCCTTGCCGACGAGAAGGGCGAGCAGCTTGAAGGCGCGCTGAAGACCGTGCGGTCCTTTGCGAGCCAGGCCGAGACAACCCTTCCGAACTGAAACTCCGTCCTGAAATGGTCGTGATCGGAACACGGGCGCCCGGGCATTCATGGTAGGGAACATCCCTTCGGCGGTATGCCGTCTGTGACATCATGACCTTTGGAAGAGATCCTGCATGAGCCGCAAATTGCCGCCCCTCAATTGGCTCCGCGCCTTCGAAGCATCGGCAAGGAGTCTGAGCTTTACCCAGGCCGCTTCCGAGCTCAACCTGACCCAGGCTGCCATTTCCAAGCAGGTCAAGCTGCTGGAACATTATCTCAGCGAGCAGTTGTTCATCCGAAACCCGCGCAGCCTCGAACTGACAAAGACCGGCGAAGCCTATCTGCCGAAAGTTCGCGACTGCTTTGACCGGCTTGCAGCGGGCACAAACGAAGTGTTCGGCCGCCGCCGCAGCGAGATGCTGACGATCCGCTGCATGGTCGGGTTTTCGATCAACTGGCTGGCGCCCCGCCTGCCCCGCTTCATGGCGCGCCATCCCGGAGTGACCATCCGGATCATCTCCAGCGTCTGGGGCGATGAGTTCGACAGCGAGCGTTTCGATTTCGACATCCGCTACGGGATGGGCAAGTGGCCGGGGCTCAACGCGCAGCGCCTGACCTGGGAGACAATCACGCCGGTCTGCAGCCCCGCCCTGCTGCGAGGCGACAATGCCATCGGCAAGCCCGAGGATCTGGCGCATCACGCGCTGTTGCATGTGCTCGGCTATGAGGAGGGCTGGGGCCTGTGGCTACGCGCCGCCGGGTTGAGCGCCGACATCGACCGGGGCCGCGGCCTGCATTTCGATACCTCGCTGATTGCCTTCGAGGTTGCCGCCAAGGGCGGCGGCATAGCGCTCGGCCGGCCTTCCATGACCGGCGAGGACTTCGCGTCGGGCCGCCTCGTGGCGCCGTTCGACCTGGCCGTGCCGATCGATGAAGCCTTCCACCTGATCACGCCGCCCGAAGACATCGCCCATCCCGATGCCGATCTGTTCCGCGACTGGCTGATCGAGGAAGCAGAGCTTGCATTCGGGCCGCTCGATCGTCCATAAGGGCAAAGCGAGGACGACCTCCCCATCAGGGACGAACAGCCGGGACGGCCCGGCCATAAGCTGGGGACCTCCATGCGGGACACCAAAGACAGAATCCGCCACGCCTTGAGTTTTGAAATCATCGCGCTCATGCTGGTCACGCCGCTCGGCGCCTGGGCCTTCGACCTGCCTTTCAACCATATCGGCATTGTCGCTCTGGTCAGCGCCACGATCGCAACCGGCTGGAACTATCTCTACAATCTGATGTTCGACCACGCCATGCTCAGGATCGCCGGGCATGTCCGCAAAACCATCGCCTTAAGGATCCTCCATGCCTTGCTCTTCGAAGGCGGATTGCTCCTGATCCTGCTGCCGTTCATTGCCTGGTATCTGAGTGTGAGCCTGATCGAGGCTTTCCTGATGGATGTGGCGTTCGCGGCCTTTTACCTGGTCTACGCCTTCGTCTACAACTGGCTCTACGATCTGGTCTTTCCGGTGCCGGAAACCCAACTTTCCGAAATCCCTGACGCGGCGGTCGAACGATAACGGCTGAAGCAACAAAAAGGCCGCGGATCGCTCCGCGGCCAAATATCGTCGAGCAGTGCCTGGGATCAGGCGAACCACCAGCGCTCGGGCACCTTGTTGCCGTCGCTCTGCCAGTTGGCCGCAACCTGTTCATCGTGTACCAGCGTCTTGGTGTGCGCATGGATGAAGTTGGCCCACATGCCGACAACGGCGCCGCCGTCGTCCTGCAGCAGCCTCTGGGCTTCCCAGTACTGGTCCTTGCGCTTGGCTTCATCGGTTTCGGACCGGGCCATGACAACCAGTTCGTTGAACTTGTCGGCGGCCTCGCCCTCTTTCCAGGCGGTGTCGTTCCATTCGGTGTCGTTGGTGTAGGCCGACGAGTACATCCAGTCCTGGGTCGGACGTCCGCCCCAGTAGCAGGCCGACCAGGCCTTCTTGTTCCACACGTTGGACCAGTAGCCGTCGCTGGGCTCGCGCACGATCTCGATGTCGATCCCGGCTTCCTTGGCGGAGGCCGCGATCAGCTGGGCTGCGTCCATGGCGCCGGCGAAGGCGGCATCGGAAGCCGAAAGCTGGATGGTGCCCGAATGACCCGACTTCTTGTAGTGCTCGGCAGCCTTTTCGGGATCGAATTCATGCACCGGCAGTTCCGTGTTGAAGAATGGCATCGATTCATTGACCGGAACATCGTTGCCGGCCTTGCCGTGGCCGAGCAGGATCTTGTCGACCAGTTCCTGGCGCTTGATGGCATATTTGAGCGCCATGCGCAGGTCGTAATTGTCGAACGGCGCCATGTTGACCCGCATCGGGAAGGTGAAATGCTGCGTTCCGGTGGTCTCGAAGATCTGCAGCGTCGGCACCCGGCCGAGCAGCGCCACGGTCTTGGGATCGACATTGTCAATGAAGTCGACATCGCCGTTCATCACCGCGTTCTGACGCGCGGTGGTGTCGAGCAGCGTGATGAACTCGCATTCGTCGAAATGCGCGCGGCCTTCCTTGAAGAAGTTCGGGTTGCGCTTGGACGTGGTGCGAACCCCCGGTTCGAACGTGTCGATTATGTAGGCGCCGGTGCCGACCGGGCTGTTCGGATCCTCGATCTTGCCGTCGGTCGAGGGCATGATCATGATGTGATAATCGGACACGATGAACGGGAAGTCGGCATTGCCGCCGCTGAGTTCGAAGATCACGCGGTTCTCACCGTCCTTCTTGATATCAGTGATCCCGCCCAGCAGGCCCTTGGCCGCGGACTTGGAATTCTCGTCGCGGTGATAATTGAATGTCGCGACGACATCGTCGGCGGTCATGGTCTTGCCGTTGTGGAACTCCACGCCCTTGCGCAGGTCGAAGATCCAGGTCTTGGCGCCGTTTGCGGATTCGAAGCTTTCGGACAGTTCCGGAACAAGAACGCCCTCATTGCTGATTTCGGTGAGCTGGTTGCCGCGCGCGTAGTTGATGGCCTGCGTCATGCCGTGTTCGGCGGTACCTGCGTCGAGCGTGTCCGTGGTCGATCCGTAGGATGAACCGAGCCGCAGCTTGCCGCCCTTTTTCGGCGTCGCCGCCAGCACACTTGTGGCAAGCGTCAGCGCCGACGGCACAGCCAGGCCGGCCGCGATGGCGGCCCGGATGAACTGCCGCCGGTCGATCTGGCCTTCGCTCAGCCAGCGCGCCTGCTTCTTCAGATACTCGTCTCTCATATTAGCCTCCGTTGAGTTCCCAGTTTATGGTTTTTTGGCATTGCGCACATCGCAACATTCCCGCCTATCCTGTCGTCTTGACGCCAGTTGTCAACTGCTTGCCCGGATTGGATGATACTGCGAGCTTTGCCTTCTCAAGACCAACTAATATGGGGGCATTGCATGGCTGACGGTTATGCCAAACCGCCATTGTGACGGATTTCAGCCACCCTGGATTGAAACGGGCGACATCGACCTGTGCAACGCCTTGTTCCGTGCCACCAATTTCCAAGCCCCCGGTTTACAAATGCCGCTCGAGCGGCCAACAATGGAAGCTTGCGGAAGGGCCGGCATGAGCCGGGCGGAAGCAATCTGAAAAGATGGCGACAAGATCATCTGATCATGAGGGGAATGCGCGGTTGAACGCTGTGCTGGCGACAATACTGAAACGCCTGGGGCTTGGCTTTGCCACGCTCGTGGTTGTTTCGGCCATCATTTTCAGTTCCATATCCATGCTGCCGGGTGACTTCGGGCAGGCAGTGCTCGGCCAGTCCGCGACTGAGGAAACCGTGGCCGCCTTCCGCAAGGAACTCGGCTTGGACAAGCCAGCAGTAGTCAGGTACTTCGAATGGGCCGGCTCCGTGCTGCAAGGCGATCTCGGCACCTCGTTCTCCGGCCGCAACGCATCGGGCCAGGACCGCTCCCGCCAGGTCAGCGACCTGGTCATGCCGCGGCTCTGGAACACGTTGTTTCTGGCCGGGGTCACCGCGCTCATCGCCGTGCCTCTGGCGCTGTTTCTGGGCCTGACCACGGCGCTCTACCGCAATTCCGCCTATGACCGGACCGTCAATGCAGCGACTCTGACGACCATCTCGACTCCCGAATTCTTCGTCGCCTACATCCTGATCCTGTTCTTTGCGTCATTGTGGCCGGTGTTTCCTTCGCTCGCCAATGTCAACGCCACGACCGACCTTGGCGAGAGGCTCTACCGTGTCGCCCTGCCGGCGCTCACCCTTACCCTGGTGATCGTGGCGCACATGATGCGCATGACCCGCGCCGCCATCATCAACCTGCTCGCGAGCCCTTACATCGAGATGGCGCGGCTCAAGGGCGCGTCGCGCTCCGAAATCATCCTCAAGCACGCATTGCCCAACGCCTGGGCGCCGATCGCCACCGTGATCGCCTTCAACCTCGCCTATCTCGTGGTCGGCGTCGTCGTGGTCGAGGTGGTGTTCGTCTATCCCGGCATAGGACAACTGATGGTCGATGCCGTGACAAGCCGTGATATCCCGGTGGTCCAGGCCTGTGCGCTGATATTCGCCGCGACATATATTCTCTTGAACCTGACGGCCGACATCATCGGCATCGTCACCAACCCGCGATTGCTGCACCCCAGATGAGCGAGCAACCCGAGACCTATGCAGCCGCCGCAGAGGTGGGAGCAGTCCGCAAGCGGCGAACCCGCCTCGAGCGTGCCGGCCTGCTGCTCAAATCGGCGCCGCCCAGCGCCTGGTTCGGCATGATCGTCGTTGGGTTCTATATTCTTGTGGCGGTCTTCGCCGACGTGATCGCGCCCTATGGCGAGGCGCAGATACATCCCATTCCTTTCGCCCCATGGGGCGGCGAGTTCATGTTCGGCACCGACCAGATCGGACGCGACGTGCTCACAAGGCTGATCTACGGCGCGCGCAACACCATGGGCATCGCCCTGGCCACAACGCTGCTCTCGTTCCTCATCGGCGGCGGGCTTGGCCTGATGGCGGCCATCAACCGCAGCTGGCTTGATCAGTTGTTGAGTCGCTTCGTCGACGTGCTGATGGCGATCCCGAGCCTGATCTTCGCGCTGATGCTGCTGTCGATCTTCGGATCGACCGTCACCAGCCTGATCGTGATCATCGCGGTGCTCGATTCCACCCGCGTCTTCCGCCTCACCCGCGCCGTCGCCGTCAATGTCGCAGTGATGGACTATGTCGAGGCGGCAAAACTGCGCGGCGAAGGCCTCGGCTGGATCATGCACCGCGAGATCCTGCCCAACATCATGCCGCCGCTCGTGGCGGAGTTCGGGCTGCGATTCTGCTTCGTGTTCCTGACCATCGCAGCGCTGTCGTTCCTGGGCGTCGGCATCCAGCCGCCCACCGCCGACTGGGGTTCGATGGTGCGAGAAAACGCCTCGCTGATCCAGTTCGCCAAATACGACCTGACGGCAGCGATCACCCCGCTGCTGCCCGCCGCGGCGATCGCGCTTCTGACCGTGGCGGTCAACTTCATCGTCGACTGGTTCCTGCACAAGACGAGCGGACTTCGCGATGACCACTGAGATGAACCCGAAAGACGGCATCCTCCTTGAAATGCGCGATATCCGCATCGACGGATATTCCGACGAGCGCTGGCACCCGATCATCAAGGGTGTTGATCTGACGCTCCGGCGCGGCGAGATCATGGGGTTGATCGGCGAATCGGGCGCGGGCAAGTCCACCCTCGGCAAGGCGGCAATGGGCTACACCCAGCCCGGCTGCAAGCTGACCGGCGGCTCGATCATGTTCGACGGGATCGATCTGGCAAAGGCCAGCGATCGCGAAAAGCGCAACCTCTGGGGAACCCGCATCGCCTATGTGGCCCAATCGGCCGCGGCCTCCTTCAACCCGGCGCACCGGCTGATCGACCAGACCGTGGAAGCCGCCACCCGGCGCAAGATCCGTCCGGACGCCGAATCCCGGACGGACGCGGTGGAACTGTTCAGGGCCCTGCAATTGCCCAACCCCGAAACAATCGGCAGCCGCTACCCGCACCAGGTGTCGGGCGGGCAGTTGCAGCGGGTGATGACTGCCATGGCGATGTCGCCCCGCCCCGACCTGATCATCTTTGACGAACCGACCACCGCGCTTGATGTTACCACACAGGTCGAAGTGCTCTCGGCGATGCGCAACATTGTCGAAGATTTCAACACTGCGGCAATCTACATCACCCATGACCTGGCCGTGGTTGCCCAGATGGCGGATTTCATCAAGGTGCTGCGCTTTGGCGAGGAAGTCGAGGAGGCGCCGACCCGCGAGATGCTGACCAAGCCCGAGCAGCCCTACACAAAATCGCTCTGGTCGGTTCGGTCGCTGGAAAAGCCCGAAGTCAAGGGCGAGGATATTGTGCTGTCGATCGATCATGTCGACGCGTCCTATGGCCCGCTCAAGGTGCTGCACGATGTGAACATCTCGATCCCGCGCGGCCGCACCGTGGCGGTGGTGGGCGAATCCGGGTCCGGCAAGTCAACCACGGCCCGGGTCATCACCGGGCTGCTGCCGCCGACGGCAGGCACCGTCAGCTTCAATGGCAAACCCTTGCCGGCCGCCTTGAAGGACCGCAGCAAGGACCAGCTGCAGCGCATCCAGATGATCTACCAGATGGCGGACACCGCGATGAATCCGCGTCAGACCGTGTATGAAATCATCGCCCGCCCGCTCGAATTCTACCTCGGCCTGACCGGCAAGGCCAAGGAAGCCCGGGTCATGGACCTGCTGAAAATGATCGAGCTCGACGAGAGCTTCATCGACCGTCTGCCGTCGGAACTTTCAGGCGGACAGAAACAGCGAATCTGCATTGCACGCGCGCTGGCCGCCAATCCTGACGTCATCATCTGTGACGAAGTGACCTCGGCGCTCGACCAGATCGTGCAGGAGGGCATTCTCAAACTGCTTCTGCGACTGCAGAAGGAGTTCAACATCACCTATCTGTTCATCACCCATGACATCGCTACGGTGAAGGCGATTTCCGACGGGATCGTGGTGATGTACCGGGGCAAGGTGGTCGAGCAGGGATTGAAGAGCGAGATCCTGGCCCCGCCCTTCCCAGAATATACCCAGCTCTTGTTGTCCTCCGTACCGGAAATGGATCCCGACTGGCTCACCAACCTGCTGGAGGCGCGACCGGTCTGAGCGTCAGGGATGCGCCCTCCCCACCCCCTCTACCGGGCGGCAAGCAGATCCGGCAGGTCCGCCACCGACGCGATGCAGATGTCGGCGAGCTCAGTAAGCGACTGATGCGTGCCCGTCCCCGACAGAACCCCGATCGCGGCCCCGGCGCCCGCCGCCCGCGCCATCGCCAGATCATGGCGGTTGTCGCCCACCATGGCGATCTGGCTCGCGCTCAGCCCCAGATGCGCGGCAAAGGCATGGATCATCCCCGGCTCGGGCTTCGGTCCATGGCCGCTGTCATAGCCGGCGATGAAGCTCACATGCCGCGTGAGCCCCAGCACCTCGACCGTCCGCCGGATACTGGCCTCGCCATCGCTCGAGGCGATGCCGAGCGGCAGGCCGGAGCCGGTGAGCCGTCCCATCACAAGGTTGAGATCGCAGATCGGCACCGCCGCGTCCGCCCCGTCGACAAAGGCCTGGTCGAGCAGGCGGGCGAGAGCGTCCGGCGCGACCGGGCTGCCATGGTCGACCATGTGCCGGGCGATCTCATCGGCGTTGGCCGAGGCGAACATGCTGTCGGCGCGTGTCTTGCCGGTGAGCGGATCCATGCCGCAGGCGTTGAGCAGGACATCACAGAGCAAGCCATCGCCAGCGGCGGCAATGGCGGCCGCCTTGCGGTTGATTACCGACCAGGTCCGGTCGAAATCGATGAGCGTTCCGTCCTTGTCGAACAGAATTGCCTTGATTGAGCTGTCCAATGTCCATGTCATGGGAGTATTCCGGTTTGACAGCTGCTGTGCATCGCGATTGCATAGCCGTCAAGCCTATCTCAAACGCCAGAGGATCCGCCCTTGCACCCTGCCCCCTATGACAGACTGATCGATGCGGAAACCTGGGCCTTTGTCGAAAGATCCGCCGGCTTCTATCCCGATGACGCCACCGCCCTCGACCTCAGCAGCCAGCGCAGCGTCTATGACTCCCTGTGCCACACCTTCGATGCGGGCCGGCCTTCAGGCGTGACTGTCAGCGACTATTCGGTGCCGGGCCCGGCAGCCCTTATCCCGGTTCGCGAATACGCACCCGCCGCCGGCGCGCCTGCAGCCTGCGTGGTGTACCTGCATGGCGGCGGCTTCATTCTCGGCGGCCTCGACAGCCATGACAGCATCTGCGCCGAAATCTGTGCCGGCACGGGCTTTACAGTCGTCGCGGTCGACTATCGCCTGGCGCCCGAACACCTGCATCCCGCCCAGTTCGAAGACACGCTTGCAGCCTTCAGGCACGTGGCGAGCACGACCGGCCTGCCGGTGATCCTCAGCGGCGACAGCGCCGGCGGCAATCTCGCCGCCGCGGTGTGCTGGGCGACGCGCGGAGGAGATCACGTCCCCGCGGGACAGGTGCTGGTCTACCCCGCGCTCGGCGCGGACACCAGCCGCGGCACTTTCGTCACCCACGCCAACGCGCCGATGCTGTCGACCGCCGACATGATCTATTACGACGAGGTCCGCTCGGGCGGCATGCCGCCTCACGGCGACCCGCTCTTCACGCCGCTGGCCGCGCACGACCTCGACGCCATGCCGCCCACGCTGGTGTTCACCGCCCAGTGCGACCCGCTGTCAGGCGACGGACCCGACTACTGCGCGCGCATCGCGGCCCAGGGCGGCCGGGCGCATTGCATTGAGGAGCAAGGCCTGGTCCACGGCTATTTGCGCGCCCGCCATTCCGTGGCCCGCGCCCGCGAAAGCTTTGCCCGCATGGTCACCGGCATCAAGGCGCTCGGCGCGGGCGAATGGCCCTACTAGCGCCTCGTCCATGAGACGCCTCAGACGAACCGGCGCGGGATCTTCTTGTCCCAGTCCCTCTCGAAGACCGTCGCGCCATCCTCCGTCGCCACCAGTCTGCCGGTGACGAAGAACCATTCCCTGTCGCAGCGCATCTCCATCTCCGCCACCGTTTCGGTCCGCCACCCCTCGCGACCGCCGGTCTGCTCCCAGCGGATCTGAGCTGTTGCCGACAGCGGGTCGTCGGGATGGATCGACCAGCGTTCGCGCGTGGTGCTGCCCAAAATCAGGCCATGCTCAAGATCGCGGTTCTCGCCGGCATCGTTGAAGATCACCGTGGTGACAACGCCGGTCGCGGCATCGGTCTCCATTTCGCGGGTGGAGGCCGAGGGTCTGAGGGTCTCGTGCCGCCAGGGCGTGGCCCCGACCGGCCTCTCGAAGCTGCATTCATCGTTATTCGCATGAACTGTGCGACACGGCAGATCGAGCCGGCCCGATTCCAGCTTCACGGTGGCGCGCTCGGGCGACGGCCAGATGAACGGCCAGCAGGCGGTCGAGACCGCGATCCTGAGCCGGTGGCCCGCAGGAATGCGGTAGGCGATCTGGTCGAGTGTCACGGTCGCCTCCAACACCTCGCCCGGCACGATGAGCTCCGGCGCTTCGCTTGACCGCCGGTGCGTCAGATTGAGAACACCCATGCTGATCAGCGCCGAGGTTCCATCGGGCCTGAGATCGCAGAGCCTGACAGCCACTTGCGCCATCGGCTTGTCCGAGCGTGCCCGGATGACAAGCCGCGGCGCGCCGACGATATCGAGCGGGGCGTCAAGCACATCACCGTCGAAACAGGCTGATCTCGCATCATCCGGGCTCTGTTCATCGGGCAGCTCCGGCCCGTAGGCGAAGGGAAAATACTCGCCCGCCTGGCTGCCGCAATCCGTGGGTGAATTGACCGGCACCGGACGGGTCATTGGCACATGTCCGAGCGCGCCATCCCCGAGTTCGAGAGTCTTTTCGATGATCGCGCGAGACGGCCAACGGGCCTCGGCGATCCACCGGCCCGGGCGCGCGTCCATCCAGCGCGCGGGCGCGACGCTGTCCATCAGCCAGGCCCGGTAGGCGGGCAAGTCTTCCGCGCCATTGTCGATGCCCTTGAGCCAGCGGTCCCACCAGCGCCTCGCCTCCTGCAGGAAGCCGATGCGTGGCTCGGGTCCGGCATAATGCGGGTATTTGTGGATCCACGGCCCGACGATGCCCTTGACCGGGGCGTCGAGGTTTTCGACGAGATGCGAGATCGTGTTGCGGTAGCCGTCGTGCCAGCCGCCGATCGACAGCACCGCCGCTTCGATCGCGCCAAAATTCTCACAGACCGAGCCGTGTTTCCAGTAGTTGTCGCGCGTCTGCCGGGAGATCCACTCCCGCGCCAGAAACGGCATCGCTTCCAGCCGATCGAGCCACATGTCGCGCCAGCGGTCTCCCGCGATCAGCGGGTCCGGCGGCCGCGATGAATAGGACAGCATGTTGGCGGCCCAGCCGAAATTCTCGCCCAGCAGGCAGCCGCCCTTGAAATGGATGTCATCGGCAAAACGGTCGACGGTGGAACAGATTGTGATGATCGCCTTCAGCGCCGGCGGCCTCAGAGCCGCCACCTGCAGCGAATTGAACCCGCCCCAGGAAATCCCCATCATGCCCGCCGTGCCCGAACACCAGGGTTGGGACGTAGCCCAGGCGATGACATCGCAGGCGTCCTGGAGTTCCTGCGGCGTGTATTCATCCTCCATCAGACCGTCGGAATCGCCGTTGCCCCGCATGTCGACCCGGATGCAGGCATAGCCCTGCCCGGCCATCCACGGATGGGTAAGACTGTCGCGCACGATGGTGCCATCGCGCTTGCGATAGGGCAGATGCTCGAGAATGACAGGAACCGGATCGCTGGCGGCATCCTTCGGCATCCAGATCCGCGCCGACAGCCGGCATCCATCTGGCATGATGATCGGCTGATCCTCTATCTCGACAATGTCGCGAGGGTACGCAGTTTGTACCTCCGGCATGAAGGATGCCATGACGATTCTCCAATGCTAACCAGGCCGCGAAACTGTCATGCGGCGGCCGATCAGCGCAATGCTTTGCGCAGGAGATTTATCTGGTTCGCATGGAATTCGTATCTGCGGTTTGCTCCGGTCACATCGCGGGCTAGCCAGCGTGCAAGGCGCTCACCAGACCGCGAGGCCCTTTGCCGTCGCGCGACAACGCCGATCCATCCAGTGCGGAAACGATTTCAATCCCGTGCTCTTCAAGCACAGGAAACGCAGCCCTGTGATCTTCAAACACCAGGACACGCCCGGGCGACAGCACCACCGGCGCGAGACGGTTCAAGGCATTCCGGACGGAGCCGGCATGGTTCTTGGCGTCGATCAGGCGTATGTCCGCGGTCCCCAGCACCCGCGCTATCTCCTTGAGAAACGCCGATTGGCAGGGCTCGATCGTGAGCGCCATGCCGTGGCGGCTGGGGCGCACCGCAAAGGCGCTCGCCGTCCCAAGCACCTCGCTGTCGACAAGTGCACAATCCCGGCCGAGCGGTACAAAGCAATCATCCAGGCTCTCGCAGCTGGTAGCGGTGAGATCAAGCCAGAAGATACGGTAGCCCCGGTTCTTCCGCAACAGGGAGGCGGCGAGCTCCGACAAGGCCTGGACGCTGGTCGCCCGCGTGATCGCGGCCACGCAGACAAGTCCGCCCGGCATGGCGAGATCGCGGCCGTCAATCGGTGGGCAGGACCGGTCCGCGCCGTCCGAAGTCAGCCAGAACTCGAACCGCGCCTCATCAAACAGCGGTGCGAAATTGAGCACTGTGGAAGCCGTGATCGCCGAAGCCCGGCTCAATTCGGCCTGCAGCGGACACACAACAGCGCCTGCATCAATGAACCGCAAGGTGCCGCGGATCTGTGTCAGGTCGGATAGCGGCGGCAGGAACCAGCCATCCCTCAGCTCAGAGGCCTCGGTCGGACGGTTAAAACCGGGCGGCAGCTGGGACATCCGCATGCCTTCGATCAGAAACCGGGTGAGCGTTTCAGCCGGCTGCTCGCTCATCCAGCTGATGATCTCGCTGCCTCTGCGCCGGTCATTCTCATATTCGCCCACCCGCCGCTCGACAATCCAGTCGCGCGCATCGGCGAATCCCAGCGTTGAGCAAAGAGCCGCATCCAGATGCCTGACAACAACGCCCGCGCGCTGCAGCTCAGCCACGAAGCGCCCATGCTGCAACACGGCCCGGCCGGCATTGCCGTCGCCCCTTGCGGATCCCGCCGCCGGCGCGCACACGGGCCCCTGCACCAGAACATCGCGAAGAGGCGCGACATCATCAATGACCGAAATTATCGCTCCGTCCCGGGCCATTCCATGCCAACTCCAAGGCAATCCTCAGGGATATCGGCAATCACGCTCCGCCCAAATCGGCTCTGGCACATTGATGCTTGTCAAGATCCGTCATTGCGGCGCCAAAACGGCTCCATTGACCAAACCCGAATCGCTGCCATCACGCCGTCGCGATCCTGTCGAGATCGGCGCGGGTTTCGCCGGATTGGCGGATCAGTTCGGCCGGATTGAGCAGTTCGAAATGCTTGGCGTTGATATTGCGGATGACCTTGGCTCGCGCCAGCGTCTGGATGTTCCGGCTCAGCGTTTCCGGCGTCGTTCCCAGATAATCGGCAATATCGCGGCGGCTGAGCGGAATGTGAACAATTTGAGAGGCCAGCGTGTCGCCTCTCAAATGCTGGTTCTTTGTCCGTCTGGAGAAGACATAAAGCAGGGTGGCGATGCGCTGCATGGTGGTGTGGCCATTGGTGATCGCCGCCCATTCCCGCACCGCATCGAGTTCATCGAGCTTGGCTTTGTGCATTTCATGTTCAATGGCGGGATAATCGGTGAGAAATCGCTCAAACTGATGCTTACTCATCGCGCAAAGGGTGACATCCGTCGCGGCCTCGTAGGAAAATCGCGTTTCTTCAGAAAACAGTCGTCCGAAGAAATCCGACGGGAACAAAAGCCCGACAATGTGATCATCCCCATGGACAGACGCGCTCGACAATTTGACCACGCCGTCGACAACATTACCAACAATGTCGCAGTGTTCGCCCTGGGCCTGGATCACGCTCCCACGCGGATAGGTTCGTAGATGGGAGATGCGATTAAGCTGAACCAGAGCCTCCGGAGAGGCTGCGCGGCATATGGAGCGGTTGTGTATGATGCAATTGCCGCATTTGCCACACAAACAGGAGCTTTCTGCTGCGATGATCACTTGCTGTCTCCCCCGAGACCGACTTGACCGCTGCATTTCAAGCGCAAGAGCCAAAGCTGGAGGCTCAAGACAACACAACCACTGGTCCAGCGTCAAGCCGCGAACATCGGTCCGCTGTGCGGCAAGTTCGCCATCCCGACAAGTATCTGTCAGAGGCCCGACCAAGCAGGCGGGAGTGCATGCGCCTAAACCGGCTGCTTGAGAGCTTCGATCGCCGCCGGAAGCTCCATCAGGTTCGAGATCACCCGGTCCGCGCCCAGTTCATCGGCGGGCACATTGGTATAGCCCCCGCGCACCGCGACGCTCGCCATGCGGGCAGCCTTCGCCGCGTCGATGTCGGCGGGACTGTCGCCCACCATCAGCGCGCGACCGGCGTTAAGGCCAACCTTGTTGAGCGCATGTTCGAGCATATCCGGGGCAGGTTTGCGGGCAGGCCCAGTGTCGCCGCCGACCACCACGTCGACATGGGCGTCGAGCCCGAAATGCACGAGGATCTCGCGGGTAAAGGCTTCGGGCTTGTTGGTCACAACCCCGATCTTCACCCGCGCCGCATGATAGGCCACCACCATTTCCATCGCGCCGGGCATGAGCGCCGTGTGCCGGGTCAGGTGCTTGCCATAGACCTCCATCATCCGGTCGGTCGTCTCATCGAGCGCCGCCCCTTCCACGGGTCTGCCCGATGAGCCATAGGCGCGTTCGACGAGCTTGCGCACGCCGTTGCCGATCATGCCGCGCACGGCTTCCACCGTTTGGCCCGGCAGGCCGTCCTGGGACAGCAGTTCATTGACCGCGGCGGCGATGTCGGGGGCGGAATCGATCAGCGTGCCATCGAGATCGAACAGGATGGCCTGGGGCCAGCCGCAGCGGTCTGTGTCCTTGAGCAGAATTCCCGTCACGCCGTTTCCCTCCATTTTATTGCGCATCCCATCGATGCGATCTGTTCTTCCGGCCCCTTGCCGGTCTCCGTCACCTGCCGCATCGCCTCGTAGAGGTCGCGGCGCAAATCTTCCTGGCCCGACTGCTTGCGCGATGCATCAAGCCGGCCGCGATACTGCAACTCCATTGCCCCGTTGAAGCCAAAGAAATCCGGCGTGCACACCGCACCCCAGGTCCGCGCCACGGACTGGTCCTCGTCAAAAAGATAGGGGAAGCCGAAGCCGTGCGCCGCGGCGAAGAGCTTCATGTTGGCAAATGAATCCTCGGGATAGGCTTCGACATCGTTGGACGAGATCGCCACGAAGCCGACGCCGAGATCGGCGAGAGCGTCGGCGTCGCGTACGATGCGGTCGATGACGGCTTTGACATAGGGGCAATGGTTGCAGATGAAGGCCACGACCAGGCCATTCTCGCCAGCCTGGTCGAGAATGCTCCGGGTCTCGCCATCAACGCCGATCAAACGGGCGTCAGAGGGTTTCCACCCGAAATCGCACAGCGGGGGAATTGCGGCCATCTCATCTCTCCTCGGTCGGTGTCCTCACGTCGATCAGCGCATGGCGCCATCGGACGCTGCGCGGATGGCCTCTATATTGGCCTGATAGGCGCCTTGTGTACCCCCCTTGAACACGGCCGAGCCCGCAACCAGCACATTGGCGCCAGCAGCCGCCACCAGTGGTGCAGTGTCCGGTGTGACGCCGCCATCGATCTCGATGTCGATCGGCCGGTCGCCGATCATGCTCTTTATGCGCGCCACCTTGTCGACCACCGCCGGAATGAATTTCTGCCCGCCGAACCCCGGATTGACCGTCATCAGCAGGATCAGGTCGAGCCGGTCGAGCACATATTCTATGATGCTTTCGGGCGTCGAGGGATTGAGCGAGACGCCCGCCTTCTTGCCGAGGTCCCGGATCGCCTGCAGCGACCGATCAAGATGCTTGGTGGCCTCCGCATGCACGGTGATGATGTCACAGCCCGCCTCGGCAAACGCCGCCAGAAACGGATCGCACGGCTCGATCATCAGATGGCAGTCGAAGATCTTGTCGGTGCGGTTGCGCACCGCCTTGATGATCGGCGGGCCGAAGGTGATGTTGGGCACGTAGTGCCCGTCCATCACATCGAGATGGATCCAGTCGGCGCCGGCTGCGACCACCGCCTCGATCTCTTCGCCAAGCCGGGAAAAATCGGCCGACAGCACCGATGGCGCAATAATGGTTTTGCTCATGCCCCGGCCTCCCGCGCGCTGTCGGGCACGCCCATGGTGAAGACGCGGCTCGTCTTCAAATCCTCGGCGGTAATTGTTGACAGGTCCGCCGCCGTCACCGGTCCGGTGGAGGTCGAGAACAACCGGTTGGCCTGCCTCAGCCGCGCCCGGTCGAGCGCATTGCGGATGGATCGCGCATTGGCGAAATGCGGCTGCTGCCGCCTGAGCTCGATATATTTCTGCATCATCGCGTGCGCTTCATCGTCGAATGTGTAGTTCTGCTGCGTCAGCATCCCGTCGGCGATCTGCATCAACTCGCCTTCGCTGTAGTCCGGGAAATCGATGTGATGGGCGATGCGCGAGCGGAAGCCCGGATTGCTCTCAAAGAACTTGTCCATCCGGTCGGCGTAGCCCGCGAGGATCACCACCAGGTCCTCGCGGTTGTTCTCCATCACCTGCAGCAGGATCTCGATCGCTTCCTGGCCGTAGTCGCGCTCGTTGTCGGGCCGGTAGAGATAATAGGCCTCATCGATGAACAGCACGCCGCCCATCGCCTTCTTCAGGATTTCCTTGGTCTTGGGCGCGGTGTGGCCGATGTACTGGCCGACGAGGTCATCGCGGGTCACCGACACCAGATGGCCTTTGCGGACATAGCCGAGCCGGTGCAGGATATTGGCCATCCGCATCGCCACCGTGGTCTTGCCTGTGCCGGGGTTTCCGGCGAAATTCATGTGCAGCGTCGGCGTCTCGTGGCTGAGCCCCATCGCCTTGCGCGCCCGCTCGACGATCAGCATCGCCGCGATTTCGCGGAGCCGTAGCTTGACCGGCTTGAGCCCGATCAGTTCGCGGTCGAGTTCCGCCAGCACCTCGGCGACGCCTGATTTCTTGTACTCCTCGCGCAAATCGATCGCGGTCGGCAAAGCCTCGGGTGCATCAGGTACAATCGGATCTGCGGTGTCGGCCATGGGGTTCCTCCGTCAGGAATTGCCGCCCGTCCGGCAATGCGGGCGGGCGGTTGTGCGCAGGCGTCCGGATCAGATCACCGGCTCGTCGTCACCCAGGAATAGGACTGGCTGCGCGAGCGCACATCGGTGCGAGTCATCTGCAGTTTGGGCTCTTCCTTCGGCCGGTTGACGATGAAGCTCATCATCACGCTCTCAAAGCCGCGGGTGGAATCAAACGCGTTGATCCGGATGTAGCTGTCGCCATGGGCCTTGCGGCAATCGTCGAGCTCCATCATCGCGCCCTTCGGGTCCTTGAGATCAAACATCGGGTGGCCCCACATGTCCCAATAGGTGTTCCTGGGATGCGGGTCGTCGGTATATTCGATGCCGACGGCCCATTCGCGGCCCAGGCAATATTCGATCTGGGCGGAAATCTGCTCGTCTGTCAGGTCAGGCAGATAGGAAAAACAGCCTTGGGTGATACGCATTGTATGGTCTCCTCAATCTGGCTCACATGGAGACCGACGGTGTCGGCGCAAAGTCCGAGGTGTCGGTCGAGGTGTAGTTGAAGGTGATGTTGCCCCAGGTCTCGAGCGCGGCTTCGAGCGGCTTGCACCACCTGGCTGCGGCGCGCAGGATTTCGGGACCCTCGTTGGCGATGTCGCGGCCTTCGTTGCGGGCCAGCACCATCGCTTCGAGCGCAACCCGGTTGGCCGTGGCGCCTGCCTGGATGCCCATCGGGTGTCCGATGGTTCCACCGCCGAACTGCAGCACCACGTCGTCGCCGAAGAGATCGAGCAACTGATGCATCTGGCCGGCGTGAATGCCGCCCGAGGCCACCGGCATCACCTTCTTGATGTCGGCCCAGTCCTGGTCGAAGAAGATGCCGCGCTGCAGATCCACCTTGTTATGGGTCTCCCGGCAGACATTGTAATAGCCCTGCACGGTCAGCGGATCGCCCTCGAGCTTGCCTACCGCGGTGCCGCAGTGCAGGTGGTCGACGCCGGCCAGCCTCAGCCATTTGGCAATGACGCGGAACGAGATGCCGTGGTTCTTCTGCCGGGTGTATGTGCCGTGCCCGGCGCGGTGCATGTGCAGGATCATGTCGTTCTGGCGGCACCATTCCGAGATCGACTGGATCGCCGTCCAGCCGATGATGAGATCCACCATGACGATGACAGAGCCCAGTTCCTTGGCAAACTCGGCGCGGCGGTACATCTCTTCCATCGTGCCGGCAGTGATGTTGAGATAGTGGCCCTTGACCTCGCCGGATTCGGCCGATGCCTTGTTGACCGCCTCCATGCAGTAGAGGAAGCGGTCGCGCCAGTGCATGAACGGCTGCGAATTGATGTTCTCGTCATCCTTCATGAAATCGAGCCCGCCCTTGAGGCCCTCATAGACCACGCGACCGTAATTCTTGCCCGACAGGCCGAGCTTCGGCTTGGTCGTTGCGCCGAGCAGCGGCTTGCCGAACTTGTCGAGCCGTTCGCGTTCGACGACGATGCCGGTGGGCGGCCCCTTGAAGGTCTTGCAGTAGGCCACCGGGAACCGCATGTCCTCGAGCCGGGCGGCCTTCAGCGGCTTGAAGGAAAACACGTTGCCGATGATCGACGCGGTGAGGTTGGCAATCGAGCCTTCCTCGAACAGGATCAGATCATAAGCTACATAGCAGAAATACTGCCCCTCCTGGCCCGGCACCGGATCGACCCGGTAGGCCTTGGCGCGGTACTGGTCGCATGCCGTCAGCCGGTCGGTCCAGACCACGGTCCAGGTCGCCGTCGAGCTTTCGCCGGCAACAGCGGCCGCGGCCTCGATCGGGTCGACGCCTTCCTGCGGTGTGATCCTGAACAGCGCGATCAGGTCGGTGTCCTTGGGTTCGTAGTCGCCGTCCCAATAGCCCATCTGGGCGTATTTGAGCACGCCGGCCTTGTAGCGTTCCTTGCCCTTGATCTCGGTTTTTGCGTCCGTATTCATGGCGTTGACCTTTCTTCTTGAATCTCTCCGTCAGGAGCTTGAATCGGTTTCTCAGGCAGCCTTGGCTGTTGAAGTTTGCGGATCGAGCGCACCGCTGGCGTAGCGCGCCGCCATGTCGTCGATAGTGATCACCTTGATTTTGGAGGCCTGTCCGGCAGTGCCGAAGGCCTCGAACCGCGTGCGGCAGAGATCGCGCATCGCGTCCATGGCGGGCTTGAGGAACTTGCGCGGATCGAATTCGCCGGCCTTGCTGGTGGCGATCTTGCGGAACTGACCGGTCATCGCCATCCGGCAATCGGTGTCGATATTGACCTTGCGGACGCCGTGCCGGATGCCCCGGACGATCTCCTCGACCGGAACGCCGAAGGTCTGCGGCATCTCACCGCCGAACGCGTTGATCACGTCCTGCAGTTCCTGCGGCACCGAGGACGAGCCATGCATGACCAGATGGGTGTTGGGGATCTTGCGGTGGATCGCCTCGATCACGCCCATGGCCAGGATGTCGCCATCGGGCTTGCGCGAGAACTTGTAGGCGCCATGCGAGGTGCCGCAGGCGATCGCCAGCGCGTCGACCTTGGTCCGGAGCACGAAATCCAGTGCCTGGTCGGGATCGGTGAGCAACTGGTCATGCGACAGCTTGCCTTCGGCGCCGGAGCCATCCTCGGCTTCCGCCTCGCCGGTTTCGAGCGAGCCCAGAACCCCCAATTCGCCTTCAACCGAGGCGCCGACCCAGTGCGCCATCCGCGCCACGCGCTCGGTGATGGCGACGTTGTAGTCATAGGAGGCAGGCGTCTTCATGTCGGCTTCGAGCGAGCCGTCCATCATCACCGAGGTGAAGCCGTGGCGGATGGCGCTCATGCAGGTGGCTTCATTGTTGCCATGGTCCTGGTGCATGCAGATCGGATTGTCCGGATACATCTCCGTGAGCGCGTCGATCATCTTGGACAGCATGATGTCGCCGGCATAGGAGCGCGCGCCGCGCGAGGCCTGGATGATCACCGGGGCGTTGCACGCCTTGGCGGCCTCCATGATGGCGAGCCCCTGCTCCATGTTGTTGATGTTGAAGGCCGGGACGCCATAGCCGTGTTCGGCGGCGTGATCGAGAAGCTGTCTGAGTGTGATGCGGGCCATGGGGATCTCCTGTCAGGCTGAAGGCGCTAGATCGTTTGTCGGTTCGGGCAGCAGTTTGGCCAGTTCCCGGATCCAGACGGCCGCGGGCTCGGGCATTCCGCCAGGCACGGAAAAGAAGTCGCCCAGCACGCTCAACCTGATGGCGAAGGTCCGCGAATGACGCTGCGCCTCGGGATGGAACCGGACATTTTCCAGAAGCGCGATAGAGCCGGCTGGTGTTGCTGCAAGACCGGCTTCCGCGACCGGACCGACACAGTCGCCGACGAAATGCACCGGAAGTCCGGTCAGGACGGACAGCGGCTGCACCAGATGGCGCAGCGACATCACCGGATTGACGTCTCCGGCCGGATTGTCGTGTCCGGCAACCACCGCGACCACTGCGCCGCGGGTCGCAAGATCCCGGAGATGGGCGGCGAAGGTCTCGGTCCAGCCGCGACTGAGGTCGGAGCGGACCAGCACGGTCCGGCCCTCAAGATCACGGGCACCGCTCATGATCCCACCCTCCCGGCAAGGGTCACCGCAAGGCCAGCCACATGATCGGCGGTGATGTTGAAATGCTCGTAGAGCTCCGGCGCCGGGGCGGACGCGCCAAAGCCTTCCATGCCTACGAAGGCGCCGACGGGTCCGATCCAGCGGTCCCATCCCATCCGGGCCGCGGCCTCGACCGCGATCCGGGGCGCGGTTCCGAGCACATCCTTCTGGTAGGCCTGATCCTGTGCCTCGAATTTCTCCCAGCACGGCATCGAGACGACCGCAGCGCGCAGCCCGTGCTGATCCATGAGAAGCCGGGCGGCCTTGCGGGCGATCTCGACTTCCGATCCCGTGGCAAGCAAGGTCACGTCCCGCTCGCCCTTGGGGTTGTGCAGCACATAGGCGCCGCGCGCCGAAAGGTTCTCTGCCTGGCTGGTTTCGCGCAGCATCGGCAGCCCCTGGCGCGACAGCGCCAGCACGCTCGGCGTCGAGCGATCCCTGAGCGCCAGTTCCCAGCATTCCGCCGTCTCGACGATGTCGGCAGGCCGGTAGACATTGAGGTTCGGCGTGGCGCGGAGCATGGCGAGATGCTCGACCGGCTGATGCGTCGGGCCGTCTTCGCCAAGCCCGATGGAATCATGGGTGAGCACATAGACAACGCCCTGCTCCATCAGGGCCGACAACCGGATACCGCCGCGGGCATAATCGGAAAACACCAGGAACGTGCCCCCATAGGGGATGAAGCCGCCATGCAGCGACAGCCCGTTCATCACCGCGGCCATGGCGTGCTCGCGGATACCGTAGTGCACATAGCGACCCTTGAACCGCTTCGATGCGATGGAGTCCGTTTGCGAGGTCTGGGTCAGGTTGGAACCGGTCAGATCAGCCGAGCCGCCGATGGTGAGCGTCGTGGCGGCATTGATCACCTCGAGCGCCATCTGCGAGGCCTGGCGGGTTGCGACCTTGGTGGCCTTCTCAAGATGTTCCTTGCCGAAGGCCGCCAGTTTGCGGAACACAGCTTCCGGCAGTTCGCCTGAAAGCGCCCGGTCGAAGGCGGCCCCGGTGCGGGTTGATGCATGGCGCTCCTGCCACTCCGCGCGCGCAGCCCCACCCCGCGCCGCCACGGCCTCCCAGGCCGACTTGATCGCGGCGGGTATGACGAACGCCTCATGCGGCCAGTTGAGCTCGGTCCGGGCGCGGGCAATCTCGTCCTTGCCGAGCGGTGCGCCATGGGTCTTGTGCGAGCCCTGCATCGTCGGCGCGCCCTTGCCGATGATGGTGCGGCAGGCGATCAGCGATGGCTTTGAACTGTTGCGCGCCTTGTCGATGGCCCGGGCAATCGCCTCAGGGTCATGGCCGTCGACGCTTTGAACGTCCCAGCCCGCGGCCTTGAACCGCATGGGCTGGTTCATCGACGTGGAGAGGGAGGTGGCTCCGTCGATGGAAATTTCATTGTCGTCCCACATCACGATCAGCTTCCTGAGCTTCAGATGGCCGGCGAGATCGATCGCCTCGTGGCTGATGCCCTCCTGAAGGCAGCCGTCTCCGGCGATGACATAGGTGTAATGGTCGACCAGCTTCCTGCCGAACCGCGCGGCCATCATTTCCTCGGCCAGCGCCATGCCGACAGCGGTGGTGATGCCCTGCCCCAGCGGCCCGGTGGTGGTTTCGACACCGAGCGTATGGCCATATTCGGGATGACCCGGCGTTTTCGATCCCAGCTGCCGGAAATTCCTCAGCTGATCGATCGTCATGTCGGAATAACCGACAAGGTGATGCAGAGCGTAGATCAGCATCGAGCCGTGTCCGGCGGAGAGCACGAAGCGGTCCCGGTCGGGCCAGTCCGGCATTGACGGGTCGATATGGATGAAACGGTTGAACAGCACGGTGGCGACATCGGCCATGCCCATCGGCATGCCGGGATGCCCCGAATTGGCAGCCTGCACGGCGTCCATCGCAAGGAACCGGATGGCGTTTGCCATGTCGCGTTCACTGGCCGCATCCGACGCGGCGATGGCTTGGGTTACGTTCATGATGGCCTCCTCAGGACATGCGGCGCTTGCGCTCGACCAGCTTGTTGATCAGCGGCGTGAAGATGAGCTGCATGGCGATATCAAGCTTGTCGCCCGGCACGACGATCGAGTTGGCGCGCGACATGTAGCTGTTGTGCATCATCGACAGCAGATAGGGAAAATCGATGCCGCGCGGATTGGCGAAGCGGATCACCAGGATCGATTCCGCTGGTGTCGGGATCCAGCGCGCGACAAACGGATTGGATGTGTCGACAATCGGCACCCGCTGGAAATTGATGTCGGTCAGAGAGAATTGCGGGCAGATATAGTGCACATAGTCGGGCATGCGCCTCAGGATCGTGTCGGTGACGGCTTCCGTGGAATAGCCGCGCGCCGCCTTGTCGCGATGGATCTTCTGGATCCATTCGAGATTGATGACAGGCACGACGCCGATCTTCAGGTCGCAATGCTTGGCCAGATTGACCTCGTCGGTGACCACGCAGCCGTGGAGGCCTTCATAAAACAGCACGTCGGTGCCGCCGAATTCTTCCCACTCGGTGAAAGTGCCAGGCTCGGCGCCATAGCAGGCCGCTTCGTCCGCATCGTGGATGTAATGGCGAGTTCGGCCCTTGCCGCGCCGGCCATATTCCTCGAACACGCTCTCAAGAATCTTGAGTTCGTTGGCCTCTGAATTGAAATGGGTGAAGTCCCGGCCGAGCGCCTTCTCCTCGGCGATCTTCTGCTTCATCGTCTGCCTGTCGAAACGGTGAAACGCATCGCCCTCGATGAAGGAGGCGGAGACGCCTTCGCGGGCGAAGATCTTCTTGAATGTCTGTTCGACAGTCGTGGTGCCCGCGCCCGATGAGCCAGTAATGGAGATGATGGGATACTTGGCTGACATGATGATTAAACCCTGAAAAGACCGCGGTGACCGAACAAGGGCGAGCGCTCGCTGATCATCTCGGGATCGACATGATAGCGGGCGACCCGCTCGACTTTTGACTTCGAGCCGAAGATCAGCGGAACGCGCTGATGCAGGCTGGCCGGCTTGATTTCGAGGATCCGGTTGACGGAATCGGTGGCGGCGCCGTCTGCCTGCTCGACCAGGAATGCGATCGGGTTGGCCTCATAGACCAGCCGGATGCGTCCCGATCCGTACCCCTTGCGCTTGTCCGCCGGATAGAGGAACACGCCGCCGCGAATGAGAATGCGGTAGCAATCGGCCACCAGCGACGCGATCCAGCGCATGTTGAAGTCCTTTTCGCGCGGGCCTTCGCTGCCGGCGAAACAATCATCAATATAAAGCCGGACGGGCTCTTCCCAGTGGCGGTAGTTCGACACATTGATGGCGAACTCGGAGGCGTGCTTGGGGATGGAGACCGAGTCATAGGCTTCGATGAAGTCGCCATATTTGCTCGAATGGATGAAGATCCGCGTCCCCGTGCCAACCGTCAGCACCAGCGCCAGTTGCGGCCCGTAAATGAAAAATCCCGAGGCAAGCTGGGTGGTTCCCGGCTGCATGAACGACTGCTCCGGATCGGATTTCGGGTCGCCTGTCACCGGCAGGATGGAAAAGATGGTTCCGATCGAAACATTGGTCTCAATGTTGGAGGATCCGTCGAGCGGATCGATTGCCAGCGCCAGCGGCTTCAACGGATCGATCAGGATCGCGCCGGTGTTTTCCTCTGATCCGTAGAGGGCCACCGGCACCTGGCGGATTGCCTCGAGAAAGATACCGTCGGCCACCACATCCAGGTCTTTCTGAATGTCACCATCGGTGTTCTCACTGCCGCGCGAGGAGGCGAACCCGGCATTGAGTGCGCCCTGGGTTGTAAGCTTGCGGACCTCGAGGGCAGCCTTCGCCAGCGCACCGATGGTCGCGGCGATGGCTTCACTGTGCGGTTTCTGGGTGAACGATCCAGATCGCAAAAAGGCAAGCAGCGATTGACCTGACATTGTGGCACTCCTCCCGTGCCACAATGAATAAAGAAATTGCTATGTTTGTAAATTTTAACTTATTGACCTATTGAGTAAGTTTAACTTATATCTGGACATGCTCAACATCTCCCTTCGCCAGATGCGCACGCTCATCGCCATCCAGAAGCACGGCAAGATTTCCGCCGCCGCGCGCGCCTTGGGCCTGACCTCACCGGCGGTCACCCTGCAATTGCAGCAACTGGAGCAGGAACTGGGTTGCCAGTTGTTTTTGCGCACAAAATCAGGTTCGCAACCGACCGAAATCGGCGAGATAGCCATTCAGACCGCGCACCGGCTGATCAACGAACTGACCTCATTCCAGGAAACCGTCCAGGCTCACAAGGGCGTCTCCGCTGGCACGATCCGGCTCGGCGTCGTGTCGACCGGCAAATATTTCGCACCGCGCGTTATTGCCGCATTCACCGCAGTCCATCCCGGAATCTCGATGACGCTTGTTGCCGCCAACAGGTCGGAGATCATTCAGAAACTGCACGATCATGAGATCGATGTCGCACTGATGGGCCGGCCGCCGACGACGTTCAAGGTCCATGCGACCCTGTTCGGCGATCATCCGCTGGTCTTCATCGCGAACCCCGATCACCCGCTGGTCGGCAAGCTCGACGTTACCAAGGAAGAACTGGCCGAACAGAAATTCATTGTCCGCGAAAGGGGGTCTGGAACCCGGTCGTCATTCGAGTTCTTCATGTCCGACACGGTGAACGGACTCAGCGCCGTGCCGACGGAAATGGATTCCAACGAAACCATCAAGCAGGCCGTCATTGCCGGGCTCGGGATCGCCTTCATCTCCGGACACACCATCGAGCAGGAGTGCCAGAGCGGCAAGATCGCCATTCTCGATGCGGTGGAAACGCCGATCCGGCGGCAGTGGTTTTCCATACGCCACGCGAGCCGCACCTCGACGCCCGCCCTGCAGGCGCTCGACGATTTCCTCAGGCATCGCGGACCCAGCCTGCTCCCGGTCCTGTCCAAGCCTTACCCGGCCATGTCGTCTTCGGTCTGTGACGATCAGGGCCCCTACCACCCCGATTAGGCCACCCCGGTTAGGCGATTGCTTCGGCCCGGCCCGCCTGCCGCCCCGAAAAGATGCAGCCGCCCAGGAAACTGCCTTCGAGCGCATTGTAGCCGTGATAGCCGCCACCGCCGAAGCCGCTGACTTCGCCCGCGGCAAACAATCCCTCGATCCTCTCGCCTTGTGCGTTGAGAACCTGGCTATTGAGATCTGTCTCCAGACCGCCCAATGTCTTGCGGGTGATGATGTGCAGCTTGACCGCAATCAGCGGACCATTCTCGGGATCAAGAAACCGGTGCGGCCTGGCTGTGCGCATCAATTTGTCGCCACGATAGTTGCGCGCCGCATGCACCGCCATCAGCTGTGCATCCTTGGTGAAGGGGTTGTCGATCTGGCTGTCGCGCGCAACGATCTGTGACCGCAGCTTTTCAAGATCAATCAGATCGCTGCCCTTCCGGTTCATCCCAGCGACAAGGTCCTCCAGGCTTTTGGCGACAATGAAATCCTCGCCATGCTGCTTGAACGCCTCCACCGCCGGTGTTGCCTGCTTGTTGAGGAGCCGCTGCCGGATCACCTGAAGCCAGCTTTTGGCAGCGAAATCCGGGTTCTGCTCCGAACCGGACAGCGCCACTTCCTTCTTGAGGATCTTCTGCGTCATGACGAACCAGGAATAGTCATGCCCGGTCGAAAGGATCGCCTTGAGCGTCGACAGCGTGTCGAACCCCGGCATGCAGGGCGGCTTCAACCGGTTGCCGGTCGCGTCGAACCACATCGACGATGGGCCCGGCAGGATACGGATACCATGATTGGGCCAGATCGGATCCCAGTTCTTCACCCCTTCCGTGTAGTGCCACATCCGGTCGGCATTGATCACCCGCCCTCCCGCGGCTTGCGTGATCGCGATCATCCTTCCATCGACATGGGCGGGAACGCCGGCAATCATCTCGCGCGGCGGCTCGCCCAGCCTGTCACGCGGCCAGGATTTGCGCACCAGGTCGAAATCGCCGCCGATGCCGCCCGAGGTCACCAGGACGCTGGCCGCTCGGAGTTCGAATTCCCCTGCAATGTCGCGGCTGGTCGATTGCCCGCGCTCCTTGACGTCACCAACCAGGATCTCGCCCGAGACCCCTTTGACCACTTTGTTTTCGGTGATGATGTGCGAGCAGCGATGCCGGAACTTGAGTTCAATCCGCCCCACCTTCGCATGCGCCAGAACGCGGCTGACGAAAGGCGCGATCGTACCCGGACCGACGCCCCAGGTCAGGTGGAAGCGCGGCACCGAATTGCCGTGGCCGTCGGCAAACGAGCCGCCGCGCTCGGCCCAGCCGACAACCGGGAACCAGCGCATCCCCATGCCGTGCAGCCACGGCCGCATCTCGCCGGCAGCAAACTCCACATAGGCCTCGGCCCATCTGCGCGGCCAGTAGTCCTCCTTGCGGTCGAACTGCGCCGAGCCCATCCAGTCATTGAGTGCAAGCTCGCGGCTATCCTTGATGCCCATCCGTCGCTGTTCGGGCGTATCGACCAGAAACAGCCCGCCCAGCGACCAGAAAGCCTGACCGCCCAGAAAATTTTCGGGCTCCTGGTCGAGAATGACCACCCGCTTGCCCCTGTCGGCGAGTTCGGCGGCAGCCACCAGGCCTGCCAGTCCTCCGCCCACCACGATCACATCGCAACCGTCCATCTCGTCGTCTCCCAAGCAACCGCCGGCCCATGCTCCTCGACCGGTCAAAACCTTCGCCTCCTCCTCCACGAAGCGGATGGCTTTTGAGCGACGGGACCACAAATTCGGGGACTTGTCGACGGCTTAGACGGCTTGCCTGTGCACGGAGCAGGCGATCACACGATGATCCGCTCCTGCAGCTTCGAAGATGGCGCAAGGTCACATTGCCGATGGGGTCGCGCCCTTCACAGGCTCCTGATCACCTGGTTGACCGCAAAGGCCGCCTGATAGAAGCCAGCCTTCAGCCCCCGCGCGGTCTCCTGGCTTACATCCGTCACCGGCATCAGCAGATCGGCCTCGGCGCCGCCCGCCAGAAGATCCGCCATGGCCTTGCCGAAGATCGTCCCCGGCGCGATGCCGCGGCCATTGTAGCCGACCGGCGTGTAGAGCCCGTCGTCAAGCCGGTGGATGCGTGGCAGGTGGTCGGCGGTCATGGCAATCCGGCCATGCCAGGATGTCTCGAACTCCACCGGACCCAGGTCGGGAAACAGCCGCCGGAGCTGCCGCGCCGCCCAGCGCTCCGACAGTCCCCTGGACCCGCCGATCGCAGACCCCATCGAGCCGATGATCAGCCGGTCGGACGCATCGCGCCTGAGCGAGAACATGATCCTGCCGGTGTCCCAGATGCCCTGGCGCTCGGGCAGGATGTCGGCGATCCGCGCACCGAGAGGAATGGTCGCAACCTGGAAAAAATGGATCGGCACGAAGCTGCCTTCAAGCCCTGGCCAGAGCCCGTCGGAATAGGCGTTGGTGGCCAGGATGACCGACTTCGCCTTCACTGTGCCTTGCCCGGTCTCGAGCAGCCAGCCACCGGGTTGCTTGACGAGTTTGGTAACCGGCGCCTCGGTGTGAATGCGCGCGCCCGCACCCTTCGCCGCGCGTGCCAGGCCGCGCACATAGCCCATCGGATTGAGCGTTCCGGCGCGGGCGTCGAGCAGGCCGCCATGGAAGGCCTGGCTGCCGATCTTCTCTGCTGTCTCCTGCCGCGACAGCAGTCTCACCGGCGCGCCGAGTCGCGCCCATTCCTCCGCCCTGCGTGTCAGGTCCTTGAGCCCGCCCTCGGAATGGGCGGCGTGAATGGTGCCGGTGCGGGTCAATTCGCAGCGAATCTGGTGCTTCTCGATCAGCGACATGACATAGGCCGGGCCCTCGCCCAGAATGTCGACCAGCCGCGCCCCGCGCTCGCCGCCAAGCTTGGCCCGCACATCCTGCGGCGGCAGCCACAGGCCGGCATTGAGCAGCCCGACATTGCGCCCGGAGCCGCCAAACCCGATCTGCCGGGCTTCCAGAACGCAGCACTCCAGCCCTCGCTCCGCCGCGTGCAGCGCCGTCGACAGCCCGGTATATCCACCGCCGACGATCGCGACATCGGTCGTCACATCGCCGGTCGTCGGCGAGCGGTAATCAGATTCCTCCGCGGTGTCATCCCACAGGGAAAGCGTCGATGGACCAGGCATGGCTTGAGATTCCTTCACTCCGAAACGTCGCCGGCGCTCCGGTTGGAGACCGGCCGCGACGTTGACGAGTGTTGGACCAAGCGCCCCGTTGCGTCAATCACGCAAGAGCTGCCAATGCAGGTTTCGGCCTGCTACAGGCTGTCGCGCTGTGCGGGCCGCGCAAGGCGGCGATTACACCATCTCGGCATCCGCCTCGATCTTCCACTTGACCTTGCCTGCGTCGAGAAAATCGATGGAATGGATCACGGTGCTGTCTTCGCGCAGGAAACAGACATTGTAGTTGGGCGCCAGATCCCCATAGCCCATCCGGTTGATCTGGCCGGTGAAGTCCGGCCAGCAGGTGTGATTGGTCGACCGCGGCGCCGAATAGGGGATGCCGCCGACCACACCGCTCAGCGTGTAGTGGCAATGGCCGAAAAACAGATGCGCAACGGTGTCGTTGTACTCTTTCAGCAGCGCCTGCAATTCCCGCTCGTTGAAGATGCCGATGACATCGGCGTTGGCGACATTCACCCGGACCGGATTGTGGTGCATGAACAGATAGGCCTTCTGGCTTGCTGCCCGCGCGCCGTCGAGCACCTGCGTGAGCCAGGCCATGCGGCTGTCGCAATAGAGCCCGCCATGCCGGCCCGCATCGACCGTGTCCATGTAGACGAACAGCCCCGCCGGGGTCTCCTCGGTCCACTGGATGAACCCTGCCCCGTCGCGATTGGTCCCTGAAAACACCGACGCAAAGGTCTCGCGGTTGTCGTGATTGCCGATCAACAGCCGCGGCGCGAGCTTGTCCTTGAGCGAACTCGCGGCCAGGATGCCTGCCAGTTCACGATAGCTTTCCTCCAGCCCGTAATGCGTCAGGTCGCCGGTGATCACCACCCGGTCGGCGTCCTGGTCATGGGCCTCCACATAGGCCAGGCATTTCCTGAAATTGGCGATCGGGTCGAGCCCGAGGATCGGCTCCGGATTGATATGAATGTCGGAAATATGCACGAGCTTCATCAGGGTTTCCTTTGGATTTCCAGCGTCACTATCCGGAAAATGTTGCCGGCCCATGACAATCCTCAGCCAGGACAACAGGCTGAGGCTGTTTCGATCAAGATGATCAAGCCAGCGCATTCGGTTCAAGCCTCAATGGCGGCCATTCAACAGAACTTCGTTCGGCAAAACTGCCTCTCCCTGACAAACAGCAACGCCGCGCGTTCGAGTGAACGCGCGGCGTTGCATGTCAAGCAACTTGGGTGGAATCAGAGCATGTCCAGATTGATGCCGACGGTGATCGCGCCGATCGGCTCGCCGGTTTCAGGATCGGAGATGGTGAGACTGGCCTGCGACTGCAGCGCTTGCGTCGACTCATCGGTCTCGACGCCATCGACATAGACCACATCGGGACCGACACTGAAGGTCTGCTGCCATTTGGCTTCATCGCCCTGCCAGTAATCGGAGGTCACTTCGCTCTGGCCGACATTGAGCCCCTTGTTGTCCATCACGAACATTTCCGTGATCATGCCCTGGCTCGCGTCCTGCTTTTCGGCGAGGAATTTCGAAAGCTCCCGTCCAAGCAGATCATCGACCAGCGACCTGTTGGCGGTGGTCACCTCGGCGCGCCATGCGAGGTCGAGCTTGTCGATGTCGGCCTGGGTCAGATCGGCATGCTTGGCGTTCTGCTCCTTGATGGCGTTGATGACGATTGGATCGTTGAGCCAGGGCTGGATGGAGCTGCTGACAAACTCCTTGATCGGCGCCACATGGGCGTCCTGCGCCATGGCGGTCATGGGTGCGAACGCTGCCGCAGCGGCGATCAGGAAAGTCGAAATGGAATGCTTGATGTTCATTGGGGATTCTCCTCGGTTTTGAGCTGGATCGCGAACGGTCGGGACCGTTGCTTGGTGTGGCATGCAGACTTAGAATTCTTCCCAGGTGTCGGCGCTCTGAGCCAGCGCCGCATTGCCCTGGGTCCGGTATTGGGGTGTTGCGGCAACCTGCCGCGCCGGAGCCGCAGCAGCGGCGGGAGACGGGGTCGCGCGGACATGCCCCGCCGAACCGGTCAGCTTGAAGGACCTGACGACATCGGCCAACCGCTCGCATTCGCCGGCCAGTTTCTGCGACGACATATTGCTGTCCTGCACCATGGCCGCGTTCTTCTGGGTCATGGTGTCCATCTCGTTGATCGCGGTGTTGATCTGCGACAGGCCGGTGGCCTGTTCACGCGCAGCCGTCGAGATGGCGCCGATCTTCTGGGCGACTTCGCTGATCTGCCTTTCAATCTGCTCCATGGAAGTCCCGGTCTTGTTGACCAGTTCAACGCCGCTGCTGACCTGGGCGCCGCTTTCTTCAATCAGGCTCTTGATTTCCTTGGCAGCGTTCGCGGACCGGCCGGCGAGATCGCGGACTTCCTGGGCCACCACGGCAAAGCCCTTGCCGGCTTCTCCGGCCCGCGCCGCCTCGACCCCGGCATTGAGCGCCAGCAGGTTGGTCTGGAAAGCGATATCGTCAATCACCTTGAGGATCTGGGCGATACGGGACGAGGACTCCTCGATCCGGCTCATCGCGGTGATTGCCGACCGCACGATCTCCGAGGAGGATGTGGCCGCATCGCGGGTTGAGCCGACCAGATCGCCAGCCTCGGTGGCCTGTACGGAGGAAGCCTTGACCGTCGCGGTAATTTCGTCAAGCGCCGCAGCTGTTTGTTCCAGCGCCGCAGCCTGCTGTTCGGTCCTGCGTGCAAGTTCGTCGGTGGAACCGCCCAGGCTGTCGGACGCCTGGCGGACGGCCTGTTGCGCGCTGTCGATGGTTCCGACAGTGGATTCGAGAGCTGAAAGCGCGCGATTGAAATTCTCCTGCAGAGCTGCGAATTCACCGCCAAGGTCGGGAACCCGCGCGGTCAGATCACCAGAGGCGAGTCTTTCAAGCGCAGTGCCCAATTCTTCAACGACCCTGCGCTGCGCCTTCGCGGAGCGCTCGGTTTCGCTCATGTTTGCCTGGCGTTCGACATCCAGTTGCTCGCGCTGCCGGGCCATCTCTGCGTCGGAGTCCAGTTTCATCCGGGACGCAGTGCAAAATTCCGTAAGCGCGCGCGCCACGACGCCGATTTCATCGCCCTTGTCGGCGTGCGGGATCGGTCCGGTGATGTCGCCTGCCTGCAGCGCACCAATGCGATGATTGACCTCGGCAAGGGGCCTGCCGACAAACCTGCGCATGGCAAACAACAGCATGGCGACCGATACGATCAGTACGGCAATCTGCGAAGCCATCGCCTTCAGGGCAAAGTCGCGGGCCGACATGGCAATGTCCGCGGTCGACCAGATCGTCTTGATCTGTCCCGTCGAAGCACCGTCCTTGTCCACGGGCAGCGGCGCGGCGATGACAACGGCATCTGTGGTTTGCAGGAAGGACGGCTCGGTCAATTCACCCGGATTGGCCGAAAGCGCCTCCGTGAGTGCTGCATCAGGCGTTTCCGAGCGGGTCCATAGATCGACCTGGTCGCCGGCCTGGTTGAAGGCGGCAAATCCGGTCAAGGCGAGTTTCGGATCGTCCTGGAAAATTTGGTATGCCGACCGGATGGCTTCGGTCTTGCCCCATTTCACCCCGCCTGCGGCCTGGGCGCCGATCTGGGCGGTGTCTTTCAGCCAATTGCGCTCGGCCATTTCCATCTGGCTAGCGCCCGACATCTTTGAAATGGCGAAACTGGTCACTGCAAGTCCGAGCAGGTTGACCATGACAACAGTGATAGCGATTTTTTGTGTAATGCTTCGTGTTGAACCCTTGGCTTGTTCAGCCGGGTCTTTTTTGGAAAGCAGCCCCATGTACACCCCTTGACAATTGCATCAGCCACCTCCCCTTGAGTGCAATCATTGCGGGCCCACCGGCATCATGCCGGATATTTGGCTACCTCTTCGTACCGGCGACTATGAGCTTTCTTTGGTTTAGTATCCCTTAATATTTAGGGGGTGAAAAATGACCTACTGCACGAAAATTCGGCAAGGCGTCCCAAATCGGGGCATACCGGTGCTTCCCGGTCGGTCGAATTGCGTCTGGCCGACCCGCGTTCCCTCAATGGATTCCCGCGTGGTTGTTTGTGACAATCGACATCAGTATGGAGTCTGAGGTTAGCAACGAATGTTCCGCCACAGGCAGGAGGCGCAAATGCCAGACAAGAAGAAGATCAAGAAGGTCTACGACACGTTGATCGAAGGCGCCTATGCGGGCCTCTCGGACACCGCGTTGCATGATTATGTCTTCGAGCACTGTCCCAAGGCAACAAGCAAACGACTGGTGCGCGCATCCTTGCTGGCGCTGAGCGACCCCAAGGTTCAGGATCGCAATGTCCTCAACGTCATCTACGCGCTGGCCATCAAGCACCGGCTTGATGGTGGCCCGGACTCGGATGGCGACGAGGATTGAAGGTTTTTTCAGCCAACCTGCCGAGCAACCGACTGGCGTATGTAATTGATCAGTGCCGAGCGCGCTGTCTCGACCGGGCCGGAATTGTCGATGACGAGTTCGGGCTCGAACTGGGCGGCCAGTGCCGCCGCGCGGATGAGCCGGGCCTCGATCTCGGCCGCGCTCTCCCTGCCGCGGGCCTGTAGTCTCTGGGCCAAAGTGCCTGGATCGACCTTGATTTCCACCGCCACCGCGCTTGGAAAGACCTGGCGAATAACGCCCCATGCCCCTCTTGATCCATTGACCACGGCGACCTTGCCCGCCGCAAGATGTGCCTTGATACCGCGCGGCAAGCCGTAGCGCAGCCCGTTCGCAGCCCAGGTCAGCGCAAACCGGCCGTCGTCGATGGCTGCGTCGAACTCCGCCTCCGACATCGCGATATGATCTTCACTGCCCGCATCCGCGGACCGCGTGATCACGCGCTGGACGAAGAGTACATCCGAAGATGCGGCAAATTCGCTGCGCGCGCCGGATATCAGCGTGTCCTTGCCGGACCCGCTCGGCCCGAGCAGCACGATGAGCCGCCCGGGAACCGTTTCGACCGCGTCCGGGATTTCCGTCGCCTCGGGCATCACGCCACCCGTTGGCCTTGCCGCCAGACCTCGCGAACGACCGGAATCCCGCTGTCGCGGCGCACCCGCACCAGATCCGCCCGCTTGCCTGTCGTCAGGCTGCCGCGATCATCAAGCCCAACCGTCTTCGCCGGCGTTGACGTCACCAGCCGGATGGCCGTCGCCAGATCGAGTTCGTCGATCTCGTCGGCGAGCACGAACGGCGCCTGGATCAGGCTGAACGGAACATAATCAGACGACAGCACATCCAGGACCCCGGCCCGGGCAAGATCGGCCGCTGCAATATTGCCGGAATGCGACCCGCCCCGCACCACGTTGGGGGCGCCCATCAGCACGCTCATGCCCGCCTTGTGCGACGCCTGCGCCGCCTCGATGCTGGTCGGGAACTCCGCCAGCCTGACGCCGAACCCGACGGCTTCGGCGACATGATCAAGCGTCGCGTCGTCGTGGCTGGCGACAGTGATCCCGCGCTCGGCGCAGGCGCTCGCCAGCACCTTGCGGTGCGCATCGGAGTAGCGTGCCGAAGCATCCTGCCGCCGCTGCACGAAATGCGCGAAGGCTTCATCCGAAAGACCGCGCTTGGTCTTATAATAGAGCGTGTACTGCTCCATGGTCTGGAACTGGCGCTGGCCGGGCGCATGGTCCATCAGCGAGGCAAGCCGGACCTGGCCATCGGTCGCAAAATCGGCGAAATGCTCCAGCACGTCAGAAGCTGACACTTCACAGCGCAGATGAATCAGGTGATCGGCGCGCAACCGGTTTTCCGACCGCGCCTCGGCAAGCGCATCGGCGATGGCGCGCATTTCGCCCATCTTGAACCCGTCATCCTCGTCCGAGCCAAGCCGCAGGCAGTCAAACACGGTGGTGATCCCGGACGAGGCGATCTGGGCGTCGTGCGATTGAATCGCGGAAATGGCGTTCCAGCGCACGCCGGGACGCGGCGAATAATGCGATTCAAGATGATCGGTGTGCAGTTCCACCAGGCCGGGAAGGATATAGTCGCCATCCATGTCCACGCCGCTGGCCGACTTGCCTTCGTCGATCTCGGCAATGACGCCGTCCCTGACGACAAGGCTGCCGGAGAGAATCCGGTCCTCAAGCACGAGGCGGGCATTGGTCAAAATCATTTCGGTGGTCATTCAGGCAGTCTTTCTGTGCAAGCCATGCGCCAAGGGCGTCCGGCTGTGGATTTCAAAGGGGGCACCGGGTTCGGGTTCGACGAACAGCGTCAGCGCATCGATCGAAAATTCCTGTTCCGTCACCGGGGCAAAATGCTGTCGGGCGGCGATTAGAACCCGTTCCCGATCCTTGTCCGGCACCCGGCTTGTCAGTGTCATGTGGAAGCGGAAGCAGTCAAACACGTAAGGATAGCCCCAGCGCATCAGATTGCGCAATTCGGCCAGCGAGAGCTGCTCGGGATTGCGCCGCTCGATTTCACTTTCCGTCAGTTCTGCCCGGCAGCCGTCAAAGGCGCCGACCACCTCACTGGCAAAGCCATTGAGTTCGTTCACATCGCCATAAGGCAGGAGCGCCACGAAACTATCAATGGAACCGACCTTTACACCCTCGATCACGAAGCGCGATCGGCCGGCGCAGAACTTTTCCATGGCCTGGACCAGGTCGCGATCGCTCAACCCCTCGGCAAGCCTGAACGGAGCCTTCAGCGTTGCGTGAAAACCGTAGCGCCGCGCCGGTCCGGTGATCCCTGCCAGTTCATCGGCGCCCAACCCATCGAAATCCGGCTGCTGCACAGCCTTGCCCGTGGCGGCGTCGCGGCCGATCCATCTGGCGGCCAGTTCCGCCAGGGGCGATGCGGGCTCGGGAGCAAAGTAGATCGCGTATCTCATGGGTGTCCCGTTCGTCCGATCAGGCGGGATCTCAGCCAGCCCGACAGCGTGTCCATCGCCATCACCATCAGGATGATCAGGATGATGTAATAGCTCACCTCTTCCCAATCCTTCTGGGTGGAAATGGCCTGCGTCAGCAACAGCCCGATGCCGCCGCCAACGATCGCGCCGATGACTGTGGCAGAGCGGGTGTTTGATTCGAAATAATACAGAACCTGGCTCAGAAACACAGGCGTGACCTGCGGAATGACACCGAAGCGGGCCTGCTGGATGCGCGATGCGCCGGTCGATTGCACGCCTTCGACCTGCTTGTTGTCAATGTTTTCGAGGGCTTCGGAGAAGGTCTTGCCGAAGGTGCCGGTGTCGGTGAGAAGAATGGCGAGCGCGCCCGTCATCGGCCCAGGCCCGAAGGCGCGCGACAGGATGATGGTCCAGATCAGTCCGTCAACGCCGCGCAGGAAATCGAAGACGCGGCGAAGCGTGAACAGAATGGGCCGCGACGGCGAGAAATTCGTGGCGGCAAAGAACGCCAGCGGCAGGGCGATCATGGCGGCGCCCATGGTGCCGAGAAACGCCATCAAAACGGTCTCGAACAACGCCCAGGCCACATCGCCGTGCCGCCACATGGCATTGGTCCAGAAACCATGAACCATGGCCGAGATATTTGAGCGGCTGGAGTCCACGCGCTCTCCAACAGTGGCGAGCTGAACGAGCTCGACGAAGGACTTGCCGTAGAACGGGCTGTCGAGCGTGAAGAAGAACAGCTCCCACCCGGCCTGATACTTGAACACTTCCGTACGGTTACGGGTATAGCTGAAGCGGCCTTGCGGAGTCGTCACCGCCACACGCGTGTCCGATGCATTGATCCAGTCCGGAATTCCGCCGTCGGGCAGCACCAGTCGCAGCTTGCCGGCCTGGGGCGAAATGTCGACCACGCCGTAGCCGGGGAATATATAGCGCGCGCCGTCGTCATCGAAGATCACTTCATGGCCCTTGTCCAGATCGATGCGCGTCACGCCGTCGGCCATGGTCACCCACTCGGGCATCATGCCTTCAGGATAGGTTCCCTTGGTCTCGCCTTCGATGGCAATCGACACGGAGCCATCGCGGTTGTCGCGCGTGACATGGGTCTTGTGGGACCAGAAGTCGGACACCAGGATGGCGGCATTGTCGAGCCGTGCCCGCGATGCGATTCCCGGGATGTCAAAGGCAAAGAAGACGTAGACGAGATAGAGCAGGATCACCGTGGGCACGCCGAAAGCGACCATCTGCTTGCGGTTGAAGCCTTTGAGGACGGTTTGCTGCAGATCGGAGATGGCAAACGGCGCCGCGTCGATGGAGCTCATGTCAGTGTCCCTTGACCATGCGGTTGCGGTAATGGCTCGACAACTGGTCGAAGAACACGATGGTCACGAACAGCAGGATGAAGATCGCCACCACCTGATCATACTTGCCCTGCCCCCATTGCATGGCGAGCCTTAGGTCATGACCGATACCGCCGGACCCGACAAAGCCGAGAATGGCGGACGCCCGGATGTTGATCTCGAAGCGCAGCAGCCCGTAGGAGAGCCAATTTGGCGCCACCTGCGGGATCACGCCGAGCCACATTTTCTGGATCCAGCTCGCGCCGACCGACGAAAGCCCCTCGACCGGCTTGAGGTCGACATTCTCAGACACTTCCGAGAACAGCTTGCCGAGCGCGCCGGCCGTGTGAAAGGCGATGGCGATCATCGCCGGCACAGGGCCGCCCCCGAGAATGAAAATCAGCACCAGGGCGATAACAATTTCCGGGATGGCGCGCATACCGTCCATCATCCGGCGGAACACCGGGATCAGCCGCGGCCAGCGCGCCAACCCGCGGGTGGAAAGCAGCGCCAGCACGACGGCGAATATCGCACCGATCAGCGTGGAGACGGCGGCAATGTTGATCGTCTCGATCAGCGACGGCAGGAACTCTGCCAGCAGCGCCGGGAGCAAGGCGGCCTTGGCAATCCCCTCAGCAAGCACTTCGGACGGGAAATCGAAGATCTGCGAGATGCCGTTCCAGAATCCGCCGGCATTGCGCGAATCGGCGAGGTGAAACCCCGAAACCATCATCGCAATGAAGATGATCAGGAGAATTCCGCCATACATCTGTTTCTGGCGAGCCATGGCCAGATAATTGTCGCGGATGGCGATGGTGGCGGCCGCGCCGCCGTGGTTTGTCGCTAGATCGCTCATCGGCGGGGATCCTTCCCGAAATGAAAGCGGGGAGCCGGATGGCTCCCCGCTGTTACCTGGCAGGTACTTAGTTGCTCTGAGCCTTGCGAACGGCGATGATCGACTCGTAGGCATCGTGGGTGATCGGGGTGAAGCCCGAGGTTTCGCCAGCAGCCATGTTGTAGGCGCACTGGGGATCCTTGCCGTGCAGTTCGCTCAGGAAAGTGACGACCTTCTGCTTGACGTCGTCCGGCAGAGCGCGGCGCAGAACGATCGGGCCTTCCGGGATCTCTTTCGACTTCCAGATCTCGACGAGGTCGTTCATGTCGATGATGCCCGAGTCCACGGCCTTGCGGAGCGCGCCGGAATTGTAGCCGTCTTCCCAGTTGCCCTGGCCATCGGCCCAGGTCACGCCGGCATCAACTTCGCCATTATTGACGGCGACGATGGTCTGCTCATGACCGCCGACGAACTTCACTTCGCTGAAATAGTCACCATTGTTCATGGTGGCGCCGATTTCGGCTGGGATTTCAACGGACGGGATCAGGTAGCCCGAGGTCGAGTTCGGATCGCCGAAGGCAAAGACCTTGCCCTTCATGTCGGCCAGCGAGGTGATGTTCTTGTCCTTGCGGGCAAAGCCGATCGAGTGGTAGCCGACAGAACCGTCGACATTGGTCTTGACCAGCACGACGTCAACAGCTTCAGGATCGGTCAGATAGGCCTTGGCATAGGCCGAGGCGCCGAGCCATGCCATGTCGATGGTGCCGCCGAGCAGGCCCTGGATCACGCCGTCATAGTCGGCCGGGGTGAACAGCTTGGTCTCGACGCCCAGCAGCTCCTGGACATAGTTGCGGACGCATTCGTTGGAGGTCATGCGGTCCTGGGCGTTCTCGCCGCCGAGGACGCCGATGCGGAATTCGGTGATGGCGTCCTGCGCGATTGCGCTGGTGGACAGAAGGGCTGCCGTGGCGGCCACGAGGATGGTCTTCAACATAGTCTTGTCTCCGTACAGGGTTGACAGTGGGTAGGATAACTTTGGCGCCTCAGGCCGGAATGGTCCGAAGCAGGGATGGGTTCAGATCGACTCCAGCGCCACGCCGGAGGCGGTGACTTTCGCCTTGATGTCGGCGGGGCGACCGCGCACATGCAGGCTGGTCGAGGTCATGGATTCCGAGATTTCCTCGCCATCGGCGCCCGCACCGTAGATCGCGCGGACGGCCTCGGTGGTCAGTTCGTCCGGCTTGCCGTCGAAGACGACCTTGCCGGCCGCCATGCCGATGATGCGCTCGCAATAGCCGCGCGCGGTGTCGAGCGTGTGAAGGTTGGTCACCACGGTGATGCCTTCCTGCTCATTGATGTCTTTCAACGCATCCATGACGATCTGGGCATTGAGCGGGTCGAGCGATGCGATCGGCTCATCGGCGAGGATCAGCTTCGGCGACTGCATCAGCGCGCGCGCAATCGCCACCCGCTGCTGCTGGCCACCCGACAGCGCCTCGGCGCGCTTTGGCGCATTCTCGGCGACGCCGAGCCGTTCAAGGATTGCAATCGCCCGCAAGATGTCCTCGCGCGGAAACAGGTTGAACATGGTCGCAAACGTCGAGCGCATGTTCAGCGTGCCATGCAGCACGTTGGACACCACATCGAGCCGCGGAACCAGGTTGAACTGCTGGAAGATCATGGCGCAGTCACGCTGCCAGCTGCGCAACTCCCGTCCGGTCAGCGTCGAGACCGGACGTCCGTAATGGGAAATCACGCCGCCGCTCACGCCGGTGAGCCGGTTGATCATCCTCAAAAGTGTCGACTTGCCTGCACCCGAGCGACCGATGATGCCGACCATCTGACCCTCCGGAATGGACAGCGACACCGAGTCAACGGCGATGTTGGTGCCAAAGCGGCGGGTCACATCGGTCAATTCAAGCATAAGCAAATCCCCTTGGATCACGCCGGGTTTCGTGATGTTCGAGGATTGGACTAGCCCAGCCATGTGAAAGGCCGATGTCGGTTTCATGTCAGTTTTGTTACGATCCACAGCCCCGGCGCCATCGACGCCGAAACCCTCAGTTTTGGGTGGTTTCCAGACTTGCAATCCGTCCGCTGCCATGGCCCTATGGCTGCGTCTGGTGCCCGCCGAAAGCGGGAGAATCGGGAATCCGGTGCCAATCCGGAACGTGCCCAACGCTGTGACGGGGATGGTTTGCGTGAATTGCCACTGGCTGACACCGGGAAGGCGCGCGGGCCAGATGAACCGAAGTCAGAAGACCGGCCAGATCTCATAGCCTTGCCGCGCATGGACAGCGCAGCGGGGTGCTCACGGATTGTTGGGGATCAAACAATGCCGAAGACATCTGCGCTGGCGCCTGCCGCCGGCTTTTCCGCGTCCGAACGCGACGCCGTCTACAAGGCCATCTTCACCCGCCGCGACGTTCGCGACCAGTTCCTGCCCGATCCGGTTCCCGACGACGTGCTCCGGCGGCTGCTCGAGGCCGCGCACAACGCGCCCTCTGTCGGTTTCATGCAGCCCTGGAACTTTGTCATCATAAGGAGCCAGGCGGTGCGCGACCAGATCGCAAGCGCCTTTGGTCGCGCCAATGACGAGGCGGCTGCCATGTTTCCCGAGGAGCGGCAATCCACCTACAAATCCTTGAAGCTCGAAGGCATCCGCAAGGCGCCGCTCAACATCTGCGTCACCTGCGACCGCGAGCGCGGCGGTGATGTCGTCCTGGGACGCACACACAACGAGAGCATGGACCTTTATAGCACCGTCTGCGCTGTCCAGAATCTCTGGCTCGCGGCGCGCGCGGAAGGCATCGGCATGGGCTGGGTCAGCATCTTCCACGACGCCGACCTCAAGGCCATTCTCGGCATTCCCGACCGGATCGAGATCGTCGCCTATCTCTGCCTTGGCTATGTCGATGAACTCTATGAGCGGCCAGAGCTTGAAGTCAAAGGCTGGAACAAACGGCTTTGCCTTGATGATCTGATCTTCGAGGAAGGCTGGCAGGGCGGGCTCTAACCGCCGTGTTTGTCGATGAACGCCTCAACCGGCAGCGCCCGGAAATCATGCAGCGCCGCATGCAGCTTATCGTGCTCCCAGTCCCACCAGGCGAGCGCATCCAGCCGGCTGGCGACATCATCGGAGAAACGCTGCCTGATCGTCCGCGCCGGCACGCCGACGGCGATGGCGAAAGCGGCCACGTCCTTCGTCACCACCGCGTTCGCGCCGATAATGGCGCCGTTGCCGATCGTCACCCCCGGCATCACCACCGCGCCATGGCCGATCCAGGTGTCGTGGCAGATGGAGATCCGCTGCCCGGCGCGCCAGTCGAAGAACTCCTGGTCGTCCGCCTCGCCGTCGAAATACCAGGCCGAGCGGTAGCTGAAATGGTGCAGCGACGCCCGCTCCATCGGGTGCATGCTGGCATAGATGCGGACGTGGGCGGCGATGTTGGCGAACTTGCCGATGGTCGCATAGGCGATCTGGGTGTTCTCGACGCAGTAGGAATAGTCCCCGAGCGTCGAATGCGCCACCGAGCAGCCGGCGCCCACCTCGGTGTAGCGGCCGAGCGTGGAATCCACGACAGACGCCGTCGCGTGCACCATCGGCGTTTCCGACAGCCGGGTCATGCCGCGGCCTTTCCGGCGGCAAAGGCCGAGACGTCGATGACATGATCGGCCACCGCGTTGCGCACGTCGAGATCGTGGAAGATCCCGAGCAAGGCTGCCCCTTCGGCCTTCTTGCGGGCGATCAGGTCGATGACGACTTCCCGGTTTGCCGCATCGAGCGACGCCGTCGGCTCGTCGAGCAGCAGGATAGGATGGTCGGTAATGAAGCCGCGGGCAATGTTGACCCGCTGCTGCTCGCCGCCCGAAAACGTCGCGGGCGGCAGCGACCAGAGCTTTTCCGGCAGGTTCAGTTCCTTGAACAGACCCCGCGCCTGTTCGCGCGCGGCCTCCCGCTCGACGCCGCGGATCAGGAGCGGTTCCGCAGCAACATCCAGCGCCGAGACCCGCGGCACCGCGCGCAAAAACTGGCTGACATAGCCGATCGTGTCGCGCCGGATCTCCAGCACCAGCCGCGGACTGGCGCTGGCGACGTCGACATGGCGGCCGTGGTGTTGAACGAGAATCTGGCCGCTGTCGCAGCCGTAATTGCCGTAGAGCATCTTCAGGATCGAGCTCTTGCCGACGCCTGAGGGACCGCCGAGCACCGCGCAGGCGCCGGCCTTCAGCGAAAACGACACATTGGCGACGACCGGCAGTTCGACACCGCCGCGCATGTGCATGATGAAGGTTTTTTTCACTTCCGAAGCGACGAGCAGCGTGTTCATCATTCAAACCTGCAGGATGGAGGAAACAAGAAGCTGGGTGTAGGGCGCGCGCGGATCGTCGAGCACGCGGTCGGTGAGACCCGCCTCGATCACCCTGCCCTCCTTCATCACGATCATCCGGTCCGACAAGAGCCGCGCCACCGCCAGATCATGGGTCACGACGACAACGGCCAGCCCAAGATCGGAGACCAGCCCGCGCAACAAATCGAGAAGCCGCGCCTGCACCGAGACATCAAGCCCGCCGGTGGGCTCGTCCATGAACACCAGTCGCGGCTCGGTCACCAGGTTGCGGGCGATCTGCAGCCGCTGGCGCATGCCGCCCGAGAAGGTGCGCGGCTGGTCGTCGACCCGATCCTCATCGATCTCGACACGGGCCAGCCATTCGATCGCAGCCCCCCTTATGTTGCCGTAGTGCCGGTTGCCCACCGCCATCAGCCGCTCGCCGACATTGGCGCCGGCCGACACCGTCATCCTGAGCCCGTCGATCGGGTTCTGGTGCACAAAACCCCAGTCGGTGCGCATCAGGTAGCGCCGCTCGGCCTCCGCCATCTTGTAGATATCGGCGCTCACGCCGTCACGCATGCGGTAATGCACCGTGCCGCAGGTGGGCGTGAGCCGCGAGGAGATGCAGTTCAGCAGCGTGGTCTTGCCGGAACCGGATTCGCCGACGATCGCCAGCACTTCGCCCGGCCACAGATCAAAGCTCACATCGGCGCAGCCAATGCGCTTGCCGTAGACCCGGGTCAGCTTTTCAACCGTGAGCAGCGGCTTGACCGGTGCGGGGATCCCCGCCTTGGCGAGGGCTTCCAAAGTATCGGCGTCGCTCATATCGCGGCCTCCTTTTCAACTACCGGCTCGTCGCCAAGCAGCGCGCCGCGATGACCCTCGGCCCGGCGGCTTTCGCAATGATGGGTGTCGGAACAGACGAACATCCGCCCGCCCTTGTCGTCGAGCACCACCTCGTCGAGATAGACCTGCTCGGCGCCGCACAGCGCGCAGGGCTCGGTGAAATGCTGGATTTCGAACGGATGATCCTCGAAGTCGAGGCTGACCACGTTCGTGTGCGGCGGCACCGCATAGATCCGCTTCTCGCGGCCCGCGCCGAAGAGCTGCAGGGCTTCGGACTGGTGCATTTTCGGATTGTCGAATTTCGGCGTTGGCGAGGGGTCCATCACGTAGCGCCCCTCGACCTTGACCGGATAGGCATAGGTCGTGGCGATGCGGCCGTTGCGGGCGATGTCCTCGTAGAGCTTCACATGCATGAGGCCGTATTCCTCCAGCGCATGCATCTTGCGGGTCTCGGTCTCGCGCGGCTCGAGAAAGCGCAAGGGTTCGGGGATCGGCACCTGGTAGACCAGCACCTGGCCCGCATGCAGCGGTGTCTCCGGAATCCGGTGCCGCGTCTGGATGATGGTCGCATCCGGCGTCGCGGTCGTCGTCGCCACACCGGCGGTCTTGGCGAAGAAGGCGCGGATCGACACCGCATTGGTGGTGTCGTCGGCGCCCTGGTCGATCACCTTGAGCACATCGTCGCGCCCGATGATCGCCGCCGTCACCTGCACCCCGCCGGTGCCCCAGCCATAGGGCATCGGCATTTCGCGGGAGGCGAAGGGCACCTGGTAGCCCGGAATGGCAATCCCCTTGAGGATCGCCCGTCGGATCATCCGCTTGGTCTGCTCGTCGAGATAGGCGAAATTGTAACTCGCCAGGTTTTGCGTGTTTGTCTCGGTCATGGGCGCGGTCATTCAGCGGCCTCCCTTGCGGCGCCGTCCGCCGGCGTGTCGCCTTCGGTTCTTGCGAAATGCTCGGCACGCATGCGGCGTACGAGATCGAGTTCAGCCTGGAAATCGACGTAATGCGGCAACTTGAGGTGCTCGACGAAGCCGGTCGACTGCACATTGTCGCAATGGGACAGCACGAATTCCTCGTCCTGCGCCGGCGCCACGATATCCTCGCCGAGTTCCGACGCGCGCAACGCCCGGTCGCACAGCGACATCGCCATCGCCTTGCGCTCGGCCTGGCCGAACACGAGGCCATAGCCCCGGGTGAACTGCGGCGGCGCCTTGGTCGATCCCTTGAACTGGTTGACCATCTGGCATTCGGTGAGTTTCACCCTGCCGATCACAACGGCAAAGCCCAACTCCGGGATCATCACCTCGACATCGACCTCGCCGATGCGGATCTCGCCGGCGAAGGGATGGCTGCGCGCATAGCCGCGCTGAGTCGAATAGGCGAGCGCCAGCAAAAACCCCTCGTCACCGCGCGCCAGCGTCTGCAGCCGTGCGTCACGCTCCATCGGAAATTCCATCGGCGTGCGGGTGATGTCGGCCACGGGGCGCGAGGCGTCGGTCGCCGGATCGTCCTCGATCAGCCCCTCGTCGCCCAGAATGTCGGAGACGCGGATCACCCTCTCGCCCGTGTCGGCGGCCATTTCGGGCGCGTCCAAGGGCTCGTCCCCGGCGAGCTCCGGATCGAGCAGGCGGTGGGTATAATCAAAGGTGGGTCCGAGCAATTGCCCGCCCGGCAGATCCTTGTAGACAGCGGAGATCCGCCGCTCGACCAGCATGGCGCCGGTATCGACCGGCTCGGAATGGCCGAACCGCGGCAGCGTGGTGCGGTAGGCCCTGAGCAGGAACACCGCCTCGATCAGGTCGCCGCGCGCCTGCTTGATGGCAAGCGCGGCCAGTTCCGGATCGTAGAGCGAGCCCTCGCCCATCACCCGGTCGACGGCGAGCGACAATTGCCCGGCGATCTGATCGAGCGTCAGCCCCGGCACGTCCGCATCGCCGCGGCGGCGGGCGGCGAGCAGACGGTGGGCATTGGCGATGGCGGCTTCGCCACCCTTGACAGCTACATACATGACTACGCCTCCTTGCGGATCAAACGGGTGCTGCGCGGCATCGCCGCCACCGAACCGGGACCGGCAAGGATCAGGTCAATCCCGCGCGGAAACGCCTGCCGGTTGGCCATCCATTGCTCGCTGAAATGCTGCGGCATCGGCGCCGGCGCGAGGGTCGTCCGATCCTTGATGCCGGGGCCTTCGAGCGTCAGGGCCACGCCTTCGGTGAGTGTCGTCACCTGCAGGATCACGCTGGTCGAGCGGTCCGGAAACTCCTGGGTGCCCAGCGAGAATCCGTTCAGCGCCGACAGGCTCTGGGGGGCGGCTACAACCGCAAAGGCTGCTTCCGACTGATACGCGGTGATCGGCGCACCAGTGTGAAACACGATCCAGTCCTTGATGGCGTTCGTCTTCGTCAGTGCCGGATCGAGCCAGACCGGCGTGTCGGCATCGGCGAGCGTTGCGATCAGCGCCGAAGCCGAAGCCGTCAGCGGCGCGGGCGGCGCGGTGACAGCCGGCAGCGCATGAACCGTGCCAGGCCGCGCCATGGCGTCCATCAGCGCCCGGAACACGGTTTGCGATGCGCCGACGGGATCGGCGAACCCGCCCTCATAGATCGAAGCGGCAGGGGTGCTGTGCGCCATCAGTCTTCCCCTCGCACCATGGTGAAGAAATTGACCCGGGTCGCAGCCGTCTCGCTGCGCAATCTGGCGTCCGCCTCTTCAGCCAGGCGTTCGAGCGGGGCGATGATGTCGCGCTCTATTAGGTCCGCCTGGGCCGGGTCCTGTGCCAGCGCGTCGATGACGGCGACCAGTTGCGCCTTGCGCACATCGCGCCCGCTGATCATCGCATGGCCGACCTGCCCGGAGCCGATCCGGACCGTGACCCGTGTGGCCGAGATTTCGCCGACATGAAACGGCTGTCCGCTGCCGCCAATGCGGCCGCGCAGGGCCACAAGTCCTGATTCCGGTCCGCGCAGAAGTTCGACCGACGGATCGAGCCCGGTCTGTTTCCAGCACGCCAGAAGCTCCTTGCCTGGCGCCTTGGCCAGCACCGACAAGCGCCTTTGGCGGCCTTCGACCTCTCCGGCGTCTGGCGCCGGCTTGTGATCCCGCTGATGTCCCGCACCTGTCATGAAGTTCTCCGTATTTGGTCTATTAGTCTAGACAACCATATCAATTACGATACACTTAAACCTCACGTATGACGAGCCTGTGACACGAAGAAAGGAAACCATTTGGAGACGCTGGAAAGACGCACCGGAATAGCGCTCTGGCGGCAGGTCGCCGACCAGATCCGCCAATCCGTCCTCACCAGCCTGAGCCCGAACGAGCGGCTGCCGGCGGAAACCGAACTGGCCATGCGCTTCGGGGTCAACCGCCATACCGTACGCGCCGCGATTGCGGCTTTGGAAAAAGAAGGAACCGTGCGCGCCGAACAGGGCCGCGGCACCTTTCTCAACGACCGCCAGCGCCTGAGCTACCCGATCGGCCGGCGCACCCGCTTCTCTTCCGGCCTCGAAAACCAGGCCCAGACACGAGCCGGCAAGCTGCTGTCGAGCCAGACCCGGCCGGCGCCGCTGCGGGTCAGCCAAGCTCTGGGACTTCCGGCACAGACTGAAGTTGTCGAGTTGTCGACCCTCTCCATGGCCGACAGCGTCCCCATTTCCGCGGCGACATCCTGGTTTGACGCCGCCCGGTTTGCGTCCATTGCCGGACTGTACGCCGAGACCGGATCGATCACCGCATCGCTCAGGCTGCTTGGCGTCGAGGATTACACCCGCAAGTCCACCGCGGTGGAAGCCTGTCACGCGTCTTCTGAAGATCTCGATCTGCTGGCGCTCTCGCCCGGCGCCATCGTGCTGGTGACCCGCTCGGTCGACATCGATCCGGCAGGTATTCCGGTGCTCTATGGCGAATCCCGTTTTGCCGCCGACCGTGTGGAATTGCTCATCGACACCGGCGCATCCGACTTGTCGCGCGACGCCGTCTGAAGAAGCGCCTGTCACAGTGTCACACCGACCGTCACAAAACTGAAAACGGAATCGTGTCTAAGCCTGCCAGCACGACGATTGCTCAAGGTGCAGGCGGGGCCCGTGACCAACACTTACCGGACGATTTTCCTTTCCGACATTCATCTCGGCACGCCGGATTGTCAGGCCGACATCCTGATCGATTTCCTGCGCCTGCATGATGCGCCGACCATCTATCTGGTCGGCGACATCATCGACTGCTGGCGGATGAAGCGGAAGGGCTTCTACTGGCCGCAATCGCACAATGACGTGGTCCAGAAGCTGTTGCGCAAGGCGCGCAAGGGCACCCGCATCATCTATGTTCCAGGCAACCACGACGAATTGCTGCGCGAGTATCAGGGCGTGCATTTCGGCGGCATCGAGGTGCGCGAGCGCGATGTGTTCGAGACCGCCGACGGCAAGCGCCTGCTGGTCATTCACGGCGACGAATTCGACATGGTGGTGATGAACCACCGCTGGCTCGCCCATCTGGGAGACATGGCCTATGGCATGGCGATGTGGACCAACAAGTGGCACAACCGCTCGCGCAAGCTGCTCGGGCTTCGCTACTGGTCGTTCTCTCGCTGGGCCAAGCTCAAGGTCAAGAGCGCGGTCAACTTCATCTCGGATTTCGAGGAAGTGCTGGCTGATGAGGCCCGCAAGCATGGCGCCGACGGTGTCATTTGCGGCCATATCCACCACGCCGCCAACGAGGTGCGGGGAGGCATCCACTACATCAACACCGGCGACTGGGTGGAAAGCTGCACCGCCGTGGTCGAGCATGACGACGGCCGTCTCGAAATCATCGACTGGTCGCGCCGCATTTCCGAAAAAGCCGGACAGCTGAAAATCGTCGAGCCGGTAAAACAGATACCCGGCGCGCAAGACCAGGCGGCATGATGCCCGCGCCATCCTCTCTCCTGCGGAGTTCTGACCAATGACCATGATCGAAACCGCGGGCGTCGGCGCCCGCATCGACGGCGCTGTCGTGCGCAACACCGCCCTTTCCTCGACGGGGATCCTCGAGCGGGTCTTCTCGGCGGCTTTCCGCGGCCTGGTCTATCCGCAGATCTGGGAAGACCCTCTGGTCGACATGGAGGCTCTGGCGCTCAAACCGACCGACACCATGGTCACCATCGCCTCGGGCTCCTGTAACGTCATGTCCTATCTCACCGCCAATCCGGCCGAGATCATCGCGGTGGACCTGTCGCCCGCCCATGTGGCGCTGGGCAAGCTCAAGCTCGCTGCCGCCACCCATCTGCCCGACCACACATCGTTCTCCAATCTGTTCCGCCACGCCAATCTGAAATCCAACACGGCACTCTATGAGCGCCATATCCGACCCCATCTCGACGCCAGGACGCGGGCCTACTGGGACGGGCGCGAGGCCAATGGCCGCTGCCGGATCAGCCGCTTTACCCGCGGATTTTACGCAACGGGCCTGCTCGGACGGTTCATCTCGGCAGCCCATGTGATCGGCAAGATCTACGGCGTCGATCCGCGCGAACTCCTGCGCATGGACAGCGTGGAGAAGCAGCGCGAGTTCTTCGACGCGCGCATCGCCCCCGTGTTCAACAGCCGCAGCTTCAAGGCGCTGACCTCCATGCGCGCCTCGCTGTTTGGCCTGGGCATCCCGCCCGCCCAGTACGAAGCGCTGGCCGGTGACGCCCCGGACGGCATGATCGGCGCGCTGCGCACCCGCACCGAGCGGCTCGCCTGCGGCTTTCCGCTCAAGGACAATTACTTTGCCTGGCAGGCTTTTGGACGCGGCTACCAGCCGGGTGAAGCGGCCAGCCTTCCACCCTATCTCGAAGCTCGCCATTTCGAGACCGTGCGCCGCAACGCGGGCCGCGTCACCATCGTCAATGAGAGCATCACCGCCCTGCTCGCCGCACGGCCCGCGGCCTCGGTCGACGCCTTCGTGCTGCTCGACGCCCAGGACTGGATGACCGACCGGCAGCTGTCGGAATTGTGGGCCGAGATCACCCGCACCGCCACGCCCGGCGCGCGTGTCATCTACCGCACCGCTGCGGCAGGGTCGCCGCTGCCCGGCCATGTCCCCGACGGCATCATCGACAAGTGGGATTACCGCCGTGAGCAGAGCCTGGAGCTTGGCGCAAAGGACCGCTCGGCGATCTATGGCGGCTTTCACCTGCACGTCAAACGGGACGCAGCCGCATGAGCGACGTCACCGCCAATGCCTCGGTGATGGACGGCATCTACCGCCATCAGCGCCACATCTACGACCTGACGCGGCGCTACTATCTGCTTGGCCGCAACGATCTGATTGCCGCGATCAATCCGCCCGCTGGCGGAACCGTGCTGGAGATCGGTTGCGGCACCGCGCGCAACCTGATCCTGACGGCTGAGCGCTACAGGAATGCCAAGCTCTACGGCATCGACATTTCCGCCGAAATGCTCAAATCGGCCGAGGCCACGGTGGCAAAAAACAGCCTGTCCGGCCGCATCCGCCTCGCCCAGGGCGACGCCACCCGCTTTGATGCGAACGAACTGTTCGGGGTCCCGCAGTTCGACCGGGTGTTTTTCTCCTACAGCCTGTCGATGATCCCCGGCTGGGAAGCAGCGCTGCAGCAGGCCATCGCGGCCACCGCGCCGGGCGGTCAGTTGCATGTCGTCGATTTCGGGCAACAGGCAGCGCTGCCGGGCTGGTTCGGCCGGGGCCTGAAGGCCTGGCTGGCGCGCTTTCATGTCACCCCGCGGGCCGATCTCGGCGAGGCCATGGCGGCGCTCGCAGCTGAGCATCACGGCGAATTGCGCTTCGCCACGATCTACCGCGACTACGCCCGGATCGGCACCATCACCCTGCCTTGACGGTAAAACGGCCTACCGCGCGACGCCGACATTGGTCTGGGCCACGGCCACAGTCTTGAGGATTGCGAAGCACGCAACGCCGGGCGCAAGCTCGAGCGCCAGGGCCGACCGCCGCGTGATCCGCGCCAGCAGCAGATCCTCGCCCGCCCTGAGCTGGATGATCGCGCCGGGCCCCTCGCCCAGCCGCACCGCCGTGACCGTCGCCGGCAGCACATTGAGCGCTGACAGGCCTTCGGGCCGGGTGCGCGACAGGATGACGTCCTGCGCCGGAATGCGGATCGTGAGGCGCGTCCCGACCGGCGCTTCCACCCGTGGCAGGAACAGCGGTCCTGCCGACGCCTGGAGCCGGGTCAGCCCGTCGTCTTCCTGCTCGACGATCACTGCCGGCAGATTGGCTGCGACCTCACGAATTCCCATCGTACGCAAGGCAACAGGATCGGTCATCACCTCAGCCGTCGTGCCTTCCCGAACCACACCACCTCTTTCGATCACCACCATCCGGTCAGCGAGCAATTGCGCTTCGTTCATGTCGTGGGTAACGAGCACGACCGGCATCTTGAGGTGCGCACGCAGGGCGATGATCTCGTCATGGAGGCGCTCGCGTGTGGCACGGTCGACAGCCGAGAACGGTTCATCGAGCAGGAGCACCTGTGGACGTCGTGCAAGCGCCCGGGCCACTGCTACGCGCTGCTGCTGACCTCCGGAAAGTTGCCCGGGTTTTCGGTCCGCGAGGCCAGGCAGGTTGACGAGGGCGAGAAGCCGCTCGGCCTCGTCTCGCAGATTCGGGGTTCTCCGGTCCATCGCCGCCATCACGTTCTGCGCCGCCGTCATGTGGGGAAACAGCGCATAATTCTGGAAGACGAGGCCAGCATGCCGCCTGTGCGGTGCAAGGTTGATGCCGGCAGCCGTGTCGAGCCAGACTTCCCCATCCACCGACACCCGCGCCGACTGAGGCCGCCACAGCCCTGCGATCGTGCGCAGAAGTGTCGTCTTCCCGGAGCCCGAGTGACCGACAAGCGCCAGCAACTCGCCGGGTTCGGCGCGGAAAGACACGTGGAGGGGAATGGGCGCATCCGCCCGCGCGACAACCTCCAGTGCCATCAGGACAGTCTCCGCCCGACACGCGCCGACAGCATATAGGTTACCGCGATGGTGAAAAGCGAGATCGCCACAAGGGTTGCCGACATGATACCGGCTCCCGCCATGTCGAAGCCCTGCACGCGGTCATAGATCGAGATGGCGATCGTCTTGGTTTCGCCGGGGATGGAGCCGCCCATCATCAGGATAATGCCGAACTCGCCCAGTGTATGGGCGAAGGTCAGAACCATGGCGGTCATCACGCCGGGCCAGGCAAGCGGCAGTTCGACGTTCCAGAGGCTGCGCCATGGCGACATGCCACAACAGGCGGCCGCCTCGCGGACCTCGGCTGGGACCGCCTCGAAGCCGCGTTGCGCGGGCTGGATGGCAAAGGAAATATTGAAGATAACCGAAGCCAGCAGCAGTCCTTCGAAAGTGAAGACGAGTTGGTGACCAAAGGTTGCCTGCCAGAAAGCGCCGACAGGCGAATTCCGGCCGAAAGCCAGCAGCATGTAGAAACCGAAGACCGTCGGCGGCAGCACCAGAGGCAGCATGACAATGGCTTCCACCAGGCCCTTGGCCCGGAACTGGCGATAGGCCAGGAAGCGACCGGCCAGGATGGAGACCGGCAGCAGGATCACCACGGTCCATCCGGCAAGCCGCAATGAAAGGAACAGTGCTGTCCAGTCCAAGGCTCAGCCCTCAGTCGGCAGCACGAAGCCGAATGTCTTCATGATTTCGCGTGCCTCGGGGGTTTTTAGATAAACATAGAATTCTTCGGCGACAGGTCCGGCGTTCTTCAGAAGCGCCATGCGTTGCAGCAACGGTTCGTGCCAGTCGTGCGGGATCAGAGCGAATTCGCCCAGGGCGCGAACCTCGGGTGCCAGCGCCAGCGAATAGGCGATAATGCCGCCTTCCGCATTGCCCGACAGCGCGAACTGCGCTGCCTGGCTCACATTTTCGCCGAGCACAAGATGAGCCTGTACTTTCTCCCACAAGCCGCGATGCTTGAGGGCCTCTTCTGCCCGTTGACCGTAAGGCGCGTGTTCGGGATTGGCGATGGCAAAGCGGGTGATCTTGCCAGTTTCGAGTTTTGCCGCCAGATCGTCCATGGCCTCGTCGGCTTTCAGCACCGAGCCATGCGGCACCATCAGCACGATCCGGCCCTCGGCATAGAGATCACCCTCGTCCTTGGTAAGGCCCTGGCTGTACAGATCGGCAATGAATTTCTGATCGGCGGCCATGAAGACCTGGAAAGGCGCGCCTTCGCGGATCTGTGTGGCAAAGTTCCCCGTCGAGCCGAAGGAGAGTTTCACCTCTTTGCCCGTCTCCGCCTTGAAGGCTTCAGCGAGTTCGGTCACGGCGAACTTGAGGTCGGCGGCGGCGGCGATGACCGGCACGTCAGCACTCTGCGCTGCGACTTGGGCGGCGAAAAATGGAGACATCAGCGCCGCAGCAAGCCCCAGCGAGAGGAGGATACGGCGTGTCGTCAATGTTGGGTGCATGTCTGTCTCCCTCGATGCTTCCATTTGGCTATATCGAGTCGTCCAGACGCAAGCGGAAGCCGGCGGATCACGGCAATCATCGGACCTCTCAAGGCTCGTTATGTTCCGAAAAACATATCCCTATGCCACTGGAGTCCGCAAGCGCTATTTCACTCGGTCGCATCCTTGAGCAATCTGGCGATGCCGGAGATCTCGTCCGCACCCTGCGTGAGCGTGATCGCCTCGAGTTTGCGATAGTGGGCAAGCACCGCTTCGCCGGCCGCCGTCAGCCGGGCTCCGCCGCCGCTGGCGCCGCCCCGGCTGCTCTCGACCAACGGTGCCTCAAAAGCGGCATTCATCTCCTCGACCAGCATCCAGGCCCGCTTGTAGCTCATCCTCATGCGCCGTCCGGCGGCCGAGATCGATCCGTCTGCGGCGATGCCCTGCAGCAGATCGGCCTTGCCCGGACCGAGTGTCAGCCCACTGTCAAATGTCAGCTTTAGCCGCAGTTTCGGGGTCTTCACATCAGCCTCCTGCCTTTGGCAGACCATGACGGCATGCGCCGACAGCGCCGTTCGCTTTTCACAGGCGCAAGGGTCTCAGCAGCACTCCAGGCTACTGCATAATTCCCCAAGGCGATTCCGCCTTGGGGAATTATGCAGCAGGCAAGCAAGCCGTCCAACGGGTCTCCAAGGCAAAAAACGACAAAGCCGGAGGCAGGTTTCCCTGGCCTCCGGCTTGCCGGGAGTCCGAGAATGGACTAGCTGAACATGTCGGCGGTAATCCCGTTATACCAGCCGACAGACTCCTCGTAATTGGCCTTGCGCAACGGTGCATCCTCGCCGGTCTGACTGACAAAGCCCTGGGTCGAGGTGATCTTGCCATCACCGGGTGCATATTGCGCGCCGACCTTGATGCTGTCGTCGGTTTCAATCAGGCTCCAGCAGGTGTTGGCGTATTTGGCCGGAAACACCTTGGAATCGAGCAGATCGCCCCGGATGGTCATGGCGGCGACCTTGGCCTGGCTGTTGGCGGAGAAGGCGGATTTCGGCATGTCGCCGGCGATCGAAGCGTCGCCGATGACGAACACCGCTTCGTCGATGGTCGAGCGCATGCTCTCCGCTTCGATCGGGCAGAATCCGCTGTCATTGGTGAGCCCGGCCTCGGCGGCGATCGCACCGGCTTTTTGCGCCGGGATGATGTTCAGAAGTGCGCCCTGGAATGTGTCGAGGTCGGTCTCCACCGTTCCGGCATTGACGTCGACGCTGGCGATGCCGCCATGCACGTCCGGGCCATACCATTCGACCATGCCGGGATAGTGCTTTTCCCAGCCTTCCTGGAACACGCCCTGCTTGGAAAAGGATTCCTTTGGATCGAGAATAATGACCTTGGAATCGGTAAGCCCCTTGGCCTTGAGCACATGCGCCATCATCGACGCGCGCTCATAGGGTCCGGGCGGGCAGCGATAGGGGTTGGGCGGCGCCACCATGACGATCTGCTGGCCGTTCTCTATGGCGTCGAGCTTGGCCTTGAGCAGTTCGGTCTGCTTCCCCGCCTTCCAGGCGTGCGGCGCGATTTCGGAGAGTTCTTCCGAATAGCCCTCGACCGAGTCCCAGATCAGATCGATGCCCGGCGCGACCACGAGGCGGTCATAGGGAACCGTTGAGCCATCTTCCATCGTCACCGTTTTGGCTGCACGGTCGACGCTCGCTGCGCGCCCGGTCACCTTGGTGATGCCGTAGCCCGATTGCAGGGCGTCGTAGCTGTGCGTGATCGATTCCAGGCTGCGGAACCCGCCGATATAGAGATTGGAGTAAAAGCAGGTGGTGTACATCTCCGACTGGTCGATCAGCGTCACATCAAGGGCGCCGTCGGAATCCTTGGCGATGTAGCGCGCGGCAGTGGCGCCGCCGGCGCCGCCGCCGATGACGACGACGCGGGGCTTGCCCTGGGCGCGCAGATAGGTGGGCAGCATGAGTGCAGCCGCACTCGCGCTGGCGAAAAGTCCGAATTGGCGTCTGGTCAGGCGTGTCATGGTGTCCTCCCGGGTGCAGTATGCAGTCTATTGCGGATCTAGTGAACTGAAATAGGCAGCCAGCGCCGCGATCTCGTCATTGGCAAGGTTAGCGACGCGCAATTTCATCACTTCATTGGAACGGACATTGGTCCGGTATTCAAACATCGACGTGACAAAATAGTCCTTTGGCAACCCGACGATGGAAGGAATGCCATCCGCATGGCCGCTTGCCTGATGACAGGTCACGCATTCGCCGGCGAGATATTCGCCATATTCGGGATCGCCGTCAATCTGCATCACAATATCGGCAAAGTTGCGCACCAGCCCGTCTGCCGGCGCTTCGCTGCTCAGCGGATCTTCCGCCGGCGCCTGTTGGGTGGCGGTCTCGATCCAGTCGAGAAGGGCGGCGCGGTCTTGAGCGTCCGGCATGCCGCGGAACGACATCCGGTTGCCCTTGATGAAATCGCGCGGTCTCTGGAGGTATTCGTCCAGCGTCTCGGCAGACCACACCAGGCCCGCCTCGCCCGCCGCGCGCATGCCGTCGGAATATCGGAAATCATCGAGACTGCCGGCGGTGCGGCCAAACAGACCGTCAAGATGCGGCCCGACCTTGTGCCTGGCGCCGGAACCGATTTCATGGCAGGCGGCGCAGGGCTTGAACACCGCATCGGTGGCCCCGGCCGGAACGGAAAAACCCCACGACAGACCCAGCACACTGACAAGCAGCAGTCCGCGCCCGCCACCGACGCCCCTGCGGTGTCCACCCTGTTCAGCCATTCAACCTCCCTTGCATGGCGCCCTCCAGCACCTGATTGTCAGTCTATACCGCCTCCGGTGCTCTCGTCACCTTCTCCATCCGGCGTCACGTCGAGAATCTGCGCGCGGGCGGTGATTTCCACCGGACCGGGCTTGCATTCGCTCATGCACGGCTCCACGCCTTTGGCGTAATGCGGCTCGCTCAACCTGTCGTCAGCAATGAAATTCTCTTCATTGGGCAGGCGGATCGACGAGAAATTCTCGTTGGAAAGCTCGAAATCCTCTTCCGTGACAACATCGTTCAGATAGAGCAGATAGGCCGTCAGCGCATAGACGTCATCATCCGAAAGCGATCGTGCATCTCCAAACGGCATGGCGCGGCGGACATAATCGAACACGGTCGACAGATACGGCCAGTAGGATCCGATGGTCTTTTCCGGTCGTTCCCGTGTGAGCGTGTCCTGGCCTCCCGCCAGCACCGGCCAGCGCCCGGCGCCCTCGCCGAAATCGCCATGGCAGACAGCGCACTTCTCGGCGAAAATCGGGTCGCCTTCAGCCACGGTCCCCTTGCCCTCGGGCAATCCCATGCCATCCGGGCGAATATCGATGTCCCAGGCCGCGATCTCCTCAGGCATGGCCACCCGGCCAAGTCCGAAGGCGCCCTTGCTTGCCTCGACCACCATCGCCGGAGCCGGTTCGGTGGAGACCGCCGGCGTTGAGTCGGCGGCCTCCACCGGCGCTGCGTCTGCGGGTTCCTCCGCAGCCGGAGCGCTCGCGGCTTCGCCCTGGGAGAATGTTTTCAGGTAAGCCAGCACATTGGCGATCTCGTCGTCCTTCTTGAGGCCGGCGAAGGCCATCTTGGTCCCCTTGATCATGCCCTTGGGATTGGCGAGGTACTCAGCCAGCGTCGCGTCGTCCCAGACCAGCCCGCCTTCGCCCGCTGCGATCATGGGATTGGAATACTTGTATCCCTCTGCAGTTCCGGCGATGCGGCCAAACGTGTTGTTGAGCTCAGGCCCGACCTTGTGCTTGGCCCCGTCGCCCACCGCATGGCAGGCAGAGCATTTCTTGAACACTTTTTCCCCGGCGACGGCATCGCCTTCCGCCCATGACGGTGTGCTCAGCAGGGTCAGTCCGAGGACGGCAACCGCCGCAGACTTAGGAAACTTCAACATTTTCAACCACCCCGTCGTTGTTGACGTGCCAAGTCTGGATGCCATTGTTGTGATAGATCGAGTTTTCGCCGCGCGCTGCGCGCAGCTCGTTCTTGGTCGGCTGGACCAGGCCCTGGTCATCCATGGCGCGCGACTGCAGCAGCATTTCCGACCCGTCCCAGTTGATGTCCAGATAGAAGCGGTGCAGCGCCTTGGGCAGGCTCGGCCCGTCGATGCGCGCTGGCTGCCAGGTGCGGCCGCCGTCTATTGTCACGTCGACGCGGCTGATCGTGCCGCCTCCGGACCAGGCGAGACCGGAAATCACCAAGGGACCCTTGCCATGGGTCACCGGGACCTGCGGGCTCGGACTGGTGATGACCGATTTCACCTCCATCATGAAGGTGTGGCGACGCGCCTTTCCGTTGGCCAGCAGATCGGTGTATTTCGAGGTTTCCTCGCGCTGGGCCCAAGGCTCGTCGCCCACTTCCAGACGCCGCAGCCACTTGACCCACATATTGCCTTCCCAGCCGGGAACGCACAGTCTCAAGGGATAGCCCTGTTCGGGACGCAGCGCCTCGCCATTCATCTTGAAGGCCACGAGGCAATCATCGAGCGCCTTTTCCATCGGAATCGACCGTGTCATCGCCGCCGAATCGGCGCCTTCCGCCAGCAGCCATTTACCGGTCGTCTTAACGCCTGCCTCCTCAAGCAGGTAACGCAGCGGCACACCTGTATAGACCACGCAGTGGATCATGCCGTGGGTGAACTGGCACCCATTGAGCTGCGAGCCCCTCCATTCCATGCCGCCATTGGCGGCGCATTCGAGGAAATAGACCCGGTTTTCGCGCGGGAACCGCTTCAGGTCCTCCATGGTGAAGACCAGCGGCGTGTCGACCAGACCATGGATCATAAGCCGGTGATCAGCGGGATTGATCACGGCCGTGCCGCCATGGTGCCGCTCGAAGCAAAGACCGTTTGGCGTGATGATGCCGTCAAGTTCGTGCAGCGGCGTGAAGTTGATCGACGAGACCGGATCGGCCGTCAGCCAGGGCACGTCGCGGCGCACCACATGCGCCTCGAACTCCGATGGCGTGCCATAGGGGGCCACGTCCACGCCGTCGCCGAGATAGCGGTTCCAGTCCTGGATTTCGGTGATCAGCGGTTCGCCCGCCGCCCGCGCAGCGCCGGCGCTGGCGGCGACCGCTGCGCCGCTGAGCAGTCCGGCTTTCAGGAAATCGCGCCGTGAGGCTTTCTGTTTGGTCCCCTTGGGATCGGTGTCGTCTACCATGAGATCCTCCCGTGGCGCTTGTCCAGCATTTGCATACCTGTCTCCGTCGTCATCTCGGGGCGCTTCGGCCCGCGCATTCACTCTCGAACAAGGCTCACAGGATCACCCGGACCGCCGCAGCGTCCGGATCGAGTGAAACCACTGATTTTTTTGTGATGTAGTCTTCCATCAGATCGTAGATCGCCGGTCCCTCGACCCCCTCATTGACCGAGGCCCAGCCGCCGACCGTGTAGGTCTTGTCGGCTTCCATCGGCTCGCCGCTGCCGGTCAGGCGCATGTCCGAGATGCGGCTGCCCATCTCCCCTTCAGGGGCGCAGGCATAGGTGAAGCCGCCAACCCGGACCATGTCGCCGCCCTGCTGCAGGAACGGATCCTTGTTGAACAGATTGTCGCAGACATCTTCCATGATGTCCTTGAGCTGGGCGCCGGTGAACTCGAGCCGGTAGACCTCCGGGTAGCTCATCGAGGTTTCAGTGTAGAGATCGTCGATGGTGATGTCGGCACCCGGAAGCAGCGTCGTGCCCCAGCGGAAACCCGGGGACAGCGCAATCTGGGTGTCGCGCTCTTCCATGATGCCCTGGCAGATCAGATCATCCCAGGTGCCGTTGAAATTGCCGCGCCGGTACAGCAGCGTGTCGGTGCTTCCGATGACGCGCTGCGTCTCGGCTTCATAGGGCGCGCGGACTTCGGCGATCTTGGCCGCCATCTCCGGATCGGGCGTGATCACGTCGGAGAACACCGGGATCAGGGTCGAGCTGTAGCCCGCAACCTTGCCGTCCTTGATGTCGAGATCGATGCGACCGAGATATTTGCCGTGAGAGCCCGACGACATCAGCAGGGTGCCCTCGACTTCCAACGCCACTGGCGTTGCATCATGGGTGTGGCCGGTGACGATCACATCGAGCCCGCTGACAACACCGGCCAGCTTGCGATCCACGTCGAAGCCGTTATGCGACAACAGAACCACCACTTCGGCGCCTTCTGCCCGGGCCGCGTCGACATTGGCCTGCAGCACCTCGGGGCGAATGCCGAATGACCATTTCGGGAACATCCAGCTCGGATTGGCGATCGGCGTGTAGGGCATGGCCTGGCCGATGACGGCCACGTTCACGCCGCCGCGTTCAAAATAGGCAGTGTGCTCGAAGGCCGGTTCATCCCACTCCGCATCGAAGATGTTGGACGCCAGGAACGGGTAGCCCATGGCCTCGACCAGCTCCAGAAAGCGGTCTTCGCCAAAAGTGAACTCCCAATGCCCGGTCATGGCGTCGGGCTTGAGCAGCTTCATGCACTCGACCATGTCCATGCCATTGGTCTTGAGCGAGCTATAGGAGCCCTGCCAGGTGTCTCCGCCATCCAGGAACAGCACCTTGTCGTCACCGCGCTCGGCCCGGATCGCCTTGACCAGGGTCGCGGTTCGGTCGAGGCCGCCAAGCTTGCCGTAAGTCCGGGCCAGGTCAACATAATCGACCATGGTATGGGCATAGGCGAGCGGGCTGCCCTTCTCGATGTCGAAATAGGCCAGGAATTCTTCCGCCACCAGATGCGGAGGGACACCTGCGTAGGCGCCAACCCCGATATTGGTATCCGGCGGACGGAAGAACACCGGCTTGAGCTGGGCATGGCAATCGGTGAAATGCAGCAGCGTCACCTGGCCCTTGGAATCGAATTTCAGCAGATCATCCTGGGTGAGCTTTTGCTGCGCCAACGCCCGGATCGGATTGAAGCCCAATCCCGCTGCGCCGAGGACAAACCCGGCATTGAGCGCATATTGCAGAAAATCGCGTCTGGTGTGCATCCTGGTCTCCATTCGGTGAAAAACGGTAAAAACTACCCGTTCCGGTTTTCACCAGATTCAAATCCTGCTGATATTTCAACTCGTTAACACATTGACATCGAAACCGGAGCCGGCTTGATGGACCGCCTTGGCGCTCTTTTCTACGTGGCCTGATGCAAGGCTCGGCCGTTGCGCCGGAGGCGCCAAAACGCCTCCGGCAGATTTTTGCCTTACGGACGAACCGCGGGGGTTTCGACCGAAAGGCCGGTGCCGCGCCATGTCACGTAGGTTTCAAGCGCCATCAACTCGTCCGAGAACGCCTTGGGCATTTCAGCGCGGGTATCCCGGATGCAGCCGCGGAAGCGGTTGTGCAACGAGGTGAAACCGCTCTTGAGCCGGTAGACCGGAAAGCCATTGACCTGGCCCTGGCTCAGATGGTCGGCGCGGATGAACTTGCCGGCATTGGCCTCATGGCAGCTGGCACAAGCGAGATCGAGCTGGCCCGTGCGGGTGTAGTAGAGCTCCTTGCCCTGTTCCCACCAGGACTGCATGTCACCCTCGGCAAGATCGATCTGAACCGGCAGGCCGAGCGACTGGTGCTTGATATAGGCGGTCAGTTCGTTCTGCCCGCCCTTGTCAAACGGATACGCCTCTGCGCCCATCTGCTCGGTGCGGCATTTGTTGATCTGCAGCTCGACATTGATCGGTTTATTGGAATCCGCGTCCCATTTCGGGAACGTGGCGCCAATGCCCTTCATGCTTTCAGCCGCATCGCCATGGCAGGTCGCACAGGACTTGCCGGCAGTGCCGTCAACCTTGCTCCAGAGAACCTCGCCATCCTCAACTGGAACCATGCCCGGGTTCTCGAACGTATCGCGCTCAAGATCGCGGGTTTCAGCTTCGCGGTACAGCCAGCCCGAGAGCACCTCGTCGAAGGGCATCCCCTCGGGCGCCTTGGCGCGTGTGATCATCGGCTTGCCATCTATTTCAAGCGTATCGTCAACTGGCTCGGCCATAGACCAACTGGCAGCAGTAAGTCCCGCCGCCAGCGCAACGCCGGCTATCAAAAGTCTTTTCATAACGGTCTCCGTCCTCCCGGGATTGCGCCTGCACGAATCTCCCGCCCGCGCAGGGCTCCCTCCCTCTCGTTGTTACTTGACTTCGATCAGTTCCTCGGCCTCGTAGACCGATCCGTCATCATCGAGCCAGGTGAACTTGAAGGTTCCGCTGGCAGGCACTTTGGCGTTGAATTCGAAATAGGGATTGGCGGAAATCGCCGGATCCAGATCACACTCGAACACCGTCTGACCTTCGAAGGCGCAGGTGAACTTGTTGATGATTTGACGCGGAATGGGATTGCCATCCTTGTCCTTGCGCTGACCCGATTCCATCTCGTGGCTGATCAGCGTCTTGATGGTGATCACCTCGCCGGCCGAAGCCGTCTTGGGAACCTTGATGCGTGGTTTTGATGCCATGTTCGTAAATCCTGTCCTGGCTCAGCCGCCGCAGCCGCCGATGGTTACCTTGACCTCTTTCTTGTCCATGAAGAAAGAGCCGTCTTTCATCTTCGCAACCGCGACGACGTTCTGGGTCTTGGCCAGCCGCATGCGGGTCGTTGCGAGCGCTGCGCCGCTCATTTCCGTGAAATGGAACGTGGCGACAGGTGGGCTGGGGTTGCCGTCGGCGAAAAGGATGACAGATTCCACCAGGTCATCGCCTTCCATGGCGCTTTCCACGCTCACCGATATCGGCACCGTGTTGCCGTTTTCCGCGATTTCCGGCGCGGTCAGTGTGATCTTGCCTGCGCCCGGTGCGATGCCGCCCGTGAAGTCCATGATCGCCTTTTCCGTGTCCTCAACCGAAGCGAGGGCCGGCGAGATCCGGGCTCCTGCAACCGCGAATGCGGCGGCGCCCACGGTCAATCCTAAGACATGTCGTCTTGTCAGTTTCATAAGATTCGAGCTCCTCTGCTCCAGATAATTGCTTGCACGCTCACTCCTTGAGCGTACCGAGATAAGCGAGAACATCCTCGACCTGCTGAGCGGTCAGGATCGTCTTGCCGACGAATTTCTCGGCGACATTCTTGCCGACATCCAGGGAATAGAAGCCGGGCATGACTGTTTCATCGGTGAATATGGTCTTCGAATTCACCACGATGGCCCTGAGCAACGGCTCGTCATAGCGCGAAGCCACGTCATCAAGCGCCGGCCCGACATCACCATGGAATTGATCGCTGGCCATGTCCTCATTGGCATGACAGGCCAGGCAATTGCCCAGTCCGGTGTTCTTGAACACCTTGGCGCCCTCAACCGGATCGCCCGGCGTCCCGGTCAGCGACATCGTGATTCCCTCGTCGGTGAACTCCACCGCCTCGGGCGCGATCTCGCTGGACAACGCCGCAGTCGACAGCATGATTGCCGCCGCAACCCCCAGTGTAAAATTCATTCGCCTCATCATTTGGCGTTCCCTCCTCCATTGCCCGGAAACTCTCGTTCCGGATCTTCTCCGATTCAAAGGATAATCATACTTCGCCGTACAATCAATGCAAAAATATGATTTTTTGCATGTATCTTTCGTCAAAGCTCATTCTGCGTCGAGCCGCCCTGCGGCCCGCATCTCGTTTATAATGCGGGCGTGATACTTCTGGAAGTGCTCCTCGCCCTCATAGCCCTTTTCGGATACCCATTTGAACATATTGAGAAAAGTCCACTTGCCGAAAGCGCCCGGCATGGTCGCCACTGCAGCCTCGGCAACGGTCATTCCTTCCGGCGCGTCCTCAGGCAGAAAAACCATGGTCGGCGTGAAAACATAGCCCCATTTGCGCGCCGCCGTCTTCTCTGTCAGCACCTCGCCATCGAGATCGGTGACTTCCTCGTCGCCGAACATGTTGTATTGGACGACCTTGAAATTCGCCTTGATGAAGTCCGACACCTCCGGATCCGAGAGGATCTTCGTGTGCATCTGGGCGCAATAGATGCAGCCGCGCTGCTCGAAGATCATCACCAGCCGCTTGCCCTCATCCTTCGCCGCCTCGATGTCTTCGGCGACATCGCGGAAGGTGAGCGAGAACCACTCTTCCTTGTGCAGGCCATCCTCGCCGATTTCGGATGACCAGGCCTGAGCCGACAGCGCCGCAACAGCGGCAATCGTCAAAAACGCGCGTCTGAACATGATACCTCTCCTAACCGATAGTTGCGAATGCGGGGAACATCTCTAGCATCCATTGCGCGATCCGCGACATCTGACCGGTCATGAACAGGATGCCGGTGATGACCAGAAGTACGCCCATGGCTTTCTCGATCACAGCCATATGTTTCTTGATTCGGGTTGAAAACCGGATGAATCGGCTGGCGAACACCCCGGCCACGACAAAAGGGATCCCGATACCCAGCGCGTAGAGACCGAGCAGCAGCGCGCCCTGCCCCGCGCTCTCCTTGGCCGCCGCCATGAACAGGATTGCCGCCAGGATGGGCCCGACACAGGGTGTCCAGCCAAAGGCAAAGGCAAGCCCCATGACATAGGCGCCTACCATGCCGGCGGGCTTGCGCTCAACAGTGACCCTGGCTTCGCGGTACAAAAGCGCGAAACGGAACACGCCGAGGAAATGCAGGCCCATCAGCAGAATCAGAACCCCGGCGATGATCGACAGCACGTCAAAATAGCGCGCCACCGACTGGCCGATCAGGCTGGCTGTGGCGCCGAGCGCGATAAAGACGGTGCTGAACCCCAGCACAAAGGCGACCGAGGCGAGCGCGATGCGGCGTGACGCCACATTGTCAGCGTCGGCGTTTTTGACTTCGTTGAAGCTCATACCCGCCAGATAGGCGAGATAGGGCGGAACGATCGGAAGCACGCAGGGCGAAAAGAATGACAGCAATCCGGCCAGAAAGGCGGCTCCATACCCGACATCTATCATTGGCGTCTTCCTCCCCCGAAGCGTCGCCTGTCCAGACTAGCCGGAAAAGGCTGCTCCAGCACCCTGGTTCAAACATGCACCGTTCACCCATGACGCCGCTCGAACGCAACACGCCTGAATCGCATTCGGCCTCCTCATGGCGTATAGCCAGCCAGAATGCGATTGCAAGATATGCAAAATACAATATATATTGCAATCACTATTTTCCGGGAACTGGACCAGCCTCATGACATCTCCTCTCGCGGCTGCGCTTTCCTTCTTCCTGCTCCTGGCCACGCCGGCATTCGCGGCCGAGATGGTCATGTTCGAGCAACCCGGCTGCGCCTGGTGCAAGCGTTTCAACGAGGAAGTGGCGCCTGCCTGGCCGAACACCGAACAGGGCCAGCGCGCGCCCTTGCGGCGGGTCAACATTCACGAACCGCTGCCGGAAGACCTTGCGGACATTCCAGTCGAAAGGTTCACGCCAACCTTTGTTCTGGTCGATGAGGGCCGGGAAATCGCGCGGTTGCGCGGTTATCCCGGCGACCAGTTCTTCTGGGCGCTTGTCGATGAAATGCTTGCAAAGCTGGAGCCATGACATCGGAACTGACGCCAAACCAGGATTTTTCCGGCCAGGACATCGACGTTCTTGCCGGACAGGCGCGCAAGGCGAGTGATATCCTCAAGGCGATGTCGCACGAGACCCGGTTGCTCATTCTCTGGCTGTTGTCGGAAAACGAAAAATCCGTCTCCGAACTCGAGGAACTGCTGGCCCTGCCGCAGGCGGCGGTGTCCCAGCAGCTCGCCCGGCTGCGCTTTGATCACATGGTCAGCACGCGCCGCGAGGGCCGGATGATCCACTATTCGATTTCCAACGCGGAAGTCTCGGCCATTGTGGCCTCGCTCTATGATCTGCTGTGCCGTCCGGACACCGGGAACGGCTGACCCGGACGCATAGCTTGCATTGAATTCTTCCGGTCCCTAAGCTTGAGGAAAAGGACCGGGACAAATGCCGGCCAACGGGAGGAGACGGCCATAATGTTTGATTCAGGGTGGATGCTTGCGCTGTCGGGCTGTCTGGTCGGCGCCATTATTGGTTTTGCCGCGCGCAAAAGCCATTTTTGCACGATGGCGGCTCTGGAACGCCATTGGTATGCGGGCGACGACCGCCCGCTCCGGGCTTGGGCGCTGGCTGCGTTCACGGCGCTGATCGCCACGCAACTGCTCGGCGCCGCGGGCGTGGCCGGGCTTGACCAATCCTTCTATCTGACCGAGCCGCTGTCGCTCGCCGGCGCCATCGTCGGCGGATTGATGTTCGGCCTCGGCATGGCGCTTGTCGGCACCTGCGGCTTCGGCGCGCTGGTGCGGCTTGGCGGCGGCAATCTGCGCGCGCTGGTGGTGCTGACCGGCCTCGGGCTTGCAGCGCTGGCCGCCCAGCGCGGCGTCACCGCCCACATCCGCGCGGTTCTGTTCGATCCATGGGCTGTCGATCTCTCAGGCTTGGGCGGACAATCGGTAGGCGCACTGATCTCGCGCGCCACGGGCTTCAACGCGACACTGCCGCTGGCGCTGCTCATCGGTGCTGCGGGACTGTGGTGGGTGTTCAGATCGGCAAGTTTCCGCGCCGACCGCAACCGGCTGATCGCCGGCGTGGTCATCGGGCTGTGCATCGCCGCGGGCTGGGTGATCACCAGTCTGTTTGCGGCTCAGGCGCTCTACCCGGTTCAGGTCGAGGCCGGCTCCTTCGTCATGCCCGTGGGCGAAACCATCCTGCAGATCATCACCGTCACCGGCGAACTGCCCGATTACGGCATCGGCATCGTCATCGGCGTGTTCCTGGGCGCAGCCGTCTCCGCGTTCCGCTCCGATGACATGCGCTGGGAAGCCTGCGACGACGCCCGCGAGTTGAGCCGCCACCTGCTCGGCGCCTTTCTCATGGGAACCGGCGGCGTCTTTGCGCTCGGCTGCACCATCGGCCAGGGCGTCAGCGCCTTCTCGGTGATGGCGATCTCCGCCCCGATCGTGATGATCTCGATCGCCGCCGGCGCCCGCATGGGCCTCGGCCTGCTGGTTGAAGGCAACGCCTTCAGCTTCATCGCCGACTGGCGGGCGCCAAAAGCTCAGCCGGAAGCCACGAAACGGTAAGCCGTCCCGTCGCGCTCCACCCGGCCCTCGCCGGGCCTGGGCAGATGGTAGGCGGTCAGCGCCGCCTTGTCCGTGGCAAGCCGGTCGAGCAGCTTGAGCCGCGTGGCGACGCCCATCTCCGGGTCCTGGTCCGAGCCGCTGGGCCAGGCAGGATGCTGGAACGACATGGCGAAATGCGTGAGCGCGTCGCCAGCCACCAGCACCGGCTCCGATCCGCCATGCAGCAGGAACGCCATGTGCCCCGGCGTATGTCCGGCGGTGTCGACGGCCTCCACCCCGGGCAGCACCTCGGCGCCTGGCTCGAACAGGTTGATCATGTCTTCGAGATGAGCAAGCCGGTTTTGTGCGCCGACGGCGAATGTCTTGCGTTCTTCAGGCATGGCGTCAACCGTTCCCGGATCGCGCCAGAACTCCCATTCCGCACGGCCCATGTGGAAGCTCGCATTGGAAAACAGCACCTCGTCGAAGTCATCGACCAGCCCCCAGAGATGGTCGGGATGGCAATGGGTGAAGACCACGTCGGTGACATCAGCCGGATCAAAGCCGGCCTCTGCCATGTTGTCGAGAAGCTTGCCCGCCGACGGCATGAAATTGGGGCCGGATCCCACATCGAACATGATCAGCCTGTCACCTGATTTCAGGAACGGAACATTGCACTCAGGGGTCAATGTGTCTGTCGGCTGCCCGTTTTCCGTGAGCAACGCCACAAGCTCATCCATCGGCACATCCGGATAGGAAAAATCCAGCGGCAACACCAGGTTGCCGTCGCTGACGGTGCTCAGCACCGCCTCGCCGATCTCCAGGGCGCGGGCCGGTCGCAGCCCCACCGGCAACAGCAATGCACCCGCCGCAGCCACGCTGGTCCGCAGCAAGTTGCGTCTCGTCAGATCAAGCGATGTCATGATATTCCTCCACATAGATTTATTTGAATATTTGCCTTTGTCTTGACTGAGGTCAATGCCTGTTCCCGCAATTGGGGTATTTTGGCATGAAAGGAAATGGTTCGATGGAACTTGAGCTGCTTGCCGACCGGTTCGGCGACAAATGGACGCTTTTGATCGGCGGCGCGGTGATCGGTGCCTTGTTCGGCGCCTTTGCCCAGCAGAGCCGTTTCTGCCTGCGCGCGGCTGCCATCGAATTTTCCCGCGGCCAGGTCGGCGGCAAGATGGCGGTCTGGCTCATCGTGTTTTCCACCGCGATCGCCGGAACCCTGCTGCTGTCGGCAATGGACCTGTTCAGCGCCACCGAAACCCGCCAGCTGGCCTCGCCGCAAAGCCTCTCCGGTGCTGCCCTCGGCGGGCTGATGTTCGGCGTCGGCATGGTTTTGGCGCGCGGCTGCTCGTCCCGGCTGCTGGTGCTGTCGGCCACGGGAAACCTGCGCGCCCTGCTCTCGGGCCTGGTGTTCGCGGTCGTGGCGCAAGCCAGCCTGCATGGGTTTCTCTCTCCGCTGCGCGAAGCGCTGGCAACGCCGCTGACGACGCTGTCGATCGGATCCAATGACCTTCTGGTCCTGTCCGGCGTGTCCGAAACAACCGCCTTCGCGCTGGTGCTGATAGGCTTCATGGCAAGCCTTTGGCTGGCTATGTGGCGCAAGATCGGCATCTGGAAGACGCTCGCTTCCTTCCTGGTGGGGGCCTGCATTCCGCTCGCCTGGTGGTTCACCAAATCCATGACCGGGATCGCCTTCGAGCCGGTGACGATCGAATCCTTGAGTTTCACCGGCCCCTCGGCGGACACGCTGATGCTGTTTCTGTCGCAGCCCGGGTCGATGATCGATTTCGATGTCGGCTTGGTGCCCGGCGTGTTCCTCGGCGCATTTCTGGCAGCGCTCGTAACCGGCGAGCTCGAACTTCAGGGCTTTGAGGGCGGCGGATCGATGCGGCGCTATCTCGCTGGCGCCGCTCTGATGGGCTTTGGCGGCATGCTGGCCGGCGGTTGCGCCGTGGGCGCGGGTGTCACCGGCGCAAGCATTTTCGCGCTGACCGCCTGGGTCACCCTGTTCTCGATCTGGATCGCGGCATCTGCCACCGACTGGCTGGTCGACCGCAAGCTGCCCGAACGGCAATCGCACGCCGCCCTCCCGGCTCAACAGGCCCAACCCGTCACTATCCGGACCAGCGAATAGCAAAACCGCCAGACGGACCACGCTCTCCGTACATCCGGGAGTGAACGTGATCCTGCCTGGCGGCCCTTCGCCCTGCGCCCTTTGCGGGCGTCGTTATCGATCCCCTCTGGATCTGACATAATCAAAGCAGGAAGCGTGCCAGTTTGCGGAAGGTCGGCAATCCCGGGCTTCACGCCGAATATTCTCTAACCCTTTGAGACTGATGCAAGTTCAATGGGCAGGGTGAGACGAGGAGGATTGCATTCGCCCAAATCATGGGCAGACATTACTTGCCCGTTGCGGACACGCGCCTCACACGGAAACCGCTTCGCGCAACCTGTCCTTGGTCAGGCTCTCGCGGTCGCCCGCCATTTTGACTTCGCCGCGCTCGATCACGCAGAACCGGTCGGCCAGGCCGTAGGCAAATTCGAAATATTGCTCCACCAGCACGATCGCCATCTTGCCTTCGTCGCGCAGGAGCGCGATGACGCGGCCGATCTGCTGGATGATGTTGGGCTGGATGCCCTCGGTGGGCTCGTCCAGCAGCAAGAGCTTCGGCCGGGTGATCAGCGCCCGCGCGATGCTGAGCTGCTGCTGCTGGCCGCCCGACAGATCGCCGCCGCGGCGATTGCGCATGTCCTTGAGCACCGGGAACAGCTCGTAGATATGATCCGGGATCCGGTGCTCGCTGCGCGGCAGACAGGCAAATCCGGTCTCCAGATTCTCGGTCACCGTCAGCAGCGGGAAGATGTCCCGGCCCTGCGGCACGTAGCCAACGCCCCTGGCGGCCAGCTGATGCGCCGGGATCCTGCCGATCACCTGCCCGTCGAGATGGTATTCGCCGCCCGAGCGGTGATGCACGCCGGAGATGGCCTTGAGCAGACTGGTCTTGCCCACGCCATTGGTGCCCATCACGCAAGTCACCTGCCCGACATCGGCTTTCAGCGAAATGCCCTTGAGGATCTGCGACTGGCCGTAATGCAGCGTCAGGTTTTCAACATTCAGCATTCTCTAGCGCCCCAGATAGACATCAATGACCTCGGCATTGGCGGTGACGTGGTCGAGAGACCCTTCCGCCAGAACCGATCCCTCGTGCAGCACCGTCACCTTGCAATCGAGCCGGCGGACAAATTCCATGTCGTGCTCGACCACCACGACCGCCCGGGTTTCCGCAGCCCTGCGCAACAGGTCGGTGGTGTGCTCGCGCTCGCCCAGGGTCATTCCGGCCGCGGGCTCGTCGACCAGCAGCAGCTTGGGCTCCTGCGCCAGCAGCATGCCGATCTCGAGCCATTGCTTCTGCCCGTGGGAGAGTTCGCCCGCAATGCGGTCAAGCTCGTCTGACAAGCCGATTTCCTCGGCAAGCGCCAGCACGCGGCTCCCGTCTTCCACTGTTGCCCGGTATCCCAGCACCGAAAACGGCAGCCGGTCATTGCTCAGGGCCATCATCAGATTGTCGCGCACGCTTTGCGCCTCGAACACCGTCGGGCGCTGGAACTTGCGGCCGACGCCCGCGCGCGCGATCTGGCTTTCCGACAGGCGCAGAAGGTCGAGCTGCGGCTCGCCAAACCGCACCCTGCCCTCGTCGGGCCTTGTCTTGCCGGTGACGATGTCCATGAAGGTGGTCTTGCCGGCCCCGTTGGGTCCGATGATCGCGCGCAATTCCTGTTCGCCGATCTCGAACGACAAATTGTTGATCGCCTTGAAGCCGTCAAACGACACCGAAATCGAGGTGACTTCGAGAAGTGAACTCACGCCGCATCCTTTCTGACCAGCCGATCGAACAACCCGCCGATGCCCTTGGGCATGAACAGCGTCACCAGCACGAAGCCGAGCCCCAGCAGTACCTGCCACCAGTCGACCCAGTTGATGGTGTAGAATCCGAGCGGAATGCTCGGCGCCTGCCCGCCGGTGAACCAGGAGGACAACAGCGAGACCGTCGCCGCGCCGATGACCGCGCCATAGAGCCGCCCGCGCCCGCCGATCGCTACCCAGACCGCGAGATAGATCGAGGCGATGGGCGCGATTTCCGCCGGATTGATGATCCCTGCCTGCGGATAATAGAGCGCCCCCGCAATCGCGGCGATCACGGCGGTCAGCGTGAACACCACCAGCTTGTAGGCTTCCACCGGATAGCCCATAAAGCGGATGCGCGTCTCGTCATCTCGGATGGCGCGGATGACGTTACCGAACTTGCCCGAGACCACCCAGGCAGCGAGCAGATAACCCAAGCCCAGCGCCAGCGCGGAGGCCAGGAAAAACCAGACCGAGACGACAGATTGCGGCACATCGGTGAGCCCTGGCAAGTTCTGCAGCCCCGACAGGCCATTGTTGCCGCGCAGGCCGCTGTCGTTCTGGAACAGGTAGAGCGACAGCGCCAGCGTCATCGCCTGGGTCAGGATCGACAGATACACTCCCGTCACCCGTGAACGGAACGCGAGCCAGCCGAACACCAGCGCCAAGAGACCAGGCACCAGAACCACCAGCGCCAGCTGGGCAAAGAGGCTGTCAGCGAAATACCAGACAACCGGAATTTCGGCGCCACCGACGACGCCGAAGATCTGCGTGCCGATGCCCTCGCGGATCTCTTCCGCCGTGGGCGGCAGTTCAGCACTGGCGAGCGAGGCGATGACGATGTCCTTGGTCCGCTCATACATCAGCCACATGCCGATCATGTAGCCGCCGAGTCCGAAGAAGGCGAAATGGCCGAGTGACAGGATCCCGCAATAGCCCCAGACCAGATCCATGGCGATGGCGATCAGGCACAGGCAGAGCGTCTTGCCGAGGATCTTGACGAAGCTGGTCGACACCAGCCCCAGGCCAAATCCTTCCGACAGGACCGTGATGACGATGGTGAAGATCGCGAGAAGCGAGATGAAGATCAGCACCGATGGTTGCTGCGCAAACAGGGAACGCTGCATGACCTAATCCCCCGCCGCACGGCCCTTGAGCGCGATAATGCCCTTGGGTCTGAACTGAATGAAAATGATGATGAAGATGATCATGTAGGTCTGCGCCGCGAGCGTGTTCGACGGGTTGAAGAACTCGATCACCTTCTGCAGCGAGCCGATCATGCCGGCGCCGGCGAGCGTGCCCCAGATGTTGCCGACCCCGCCCACCACCACGGTCATGAAGCTTTGGACGATGTAGCCCGAGCCGAGCTCCGAGGTCACCTTGGCGAACAACCCGATAGCGACGCCGGCGATGCCGGCGATGCCGGAGCCGAGCCCGAAGGTCATCATGTTGATCCTGTCCGGATTGATCCCCATCGACGAGGCCATGCGCGGGTTTTGCGTCACCGCCCGGATCTCGAGCCCAAGCCTCGTGCGCTTGAGGATGAACAGCAGCAGGCCCATGAACACGACGGCGAGCACGAAGATGGCGATCCGGATGTAGCTCACCGAAACCACATCGTTGAGCGCCCAGGCGCCATCCAGCCAGGACGGCGATGTCAGCGGCCGCGCCTGCGTGCCGAAGATGTTCTTGGCGATCTGCTGGAGCGCGATGGAGATGCCGAAGGTGGCGAGAAGCGTTTCGAGCGGCCGATGCGCCAGATGCCGGATCACCAGCCGTTCGAGCGCGACGCCGGCCATGAACGCCACGGCGAAGGCCAGCGGCAGCGCCACCAGAATGGAGGCCGTATAGTTGGGGATGAATTGCTGGACGACATAGCCGGTATAGGCGCCGATCATGATGAATTCGCCATGGGCCATGTTGATCACGCCCATCACGCCGAAGGTGATGGCAAGGCCGATGGCCGCCAGGAAGTAGATCGAGGCCAGCGACAGACCGTCAAGCGCCAGCGAGATAAACCGGTAGAACCCGACCGTGCCGCTGATGTCCGACAGGGTTTGCCGAGCCGCGGTGGTGAGCGCCGGATCGGGCTCGGAATAGATTTCGGCGAACACGTGGGCCGCCACGGCAGATCGCTGCTCCTCGCGACTGACCAGCGGCGGCACCGCGCCCGCCGCGGCGAGCGCCAGATAGGCCCGGTCGCGTGCCTCCTGGGTCACCAGATCGGCCACGGGAATGTCCGCGACCGCGCCATCCTGAATATTGGCGATCAACGCGCGCTTGCGCTCGGAAAGCGGCACGATCGGCCGCGCCTTGCCGGCATCGACCAACAATTGATAGGCTACCTCCGGCTCGATGTCGCTGCCGGGCGTGAGCAGCCGCGCCACATTGACGCCTTCCGGCGTCGCATCGAAGACCTTTATGCTGGTCGCCACCAGCGGATTGAGCGCCGCGCGGGCATCAACGCCCGGGTCGCCGGCAAAACTCTCGATGGCTGCGACACGGTTGGCGGAATCGCTGCCGAACCTGATGGTCAGCAGCCGCTCCAGCCGTTCCTTCCGCGCCTTGATGTCGGGATCGGTCTCCGCCTCGATCGCCTCGCGCAAGATGCTCAGATGCGATTGATTGGCGTCACGCGCAAGCGCGGTCAGCGCCTGCAAACGCCGCGCCGGATCAGGATCGGACAGTTGAAATTGAACAAGTGCTGCAGCGATGACGGCGCGCACACCGCTGTTGGGATTGAGATTGGAAAGCTCGCTTCGGTCGGCGAGACCCGCATCCGCACCGGTGTCGACATCGATCAGCATCACCTCATCGCCATCCGCCGGTTTGACGAAAAAGAACCGCCCGTCAGATCTGCGCTGCCAGACACCCTTCTCCCGCCAGTTCTCCAAGAACACCGCCACGCTGGGCAGCTGGCTGTCAACGAGGTCCTCGAGCACCGGGGAGATCGTCGTGCGCGAGGGTTTTTCGATCTTGGCGCGATGGGTTTCAAGCAGTGCGTTGAGACCGCCCTCCTGGGCGTGTGCGGGCGCAAGGCAGACCATCGCGGCTATCAGCAGACAGGCAAAGCGGAGCATGGAAAACCGGACATGTTGGGAGAGCGAAAAGGGGGCCGCCAGGCCCCCTTCCCGTTCCAGGGGATCAATAGTTGGAATTGAGCTGCACGCAGGTCTTGGTCTCGGTGTTGTACATGCCGCAGCCAAGCTCCTTCCAATCCGATTCCAGCACGGCCGATTCCGGCAGGAAGTCGGTCCAGGCGTCGCCGGGAACCGGCTCGGTCTGGCTGACGATGGAAAACTGGCCGTCTGCCTGGATTTCGCCGATCAGCACCGGCTTGGTCAGGTGATGGTTCGGCAGCATTTCGGCTTCGGTGCCGGTCAGGTTCGGGAACTTCTGGCCGTACATGGCGGTGCGGACGGCATCGACATCGGTGGTGCCTGCGGCTTCGACTGCGTTCACCCACATGTTGAAGCCGATGTAATGGGCTTCCATCGGGTCGTTGGTGACACGCGCTTCGCCGGCAAACGCCTTCCATTCCTTGATGAACTCGGCATTGACCGGGGATTCGGCCGACTGGAAGTAGTTCCAGGCGGCGAGGTGGCCGACGAGGTTGGTGGTGTCGAGGCCGGAGAGTTCTTCCTCGCCCACCGAGAAGGCCACCACCGGAATGTCGTCAGCCGAGATGCCGGCGGCCGCAAGCTCCTTGTAGAAACCGATATTGGCGTCGCCATTGATGGTCGAGATCACGCCCACCTTCTTGCCGTCGGCGCCCAGCGCAACCACGTCGGCCACGATCTTGGACCAGTCGGAATGACCGAACGGGGTGTAGTTGACGAAGATGTCCTCGGCCGCGATGCCCTTGTCCTTGAGGTACTGCTCGAGGATCTTGTTGGTCGTGCGTGGATAGACATAGTCGGTGCCGAGCAGCGCGAACTTCTCGACGCCGAGTTCTTCGAGGAAGTAGTCGGTTGCCGGAATCGCCTGCTGGTTGGGCGCAGCCCCCGTGTAGAAGACGTTCTTGGAGGATTCTTCGCCCTCATACTGGACCGGGTAGAACAGGAGGCCGTTGAGCTCCTCGATCACCGGCAGGACCGACTTGCGGCTCACCGAGGTCCAGCAGCCGAACATGACGTCGACATTCTGGACGGTCATGAGTTCGCGGGCCTTTTCGGCAAACAGCGGCCAGTCGGATGCCGGGTCGACGACGACCGCCTCGAGCTGCTTGCCCAGCACGCCGCCCTTGGCGTTCTGCTGCGCGATCAGCATTTCCATCGTTTCTTTGAGCGTCGTTTCCGAGATAGCCATCGTGCCCGAAAGCGAGTGCAGGACACCAACCTTGATTGTCTCCTCCTGCGCATATGCCGAGTGGGTCAAGACGCTCGATGTAATCAGTGCCGCCGCCCCTGCGATCTGCAATTTAGTGGTAAATTTCATGTCAGCCTCCGTGCTGTTCGTGTCCACGGGACTGCTCAATGCAAGCGCCTTGCCAGTTGCAGATTTTAACGGTTTGTTAAGGTTGCATGACATACCCGGAAGAAAGATGTACAAAAAACGCATCAACTGATGCCTATATTTAATGCATTGCCATTTTTTTGTGCGATGCAGCGTCCGCGTGACGGATCCCTGAAAGAGCCGCGCACCAAGGCCGGCCTGCGCACAGGTGCGCCCCGCATCCCGCTTTGACATCGGCTCGCGACTCGCGCCACTGGTTGGCCCAAACAGCCTGTCGTCACTGCGAATGCCTGTGCTATGGCTCAAAAGCCCCGTTCACCTGAACGGCAATCGACCTGCCGGAGGAGCCACCGATCGCCGCCTATCGTTTCGTCCACACCGCCGATATCCATCTCGATTCACCGCTGCGCTCGCTGGCGCTGCGAAATCCCGAGCTTGCGGAGTTGATCGGTTCGGCGACGCGCCAGGCGTTCACCGCCATTATCGATCTGTGCCTTGACGAGCGTGTTGATGCGCTGCTGATTGCCGGCGATCTTTATGACGGCGACCAGACCTCGATGAAGACCGCCCGTTTTCTCGCCGGCGAACTCGGACGCCTGGCAAAGGCCGGCATCCACACCTTCATCATTCGCGGCAATCACGACGCGCTTTCCCGGATTTCGAAGGAACTGGTGTTGCCCGATCTGGTCAAGCTGTTTGGCGGCCGGCCCGAGCATGTGCTGATCGACCGCGGCCCGGGCGAAAAGCCGGTCGCCATCCACGGCCTGAGTTTCGCCCAGCCGGTAGCGCCCGAGAGCCTGCTGCCGAAATACAGGCCTGCCATCCCCGACACGATCAACATCGGCATGATGCACACCAGTCTTGGCGGCGCCGAAGGCCATGACGTCTACGCGCCGTGCAGCCCCGCCGATCTCATGGCCACCGGCTTTGACTATTGGGCGCTGGGCCATATCCACAAACGCTCGTCAATCGAGAATGGCGGCGCCATCGTCATGCCAGGCATGCCGCAGGGCCGCGACATCAACGAGGACGGCCCCAAATCCGTGACCCTCGTCTCGATTGACGACGACGGCACCGTGAGTCTTGAGGAGCGGCCGACGTCTCTCGCGGAATTCGCCCGCGTTGGCATCAATGCAGAGGGCATGACCGAGTGGAGCGAACTGGCGGGTGCCATCAGTCAGGCACTCGGCGAGGCGCGCCGGAATTCCGCGTCGCCCGAGCTTGTGGTGCGCCTCGCCTTCTCCGGCGCCACGCCGCTCGCCTGGCGCATGCGCCGCGATGCAGATTTGCTGATGGCGGAAGCCGAGGAACGCGCCGCGCAGACCGGCGCCACCTGGATTGAAAAGCTCGACATCAGCTGCACGCCACCCAACACCCATGGCGTTCCCTCGACCGACCCGCTGCATGAACTCCGGGCGTTGATCGGCACAGCCATTCTCGGCTCGGATGGCTATGAAACCGCGTTCGCAAACATCGCCACGAGCCTCCAGACGCAGCTTCCCGCCGATTTGCGAGATCTCTTCGGCACGGACGAGGTTGAGGCACGTGTCGCGCTCTCACGGCTTGCGCGTGAAGGGGCCGACGACGTGCTCGCCCGGCTCCAGACCGGCTCTGCATCAGCGAGCGAAACCACCTGATGCGCCTCAACCGCCTCGATCTCACCCGCTACGGCAAGTTCACCGATCATGTCATCGATTTCGGCCCCCGGACCGAGGGCGGCTGCGACCTCCACATTGTCTACGGTCCGAACGAGGCCGGAAAATCCACGCTGTTCCATGGCTGGCTCGACCTGCTCTATGGCATCGGCGCGCAGAGCAGCTACAATTTCCTGCACCCCTACCCCACCATGCAGATCGGCGCGGCGATCGCGTTTGAGGGCAAGACGATCGAGGTCATCCGCCGCAAGCGGTCGCAAAACAGCCTGTTTGACGCCCAGGACCAGCCTATTTCCGAGGGCGCTCTGCTTGCCGGCCTGGGCGGGCTCGACCGCGACGCCTACCGGACCATGTTCTCGCTCGATGACGAGACGCTGGAACAGGGCGGCGAGAGTATTCTGGCGAGCCGCGGCGATCTGGGCGAACTGCTGTTCTCGGCCAGCGCGGGTCTCGGTGACCTGTCGCAACGGCTGGTCCGACTCCGCGGCGAGACCGAGGACTTCTACAAGTACCGGGCCCGCTCGGGACGCCTAGCCGAACTGAAATCGGACCTGGCCAAACTGAAGGCCGAGCGCGACCGGCTCGACACCCAGGCGAGCGACTATGCCCGCCTGACCAAGGCCCATGACGACGCGACGGAGCACCATGCCGAGGCGAGTTCCGAACGCCAGCAGGTCAGGGCGCGGCTTGCCGCCATCAACCGGCTGCTCACCGCGCTGCCGCGCCTGGGCGAACTCGACACGCTGGCCCGACAGATCGAACCCCTGGCAGGCCTGCCCGATGCGGCACCCGAATGGCGCGACCAGATCCGCAAGTTGAGCGAGGATGACGCTGCCCTTCAGGCCAGCGGCGCAGCTCTCCATGCGGAAGTCGAGCGGCTGACGGCGGACCTTGAAGCCGTGAGCCTCGATCCCGGCATCCTGGCGCTTCAGGACCGGATGGCGGACCTCGACCGGTTGCGCACACGCAACAATGCGGCGGAGGAAGACCTGCCCGACCGCCGCGCTGCGCTGGCCCGAATGCAGGGCCGCATCGAACACCTGCTCACGCAATTGGGACGGCCCGGCGAGGCACAGCCCGACCAGTTTCTGCTCGACACCGCGACAAGCGCGGGCCTGCGCGAGCTGATCGAGGCGCGCACCAACCTCGACGTGCGCCTGGCGACTGCCCGGCGCGAAGCCGAAGACGCACGCGCCGCCCGCGAAGACCTTCAGGCGCAGCTCGGTGATGCCGGCGGCGCGTCGAACGACATCGCGCCGGACGAGCGGCCACGCCGGATTGCAGATCTGGCAAGCCTCGTCACAGCCATCCTCGGTGAAGACCATGGGCTGCGGCGGCAGGCAGCCCTTCGCGCCATCCCCGAGGCCCGGGAAAAATGCGACGCGCGCCTGAAAACCCTGTTGCCCTGGCAGGGAGATGTGCCCACGCTCGAAGCCATGACCCCGCCCTCTGCCGAAACCCTGCGCAAATGGAAGAGCGAGACCGAGGATCTGGAGCGCAAGCTTGCCTCAGCTGACGAGGAAACCGCCCGCCTGAGCACCCTTCTCAAGCGCCATCAGGCCGAAGCCGCCGCCATCACAAGGACCCGCAGCCTGCCCTCCTCCGAGGCGGCGGACGTCTTGCGCGCAGCCCGCGATGAGGCCTGGGCGCACCACACATCCAAACTGGATTCCCAATCCGCCCTCACCTTCGAAGCCGCCATGCAGGCGTTTGACGCGGCCATGGACAAGCGCGCCAGCCATCAGGCGGATGTCGCCAAGCTCAATGAATGCACCGTGCAGATCGCGGTTCTCCAAGCTGATCTTGAAGGTGCCGCGCTGGCTCGATCGCGACTGGATGCCGCCCGGACAGACCTCATGGGCCGGATCGCAGCAGCCGTCACCGCGCTGTCCCCCGCGCTCCCCAATGACATGACGCCGGACGCGCTCGCTGACTGGCTCGCCCGCCGCGACCATGCGATGGAGGCCGGTCGCGCCTTGCGCGACCATCTCCGCCAGCTTGAAATCGCGGAAGCGGACCGCCAGGCCGCCACGGACCGGTTGGTCCGGGTGCTCGCGCCGCTCGACGCCACAATGGCGTCGGACCACGACCTGGAACCTCTGCTCGCCCGCGCACAGGACCTCATCAGCCGTGAAACGAAGCTCGAAGCCCAGCGCCAGCAGCTTGCGCAGCAGGAGCGTGCGCTCAGAAAGCGCGAGCTGGATCTGCGCACCGCTGACGAAGACCTCCAGGCCTGGCTGCTGGCCTGGAAAACCGCCTGTGCCGGCTGCTGGCTCGGAGAGGCCGGTCGCACGCCCACGGCTGCCGAAATCCGCGAGGTGCTGCCACTGCTTGGCGAACTGGGCTCCGCCTTGCACGACCGCGCGGGCCTCGCCGACCGCATCGCCAAGATGCAGCAGGACCAGGCGAACTACGCGGCCAGCCTGCATGAGATCGCCCGGCAAGCCGGCATAAACACCGAGGACGCCTCTGTCGCAGCCGTCGCCCGCCAGCTCGCCACCCGGCTGGCCGCCGCCGACAAGGCAAGGGCACGCCGTGCGGACATTGCCGCGCAGATCGAGGACGCCCGGATACGCCAGCGCGCCCACGCCGAAAAATGGGACGCCCATGCCGGCATCCGCGACCCGATGCTCGCAGCGCTCCAGGCCGAGACCCTCACCGATGCGGCGCTCGCGGTTGACCGGGCTCTCGAGCGCAAGGCCCTGACCGCGCGCGTTGACGAGATCAGGCGGCAGATCTGCGAAAGCCTGGGCGCAGGCAATTTTGACGAAGCCCGAGAACACCTCGCCCAGGCCGACAGCGCAGCGCTGGCGGCCGAAAAGCTCGAACTTGAAACCGCTCTCGACACGCTCGATGCCGATGTGCAGGAACTCTATGCCGCGCGCACCAGTACGGCGAGCGACCTCGCAGCGGTTGGCGGCGACGACGCGGTGGCGCTGATCGAGCAGCAGCGCCAGACCATCCTCATCGCCATAGCCGAAGGCGCCGAGCACTATCTCCGGCTGTCGGCCGGGATCCTTGCCATGGAACAGGCACTGACGCTCTACCGCGAGCGCCACCGCTCCTCGATGATGGCGCGGGCCTCGGAGGCGGTCCGCACCATCAGCCGCGGCCGCTACACAGGCCTCGCCTCCCAGCCCGACAAGGGCCGAGAAACCCTGATTGCGCTGCAGAATGACGGCGCGTCGAAACAGGCGGCGGACATGTCCAAGGGCGCGCGGTTCCAGCTCTACCTCGCGCTGCGCGTGGCGGGCTTTCATGAATTCGCCGAGACACGGCCGCCGGTGCCGTTCATCGCCGACGACATCATGGAGACATTCGATGATTTCCGCGCAGAGGAAGCCTTCAAGCTGTTTGCCGGCATGGCGGGCGCCGGCCAGGTGATCTATCTCACCCATCACCGCCATCTTTGCGACATCGCGCGCGCGGTCTGCCCCGGCGTGACGATCCACGAACTCACGGCCTGATCAAAGGCCACCGGTCAGTTTTCCGCAACTGCGAACAGGTTTTGCTTGGCATTCCGGGCCTGTGCCGTTATCGAAGCCTCATTCGAGGTGACCCGCAACCGGGTCGCGCCCCCATGAAAACGCAAGACCGCCGCAGCATTCGCCCTCACCCAGTGGCCCGCTCCTGCTAGCTTCGCACCGAAAAACCATCGTTTAAACGGACAGGAAGCCAATCTCCATGATCTCGTTCAACAGCTATCTCACGCAATGGACCGGCAATATCCGCGGCGACATCCTGTCGGGCCTCGTCGTTGCCCTGGCCCTGATCCCCGAAGCCATCGCCTTTTCGATCATCGCCGGCGTCGACCCCAAGGTCGGGCTCTATGCCTCCTTCTCGATCGCCGTCATCACGGCCATCGTCGGTGGCAGGCCGGGCATGATTTCGGCGGCGACGGCCGCCACTGCGGTGCTGATGGTGTCGCTCGTCAGGGATCACGGGCTGGAATATCTGCTGGCGGCAACCGTGCTCGCGGGCCTGATCCAGATCGCCGCGGGTGCCGCCCGGCTCGGCTATGTCATGCGCTTTGTCTCAAAATCGGTGATGACCGGCTTCGTCAATGCGCTCGCGATCCTCATCTTCATGGCGCAATTGCCCGAGCTCATCGGCGTGCCGTGGCTGACCTATGTGATGGTCGCCGCGGGCCTTGCCATCATCTACCTGTTTCCGCTCCTGACCAAGGCGATCCCCTCGCCGCTGGTCACCATCGTCGTTCTGACCGCCGTCAGCCTCGCCTTCGGCTTCGACATCCGCACCGTCGGCGACATGGGTGCGCTGCCCGACACGCTGCCGGTCTTTCTCATTCCGCAGATCCCGTTCAACCTCGAAACCCTGTGGATCATCCTGCCCTATTCCGTGGCCGTGGCCGCCGTCGGCCTGCTTGAATCGCTGATGACCCAGTCCATCGTCGACGATCTGACCGACACCACGTCCAACCGCAATGTCGAATGCGTCGGCCAGGGCATCGCCAACACCGCCACCGGCTTCATTGGCGGCATGGCCGGCTGCGCCATGATCGGGCAGTCGATCATCAACATCAAGTCCGGCGGCCGCGGGCGGCTGTCGTCCTTCGTGGCGGGCGTCATGCTGCTGTTCTTCATCGTCGTGCTCGGCGACTGGGTAGCGCGGATCCCGATGGCGGCCCTTGTGGCGATCATGATCATGGTCTCGGTCGGCACCTTCTCCTGGTCCTCGCTCAAGAACCTGCGCACCCATCCGCGCTCCTCGTCCGTGGTGATGCTCGCAACCGTCCTCTTCGTGGTGTTCACCCACAATCTCGCCATCGGCGTGCTCGTCGGCGTGCTGCTCTCGGGCCTGTTCTTCGCCTGGAAGATTTCCCAGCTCTTCGGCGTCCGCTCGATCCTGTCCGACGATGGCAAGTCCCGCACCTATATCGTCGAAGGCCAGCTGTTCTTCGCCTCCGCGGATGATTTCATGAAGGCCTTCGACTTCCGCGAGGTTCTGGAAAACGTCGTCATCGATGTCTCCCGCGCCCATATCTGGGATATTTCCAGCGTCGCGGCGCTCGACATGGCGGTGCTGAAATTCCGCCGCGACGGCGCGAGCGTGGACATCATCGGCATGAACGAAGCGTCCGAAACCATCGTCGACCGGCTCGCCATCCATGACAAGCCGGGCGCGATGGACAAGTTGATGTCACACTGATGCATGACGCGCTCTTAGTGGTGCGATCCAGACAGGTGGTCCCCATCTGTCTGGACAAATCGCCCCACCAGATCAATAGTTTGTGGGCTGACTTTTCGAGACAGATGGGCACCATCTGTTTCGGCCAGACCACTAGGGAGGACATACCATGACCAGCATAATCCTGGCCCTTGTCGACGGATCGGCCTACTCGAAAAGCGTCTGCGACCATGCCGCCTGGTCTGCAGCCCGGATGGAGGCTGGCGTCGACCTGCTGCATGTGCTTGACCGCCCCGGCGCCCGCAATTCCGATCTATCCGGCGCGATCACGCTCGGCGCGCGCACTGCCCTGCTTGACGAACTGGCGACGCTCGACGAGCAGCGCTCGAAACTGCTGCAGCAGAAGGGCCGCGCCATTCTCGATGACGCCCGCGCCATCATCGAGGCCACAGGCCAGAAAGTGGTGGGCGCCCATCTCAGACAGGGCGAATTCGTGGAAACGGTCATCGAGCAGGAGGGCTCTGCCAGCATGATCATGATCGGCAAGCGCGGCGAAGAGGCCGATTTCGCGAGCCTCCGCCTCGGCGCCCATCTCGAGCGGTTCATCCGCGCCAGCCACAAGCCGGTCTTCGTCGCCTCCCGCGCCTTCAAGCCGATCGACAGCGTCATCGTCGCCTATGATGGCGGCGCCTCGAGCCAGCGCCTGGTCGACCACATCGCCCGCAACAAGTTGTTTGCAGGCCTCACGATCGACGTGGTCACCGTCGGAAGCCGCAACCGCGAGACGGAAAAAGCCCAGGAAAATGCCAAGGCCATCCTCGAAGGGGCCGGATTGAGCGTGGAGACCACCATCATCGCCGGCCAACCGGAAGCAGTCCTCGCCGACCGCGTCGAGCAAAACGGCGCCTGCCTCGTCGCCATGGGCGCCTACGGCCACTCCCGCATCCGCAGCTTCGTGCTGGGCTCGACCACGTCCGAGATGCTGCGGTCCTGCAAGGCGCCGGTTGTGTTGATGCGGTGATGGGGGATGCCCCGCAAGGGACAAGGGATCCCAAATGGCCCTTCGTCAGAGTTTCCGGTTTTTCCTGTTGCTCTTGCACCAAGCTCGTACGCATTGAAGGCGCACAATTGACCTCAAGCGCCCATGTCGCTACAGTCTGGACAGTCCGAATGGAGGCGTCCATGCCAAGAGCAGCAGTCGAAGACAACGAGCGCATGAGCCTGCGCATCGCCGCAGCTGCGAAATCCAAGCTGCTGCGGGCGGCCCTGCTGCGCAACACCGACCTGACCAGTTTCGTCACACAATCCGCGCTGCGCGAAGCCGAGGCGGTGATCGCAGAAGCGGAAGCCGTCAAGGCGTCGGAGCAGGACCATCTGCGCATCCTCGCCCTGCTGGAAAACCCGCCCAAGCCCAACGCGAAGCTCCGCGCCGCCATCGCGGCCCTGCCTGACACGCTGTGAGCCTTTCGCCCTGGCACGAGGAAGCGATCCGGAAATCCCATGATCGCGCGTCCTTCGACTGCGGCGATGCCGGGATGACCGTCTTTCTGCAGCGCTTTGCCCGGCAAGGCCACGAGCAGAACGCGGCCAAGACCTTCTGCGCCATCGACGACGCACGGCCCGACCGCATCCTCGGCTTCTACACCATCGCGCCCGCGTCCGTGGCCCATGAGACAGTGCCCGCGCCAATGACCAGGGGCCTCGCGCGCCACGACGTGCCGGGCTTCAGGCTCGCCCGCCTGGCGACGGACCGGACCGTTGCGGGGCAAGGGCTGGGAGGCCAACTGCTGGCCGCCGCCGCCCTGCGCTGCCTCAGGCTTGCCGGCGAAGGCGGCGGCATTCTGCTGATGATCGACGCCAAAAACGACCGCGCCGCCACCTGGTACGCCTCCTACGGGGCGGAGGCCCTCCACGACAGGCCCCTGACCCTCGTCATGCCGCTGGCCACCTTCGCCCCGGGCTTGCGGGGCAAGGGGTTGCTGTAGGAGCGGCGATTGGGGCGTGAATTCGGTGGGAGTCATCTCCCCTGGCCTAAAGGCGCCGGTGAAGTAGAACCGATAAGCCGCACCTCTGCTCAGCCGCGCCGCAACTCAGCGGCAGCTTCGTCTGCCATAAGCGTTTCGCACGCTAGCACTAGTTGGCGACCATATTGATCCGATGCGTCGAGTACGCTCTTTTCGGAAACTCCGATGAGAAAAAAGAGGGCGTGGAGGAACCCCACAACGAGCACAGTCCCATATTGGGGCAGTAGCGACCAGTCGGCGCTCCACAGCATCCAGACACTGGCAGCAACAACGATCGCGTTGATCCCCAAGCCTATCCACTTGAGGCCGAGCAGGTTGCGGCGAAATCCGTAGACAACGTTCTCTTCAAAGAGAACTTTGAACTTTAAATGGTCGCGAGTCCGTTCGCGCAACCAGTTACCAGCGAGCACATAGAAGGCGTCAGCCTTTTCAGCGTTTTCGGTTTCCATAGATAACGTAGGAGCTTTTGCATCGAGTTTCGATGCCAAAAAGGTTTGGTAGCGAGCCTTCGACAGGGAATCTAGAACCTTGTCGCCGTGCCTTAGAACCTTCGGAAATGGTCGACCACCGGAAAATGCAAATATCCTTTTCTCGACACGACGGCCAAGTCGCCGCGAAAGATCCGAGAAACCGAAGAAAAGGACTGCAACCGCCGTAGTGATGAGCACCTGCGGTAGGCCGAGTTCGTCCCAATCCGCTGCGACGCTCGCGAGCGCAAAGACTATTGTCGGGGCGATTGCAAGAACGGCTGGAAAAAGCCTCGCGCGGATGACGTATGAGTCCAGCCCCTCCACACTACTATTCCTTGTATGAAGTGGTAAAAGCGATTGGGGAGATCGCTTTCGCTTCCGCTCGATCAGGCATACCGCGACGGTGCCAGATCCAACAGCCATCCGGCTTGTAAACGGGGTAGCCGCGCCGTAAAAACGCGTTCGACACACGCAGCTTTGGATACTCCGGCTTGTTGTTCCCCACAGAACAGAAGGCAGTACCTCGTATGGCAGCACCCACCGGTAGGACGTTGCCGAGCCAGCTGTTGAGGACGGCCGGAGTGACGTTACGGCGGCTACCGTGATGGGGGACCTGGACAAAACTTGGGGAGGACAGCCGCCCAAGGAGCGCTGCGTTATTAGCCGCCCGAGCCAAAGCGTCGGGGCCAGCGTCGGCCGTCAGAAGCGCCGTATATCCATTGAAATCGGCGAGTTGGACTATAGAGGATTCATTCGAGGCAGATGTCGGAGCTGGGTTTTCCTCAAGCGCTTCAGTTCCCCATGTCTCCAAGTAGTGCGCCAGTTCTTTTATTGCATCGCCTATCTTCGCAAGGATACCCTTTACGGGTTTCACATAGCTCGCTGGAGTGCGATCGAATTGCGGAATGAGCTCCAAATAGCGCTCGCGCGTAGGAGCCAACACCGTGAAAGCGCCAATCTGCTGGTAGGCGAAGGCGTCGTTTATCTGGATGCCTTTGCTGGTAGCTAGGTCTTCGAGTATTGCCAAGAGCGGGTAGGCATCCCGGATCGCATTTGATAGACCATCAATCGTGTAGTTCCCATGGAATGCATCGATGATCTCGGCAGCAAAACGCCATGGACGATTCATCCAGAGCGTTCCAACGTTAAAATGCTCGACCACGCTGATGAGGCCCGCCACATGGTCGTTATCGGCGTGCGAGAGGACTACATGATTGATAAAGGTGGGGGCTCCGTAGAACGCATTTATGTGATCTATGATGGCCTGCCCGGTCGGAACGTAGCCGCCGTCTACCACGTAAATCGTGTACCCTGTAAGGGCATCCCCATGTCGGACGCAAATTGCGTCCCCATTGCTATCCCCTACGGGAAGAAAGTCAATCTCGTACCCCATTTTGACACCCCTCCATAATTTTGCAGGAATACAGGACACAACTGTGCCGAGCAATAGACCCGAAGGACGAAGCTTTGAAATTCCAAGGTCGAGGCAAAGAGATATTGCACGTCAGTTTTACTGACGTTTTGCTAATCGCCCCTACTCCACCCCCAACGGCCGCTGCTTGCGCCAGTGATAAAACACCTTGGCCAGCGCCGCCGAGACGATCCGTGCATCGACGGTGTCAGACCTGCTGGTGAGCATGATTGGCACGCGGGCCCCCAGCGCGATGCCCGCGGACGAGGCGCCGGCGAGGTGGATCAGCTGCTTGGCGATCATGTTGCCGCTTTCGAGATTGGGGGTCACCAGAATGTCGGCATAGCCCGCGACATCGGAGACGATGCCCTTGGCGGCGACGGCCGCGGGCGAGATGGCGTTGTCGAAGGCGAGCGGGCCGTCGACCTTGCCGCCAACGATCTGGCCGCGATCGTGCATCTTGCAGATGGCGGCGGCGAGCAGGGTCGAGGGCAGCTTGCCGGTCACGGTCTCCACAGCCGACAGCAGCGCCACCAGAGGCGTTTCCACGCCAATCGCGATGGCCAGATCGATGGCGTTCTGGACGATGTCCTTCAGCGCCTCGAGATCGGGCGAGATGTTGATCGCGGCGTCGGTGACGAACAGCGTGCGGTTCTGGCCCGGCACGTCGAGCGCGAAGACATGGGTGAGCCGCCGTTCGGTGCGCAGGCCCTTGGCCTTGTCGATCACGGCCTCCAGCAATTCGTCGGTGTGGAGCTTGCCCTTCATAAGCGCGCCCGCGCGGCCGTCATGCACCAGCGCCACCGCGGCCTCGGCCGCCGCATGGCTGTGCGGCGCGTCGACGATCTCGAGGCCCTTGATATTGAGCCCGGCCTTTTCCGCCGCCGCCTCGATCTTGGCCCTGGGGCCGACCAGCAGCGGCACGATCATGCCCTCGTCGCGCGCGGCGAGCGCGCCCCCGAGGCTCAGATCGTCGCAGGGGTGGACGATGGCCGTGACCAGCGGGTCGAGCGCCCGGGCGCGTTCCACCAGCGCACCGAAGCGCACGCCGACAGATCTGAGCCTCGAGACCGGCATGCGGGCGACATGCTGCCGGATCTTCTTGCGCGCCGCCCTCACCTCGGCGGTTCCCGACACGACCGTCTCGCCCTCCGCATTGGTGCAGATGCAATCGAGCCTGACGTGGCCCGTGTCCTTGTCGATCGCGGTCACTTCGACGCGCACGGTGATGCGGTCGCCAATGCTGACGGGGTGATGAAACCTGAGCGTCTGTCCCAGATGCACGGTGCCGGGGCCTGGCAGCCTTGTGGCCAGCACCGCCGAGATCAGCGTGCCCGCCCACATGCCGTGGGCGATGCCCTGCTGCAGCTCCGCCCCGTCCTCCTCGGTGTCACTGACGGCCGCCGGATTGACGTCGGCCGAGACGGTTGCGAACAGGATCATGTCCTGGCGGGTCAGCACCCGTTCGATATGGGCGTGCTCGCCAATGGCGATCTCGTCAACGGTGCGATTTTCGATCAGATCCATGAACCACCTCAAGCTTTCCGGGCAGCCCATGCCGCACCGCAGCGAACTTGCCCCAGCGATGCAACAGATACAAGACCGCCGGGCTGCTTGATGCGAGCTGCCGCGCCCGGGCCAAGGAAATCGCGCAGTTTCACTCTGTCCATGAGGCGCTACGGCCTGACATCGGGCGGAGAGTTCCGGACGCCTCAATCCAGAGTGCGGCGGAAGCGTGCCAACGCCAGCAGCATGAACGCCACAACGAAGAGCATGAGCGCAAAAACCGGCGATGCCACCCCCTGCAGATCGGCGCCCTTGAGCATCACCGCCCGGATGATCCTGAGGAAATGCGTGAGCGGGAAGATTTCGCCCAGCATCTGCGCCCATCCCGGCATGCCTCGGTAGGGAAACATGAAGCCCGACAGCAGGAGCGACGGCAGGAAGAAAAAGAAGGTGAGCTGCATCGCCTGCATCTGCGTCCGCGCCAGCGTCGAGATGGCGTAACCCAGCAGCACCAGCGCCAGCACGAACACCAGGATGCTTGCGAGCAGCAGCGTGAGCGAGCCCACAAAGGGCACGCTGAACAGGAATTTCGCCGCCATCAGCACGACCGCGACCTGCACCGCGCCGACAACCAGGAACGGCAGCACCTTGCCGAGCATGATTTCCAGCGGGCTCGCGGGCATCGCGAGCAGGTTCTCCATGGTGCCGCGCTCGGTTTCCCGCGTCAGCGCCATCGAGGTCATCATCACCATGGTCAATTGCAGGATCACGCCCAAAAGCCCCGGCACGATGTTGTACTGGGTCACGCCCTCGGGATTGTAGAGCCGGTGAACCACCACCTCAAGGGCCGCGGTGGATTGCCTTGCCGCCAGCGCCTCGGCCGATTGCTCGCGCAACAGCGCCTGCGCCGCCACCGTGCCGAGCGTCGAGATCGCGCCTGACGCCACAGACGGATCGGTGGCGTCGGCCTCGATCAGGATCTGCGGATGGTCGCCGCGCTGCACGCGGCGGGCGAAATCGGAGGGGATCGTCACCACGAAGGACACCGCGCCCGACTGGATCAGCCGCTCCGCCTCTGAAGCGCTCGCCACCACATGATCGAACCGGTAATAGCCGGTGTTCTCCATCGCCGAGACCATGGCGCGGGTGTACTGGTCCTGGCTGGTGGTCACCAGCGCCGCCGGCAGGCCCTTGGGATCATTGTTGATGGCGAAGCCGAACAGCACCAGCTGCATCAGCGGCACGCCCAGCATCATCGCGAAGGTGATGCGGTCGCGCCGCATCTGGATGCTTTCCTTGATGATGATCGCCATCAGGCGGCGAAACGAGAACAGCGCGCTCATGCCATGTTGTCCTTGGACTGGCTCATGAACTGGATGAAGACATCCTCAAGGCTGGTGGAGCCCTCGCGGGTGCTGACGCCTGTTTCCCGGGCCACTTTGGCGACCGCCGCCTTGAGCGCCGCTTGGTTCCGTCCGACCACATGCAGGCTGAGCCCGAACGGCGCCACCTGATCGACGCCCTCCATGCCCCGCAGACGCCTGGCGGCTTCGGTGATGTCGCCGCCGTCGACAATATAGGTGGTCAGCGCCGCGTCGCGGATGACGTCGGGCACCGTGCCGGATGCCAGCAGCTTGCCGTAGGAAATATAATGGATGCGATGGCAGCGCTCCGCCTCGTCCATGTAATGGGTGGAGACCAGCACCGTGAGCCCGGAGCGGGCGCGCAGATGGATCTCGTCCCAGAATTCCCGCCGCGCCTTGGGGTCGACGCCGGCCGTGGGCTCGTCGAGCAGCAGGAGCTTCGGCTTGTGCATGATGCAGGCGGCGAGCGCCAGCCGCTGCTTCCAGCCCCCCGACAGGGTGCCCGCAAGCTGGTGCCGGCGCGAAAACAGCCCGAGATCCTCCAGCGTGTCGCGCACCACGGCGGAAACAGGATGGAGACCATAGAGCCGGGCCACGAAAGTCAGGTTCTCCTCGATTGACAGATCCTCGTAAAACGAGAATTTCTGCGTCATGTAACCCACTTCGCGCTTGATCCTGACCCCGTCGGTGCGGATGTCATGGCCGAGCACCCGGCCCTCTCCCTCATCCGGCGTCAGCAACCCGCACATCACCCGGATGGTGGTGGTCTTGCCCGATCCGTTGGGTCCGAGAAAACCGGAGATCTCGCCTTCCGCCACCTGCATCGACACATGGTCGACCACGGTCTTGTCGCCGAACCGCTTGACCAGCCCGCTGACCTCGATGGCGTTCATTCTTCGCCGCCTTCAAGCGCGACATCGACGATCTGCCCCGGCGCCAGCGCCCAGGCCCCGTCCTCCGGGCGCGCCTCGATCAGATAGACCAGCTTCTGCCGGGTCTCGAGCGAGTAGATCACCGGCGGCGTGAATTCGGGATCGGAGGATATATAGCTCACCGTCGCGCGCATCCCCTCGCCGCAGCCATCGCAACGGACCGTCAGTTGCGCGCCGACGCTGAGCGAGGACAGCGCGAATTCCGGCACATAGAGCTTCAGCTTCAGCGCGCCGTCGGGAAGCACCGACAGCACCGGCGCCTGTGGTCCCGCAACCTCGCCGGTGTTGCGGATGATATCGGAAACGACGCCCGATTGCGGTATCAACAGGGTCCGCTTGGCAAGCCGCCATTCGGCCGTGTCCAGCACGGCCTTGGCTTGCTCAACTGACGCCTGCGCCGCCTTGATCTCGTTTGCGCGCGCGGGCAGCCGCGCCACGGCCAGGTTGGCCTCGAGCTCCGCCACCTTGGCCCGGGCCAGCTCGACGCTGGTGGAGGCGGAATCAAAGGTCGCCTGGGTCGAGATCCCTCGCGCCAGAAGATCCTTGTGCCGCTGCATCACCCGCCCGGCTTCCTCTGCCTGGGCCTTGGCGGAACTCAGTGCGGCCTCGATGCTGGCGATTTCTTCGGGCCGGCGCCCTTCCTGGAGATTGGCGAGCTGGCTTTCGGCCTGCGTGAGCGCCGCCTCGGCTTGCGCCACGGCGATTTCGGCATCGCGGCGTTCGAGCCGCCCCAGCGGCTGACCGGCGGTGACGCGGTCGCCGCGCCTCACCGCCAGATCGACAATCTGCGCCGTCTCGATCGGCGCCACCAGCACATATTCGCCCTCCACATAGCCCACCGCCAGCGGCCCGGGGCCGCCGCACATAAAGGCGAGTGCGGAAAGAAGCGGAAGCGAGCAGAGGAACGTGATCATGGCGCCAGCCTCCGGTTGGTGGCGACAAAGGCGCGGATATTGCCCAGGATGGTGGCCTTGATCCGCGCGATCTCGGCGGGACCGGCAATCTCCCACTCCATGCGGCGGGCGACGATGGCGTGGCCGATGCGGAAATAGACGACCTGACCCGCGATGCTGAAGGCGCCAAGGCGGATCAGGTCGCTCTCCGGATCCTGGCCCGTGGCCAGTCCCAGAAGAGAGCAAAGCTTGGCGTGCACGGGCTCGATGAACTCGGCATAGACCTTGTCGAAGACGGCCCCCGGCACACCCATCTCCCGCACCATGAAACTGGCGATGTCTCGCGCCTCGGCCTGTCCAAGCATGAAATCTGTGACGCCCATGATCACCATTTCAAACGCGGCCTGCGCCCTGGCCGGATCAGCGCCGGGATCGATCGATGCCAGCACCGGGCCGACGACGCCCTGGATGCGCTGCCCAACCATCTCCGCGCAGGCCAGCCGCAAGCCCTCCTTGCCACCGAAGTGATAGGCGATGGAGGCGATATTGGCGTTGGCGGCCGCTGCGATCTCGCGGGTCGAGGTCGCCTCGAACCCCTTGGCGCCGAACAGCCGGATACCCGCCATGATCAGCGCCGTCCGCGTCTGGTCGCCGGCTTTTTCAGGAGATGATGGGTTGGTTGATGCTGGCAAGACGGCTCCCCGGGTGTGGGTTTCAAAGCCATCATAGCAAAGTCCGAGATTTAATCAATCGATTGATTAAATCTCGGATAGACCGATTGGAGACTTGGGAACGCGCAAGCCAAAGCACCCGGCGAACAGGTATGCAGTCTCGAAGATGTCGGGAGATGACCGGCGCAGCCTTACGAGCGGATCTTGCGCATCATCAACCAGCTGTAGAGCCGCGGCGACAACCGGGTGATGAACCAGCCAAGTGTGGCGACGCGGCCTACGGGAATGAACCGTTTGCCGCGCCGCCAGCCTTTTAGAATGATCTCTGCCGCCCGGTCCGGGCTCATCTCGTCGAACCCGTCGCTGGCAGCTCCCGGCCTGCCGATGCCATCTGTCCCGGCGTCCAGACGACCCGGATTGGTGGCGACGAAGGACGGCGCGGCGATCGCCACCGTCACGCCATGCTCGGCCTCTTCCGCGGCAAGCGACGAGAAGAAGCCGTTGAGCGCATGCTTGCTCGCCGCATAGGCGGTGCGCTTGTAGAGCGGCGCGAAACCCGCCACCGAGGAGATCGCCAGATGCGTGCCCCTGCCCGCCCGGACCGCGCTCAGCAAGCCCGCCGCCATGGCCACGGATCCGAAATAATTGATCTCCATCACCCGCCGTTGCGAGGCGATCGTGGTCTCGCTGAACAGCCCGATCTGGGTGACGCCGGCATTGTGGATGACAAGATCCAGCACCGGATGCCGCGCGGTGATCTCAGCACACACACGCGCCACCGCAGCTTCATCGGTCAGATCGCAGGCGATCCGCTCGACTTGAGCGGGCAGGTCGGGCAAGGCGTCGAGAGCGACAGGCAGGTCGACCAGCACGATGTGCCAATCCTCGCCCAGAAGCCGCCTCGCGAAGGCCTGGCCCAGACCGCCCGCGCCGCCGGTGATCACTGCGACCCGGCTCACAGCCCCGCGGCCTTCTTCCACAGCGCGAAGGTCTCGGCGCTGGTCAGTTCCGGCGTGTAGCCAAACACGGTCTTAAGCGCGGTGTTGTCGAGCACCGGACGGTATTGCAGGAACCGCACCTGTTCGGGTCCATAGCGCGTGAGCCCGAGCGGCCGCGCGACCCCGAGCGCCGCCTTGAGCGCCCACGCCGGCAGCGCCATCACCGGCTTGCCAAGCGCGTTCGCCAGATCGTGCACGGACAGAGCGCCGTCGCCGCAGACATTGTAGATGCCTGCAGGCCCCTCACCTGCGGCCCTGACCAGAATACGCGCCAAGTCGCGGGTCCAGATGAACACAAAAGGGCTGTCGGAGCCCTTGACCGCGATCAGCCGTGGCCGGTGAAACAGTTGCGTTATCTGGTTCTCGAGCCCCGCACCCAGCACCGTGCCGACCCTGAGCACCACCTGTTCAAGCTGCTTGTGCCGTTCACGCGCCCCGGCCAGCATCTCCTCGACCTGCCGCTTGTGGTCGGAATAGGGAAATTCCGGATTGCCCCGCACCGGATCGCTCTCCCTGAGCGGCACCGCATTGTCGGCATGATAGCCATAGGCCGCCCCCGAGGAGGTGATCACCAGACGCTCGACGCCGTGCTCGATGGCCGCATCGAGCACATTCTGCGTTCCCTTCACATCGACATCAAACGCAAACTCCCGCGTCATCTCGCGCGAGGGCGAGACGATCGAGGCCAGGTGAATGATCACCTGCGGCTTGAACGACGCCACCACACGGCCCGCATCATCGCTGCGCACATCGAGCGTCTCATAGGGAATGCCCGGTGGCAGCGACGCCGGCTCGCGCACATCGGTGGCGAGCACCTCGTCCCCCGCTGCCGCAAGCTCTTCAAGCAGCACCTGCCCGACAGCGCCGGCAGCGCCCGTCACCAGTATCCGCCTCATCGCCTGGCCTCGCTGCGCGACCAGAGGCTGGCCAGCACCAGCCCGGAAATCGCGTGCCAGATGCCCCAGAACGCGGCGGCCACCGCCATGCCGCCGAGCCCGCCGAAAAAGGCGAAGATCAGCACGAGGCCAAGGCCCGAATTCTGGATGCCGGTCTCGATGGTGATCGCCCGCCGGTCATAGTCCGAAAGCCTCATCAGGGTCGCCGTCGCATAGCCGCCGGAAAGCGCCAGCGCATTGTGCAGCACCACAAGGCCGGCGACGGCCGCGACATAGCCCAGAAAGAAGCTCCAGTTGGCGGCAAGCGCCAGCACGATGAATCCGATGAAGATCACCATCGACAGCGATTGCATCGGCTTGCGGATCCGGGCGGCCAATTCAGGCTTCTGTGCATTGAGCACGATCCCCAGGATCAGCGGCAGGATCAGCATGAAGAACACGGTGATGGCGATCGACACCGGATCAAGCGTTGTCTGCCTCAGCAGATCCCGCGTCGGGGCGTAAAGACTGCCCCAGAACGCCACATTGAGCGGTGTGAACAGGATCGCCGCCACCGTCGCGATGCCGGTCATCGACACTGACAGCGCCGCATTGCCGCCGGCGCGATGGGTGATGAAATTGGAAATGTTGCCGCCCGGACAGGCGGCGACCAGGATCAGCCCCAGCGCGATGGAGGGTTGCGGATTGGTGACGCTGAGCATCGCGAAGGTCAGCGCCGGCAGCACCAGGAACTGCGAGACCAGCCCGGTGATGAGCGCCTTCGGCGCCCGCATCAGGGCGCGGAAATCCGAGAGCCGCAGATCGAGCGCGATCGAGAACATCACGATCGACAGGATGGCGTTGAGCAGCATCAGGCTTTCGGGGCTGAAATTCAGCCGGACAGCGTCGATCCCGCTCATGCGTCGCTGCCCTTCAGCGCCGCAATCCAGCTGGTGACGGCGGTCCGGTAGGTGGCTTTGTCCACATAATAGGCCATGCGCGGCAGGTCGATATAGTTCATGCCGCCGGTCATGCGCTTGAAGCCGGCGCCCTTTTCCTGCTTCAGCGCCTTGGCCGCCATGGTGCCTTTCTTGAGCGCGGAGATGTAACGCGCCACCATCTCCGCCTGCTCATGCCGCCCCTGCCAGCCAAGCCCAGAGGCCTCGACCATGCCAAGCACGAACACATCATCGCGCTCGGGGTGCAGGCAGTTGAGGAACAGATGCGGCGCGTCGCCCTGCCAGTTGAGCAACGCATTGTCGATGAACGGGTAATGCAGTCTGTAGCCGGTGGCGGCCAGGACGAGGTCATAATCCGCCTGACTGCCATCCTTGAAATGCACCGTGTGCCCGTTGAACCGGTCGATATCAGGCCGCACCTTGATGTCGCCATGGCCGGCATGGAACAGGATCAGCGAATTGACCACCGGATGGGATTCGTAGAGCGCGTAATCAGGCTTCGGGAAGCCGTATTTCTGCGGGTCGCCGGTGAACCATTTCAGGATCATGCCGTCGACGCGGCGCTTGAGCCACATCGGCAGCTTGATCTTGCCGCCCATCGTGTCCGCGGGGCGGCCGAACACATATTTGGGCACGAAATAATAGCCGCGCCGCATCGAGATATCGCAGCTCTTGCCGTGATGGATCGCATCCACGGCAATGTCGCAGCCCGAATTGCCGGCGCCGATGATCAGCACCCGCTTGCCCTTGAAGATCTCCGGATCGCGGTAGGCGCTCGAATGGATCAGCTCGCCCGCAAATGTCCCCTTGAAGTCGGGCATGTTCGGCTCCGACAGGGTGCCGTTGGCAATCAGCAGCCCGGCGAAGTCGCCCGAATGCTCCTTGCCCTCCGCGTCGCGCCAGGTGATGCGCCAGCCCTCGCCGGATTTCCCCAGCGGCGTCGCCGACATCACCACGGTGCTGAACAGGAAATGCTCGCGGATCCCGTAATGATCGGCGAACTTGCGGAAATAGTGCCGCAGTTCACGGTGCGACGGATACTCCGCCACATGGCTGTCCATGGGAAAATCCGCAAACTCGGTCATTGTCTTGGACGAGATCAGATGCGCGGTCTCGTACATCGTCGATTTCGGACCGTCGATGTCCCACAACCCGCCGACATCACAGTGCAGCTCAAAACCCTGGAACGGAATGCCTTGCTCGATGAGCGTCTTGGCCATCGCCAGGCCCATCGGCCCGGCGCCGATCAGCGCATAATGCGAGCGCATGTTGACTTTGCCGGCATCGATTGCCGTCGATGCATGTTTATCCAACTGTCCCCCTCCCTGTGGTCTGACCGAAACAGATGGTTCCCATCTGTTTCGAAAAGTCAGCCCACAAACTATAGATGTGGTGGGGCGATTTGTCCTGACAGATGGGAACCAACTGTCAGGATCGCACCACCAACTTCAGTTGATTTGTTCTCCCCGCTTTATTGAACGATCGTTCATTTTAAGGCAAGGTGAATCATGACAAAAACTTCGTCAGCACCTGCTTTAACATCATCGCCGCGCCGCCGTGCGCCGTCCAGGCGGTCGCTCGCCACCAGCCAGAGCATTCTCGATGCGGCGGAACGTCTGTTTGCAGAACACGGCTATGACGGCGCTTCGGTGCGCGATATCGCCGCCGCCGCCGGCGCGCAGATCGCTTCGGTCAGCTTTCATCACGGCAGCAAAGAAGCTCTGTTCGCGCGCGTTGTCGAACGCCGCGCGCAGGAATTGTCACGACTGCGGCTGGATGCCCTGGACACGGTCAAAGCGCGGGCCGAACCGCTGACGCTCGAGGGTGTGCTCCAGGCCTTCCTGCGCCCCTATCTCGACAAGGCCGGTCTCGACGGCACCGGTGCTGGTGATCCGCAATGGCTGGCCTATGCGCGGCTGGTGGCCATGGTGTCGGCCGACGCCCGCTGGCACAGGATCTCCGAACGCTGTTTCGACCCCACGGCTGGCCTGTTCATCGCGGAAATCGCAAAGCTTTTTCCGAAGGCGGACCCGTCCAGACTGGCGGTGGCCTTCGTCTTCTCGGTCTCGGCCATGCTGTCGCTGTCGACCTCGCGATGGCGCATCGAAACGCTCTCGTCCGCCTCGCCGGCCGAGAGCGGCACGGAGGATCTGGCCGACGACCTCATCCGGTTCTGCGAAGCTGGCTTTCGCGCCGCCATTGACGGCTGATCGCTGCCTAAAGCCAAAAAAGTCAGTGCAGCAGGATCTCTCCGTCCACGCGGCGCCACTCGTTCGGCCCGATCAGCCTGTTGTGGGCGTAACGCACCGAATGCAGCCTTCCATCGAGTTTCTCTTCCCAGAATTCGAGGAATTTGCGCATCCCGGGAAAATCCGGCGCCAGGTCGTAGTCCTGCCAGACATAGGTCTGCAGCAGCGACTGAAAATCGGGAAGCCTATAGAAGATATGCGCCGTGGTGAGGCCGTAGCCCTCCATCTGCCGCTCGAACTCAGGTGAAGCCATTGTCGGTTGGACCTCCTGTGGTTTGACATCAAAATGACACCAAAAGACAGCTGATTTGGCAAGAGAAAACATTTTTAACGATGCAAATTCAGCATGTTAGCAGCCACAAAGCGCGAGTGCTGATTTTTTCCATTTCAAGCTCTTGAAAAATCCCGGTGCAAAAACCATTTCGACCACCGCCGTCGCCGGGAGATCCGGGCCTGGCTTCCCCCGGATCCGGGACGGGTCGGGGGAACTGGAAATTCACTCAATGTTTGTCCAGGAGGAAAGCATGAAATTCCGACCGCTGCACGACCGCATCCTTGTCCGCCGCATCGAAAGCGATGAACGCACCAGGGGCGGCATCATCATTCCCGACACCGCCAAGGAAAAGCCGCAGGAAGGCGAAGTGATCGCCACCGGCCCCGGCGCCCGCAACGAGGCGGGCGAAATCGTGGCGCTCGACGTCAAGGTCGGCGACCGCGTCCTGTTCGGAAAATGGTCCGGCACCGAAATCCGGCTCGACGGCGAAGATCTTCTCATCATGAAGGAGTCCGATGTCATGGGCGTGATCGACAGCGAAGCTGCGCTTCGCAAAGCCGCCTAATCCAACAACAACTGTCATTCTACCTGCCTTATAGGAGCGAAAAATGGCTGCAAAAGATGTGAAATTCCAATCCGATGCGCGCGAGAAGATGCTGCGCGGCGTCGACATCCTGGCCGATGCGGTCAAGGTCACCCTTGGCCCCAAGGGCCGCAACGTCGTCATCGACAAGTCCTTCGGCGCGCCGCGCATCACCAAGGACGGCGTGACTGTCGCCAAGGAGGGCGAACTCGAGGACAAGTTCGAGAACATGGGCGCGCAGATGCTGCGCGAAGTCGCCTCCAAGACCAATGATCTGGCCGGCGACGGCACCACCACCGCCACCGTACTGGCCCAGGCCATCGTCCGGGAAGGCGCCAAGGCGGTTGCCTCCGGGCTCAATCCTATGGACCTGAAGCGCGGCATCGACCTCGCCGTCGACGCCATCGTCGCCGAGCTCAAGAAAAACGCCCGCAAGATCTCCAACAATGACGAGATCGCCCAGGTCGGCACCATCTCGGCCAATGGCGACACCGAAATCGGGCGCTACCTGTCAGAAGCCATGCAGAAGGTCGGCAATGACGGGGTGATCACCGTCGAGGAGGCCAAGACCGCCGAGACCGAACTCGAAGTGGTCGAAGGCATGCAGTTCGACCGCGGCTATCTCTCTCCTTACTTCGTCACCAACCAGGACAAGATGCGCGTCGAGCTCGACGAGCCCTATGTGCTCATCCACGAGAAGAAGCTATCCAACCTCCAGGCCATGCTGCCGGTTCTCGAAGCCGTGGTGCAGTCGGGCAAGCCGCTGCTCATCGTCGCCGAGGATGTCGAAGGCGAGGCGCTGGCGACGCTGGTCGTCAACAAGCTGCGCGGCGGGCTGAAGATCGCCGCCGTCAAGGCGCCGGGCTTCGGCGACCGCCGCAAGGCCATGCTCGAGGATATCGCCATCCTCACCGGCGGATCGGTGATCTCCGAGGATCTCGGCATCAAGCTCGAAAACGTGACGCTTGAGATGCTCGGCCGCGCCAAGAAGGTGTCGATCGAGAAGGAAAACACCACCATCATCGACGGCGCCGGCTCGCGCAAGGAGATCGACGGCCGCATCGCCCAGATCAGGGCGCAGATCGAGGAAACCTCGTCCGACTATGACCGCGAGAAGCTGCAGGAGCGGCTGGCCAAGCTCGCCGGCGGCGTCGGCGTCATCCGCGTCGGCGGCTCCACCGAGGTCGAGGTCAAGGAGAAGAAGGACCGGGTCGACGACGCGCTGCACGCCACCCGCGCGGCCGTCGAGGAAGGCATCCTGCCCGGCGGCGGCGTGGCGCTTCTGCGCTCGACCACGGCACTCGACAGCCTCAAGCCCGCCAATGACGACCAGCGCGTCGGCATCGACATCGTCCGCCGGGCGATCGAGGCGCCGGTGCGCCAGATCGCCGAAAACGCCGGCGCCGAGGGCTCGATCATCGTCGGCAAGCTGCGCGAGAAGACCGACCTCGCCTGGGGCTGGAACGCCCAGACCGGCGAATATGGCGACCTCTACAAGATGGGCGTGATCGACCCCGCCAAGGTGGTGCGCACCGCGCTCCAGGACGCGGCCTCGGTTGCGGGCCTGCTGGTCACCACCGAAGCGATGATCGCGGAGAAGCCCAAGAAGGACGCCGCCGCCCCGGCCATGCCGGCCGGCATGGACTTCTGATCGGCGCCAACCATCAAGCCAGCAGCCGCCCCGCATCGCCGGGGCGGTTTTTGTTCGGGCACAGGTCCAAGCGGCCTAATTCGGATCGGGATTTTCCGTGAGATCTTCCATGCTGTGTTTCTTGCGGATCGAGCGCACCGCCATCCAGGTGAAGCCGATGGCGATCGGCACGAACAGGCTCGAGGCCAGGCCGGACTTGACCGGCAGGTCGAACGCATCGAGCGGCTTGGCCAGATAGCCGAACAGGCCGACGATATAATAGGAGATCGCCGCCACCGAGAGCCCTTCCACGGTCTGCTGCATTCTCAGTTGCAGCTTCACCCGGCGGTTCATCGAACTCAGGAGCGCGCTGTTCTGCCGTTCGAGCTCGACATCGATCCAGCTTCTCAAGAGCGATGTGGCGCGCGAGAGCTTGCGCGACAGATTGGCCTGGCGCTCCTCGATCGACTGGCAGGTGCGCAAGGCCGGCGCCAGACGCTTTTCCAGAAACGCGCCGATGGTCTCGAACCCGGGCTTCGGGGTTTCCGCCAGCGACGCCACGCGCTCGCCCACGATGTTGTAATAGGCGCGGCTTGCCCCGAACCGATAGAGGCTGAGCGCCGCGCTGGCCTCAAGCTCCGCTGCGAGAATGGTGATTTCAGCCAGCAGGCTGTCGGCATTGTCGCGCGCGCCGGTCTTCATCGCCTGGGTGATCTTGGTCAGGTTGTCCTCGATCCGGCGCATCTCCGGCGACAGGCTGCGCGCCAGCGACAATCCAAGTGCTGCCAGCGTCCGGTAGGTCTCGATGTCGAGCAGCCGCTGCACAACCGCGCCGCGACCTGCATCGGTCATGCCCTTGTCGATCACCAGGATGCGCGTGAGCCCGTCCCCATCCTGGCGGAAATCGGTGGCGATCATCGCCTGCCCACCCTTGATCTCGCTGAGGCAGAGGCTGGTCGGATCAAAGCTGTCGATCGCGGCCTGGGTTTCCGGACCATCCTCGCGCACCTCGAGCCGGATTCCCGATATCAGGGTGCCCGGCGGCGTGAACTGGTCGCCGAAGGGGTGGGTGTCGACGGTCCTGCCGAACTTCGACGGCGCCGGCGCATCCCAGAAATAGGTGGAGAACTCCGTGTGCCGCTCCCACCGGAGCGTGCCCTGCCCCCAGGGCATGGAGAAATGCGCCGTGTCGCGGCCCGGTACGGCCACGCCCCGGGCGCGCGCGAGACCGGCAAGGACCGCGTGATCCACCACCGCCCCGCCATCGGTCAGGAACGCCAGTTGAAAGATCACCCGGGATTTGCCCACCAGCGCGAAGGGGCGCGCGTGGATCTCGCCGAGCGCCTCGGCACGGCCCTGCGCCATCGGAAATGAAAAACTGCCCATCGTGTAGCAAAATCCTCGTCAAACTCGCCTGGATATCTGAACTTCAGATCTGCCCGGTTGCCTGAAGCAGCGCCAGGACATTCCAACTTCATATCTGTTTGTAGGGCGACCTCAACTTCAAGGCAAAGCCCATTTCACGAATTCTACTGCGTCACACGTTCAAGCGGGCGCCTAAGCAGCGCCATCTGCTCGATCCGGTCGAAATCCAGGGTGCCGTACAGCGTGGCGCAAAGCTGATCCATTCCACGCTCAGAACAAAGCCGCCCTTTGCATTGGCGCTATTTTGACGGACAGGCAATCTTCGCTGGCCGGCGAAAGCACCTGTCTTGCTCCAGAACAAGGAAACGCGGCCGATACCGGTCTGGCATCGGCCGCGTTGATCGGTCCGGTTGACCGCGATCTTGAACCCTACAGCGCCGCGCATCCAATTGGATGTGCAAAGGTCGCTGTAAGCTTTTGATTTAATGCATGTACGTTATCGCTCAAATAAATACATTTGAGCGCGACATGCATTAGAAATCCTGCCATTCTGAATTGGCAACGGCAGCGTCACTGCCACCAAAGGCGTTTGCCACCACCTTGTTCAGGTGGCGCGCAGGTGAGACCCTGGGCCGGTGAATGGCGCTGTTGGAAACGCCTTGGGGATACTGCTCCTTGTACCCGGTCTGGAATTCGCGAAGCATGGCATTGACCTGCGCCACTTCATTGACGAGCGAGTGACTGCTGGCGGTCATTTCCTCGGCCATTGCCGCATTCTGCTGTGTTCCCTGGTCGACGGAGGAAACCGCTGAATTGATTTCCTGCAGGGCGCCCGACTGTTCCTGCGCGGCGCCAATGATCGCCTCGACATTGGTGGCGATTTCGCGCACCTCGGCGGCAATGTTCTCCAGCGACCTGCCGGTTTCACTGACCAGCGAAACTCCGGACTTCACATGTTCCCCGGACGTGGTGATGAGTTGCTTGATTTCCTTCGCAGCACTGGCAGAGCGTTGCGCCAGTTCCCGGACCTCCTGGGCCACGACAGCGAAACCGCGGCCGGCCTCACCTGCGCGTGCGGCCTCGACGCCCGCATTGAGCGCCAGCAGATTTGTCTGGAAGGCAATCTCGTCGATCACGCCAATGATCCGGGAAATATCATCCGACGATTTGCTGATCAGACCCATTGCGGCGACCGCCTGTTTCATCACCTCGCCGGAGTGCTCGGCATTCTGACGGGTGCGATCAACCAGTTTTCCCGCGCCTTCGGCCCGGTTCGTGGATGATTTGACCGTCACCGTGATTTCTTCGACCGCCGCTGCGGTCTGTTCGATCGCGGCCGCCTGCTGCTCGGTACACTTGGATAGATTGTCGGCAGCCGATCTTATCGCTTCCGACCCTGAGTTGATCTGATCGGCAGAACCGCCAATACGGTCGATTGTATCGGCGAGCTGTTCCAGCGCGCTGTTGAAATCCCGCGTCAAGGAAACATAAGCTTCCGGCAAATCATCATCGATCCGGTAGCTCAGGTCTTTCGCAGCAATATGCGCCATGGCCTTGCCAAAGGCTTCCGCGACCATCTTGCGTTCGCTCGCAATGGCCTCCTTTTCCGCCGTCTTCTTTGCCGCCTCACCCTGTTCGATGTAGACGGATATGGAAAGGTCCATATCCAGCATGACGGCCTTGACCAGGCTCACTACCAGAGATGCCACCTGTTCCGCAGATCCTTTCTTCTTCGAGAACAGGCCGCCGCTGGACCAGTAATCTGTGATGATACCCTGCACCAGTTGCTCGACGAGCAGGCCATAGCCTCCGATATACCATCTCGGCTCAAGCCCGATCCGGGCATGCACGGCGCCAATGGTACGAACGCGGCTGACATAGTCCTCGTTGAAGCAGCCGCTGGCGATCGCTTCCCAGTGGCCAAGTTGCGCCTTCTTGGCGCCATCGATCTGTTTGTCGGACGAGAAATATTTTCGCGCTTCAGGCGTGTTCCTCACGACGTCATAGAAGCGGTCGATCCCCTTGGGGAGCTCCCGTTCAATAATCGGCTTGAGTTGGCGCAGATCAGCGCAATTCTTCTCATTCAGACCGATAAAGGCCAAACGCCAGGGATGTCCTGATCTGTCTCAATCATTCTTTGTGCGACTTTGTTCATTTCGTCCTCCTTTGGTGGTTTTGGATTGAAAAACCCGCTCCGACAAAGAACCGAAGGAACCAGTTTTGGACACAAACAATCCGCAAGGGCCGGACCCTTGGGGTACGCAACACTAGCCTGATGCGGCTCGTTTCAAGCCTGCCGCCGGCGTGTCTCGCAAAGTCGTTGCTTGACTCGTTGACAGCGGATCCGACGCACAAAATGAAATCGCCTGGCTGGGCGGCACCGGCATTCCGAGCAAGTAGCCTTGCGCCACATCGCATCCCTGTTCACGCAAGAGCGCGAACTGCTCTTCTGTCTCGATGCCTTCCGCAACCACTTCCATTCCGAGGTTGTGAGCCAGATTTATGATCGCACGGACAATAATAGAGTCCTCCGATGCGGACTGGATTTCCCGGACGAATGACTGGTCGATCTTGATCCGGTCCACAGGGAAGCGCTTGAGATGCGAAAGCGATGCATGGCCGGTCCCGAAATCATCGAGAGCGATCTTGACGCCAAGCTGGTGCAGTTCCTTCAGAGACAGCTCGATCTGGCTGCTGGCGCGGTCCAACAGCACGTTCTCGGTGACCTCGACCTCCAGCATTCCCGATTGAATCCCATACCGGTCCAGCATGGACGCGACGGTTTTCGTAAAGTCGGGCTGCTTGAGTTGGGACGCGGCAACATTGACCGCTATGCGACCCGGATCAAATCCACTGCCGCGAATGTCACGCGCCATCGACAGAGCCTGCTCAAGCATGGCCTGGCCAAGCGGGATGATAAGACCGGTTTCTTCCGCGACGGGAATAAACTCCCCTGGCGATATGGTGCGGCCCTTGTGTTCCCAGCGCGCGAGGACTTCAAATCCGATATGGCGTCTCGTCTGGAAATCAACCTGGGTCTGGACTGCCATCCCGATCCGGTTGCCGGCCAAAGCCTCGCGAAGCGCATCCGTGGTTGCCTGCCGGCTTTCCACCCGCCGCTTTAAGACCGGATCGTAGAATTCCCAGACGCCGCGCCCTCGAGCCTTGGCCTGGTAGAGGGCTATGTCCGCATTCTTCAGCAGATCCTTCGGTGTGTTGCCATCGGCAGGAAAGAAGGTCACGCCCAGACTGCAGCCGGGACGAATTGTCCGGTGCCCCAGCACGACGGTCTCGCCGAGCCTCGCAAGCAGCTTTTTGAGAACCCTGTCGACATCGGCAGCGGTGGTGATGTTAGGCAGCATGACGGCGAACTCGTCGCCACCAATGCGCGCGATCGTATCGGACTTGCGCAAGACTTCTCTAAGTCGCCCGGCTATCTCGATCAGCAGTTTGTCACCTGCATCATGACCGAGCGTATCATTGACATCCTTGAAATGATCCAGATCGATGAGAACAAGCGCCCCGGACAACTCGCCGCCTTTGCGGTCAGACAATGCCTTCGTGAGCAGATCACACAGCACGCTACGGTTGGCCAGTCCGGTGAGCGAATCTTGCTCCGCCTGGACCTTGATCGTTTTCTCCGCCTGCTTGATATCCGTGATGTCCGTGCAGATGCCAACTGTGTAGCCCGCGTTGGAACGGCGCTCCTGAACCTGCAGCCAGCGGCCATCTTTCAATTGCTGGATCAATGGACGCCCGGGACTGCTGTGCCGCTTGATGCGGTTCTCGATATAGGCTTCACGGGCTTTCTGACTGTCGGGCAGGTCCATGTACTGGTCGTTGTCGACGGCGATTTTGAGAAGTTCGGAAAACGAAGTCCCTTCAACCAGGTGGTCGGCTTTCGCAGTGTGATAAGTCTTATAGGCGGTGTTGAAATGAATTAGTTTATCCTGTGAATCGAATGCCACCACCCCATCCGGAATCGTCTCCAGTAGCTCCCTCAGTAACTCTGCAGTATTTCTTCTTTTCTCTACTTCCTTCTGAAGCTCCTGTTCGATCTCTTTCCGAGCCGTGATGTCGTACCTGATCGAAACATATCCGATTATTTTTCCAAAAACGTTGCGCCTGGGAACGATGGTCGTGTCGACCCAATAGAAATCACCATGCTTGCCACGGTTGCGTATTTCGCCACGCCATGGTTGACCTCTCGATATTGTGCGCCACAAATCATCAAAGAATTCCCGATCATGATGAGATGAATTGATTATCCTTATATTCGCCCCAATAAGCTCTGCTTCCGAATAACCGCTAATTTTGCAAAATTGCTCGTTCGCATAGTTGATTGTTCCGGATCTATCCGTGGCGGATACGATTGTGTTCTGATCAAGAGCTTCCTTGTATGCACTCAGTTCATTGCGCGCCTCGAGATTGCTCATCACCCACGACGAATTCCCGTCAAAAGAAGCAGTGCTCGTAGATGAATGATTAATGCCTTCGTCAGTATTTTGCAGGGTCATGGGCTCGGCTCTCAGAGTCGGATTGAGTTAGAGATTTCTTTGAGCCATAACGCTCATCTTAATAACCATACCGTACATATAAAACAGTTAACAAATTAATACTCACTTTCTTTTGCAAAGAACCATATTGTATGCGACTCGAACTTCCCTGCTCCCGAAAGAGGTGGAATCAATTGGCAACAGAAATACGCGGCGACTTCGACACACGGAACAAGGTTATCCAGTCCGTACGTCCTGATGCAGTCCGCTTTCTAGAATCGCGGTCAATTGTCCGGCGCCTCTCGCAGGGGCAACTTGTCTATGCCGAAGCAGAACTTTTCACCCATGCGATTTTTCCGCATGAAGGTGTGATCAGCCTGATGGCTCAGATGCAGGATGGTCGCAGCGTCGAGAAGGTTTCCGTTGGCAACGAGGGATTTATCGGGATTTCCTTCATCCTGGGCGGAGGAAAGGCCATCAGTGCGTCAGTCGTGCAGGTGCCCGGTTACGCTTCCTGGATTTCGATCGAGGATCTGGACCAGGCAATTGCAGAGTATCCCTGCGTCCGTGACGCGATGATGGAATACGCAAAATCGCTGACCCTGCAATTGATGGAGTCCGTTGCCTGCAACAGCCTGCACCGGGCGGAGCAACGCGTTAGCAGATGGCTGCTCAACGCCCATGATCGTGTCCAATCCGATACATTCCAGTTGACCCAAGAAGCAATTTCAAAGGTCCTGGGCCTCCGTCGTGCGACCGTGAGTTCGATTTGCACGGCTTTGAAGGATCAGGGAGCAATCACCTATTCGCGGGGCAGCTTGACAATTACCGACCGCAAGCTGCTCGAAAGTAACGCGTGCGAATGCTATGAACGTATCCGGTTGAGTTTCAAGAACAGTGGCAATTCAAGAATTCTCGGCCCAGACTCACCCTAAGCCGAGAGTCTATGGATTGAAGCATTCTGGACGCTGTTCATGGCGCACATGTGCCAATCCGCACCGGCGCCTGTGCGGCAGAGCCGAGCTCCAGGCAACCGCCCGCATGGCACAGTTCCCAGGCCGAGACAGTCGCTCCGGAGGAGGCCAGAAGCAGTTCGGGCACCGGTGGCGCGTCCGGTGACCACACCCACCAGCCGTCTTCGAGCCGTGCGCCTTCGCCCGGATCCATGCCTGCGCCCGATCCCTTGATCCGCGCCTCGGTCAGCTGCAGCCCCTGCCCCGTCACAAGCCAGCTTTCTTCCCACGCGGTCTTTTCCACCGAATGGGTCCACGACAGGGTGAACATCGTCGCAGCGATCATCAGCGTCTTGCCGCCGGCGGCGACACACAGGCCAAGCACCATCTAGGCGGCGGTCGCGCGGGCGCGCATCTGGCGCCAGGCCAGGAATGCGAACAGCGCCGCCAGCGCAAACCCGATCTCGTCGGTCACCGGCAGCGCCGCGACCAGCGTGAAGGCGGCGACCATCGCCAGGCCGCGCATCGGCCAGCCGAGACGCCCCCCGAGAAAGCCGATCACAGCAGCCCCCCACAACCCGATCGCCAGCACCACCTTGGCGACAATGTAAATCACCGCAGGGATATAGCCGATCTGGGCCGCCAGCGGCCCGCCGTCCTGCAGCATCAGCGCCGGTGTGTAGACCGCCATGAACGGGATGACGAAGCCCGCGGCAGCCACCTTGATTGCCTCCATCGAGATCTTCAGGCCGTTCTCCTTGGCAATCGGCGCAGCGGCAAAGCAGGCGAGCGCCACCGGCGGCGTCAGGTCGGCGAGAATGCCGAAATAGAACACGAACATGTGGCTTACGATCAGCGGCACGCCGAGTTCCAAGAGCGCCGGCCCGGCAATCGACGAGGTGATGATGTAGTTGGGAATGGTGGGGATGCCCATCCCAAGCACGATGCAGGTGATCATCGTCAGCACCAGCGACAGGAACAGGCTGTTCTGGCCAACCGCGACGATGAACTGCCCGAAGGTGTTGGCCGCGCCCGTCAACGTCATGGTGCCGATGATGATTCCGACCACCGCACAGGCGACCCCCACAGGCAGCGCGGTCTTGGCCCCGTCGGCCAGCGCATCGCGGCAGATGGCAAGCGTTTCGCGGCCGCCCTTCGAAAGCGCGTTCCAGGCAATCAGCGCCAGCACTGCGGCGAGGATCACCATGATGCCGAACTGCAAGAACGCCGCCGCAACAAGCCCGAGCCCGACCCAGAAGATCAGCCGGATCACACCCGAAGGCAGTCCCAGCGCAATCGATCCGCCCAGGATCAGCAGCACCGTCAGCGCCAGGCCCACGGTTCCGGCAAACAGCGGCGTATAGCCCGAGAACAACAGATAGATCAGCATCAGGAGCGGCAGCACCAGGAACCATTGCTCCCGAAGCGCCTTCAGCGGCGACGGCAACTCGTCCTTCGGCAGGCCGACCAGGTTGTGCTTGCCCGCCTCCAGATGCACCATCCAGAACGCGGAGGCGAAATAGAGCATCGCCGGAATGATCGCCGCCTGCACAACCTCGTAATATTCGACGCCCAGAGTCTCGGCCATGATGAAGGCCACCGCCCCCATCACCGGCGGCATCAGCTGCCCGCCCATCGACGAGGTCGATTCCACCCCGCCGGCAAAGGCCGCGCGGTAGCCGAACTTCTTCATCAGCGGAATCGTGAACTGCCCGGTGGTCACCACATTTGCGACGCCGGACCCCGAGATTGTGCCCATCAGGCCCGACGAGATCACCGAAACCTTGGCAGCACCCCCGCGCTTGTGGCCGACCAGGCCAAGCGACACGTCGGTGAACAGCTGGATCATGCCAGCCTTTTCAAGGAAAGCGCCGAACAGGATGAACAGGAAGATGAAGCTCGAGGAGACAAAGATCGGAATGCCGTAGATGCCCTCGGTGCCATAGGCCATGTGGTCGATGACCTGGGCGAAATCATAGCCGCGATGGTCGAGCGGCGCCGGCAGATATTCGCCGAACAGGCAATAGGCCAGGAACGCGCCGCAGATGATCGGCAGCGCCGGCCCCATGATCACCCAGGCGGCGAGAAAGACTGTGCCAAGCGCGATTACGCCCAGCACGATATCGCGCGTCAGCGGATCGCCCGCGCGCAGCAGAAGTTCGGTGTATTCAAACCATTGATAGAGCGCGACCACGACGCCCAGTCCGGCCAGCACCCAGGCCGCGGTCTTGAGCAGCGGACCGGCCTTGCGCGCCGCCGCCACCAGCGGAAAGGTGAGCAGCATGAGGAAGCCGACATGGATGGCGCGCACCACCTGGCTGGCAAAATCGATGATGTGGGCGGCGGTGGCGATCTGGAACACCGAGAAGGAAAGCGCGATCCAGAACAGCAGGCGGCCTTCGCGCGTCTTCGGGAAACTCTCCGCCAGGGGATCATGCAGACCGAGATCGGGCCTCTCCGCCGGCGCGTGATGCGGCGTCTGGTCATGAAGCATGCGATGTCCTCCCCAACACGCTAAGGCGTAATGCGGCGGGACCGTCTCTGCGATCCCGCCGTTTCAACACAATGTCAGTCCGGGTTTGCCCGGACTTACATCATGCCTTTTTCCTTGTAGTAGCGCTCGGCGCCCGGATGCAGCGGCACCGGCATGCCGTTGAGTGCGTTTTCAAGCTTGATCTGCTTGGCGGCATTGTGGGCGGCTTCGAGCTCCGGCAGGTTTTCGTAGAGCTGCTTGGTCATCTCATAGGCAAGGTCGTCGCTGACATCGGAATGGGTGACGAGGAAGTTGACCACGGCGACCGTCTGAACGTCGGCGTCCTGGCCCGTATAGGTGCCGGCCGGGATGGTTGCCGCAATATACGGCGCGCCTAGCGCTGCCACCACATCCTCGGGCACCGCCACCATCTGGATGTCGACCGAGGTCGAAAGGTCCTTGATCGACGACACGCCGAGACCGGCCGACTGCAGCGTCGCATCGAGCTGGCGGTTCTTGATCAGCTCGACCGATTCCGCAAACGGCAGGTATTCGGTCTTCGACAGATCGTCATAGGTCATGCCGGCAGCCGCGAAAATGGCGCGGGCATTGAGTTCGGTGCCCGATTTGGCAGCGCCCACGGACAGACCCTTGCCCTTCAGCCCGGCGAGATCGGTGATGCCGGATTCCTTCGAGGCGACGATCTGGATGTAGTTGGGGTAGACCGCCGAAATGCCACGCAGCTTGTCGAGCGGCGCCTTGAAGCCGGCTTCCGCATCGCCTTCCCAGGCGAGCTTGACGGAATCGCCCAGCGCCAGCGCGAGTTCGCCCTTGCCCTGCTGCAACAGGTTGAGGTTTTCAACCGACGCCTTGGTCGACTGCACCTGGGTGCGCACGCCCTCGATCTTGTCGGCATAGATCTTCGACAGGCCGACACCGAGCGGATAATAGACGCCCGAGGTGCCGCCGGTCAGGATATTGACGAACTGGTCGGCCTTGGCGGGCGCCAGCGACAGGCCCATGGCGGTTGCGGCCATAAGGGTGACAAGACTTCTGCGATTGATATTGATCATCGGGTTCTCCTCCGTGTTTTAACATGTGAGCGGCGGCTCTCCCCCGCAACGCTTCTGTCCTTTTTAACGATTGCGATCCTGAGGTCAAACCAAACCGCCAGAGTTCGGGCGCCCCGCGGACCGGACATTCATAACTGTCGGTTTTTCGGCAGATAGCAAGCCGCACCTGATAAATCCTGGCGCGGCCCGCCCGGCAAGACCGAACGAATTTGCCAACTGGCAGACCCGTTCCGACCGGCGCAAGCGCGCCAACCGCCACCCCGTCGAACCATCCAGGCGCGTGTTGACGGCGGAAGGTCATGAAGCCCCAGGTCGGGCAACGTCTGGTCTTTCTTCCCCGCCCGGTCAGACCGCCCTCATTTACCAATTGCCCGAAAAGTAGACTTCCCCGGATTTCCCGTATTGTTCCGTCTTGTGAAAGCAGCCTTCAACTGGCACGTTGCCTCTGTATGATTCACACTGCATGGGGAGAGCGCGCATGGCTCATAAATTCGAAATCTACAAGGACAAGGCAGGCGAATTCCGGGTTCGCTTCAAGTACAACAGCGAAATCATGTTTTCGACCGAAGGCTATTCGAGCAAGGCCAGCGCTCAGAACGCCATCGATTCCATCAAGAAGAACGGCCCCGAGGCCCCCGTCGAAGACAACAGCTGAGTGAAGTCGGGGACAGTTTACTTTTTCGCGGAATAGTCGTATTGTCTATACATGCAATCTCTACGCGAAAAAGTAAACTGTCCCCGACATTGCCATCATTCACACACCGCCGGCAATCCTCCGATCACCAGATCGGCCACGATGTCCGCATAGGCGTCACGGTCGATCGGGCCGCCGGGCTTGTGCCAGAGATAGAACCAGTTGAGCATGCCGAACACCGACATGGTCACCGGCCCGACCAGGTCCGGCCGGTCGAAAAACCGCTCGGGCTCGATCGCCCGAACGGCCTCGGACATGGATGTCACCAGCCGCCGCTGCAGCGCGCGCAGGTGGCGCTGGTCATCCTCGGGCAGCGAGGTCAGCGCCTCGAGTTGCACCTTGTGTTCGGCATCGGAATCCCGGTAGGCGACCAGGATCGCCTTGATCAGCGCGCGCAGCCGCGTCTGCGGCGTGCCCGGCTCGGCTGCCGCCGCCTCCACCACCGTCACCAGCGCCGTCAGATGCGTGTCGAGGATGTCGAACAGCAGCGCATCCTTGGACGGATAATAGTGATAGATCAGCGCCTTGGAGACGCCGCAGGCCTCCGCCAGTCTGCCCATCGAGGCCCGGTCGAAACCGTGCTCGGCAAAGAAGCTGGCGGCGGTGTGCAGGATCGCCTCGCGCTTGGCTTCATGGTCCTTGGCGATGGTCCGCGCCATGGCTCAGGCCTTCGGCCGGTTGTCGACCACGCGCTTGGCCTTGCCCTCGGAGCGCGCCACCTGGCCCGGTTCCGTCACGTCGATCCGGGCGCTGACGCCCACCGTGCTCTTGATATGATGCGCCAGTTCCCGCGCCGAAGCCGCCCGCGCCTCCGCATCGGCCGCAGCGAGAGTGCATTCGACATGCACGGTCATGTCGTCCATCCGCCCGGTGCGGCTCAATTCAATCTGGAAATGCGGCGCCAGCCCTGCGCATTTCAAAATCTGTTCCTCGATCTGGGTCGGAAACACATTGACGCCGCGCAGGATGATCATGTCGTCCGACCGCCCGGTGATCTTCTCCATCCGCCGCATCGAGCGCGCGGTGCCGGGCAGCAGCCGCGTCAGGTCGCGGGTGCGGTAGCGCACCATCGGCAGCGCCTCCTTGGAGAGCGTGGTGAACACCAGTTCCCCCATCTCCCCGTCCGGCAACACCTCGCCGGTGACCGGGTCGATGATCTCGGGATAGAAATGGTCTTCCCAGATATGCAGCCCGTCCTTGGTCTCGACGCATTCATTGGCGACGCCCGGCCCCATGATTTCCGAAAGCCCGTAGATGTCGACCGCGTGCATGTCGAAGGCCTGCTCGATCTCGCTGCGCATCGAATTGGTCCAGGGCTCGGCGCCGAAGATGCCGACGGCGAGCGAACTCTCGCGCGGATCGATGCCCTTGCGGCGGAACTCGTCGAGGATCGAGAGCATGTAGGACGGCGTCACCATGATCACGCGCGGCTTGAAATCGTCGATCAGCGACACCTGCCGCTCGGTCATGCCGCCCGACACCGGCACCACCGTGCAGCCAAGCCGCTCCGCGCCGTAATGCGCGCCGAGCCCGCCTGTGAACAGCCCGTAGCCATAGGCAACATGGACGATATCGCCCGGCCGTCCGCCCGAAGCCCTGATCGAGCGCGCCACGAGATCCGACCAGATGTCGATGTCGCGCGCGGTATAGCCTACAACCGTCGGCTTGCCGGTGGTGCCCGACGAGCCGTGCAGCCGCGCGATCTTGTCGCGCGGCACGGCGAACATGCCGAAGGGGTAATTGTCCCGCAGGTCATGCTTGGTGGTGAACGGAAATTTTGAGAGATCAGAAAGCGTCTTGAGATCGTCCGGATGCACGCCCTTTTCGTCAAACGACGCGCGGTAATGCGGCACATTCTCATAGGCATGCGCCAGCGACCATTTCATGCGGCTGAGTTGCGTTGCAGCGATCTCGTCGCGCGAGGCGATCTCGATCGGTTCCAGACTGGCCTTGTCAGGCGTCAAATCAAGCATTGGTTTCTCCTGCACTCCCCGGGCCTGCGGCTCGCTCCAGCCCCGCGCCCTCCAAAACTCTTTCCGTTTCTGCCGCTCAGGCGGCAGGCTCCTCGAAATGCGTCCCCGCCACCGTGCGCGACAATCCGCGGAATTCGGCAATTGTCACACCATCGTCCCGGCTCACCGTCACGTCATAGATCCCCGATCGGCCGGCAAGCGTCACCTCGCGCGCTGTCGCCGTCAGCCGGTCGCCCTCCCGCCCCGGCGCCAGGAATGTCACCGAACAATGCTGCGCCACGGTCACCTTGTTGTGGCTGTTGCAGGCAAAGGCAAAGGCGCTGTCTGCCAGCGTGAAGATCGCGCCGCCATGACACGAGCCGTGGCCGTTGAGATGATCCTTGCGCACCAGCATCGAGATCGTGGCCCTGCCCGGCCCCACCGCCTCGATCGTCATGCCGTAGGCCTGGCTCATGTGGTCGTCGGTCCACATCGCGGCCGAGGATTTTTCGGCCCGCTCCTGATCCGAAATCCCGCTCATTGAAAGCCTCCGAATCTCGGCTCTCGCTTTTCGAGAAAGGCGCGAACCCCCTCGGCATAATCGGCCGAACGCCCGGCCTCGCGCTGGGTTTCCGCCTCGAGATCGAGATGTGGATCGAGTTCCTGGCCGGCTGCCGCCTGGATCAGGCTTTTCATCTTTCCAAGCCCGAAGGTCGGCCCGGCGGCAAGCCGGGCGGCGAGCGCGCGGGCATCCGTCATCAATTCCGCATCATCGACAGATTTCCAGATCATACCCCAATGTTCGGCTCTTTCCGCCGTCACCGGTTCGGCGGTCATGGCGATCGCCTTGGCGCGCGCCTCGCCGATCAGCCGCGGCAGCATCCAGGACCCGCCCGCATCGGGAATGAGCCCGACCCGGGCGAAGGACTGGATGAACCTGGCGCTGCGCGCCGCCAGCACGATATCGCAGGCCAGCGCCAGATTTGCGCCGGCACCCGCCGCCACGCCATTCACAGCGCAGACGACAGGTTTCTCGAGCGAACGGATACGGCGGATCAACGGATTGTAGAAACGGATCAGCGTGTCGCCAAGATCGGGCGGCCCGCCCATCTTGTCGGGATCGCGCGCGCTCAGGTCCTGGCCTGCACAAAAGCCCCGGCCCGCGCCGGTGAGCAGCACCGCCCGGCAGCGCGCATCATCCCGCGCCATGTCGAAGCACTGGGCCAGGGCCCCATGCATCTCGTCATTGAAGGAATTCAGTCGATCAGGACGGTTCAGCGTGATTTCCAGCACGCCGCCGCTCCAGGAATGCAAAACCGTTTCACTCATCGCAAGGGTCCTCCCGAAATAAAGGGTTGCATAAGCCGACCGGTTGGTCAATTAATAAATCCATCGCCATTCGACTGCGAAATGCCATGCCTTTTCGAGGAGCCGCCATCGTGACCACCGCTTCCGCCCCCCCAGAAACCGGACCGGAACAGAAGGTCGTGCATGTGCGCATCGACAACGGCCACGCGCTGGTGACCATCGACAATCCCCCCGTCAATGCCTTCGCCGTCAGCGTGCGCCGGGGCCTGATGGAGGCATTGCGCGCCGTCAACGAGGCGGGATGCATTTCCGCCGCGATCGTTTGCGCCGGGCGCACCTTCGTCGCCGGCGGCGATATTTCCGAATTTGCCGGCCCGCCGCCGCTGCCGCATCTCCCCGACGTGCTGGCCGCCATCGAGGCAAGCCCGGTGCCGTTCATTGCCGTCATGCACGGCACCGTGCTCGGCGGCGGACTCGAGCTGGCGCTCGCCTGCGCCTGGCGCATCGCCGACAGCCAGACGAAATTCGGCCTGCCCGAAGTCAACCTCGGCCTCATCCCCGGCGCCGGCGGCACCCAGCGGCTGCCGCGCGTGATCGGCCTCGAAGCGGCCGCCCGCATGGCTGCCGGCGGCAAGCCGGTGAACGCCGCAGCGTTCAAGGATTTCGGCGGCCTTGATCTCGTCTTCGACGGCGATCCGATGACGGCGCTCGCCGCCTTCCGGGACAGCCTGCCTGCCCGGCCGGTCAACACCTCGGAGCGTACGGTCACGGACGCCGATCTCACCGCGCTCAAGGCCGAGATCACCAAGTCCGCCAAGGGCGCCGATGCCCCGATGATCGCGCTCGAAACCACCGCGCTTGCCGCCACCCTGCCCTTCGCCGAAGGGGCGGCGATCGAGCGCCAGACCCATCTCGATCTGCGTCAGAGTTCCCAGTCGCGCGCATTGCGTCGCCTGTTTTTTACCAGCCGCGCGGTCACCCGCCCGGCCCGGCTCAAATCCATCGAACCGGCCCCAATCAACCACGTCGCCATCGTCGGCGGCGGGCTGATGGGCGCGGGTATTGCTGCGGCCTGCCTCGCGAGCGGCCACCGCGTGACCCTGCTTGAACGCGATGCGGACAGCGCCGATGCCGGACGCGGCCGCGTTGAATCGATCATTGCCAAGGACCTTGCCTCTGGCCGCATCTCTGAGGACAAGGCCGAGGCCAGGCGCGCCAATCTGTCAGCCGGCGCCAATTATGCCGCTGCCTTTGACGCCGACATCGCCATCGAGGCGGTGTTCGAGGACCCGGAGATCAAGCGCGCGGTGTTCGGTCAGCTCGCCGCGGTGATGTCCGAAGACGCCCTGATCGCCACCAACACCTCCTATCTCGATCCCAACCTCTTAAGCCGCGGCCTGCCCGGCCCGGAGCGGTTCCTCGGGCTGCATTTCTTCTCGCCCGCCAACATCATGAAATTGGTCGAGGTGGTCAGCACCTCCGTCACCACCGATCAGACCATGGCGACCGCCTTTGCCTTTGCGCGGGGGCTTGGCAAGATTCCGGTCGAAACCGGCGTCTGCGACGGCTTCATCGGCAACCGCATCCTCTCGGCCTACCGCCGCCAAGCCGACTACATGGTCGCCGACGGCGCCTCTCCCTACGAGGTCGACGCCGCCATGCGCAGCCTCGGCATGCCGATGGGCCCCTACGAGCTCCAGGACCTCACCGGCTTGCAGATCAGCTGGGCCAACCGCAAGCGCCAGCTGGCCGCGGGCACATGGCCCGGCCGCTATGTCGATATCGCCGACCGGCTCTGCGAAATGGGCCGGCAGGGCCGCGGCAGCCCGATGAAGAAGGGCTGGTACGATCATTCGGGCGGCAAGGGCGAACCCGACCCGGAGATCGAGGCGATGGTCGGCGCCTGGCGCCAGGAACACGGCACGGCGCAACAGGCATTTTCCCGCGACGAGATCGTGCTCAGGATCATGGCGGCGATCGTCAACGAGGCCAGCCTTATCCTCGATGAGGGGATCGCGGCGAGCGACACCGCCATCGATATAGTCTGGACCGAGGGCTACGGCTTCCCAAAACATCTGGGCGGCCCGATGTTCTGGGCCGAGGAAACCGGCATGGACCGTCTTCGGGAGGCCTTCGCTGCGATCGACGCGCAAAGTCCCGGCTCGTGGAAGGCCGCGGCCGCGCTCAAGGGATAATCTCCGCACCGGGTCACGGTCGCAGGAAATTTGGCGGTTTGCCGCCGGGAGGAGACAGACATGGGTTTGATCAATGTGCACAGCTACCTCGCCGGCGCGTGGATGCCCGCCGATGACGGCGCGCGCGCCATCGCCAGCGCGGTGACCGGCGAGCCGCTCGCCATCGCCGGCCAGGCGAGGCTCGATACGCACACGATGCTCGATTTCGCCCGGACCAAAGGCGGACCGGCGCTGCGGGCCATGACATTCCACGACCGCGCCCGCATGCTGAAGGCGCTCGCGCTGGAACTTTCGAAGTTCAAGGACGAGCTCTACGCGCTGTCCCACACCACCGGCGCCACCAAGCCCGACGCCATGATCGACATCGACGGCGGCATTTCGACCGTGCTGGTCTATGCCTCAAAAGGCCGCCGCGAAATGCCCGACGGCCACATCTATGTCGAGGGAGAGCTGGAAATGCTCTCGCGCTCGGGCACCTTCGTCGGCCAGCACGTCGCCACCTCGCTCAAAGGCGTTGCCGTCCATATCAATGCCTTCAATTTCCCGGTCTGGGGCATGCTCGAGAAACTGGCGCCGACGCTGCTTGCCGGCATGCCGGCGATCGTCAAGCCGGCGACGTCGACCTGCCACGTCACCGAGCAATGCGTCCGCCGCATGATCCAGTCTGGCCTTCTGCCCGAGGGCGCGGTGCAGCTGGTCTCCGGCGGCCTGGGCGATCTGCTCGACCATCTCGATTACCAGGATGTTGTCGGCTTCACCGGCTCGGCCAAGACCGCGCTGATGCTGCGCTCCAACCCGATCCTGCTTGAACGCAGCGTCCGCTTCGTGGCCGAGCAGGACAGTCTCAACGCCTCCGTGCTTGGCCCGGATGTCACTGAAGGCAGTCCGGAATTCGACATCCTGGTCAAGGAAGTGGTGCGCGAGATGACCGCGAAGGCCGGCCAGAAATGCACCGCCATCCGCCGCATCCTGGTGCCGCAAGCGTTGATGGGCGCGGTAGGCGAGGCCATCGCCGAAAAGCTTGGCAAGATCCGCATCGGCGACCCGGCGCTCGAGACCACCCGCATGGGCGCGCTCGCCTCGGCGGCGCAGAAGTCTGACGTACTCGACAAAGCCAGCCGGATTTCAGCCGAATGCCGGGTGCTTTCGGGCGACGCGGCCGCCTTCGAGGTCGACGGCGCCGACCGGACTCGGGGCGCCTTCGTGCCCCCGATGCTGTTTGCCTGCGATGATCCCGATGCGGCCGATGCCGTCCACTCGGTCGAGGCCTTCGGCCCGGTGGCGACGCTGATGCCCTACCACGATCTCGACCATGCCGGACAACTGATGAACCGTGGCAAGGGCAGCCTGGTGGCTTCGGTGATTACCCATGACCCGCAGGCAGCCCGCGCGCTGCTGATCGACGCCGGCGCCTCCCATGGCCGCATTTATGTCAACAACCGCGACAGCGCGAAGGAAGCCACCGGCCACGGCTCGCCGCTGCCGCACATGGTTCATGGCGGCCCGGGACGCGCCGGCGGCGGCGAGGAACTCGGCGGCATCCGCGGCGTCATGCATTACATGCAACTGACCGCCGTCCAAGGCAGCCCCGATATCATCTCCGCCATCACCGGCACCTGGATCAAGGGCGCGGCAAAGCCGAAATCCAAGGTTCACCCCTTCACCCGCACATTTGATGAATTGCAGATCGGCGAGACCATCGAAGCCGGCCCGCGCACGGTGACGCTCGATGACATCGAACATTTCGCCCAATTCACCGGCGACACCTTCTACGCCCACATGGACGAGGAGGCGGCGAAGGCCAACCCGTTCTTCCCCGGCCGGGTGGCGCATGGCTATCTGCTGCTGTCCTTCGCTGCCGGTCTGTTCGTCGAACCCGACCCCGGCCCGGTGCTCGCCAACACCGGCCTCGACGGGCTCGCCTTCATGAAACCGGTCTCGCCGGGCGACGCCATCTCGGTCGCCCTCACCGTCAAGCGCAAGACCCGCCGCACCGACGAGTACGGCGAAGTGCGCTGGCATGTCGCGCTCACCAACCAGGACGGCGACGATGTGGCCGAGTACGAGCTGCACACGATGAACGCGTATGGATAAATATCGGGGACAGTATACTGTCCCCGAACTTCCGACCTCTCAGGCCAGCACCGCGACAAAACCCGCGATGCCCGCGGCAACCGCTGCTCCGACCGCCATGAACCGCACCAAGCGTTTGCGGTCCTGACGCGAGGCCGAGCCGGCCGAATAGTCGAACCGCTCATAGACGATGCGCTCCATCGGCAGGCCGTGATCGAGCAGCATGTCAGACACCGCAACCACCATCGGTCCCGGCCCGCACATCATCGCGACGGTTTCCTTCGCGTCGAGCCCGTCAAGCAGCAGCTCAAGCCGCCGCTGGTCGAACCGGCCGGTTTCCCCGGCAAATCCATCTCCCCCGGCCTCGCTGATCAGCATGGCCTCGAAACCGAGCACCGCCTTCGCCGCCTCGATCTCCTCGACACAGGCGAGGTTCGCGGGCTGTCCGACAGCATAGGCGAGCCGCACCGGTCGCGGGTCCTTACGAAAGGCGAGCTCGCGCAGCAGCCCCATGATCGGCCCGATACCCGCGCCACCTGCAACAAGCAGCAGCGCCTTGCCCGGATGGCTTTCCAGCGAAAATTCGCCGTAGGGACCGTCGACACCGATCAGCGTCCCCGGCTTGAGCGTCCCGACCTGATCGGTGAAATCGCCCGCTTCCTTGATGATCAGGCTGATGCCCCGCCGCGACGGACTGTCGGCAATGGAAAACGGATGATCAAACAGCGGAAACCGCCGCGCGCCGACCGTCATCCAGACGAACTGGCCCGCCTCGTAGCTCAGATCAGGCGTCTTGGGCGCCGGCTGGATATCAAGCTCCCAGGTCCGGTCAGCAAGCTTTGTCACAGAGTGCAGCCGCCAGGGATGCAGATGCAGCCAGAGCCAGCGCCAGCCATAGAGAATGCCGATCACGATCACGAGCGCGCCCGCGACGACCCACCACCAGCTGTTGATAGCGCCCAGAGCACTGAACCGTCCGACCGTCAGGGCATGATGAATGCCCGCGACCGCCACAATGACTGCCAGCACCACATGGCTTGCCCGCCAGATCTCGTAGGGAACAGGCAATCTTTCGCGAAATGCCGAACTGATCACCAGCAGCGCGAGTGCTGCGAGCGCGATCACGCCGGACCGGTAGTGCGGCAGGACATGATAGGCGATGAGCCGCTGCATCCCGAGTTCCGGATCGTCGAGCAGCGTCGGCAGCACATACAGCACCGGGTGCAGCATCAGACCCAAGAGCACCCACCAGGCGGCGATCTTGTGAAAAGCCATGATCTTGTCGATCCCGAGCCGGCCTGAAACAGGCCCGAATCGCCCGGAAGTGACGAACTGCACCGCGATCGCGGCCAGCAACGCCAGGCCTGCGCCTGCGCCGGCAAGCTCCCATGGATCAAGGGGCGCGACCTGCCTGAAGCTGGCGAGCGCCAGCGGCAGGAAGAGCGCAATGAGGTAAAGCGCTGCAAGTGCGCGGCCTCTCAACAGCGGCAATCTGAGGATGGGCGGCTCTTTGCTTCGGGCCAAGGGGGTCCTTTCGGGGGTCTAAACGGACCCCGCCTTCATAAAAACTTCGCAGGAAATCGCATTGATCTGCGTCAATGACTCGCCCATCATGCCATGTGATCCTTGTCACTTGAAAGACCAAACGGAGGCCTAACCTTGAACAAGTTCCGCCCATTCCGTTTTCTCGCTGCGGCCGTCATGTCGCTCGGCTGTGCGGCTCTTGCGCCCACGGCCACCGCAGCTGAAGACACAGGCCTTGATGCCCTCTCAGCGATCGTCGAGGCCTGGCGCACCTCCCCCCACGCCGATCACGGCTCTCTCTCCTTCACCTACTGGAACAAGGACGGCGCGGTTCCCGAAAACTGCGCCGCCTGCCACTCAGAACCCGGATTCATCGATTTCCTCGGAGCCGACGGCAGCGAGGCGGGAATTGTCAACCATCCGGCCGCGATCAACTCGGTCATCGGCTGCGCCTCCTGCCACACCGAGACCGCCCATGCGCTCGACAGCGCCGTGTTGCCCTCGGGCGTTACGCTTGAGGGCCTCGGCGGCAATGCGACCTGCACGATCTGCCACGCCGGACGCGCCTCGGGTGACACTGTCTCGGCCGCGACAACAGGGATCGAAGAAGACACTGTTTCCCCTGATCTCGCCTTCATCAATGTCCATTACGGCATCGCCGCCGCAGTGATGCAGGGTGGTGAAGGCCGCGCTGGTTTCCATTATCCGGGGAAAAGCTATGCCGGGCCTTTCCTGCATGTCCGGGACGCCGACACCTGCGTCGCCTGCCATGACGTTCACACCACGAAGGTTGAGCCCGATGGCTGCCTGACATGCCATCGCGGCGTGGAAGAGCTTGTCGACATCCGCATGCGCCACGATGATTTCGACGGCGACGCCGACAATTCGAAAGGCATCCAGTCCGAGATCCTGGGACTGCATGCAAGGCTCTACGCCGCGATCCAGGCCTACGCTCGGGACGTCGCCGGCACGCCCATCGGCTATGGCAAGGGCACCTTCCCCTATTTCTTCACCGACACGAACGGTGACGGCACGATCGGTGAGGACGAAGCAGTGTTTCCGAACCGATACCAGAGCTGGACCCCGCGCCTGCTCAAAGCTGCCTACAACTATCAGGTCGCGGCCAAGGATCCGGGCGCCTATGTGCATAACCCGGCCTATGTCCTGCAGCTGCTGCACGATTCGCTGGAGAACCTCTCGGAACAGGTCAGCGTCGACATGCAGGCGCTCAGCCGCCCCTGAGCCGCCGCGGAGGGGGCCATGTCGGGGACAGCGAATTTTTCGGGTCTTGACCCGAAAAAGTAAACTCCCCGAACTTCTCGCCTGCGACCGCGGCATAAAGGGCTCGATTTTCAGATCGATGCTGCTAGGCTCCCGGCTCAAGTCCGGGGGAGAGAATCTGCTGCACACACCGACCGAATTGAGAACCCGCACCTCGGCGGGCATCATCCTGATGTGCGTGGGCGTGGCGAGCCTCTGCGTCAACGACGCGCTGGCCAAAACCCTGACCGCGCATTATTCGCCCTTCCAGATCCAGTTCCTGCGCAACCTGATCGCCCTGCCCTTCGCCATCCTGATTGCCTGGAAGATGGGCGGCACGGCAGCGCTGCGCTCGCACCGGCCCTTGGCGCATCTGATGCGCGGCGGGCTCTGGGTCGGCGCCACCTTCCTGTTCTTCACCTCGATCACCTATCTGGGACTGGCCGAAGCCACCGCGCTGATCTTCGTGGCCCCACTGTTCATCACCGCGCTGTCGGCCATGCTGTTTCGCGAGCATGTCGGCTGGAAGCGCTGGCTCGCGGTCCTGGTCGGCTTCATTGGCGTGCTGATCGCCGTGAGGCCAGGCACATCGGCCTTCCAGACCGTCTCGCTGCTGCCCGTCGCCACCGCCTTCGTCTATGCACTGCTGATGCTGTCGGCCCGATTCGTGGACAGCCGCGAAAGCGTCTGGACGCTGCTCTTGTACATGACCGGCACCGGTGCGCTCATCAGCCTGTTCATCGTGCCCTTCATCTGGCTCCCGCTCAGGGCCGAAGACATCTGGCTGTTTGCGGCCATCGCCATCTTCGGCACCGCCGGCATGACCATGATGACCCAGGCCTTCCGCCTCGCGCCTGCCGCCGTTGTCGCACCGCTCGACTACACCGCGATCATCTGGGCCACGCTGCTGGGCTGGCTGTTCTGGGCGGAGATCCCTGACGCGCTGGTTTTCGTCGGCGCGGCCATCATCATCGGCAGCGGCGTGTTCATCATCTGGAGGGAGCACCGGGCGGAAAGGTGAGCGGGAGATAGGTTTAACTACTGAAACAACCCTTGGCGATTGCAAACTCGTCACTGGTCGCCGCGATACGCCAACATTCTTTGCTCAGATAAGTCCAAGAGCCAAGAAAAGACGTCTAAAGTCTGAATTTAGCGGATTTGTCGCTGATCTTTTTGCATTCTCAAGCGCTATTTTCTTGGCCAGTTTTTGAGCGGGCATTCCTTTGGAGTACTCGGGCCAAACCGCAACTAATTTTTGCAGAGCCAAAGCACTCGTCGCAGGTTGATCATGCGCATGACCATCAAAATGGCGCAGAATAAACGATTCAAAGCAAGTGTTTTGCCATACGAGCTTCAGCCCAGCCTGCCTAGCCTCTTGTGTCACTCTGTCATCACGATCTGGGTTTCGCCCCAAGAGATCGGCGTCGAGTATGACAAAACGTTCGACGAAATCGGGCTTCGAACCGCGCTCTTGCATCTTCATTATCGCCACCGCTCTTTCGACAATCGCCAAAGGATCGCCAGCACTAGGGCCTGTTGACGTTTATCTAAGTTGAATGACGGCTGCGGCTAGCGAGACAAAGGCGGCGAAGCTCTGGTCGGTTTTGCACGAACGCATGGCGATGCCTCTGTTTTCCTTGAGTTTTCCG
>Ga0180016_100007_pt1 | contig 165847 bp, 161 predicted proteins | sample KR46_M_MetaG_FD_129673 | JGI IMG/M metagenome (GOLD analysis project Ga0180016, IMG submission 129673) | Groundwater microbial communities from the Olkiluoto Island deep subsurface site, Finland - KR46_M_MetaG | ecosystem: Environmental > Aquatic > Deep subsurface > Groundwater | place... | reverse complement strand
GACACGCGCACGCAACTCGACCGGATGCGGCTTGCCCATGGCGGTTCTCCTTCCATGGGCAAAGTGAATCACAAATCAATCAGTCAGGGAATCCCGAATCTCAAAAGCTGCGACGCGCTTTAGACTGCGCACCTACAGAGACGAAAAGTCGGAGCTTCCATACAGAAACCAGCCTAAGACTGCATATGAAGCAAGAAGCATTTCTCACTATGAATTAGCGATCGGTCTGTGCCATGGCATACCTGACAGGTATGTGATGGAAATGGAGCGGTGGCTCCAAGATAAACTTGTTTCCATTATCTCTGACTGGGATAGCTACCATGCAAGCGAGTACGCAAACTTTTCAAGTATGCCAGAATTCGTTTCTCCTCAACCGTTTGAGGTGTGTTTTTCGCTTTGCCTTTTATGTGAAATACCACGGTTTCGTACTCGATTTCGCGCAGAGTTGGATAAGCTGTTTCCGTTGGTTTTTCGTTTCATGCTGCCGAACGGAACTCTGTGGTTTCCAGAGCCTCGTCCGACAACAGCAAACAAAGAAAATATTCGAAAAGACCATGCGCCCGGTCCAAGCCTTTTGACGACCTGCCTACTAACAAATGCGCTTTTTGCTCTAGAAAGGGAGGACTGGATCGAGCAATACGCATTGCCAGCCTGCGAGTGGATTGCAGGTAGGCAAACGAAAGACGGTGGGTGGCAAGATGAAATGTTTATTTCGATGGACGAAGAAGGTGTTTTGGCAACCTATCTGTCCAGTGAAGCCCTACAAAGATCGGGTGAGGATAGATTTTCTCACAACATATCGAAAGGGAAGCAGAAACTACTAGAACTGCAAACAGATTCCGGCGCTTGGGAATCAAAATTTGTTGATGCGTCTCTGATTACTCGAAAAATAATTGACCATTTCGTAGATTCTGCTCCGAAGTGGGGCACCGGAACCATCCGCAAGCTGGATAGATCGGGAAGGGAATTCGTTCAGATTGCTCAGCAAATACTCGCACAGGGTGGTGAATCAAACACCAAAATGGCAGTAGTTGCGCTTTGTCATGGCTTGGAATTCCAATTATACGCTTTGCTTTCAGACCCGAGTATTGAGACGAATATTTTCAGAAAAGACGGTCAGCAAACCATAGGCGCACGAGAGGCGATGTCGAAACTCCGAGAGCATCTGGTCGCCAAAGGTGAGGTAAGTGACGTTTCAACGCTGAGATTCCAATCGCAGATCAGCCTGATGATCTCGACACGAGATGCCGTGGTGCACAAGAACGCCTCCGTTTCGAAGAGTGACGTTCTTCAATGGATTTCTGAGGTTGAAGCATTCACTCGTCATTATAGTCGAAGAAGTTAGGTCACTGCGAACGGCCGTTTTGAGCGCAGAGGCTCCGCCGTCCGCAAATTAAGCGAAGGTCTCCTCCCCGCCCGTTTCAGCCCTTAATCGATATTCGCCCTGGTCGCTCGGCCCTCGCTGCGGACCAATACGATTTGCGGACATGGTCCTGCTACAAGACGGGATCCTCAATCCCGCCTGTCCGCCTTCCTTACTGAAACGCCGTCTCGAAAAAGCTCCTGAGCTTGCGCGAATGCAGCCTCTCTGACGGCATGGCGGCGAGTTTCTGCATCGCCAGCAGGCCGATCTTGAGGTGCTGGTTGACCTGCGTCTTGTAGAAGGCCGAGGCCATGCCGGGGAGTTTCAGTTCGCCGTGCAGCGGCTTGTCGGAGACGCAGAGCAGGGTGCCGTAGGGCACCCGGAAGCGGAAGCCGTTGGCGGCGATGGTGGCCGATTCCATGTCGAGCGCGATGGCGCGCGATTGCGACAGGCGCTGCACCGGGCCGCGCTGGTCGCGCAGTTCCCAGTTGCGGTTGTCGATGGTCGCCACCGTGCCGGTGCGCATGATGCGCTTCAGGTCGTAGCCCTCGAGCCCTGTAACTTCGGCGACGGCTTCCTGGATCGCCACCTGCACCTCCGCCAGCGCCGGGATCGGCACCCAGGCTGGCAGGTCGTCGTCAAGCACATGGTCCTCGCGCACATAGGCGTGCGCCAGCACATAATCGCCCAGCGCCTGGCTGTTTCTCAAGCCGGCGCAATGACCCAGCATCAGCCAGGCGTGGGGCCTGAGCACGGCGATATGGTCGGTGATGGTCTTGGCGTTCGAAGGACCGACGCCGATATTGACCATGGTGATGCCGGAATGGTCCTTGCGCTTCAGATGATAGGCGGGCATCTGCGGCAACCGCGGCGGGGCGACGCCTTCGGTGGGGCTGCCATGGCCCGCCGGCGTGATCAGATTGCCGGGCTCGATGAAGCAGTCGTAATCATTGCCGCCTTCGCTCATCAGCGAGCGGGCGTGCTCGCAGAACTCGTCGATGTAGAACTGGTAGTTGGTAAACAGCACGAAGTTCTGGAAATGATCCGCTGCGGTCGCAGTATAGTGCGACAGGCGGGCCAGCGAATAGTCGATGCGTTGCGCCTTGAAGGGCGCCAGCGGCAGCAATTCGCCGGGCGCCGGCTCATAGAGCCCGTTGACGATCTCGTCGTCGGTGGTGGCGAGATCGGGGGTGTCGAACAGATCGCGCAGCGGCATGTCGAGTTTTTCCGCCACCGCCGCCTCGACATAGGCGCCTTCGCCGAAGGCGAAATGCAGCGGGATCGGCGTGTCGGATTCCGAGATCGTCAGCGGTGTGCCGTGATTGCGCAGCAACAGTTCGAACTGGGTGATCAGGTAGGTGCGAAACAGCCTGGGCCTGGTGATGGTCGCGGCGTAGCGGCCGGGCGAGACCACATGGCCAAAGGACAGCCGCGAATCGACCATGCCGAAGGAGGTCGTCTCCAGGCTCACCTGCGGATAGAAGGCGCGGTATCGGCCCCTCGGCTTGTCGGTGGCGAGACTTTCAAAGGCCTCGCACAGAAAGCGGGTGTTGCGGTCGTAGATGGCTTCGAGCGCCGACACCGCGGCCGCCGCATCGGAAAATTCCTGCGGTTCGACCGGATCGGGTGAAATGAAGCCGTTGTGGATGTGGGAAGAGATTCGCTGGTCCATGAAGCAGTATAGACGAGAAATCTTGACAAGGAAAAGACGCGGGCGACCGAAAGGTGTTTCAGGCTGAAGCGGGAGGGACGCCGTGCTCGGCCAGGTCCCGAAGGTTGTTGCGTATTGCGCAGGGCCGGCCTCAGCCGTTGCGCTGCAGGCTCATGTAGAGAACAAAGCCCGCACCGGTCATGCCCGGGCCCTTGTCGCCGGCATTGGCGAAGGCGAAGGCGCCGACCGGGCCCACAAAAAAGGCGGTGAAGGCGGCAATCCGCAGGAAAGTGGCAATGGAACGGCGGTGGGGGATGCTCATCGTGTCAATCCTTCTCAATCGGCATCAGCGCCGAACGCTGCAAGTCAGTTCGGGAAGGAACACGCAAGCGTCGATTGCGCCATTGTGCCAGCCGCGGCTCTGGTGACCGCCCTTGGCGACGGCGGCTGCCATCAGCAGCGCAAAGATCACGAAGATCAGGCAGATGATGATGAAGCGGCGTGCGAGCGTGGTCATGCGACTGGTTCCCGTTGTGTGAGGGAACAATCGCATGATGCGGCTGAACGCCGCCTGAGGGGGCCGTTCATCCGCCGTTCAAGTATCTTAACGGGAGGCGGTGCGCCGGGGGCGCGGATTCCTGGCCGGGCAGGCGGACCGCTCCGGCCATCAAAAAAACCGCGCCGGCGTGCCGGCGCGGGTCAGGTGATCTGTCAGAGTTTGCGAAAGCGAGCGTTTACAGCTTGGCCCAGTTTTCCGAGCGGCAGAGCACGCCCAGGACGCAGCCCTTCATCTTCAGGGTGTTTCCGGAGACGGAAGCCGAGCCTGAATAGGTCTTGTCCTTGGCCGGGTCGGTGATGGTGCCGGAGTATTTTCCGTTGCTGCCCGTCATCTTGCCGATGCGCTTGCCGGCATGCTTGCCGGTCTTGAGCTGGACGCAGTAGTCGCCGCCACAGGCGGAGATCGCGGCGGTCTCGCCGCTCTTGGTCTTCCAGTTGCCTTCGATCGGGTCTGCAAGCGCCGGAGCGCTCATGGCGGCGAAAAGCACGCCGGCTGCAATCATATTGCGGATCATGATGTTCCTCCCAGGAATGAGCGCTTCCTCAAGCGCATTTCTTACTTAACTTACGTCTACGTAAAGGTAAACCAGTTCGTATTGGCCAAAGCGGCTTTTTTTAAGGCGTTTTGCGGGCTCCCGCCAAGGGCCGGATGTCACGGTCCTTGCTCCTCTCCGGGCCAAATGAAAAACCCTCCCCTCAATCCTTGGTTAGCCGTTCGTAACTTTTCTCACCTCCGCAAAAGCGCCCGCTTCGGCCGCTTCCGCCGATTTGCAACGGGTGCGATGTTTAACGGAATCGCAAATTTACCAAGCCTTCGGACTTTGTTCGTTCCCAGTTAAGCATGCAATTTAACGCGCTTTTTAATCGAAAGCGGCACACTCCAGCTCAACAAGACAGCGCCGGAGAGAACCGGACGCAGGCAGGCATGAGCAGGCTCTTGAGAGCTGACAGGGACAACGAGACACACTTTTTACGGGGACTGGAAAAATGGCACGTTACGAAATTCACGATCACGATCAGGCCACCCTCGGCGGCGAAGCCAGGGCCGATGTGTTCTGCGAAATGGGTCTGATGTATGCGACCGGACGCGAATGCGAGGTCGATTACATCGCCGCCCACAAATGGCTCAACATTGCCGCCATCAAGGGCTCGGATCGCGCCGCCACGCTGCGCGCCGAACTGGCCGAAAGCATGAGCAAGGCCGAACTCGCCTCGGCGCTCCGCGCCGCGCGCGAATGGATGACCATGCATTGAGCCTGACCGGCTTGGTGCAGTTCATAAAGACTGACCCGGCGCCTTGGCGTCGGTCAGCTGAGATCACCTCGAGGGGAACGGGGCGAAGCTCAACTCCGGACACTACGGAGGGCTTCACACAAACGCCGCGATGGACCGAAAACGGTTGATCGCGGCTTTTTGCTGACGACTGCGCCGTGCGCTAACCAAATACACAAAGGGCGCAGTGGAGCTTAAAGCAGGCAGGGCGCCCGTCAACCAAGATCGGCCATGGTTTCGACCAGCGCCTGCTCGAAGATGTCGATCTCGACTTCGGGCCCGGTCGAAATCCGGATGCAGCGGTTGAGCGGGGCCACGCCCGGCATGCGGATGAACACGCCGCGGCCGACCAGGCCATCCATGATCGTCTTGGCGCGGTCGCCATCGCCACCACAATCGATGGTGACGAAATTGGTGGCCGAGGCGATCGGCTTGAGCCCATGACCGCGGACAATGTCGGTGATCTGATCGCGCGACGCCACCACCTGGGCAATGACATGGCCGAGCCAGGTCTGGTCCTCCAGCGCCGCAAGTGCAGCCGCCTGGCCCAGCCGGTTGACGCCGAAGTGGTTTCTGACCCGGTGAAACCGCGCCACGGTTTCCTCGACCCCGAAAACATAGCCGATCCGCTGTCCTGCCAGGCCATAGGCCTTGGAGAAGGTGCGGAACCTCAGAACATTGGGCATGCCGTCAAGCGCTGCGATCTCCGGGATCGCCGAGGTGGGCGCGGTCTCGCCATAGGCCTCGTCCAGCACCAGCATCGTGGTCTCGGGCAGGGCTTTGGCAAAGGCAATCACGCTTGCCGCCGGATGCCAGGTGCCCATCGGGTTGTCGGGGTTGGAGAGATAGACCAGGGGTGCGTCTTCGCGCCTGACGGCATCGAGCAGCGCGCCCAGATCCTCGTGATCGTCGCGGTAGGGCACCGTGACCAGCCGTCCGCCAAAACCCGCGACATGAAAATTGAAGGTCGGATAGGCGCCGAGCGAGGTCACCACCGGGGTTCCCGGCTCGACGATCAGCCGCACGATCAGCCCCAGCAGCCCGTCAATGCCTTCGCCCACCACCACCTGCTCCGGCCTCACGCCAAGATGGGCGGCAAGCCGGGTCCTGAGCTCATGATTTTCCGGGTCGGCATAACGCCAGCAGAGCCTTGCTTCCCGGCCAATAGCCTCGATCACCGACGGCGCCGGCCCGAAACCGCTCTCGTTGGCCCCCAACCTGGCAATGAACCGCGCGCCGCGCGCCCGCTCCTGGGTTTCCGGCCCGACAAAGGGCACGGTCGGCGGAAGCGATTCGGCAAGCGGGGTGAAGCGGGAAAAGGCGGGCATGGCGGACTCCACAGTCTGAATTGGCTCCACCAGCCCTAGCGCCAACTTCGGCCCGCATCAAGCGTGGGGGTGGAGTTTGGGGGGAGGGATGGAGTGTACAACTATGGATAATGGCCTTGCCGCGGCCCCTACCTCCCCCTTGAGGGGAGGTCGGCGACTGGCGTGCAAAGCACGACAGAGCCGGGTGGGGGTATCTGTGCGCTCGGTGTAGAGGCTCCCTGCGGATCGACATGCGCCGACCCCCACCCGGATCAGCTACGCCGTCCGCTGCGCGTCCGTCTTGCTTCTCCGACCTCCCCTCAAGGGGGAGGTTGAAGCCGCCACAAGCAGCCAAATTCCGGGGATAAATTTCTACCATCGATTCAGTTATTCCAACGATTTACCAAAAATTCGCCCCCGTTTCATCCCCGCTTCCGCGCGCCGTGCGACACTGATCCCGTCTTCCGCCAGATCGGATGCGCCGGGATAACGGACCCCGGCGCGGCGGGAGGCGGTGAGGTTTTGCGCGGGGCGCTTCCGTACCCCTGTGCAAGAAGGATGAGGTAACGGACATCCCGGCTTGTCGCCTGAGATCCCCGATGACGCGAAACCGCGTCGTCACCGGACAAGGGCGAACTCCCAGGCCGGCGCCGGAGATCCCGCGAGGCCTGCGCTCGCGGCCGGCGGACCGGAAGCTGGAGGGCAAACGCCCAAGTGGCTTCCGGCAAGGACGGGTTCGGCGGCGGCCGCCGAACAATGACGCCGTCCGACGCGTGTGTCGCGCGCCTGGTCCTGGACACAGCCCGCGCCCGGAAGGCGAGGGCCCGCTCACCGGCGGGGCGCGTCCCCACGCGCCAAAGCCAAAACCCTAATATCCATCACGGGCCGTGGGGTCTGTGAACGCGCGCCCCGCATTCCGGCTATGGCCGGGAGGACTGAATGCCCCATACCGACGGCGAGTTTTTCGCGCGCGGGATTTTGGCGTGGTTGGCCCGCTCGGACCCTCGGTCGTCATCCACGCACCGCCGTCACCCTCGGCCGTCGTGCCGAGGGTCTACAGGAGCCGGCCCCGAAACAGGGGTGCAGCGGACAACCCGAGGGGCCAGCAGATATTCGGGACAAGCCCGAGTATGAGGAAAACGAGGGGCCTGAGGAGGACGAAACGCGGGGCCTGAGGAAGACGAAACGCGGGGACTGCCTCCGTCGTCACCCATGCCCCACCCCCTCCGCCGTCACCCTCGGCCGTCGTGCCGAGGGTCTACAGACCCCGGCCCCGAAACAGGGGGTGCAGCGGACAACCCAAGGGGCCAGCAGATACTCGGGACAGGCCCGAGTATGACGAAACGAGGGTCCTGAGTATGACGAAACGAGAGGCCTGAGTATGACGAAACGAGGGGCCTGAGGAAGACGCAACGCGGGCCCTTGGAAGACGACACGGCGAGGCCCGGACCCCGCCGACCGACCACCCCGTGACTCGCGTCACGCCCACCCCCGCCGCACGCCACCCCCGCGCTTTGCGCCACGGCCTGGAGCGTCTATGACGAAGCTCCCGCCCTCAAGCCCCCTGAGTCCCGCCATGCCCGCCTTTGCCGAAACCATCCTTGTCGTGTTCACCCTGATCGCCATCGGCTATGGCGCGGCGGCGGTGCGGCTGCTCAGGCCCGAGACCGGGGACGGGTTGTCGGATTTCGTCTTCACCATCGCCGTACCGCTCCTGCTGTTTCGCACCATTGCCACCGCAACCTTCGATCACGGCGCGCCCTGGGCATTGTGGGCCACCTATTTCACCGCCGTGCTGGTGACCTGGACATCGGCGCACCTGATCATCCGCGCGGGCTTTGGCCGCGACGCGCGTTCGGGCGTGGTGGCGGGGGTGACGGCGGGGTTCTCCAATCTGGTGCTCGTGGGGATACCGTTCATGTCCGGACTTTACGGCGAGCCGGGGCTCGCGGTGCTGTCGCAACTCGTGTCGATCCACCTGCCGATCATGCTGGGCGCCTCGATCGTCCTGTTCGAATGGGCGGTCAAGCGCGATGGCGCGGGCACGGAGACCAGATCGGCTGCAGCCCTGGTCACGGGCTTCTTCAGGCAACTGATCACCAACCCGCTGATCATCGGCATTTTCGCAGGCCTCGTGGTCCGGCTTTCGGCAATCCCCATTCCTGGTGTCGTTGACCAGGTGATCGCCAGCCTCGCCGGTGTCGCAGGCCCGCTTGCGCTGTTTGCCATGGGAATTTCGCTCTGCGGCTATGGCATTCGCGGCCAGGTACGCCAGGCGCTGGCCATGGTGTCGCTCAAGCTCGTGCTGATGCCCGCGGTGGCGCTCGGCATGGGGCTGGCTCTCGGCCTGCCGGACTTCCAGCTCAAGGTGGCGGTGGCCGCGGCCTCGCTGCCCGCGGGCGTCAATTCCTGGCTGATTGCCAACCGGCTCGGCACCGGAGAGCGGCTCGCGTCAACCTCGATGACGCTTGGAACCGCGCTCGCCGCGGTCACCACCGGGGTCTGGTTGCTCATCGTCGAAGCGATCTTGTGATGCGAAATCCGAAGCAGGCGATTCTTTGTTTTGGTTTCGTTTGTTTTCTTTTGACATTCGCAATGGTTTCGAAATAGATCTTTTGGGGGAGATGCTGCGGGAGAGGTCAATGGCTGAGGACAGGCTCTATGACGTGTTCGTCATCGGCGGCGGCATCAACGGATGCGGCATCGCCCGTGACGCCATCGGTCGCGGCTATTCGGTCTGTCTGGCGGAGATGAACGATCTGGCGTCGGGCACATCCTCCTGGTCCTCCAAGCTCATTCACGGCGGTTTCCGCTATCTCGAATATTATGAGTTCCGGCTGGTGCGGGAATCGCTCACCGAGCGGGAAGTGCTGCTCGCCAATGCGGCGCACATCATCTGGCCGATGCGCTTCGTGCTGCCGCACCACAAGGACATGCGCCCGGCCTGGCTGTTGCGGCTCGGCCTGTTTCTTTATGATCACATCGGCAAGCGCAAGCTGCTGCCCGGCACGAAAACCGTGGACCTCACATCCTCGCCCGTCGGCAAGCCGCTGAAACCGCTGTTTTCAAAAGGCTTTGAGTATTCCGACTGCTGGGTCAACGACGCCCGCCTGGTGGTGCTCAACGCACTCGATGCGGCCGAGCGGGGCGCCGACATCCGCACCCGTACGCAGGTGGTCAAGGCCGAGCGCCGGGATGGCGTCTGGGAGATCACCATGCTCGACCGGTCCGGACCCGCCAGAACGGCCGGGCGTGAGCAAACGGTGCGGGCACGGCTGATCGTCAATGCCGGCGGACCCTGGGTCGACCGGGTGCTGTCGGGCGCCATCGGCCGCAATGACGCGCACAATGTGCGGCTGGTGCAGGGCAGCCACATCGTCGTGCCGAAACTGCACGATCATGACCGGGCCTATATCTTCCAGAACGGCGACGGGCGGATCATCTTCGCGCTGCCCTATGAGGAGGATTTTACCCTGATCGGCACCACCGACCAGGATTACGAGGGCGATCCGAAGGACGTGGCGATCACGGACACCGAAATCGACTATCTCTGTGCGGCCGCGAGCGAATATTTCGCAAAGCCGGTCGAGCGCGGCGAAATCGTCTGGACCTATTCCGGCGTCCGGCCGCTCTATGACGACGGCGCGTCGGCCGCCCAGGAAGCCACGCGCGAATATGTGATCAAGCCCGATCCGGGCGAGGGCGCGCCGCTGCTCAATATTTTTGGCGGCAAGATCACCACCTACCGCAAGCTGTCTGAATCGATGCTGGAACTGATCGAGGCGCGGCTGGGGAAAAAATCCGCGCCCTGGACGCACCGGGCGGCGCTGCCGGGCGGCGATTTCCCAGCCGATGGTTTCGACGCCGAGGTAGCCCGGCTGCAGGCGCAATATCCGTTTCTGGCTCCTCATCAGGCGAGGCGCTATGTGCGCCATTACGGCACGCGGTCGCGGATCCTGCTCGGCAATGCGCGGTCGCTTGCGGATCTGGGGCAGGATTTCGGCCATGACCTTTTCGGCCGTGAGGTCGATTACCTGATGGCGCAGGAATGGGCGGTGGAGGCGGCGGACGTGATCTGGCGGCGCACCAAGCGCGGGCTGCGGTTGAGCCAGGACCAGGTGACGGCGCTTGAAACCTATATGGAGCAACGAGCGGCATAAGACATATGACCGCCGAAAGGCTGCGGGCTTTCCGCGCGCGACGAATCCGGATCTTATGGGGCCGGTCAGGGAGGACAGCATGAGCGGATATATTCTGGCGATCGACCAGGGCACCACATCGAGCCGCGCCATCGTGTTTGACGCCGAGATGCGCATCGCGGGCGTCGGCCAGAAGGAGTTCACGCAGATCTACCCGCAATCGGGCTGGGTGGAGCACGATCCGGAGGAGATCTGGAAAACCGTCGTCTCGACGGTCAGGCAGGCGCTGAAGAAGGCGGGCCTCGAGGCGTCCGACATTACGGCTATCGGCATCACCAACCAGCGCGAGACGGTGGTGGTCTGGGAGCGCGACAGCGGCAAGGCAATCCACAACGCCATCGTCTGGCAGGACCGCCGCACCGCCTCCTATTGCGAAAAACTCAAGCGCCTCGATCTCGAAAAGACCTTCACCCGCAAGACCGGGCTTCTGCTCGATCCCTATTTTTCCGGCACCAAACTGTCGTGGATGCTCGCCAATGTGAAGGGCGCCAGGGCGCGGGCGGCGCGCGGCGAACTCTGCTTCGGCACCATCGACACCTTCCTGATCTGGCGGCTGACCGGCGGAAAATCCTTCGTCACCGATGCCACCAACGCCTCGCGCACGCTGATGTTCAACATCTCGAGCCAGGAATGGGACGCGGAGCTCTTGAAGGTCCTGAGGATCCCGGCGGACATGCTTCCCGAAGTCAAGGACTGCGCAGCCGATTTCGGCGTGACCGACAAGGCGCTGTTCGGCGCCGAGATCCCGATCCTGGGCGTGGCCGGCGATCAGCAGGCGGCGACCATCGGCCAGGCCTGCTTTGAGCCCGGCATGCTGAAATCGACCTATGGAACGGGCTGTTTTGCGCTTCTGAACACCGGCGCGGACATGGTGCGCTCGAAGAACCGGCTGCTCACCACCATCGCCTACCGGCTCGACGGCAAGACCACCTATGCGCTCGAAGGCTCGATCTTCGTCGCAGGGGCTGCCGTGCAATGGCTGCGCGACGGCATCAAGGTGATCAAGAAGGCCGAGCACAGCGGGGATCTCGCGGCAGAGGCCGACCCGGCGCAGGATGTCTATCTTGTCCCTGCCTTCACCGGCCTCGGCGCACCGCACTGGGACCCTGAGGCCCGTGGCGCGATCTACGGCATGACGCGCAACACCGGCCCGGCCGAGTTCGCCCGCGCGGCGCTCGAGGCCGTCTGCTACCAGACCCGCGACCTGCTCGACGCCATGCACAAGGACTGGAAGAGTTCCGGCGCCGACACGGTGCTCCGCGTCGATGGCGGCATGGTGGCGTCGGACTGGACCATGCAGCGGCTTGCCGACATTCTCGACGCGCCGGTGGACCGCCCGACAATCCTCGAGACCACGGCGCTGGGTGCTGCCTGGCTCGCCGGTCAACGCGCCGGCGTCTGGCCCAAGCAAAAGGCCTTCGCCAGGGCCTGGGCGCGCGACACCCAGTTCAAGCCGAAAATGGACGACAAGACCCGCGCCACAAAGCTCAAGGGCTGGCGCGATGCGGTACGGCGGACGCTGAGCTAGTTGGGATAATGAGCACCGGAAGCGGGTAGCTCACATTCTTGGAGAAGAACATTGCTGAGCCGATTTATGACAGTTCTGTCGATAGCATTTTTCATGAGCGCGGGAGCTCCTCTGGCAGAGGATATCGATGACCCCGTCTATGACAATCTAAAAAACATGGTGACCTCAGAGGTTCAGCTTCAGTGCAAGCCCGGCTCAGATATCAGTCAGGAGGCGGGGACGTTCTCTATTGCGCCAAGTGGCTACGTGGTTGTTCGGTTTGCCGGCTTCAGTTGCAATTGGGAATACATCAATCATTATTTCTGCGGCGCTCGCGCATGTACGACGCGGGAGTATGATGTTTCTGGATCGGATATTCGCCTCGTAAAAGAGTATCTGGAATAAATATCTAAAGGGTAATCGCTCAAGCAGTAGGCGGCTGCCACGATATACGGGGCAACTCTAGCCGGCCCTGTTCGGCGAAGCTAACGCTGACGCCGGGTGCCACCAGAACCTTCATTTCCTCGGCTTCCCAATTGCGCTGCAATACGTCACCGAACCGCTTGCGCGGTCTCGTGACTTGGTGCCAGGGCCGTTCCAGAGTATCTTTGCCGCGATCCGCAGCAGACGGATTGCGGACACACCGGACAGAGGAGCGACGCCATGCAGCTCGGCGCATTTTCCATCAGTCTTGCGGTCAAGGATCTGACTGCCTCCAAGTCGTTTTATGAAAAGCTTGGGTTCAGGATCGCGGGCGGCGACGCCGACCAGAACTGGCTGATCATGAAGAACGCCGACTGCGTCATCGGCCTGTTTCAGGGCATGTTCGAGAAGAATATCCTGACCTTCAATCCGGGCTGGACAACGAGTTCAGAGCCGGTCGAGGACTTCACCGACGTTCGCGATCTGCAAAGGCGGCTCAAATCCTTGAGCGTCGCCTTTGAAAACGAGGCGGATGAGACGACCGCCGGGCCGGCCAGCTTCATCATCATGGATCCGGACGGCAATCCCATCCTGGTCGATCAGCATCGCTGATGCGTCCGGCGGCGGCCAGCCCTACTCCACGAAACTCACGCTCACGCCAGGCGCAACCATTCCCGCCAGTTCCTCGGCGTCCCAGTTGGTCAGGCGGACGCAGCCATTGCTTTCGGTCTTGCCGATCTTGGAAGGTTCCGGGGTGCCGTGGATGCCGTAAGTGGGCTTTGAGAGCGCGATCCAGATCGTGCCGACGGGGCCGTTCGGGCCTGGCGGGACCTCGAGGATCTTGTCGTTGTCGCCCTGCTTGAAATTGATCTTGGGATTGTAGGTGTAGCCGGGGTTGCGAGCGATGCGCTCGATGGTGACCTCGCCGGACGGTGACGGCGTGCTGGTCGAGCCGATGGTGGCGGGGTAGGCCACCACAAGCGTGCCGTTGGCGTCATAGCCGCGAACCTGCTTGCGGCCCTTGTCGGCAATGATGCGGGTGACATTCCCCGTGGTTTTCTGAGCCGTGTCGACGATCTTGATCTGGACGCCGGGGCGGGAGAAATCGACATCGGGATTGAGCGAGGCGAGATAGGCCTCATCCATGTGGAAGCGTTCGGCCAGCATCTCGAGCGTCGAGGTGAAGGCCAGGCGCTCAAGCCGCGCCTTCTCGGCGTAATCGGTCGGCACGGAGGCGATGAACGGGCCGGCTGCGTCCTCGGCGGTGATGGTGTAGGTCGTGAACGCCAGCCCGCCGCTGGCGGCCAGGCGGCTCATGATCAGGTCGGTATCGGCGGGGTTGATCCGCTCGCCCGTCTTCTCGAAATAGGCGTCGAGCGCCTTGTTGACGTTGGAGCCCATGCGGCCGTCGATGACGCCCGGCGAGACGCCGTTGCGGTCGAGGTAGACCTGCAGCGCCGCCACTTGCGCCCTGGACAGTTTTGGCCCCGTTGCCGGTTGCTCCGAACGCGGCATCGAGGGTTCGACAAACCGCGGCGCCTCGATGATTTCGGGCTCATTGGACAGGTCCGACTGGTCGGGCACGGTGCCGGTCATCGGATTGAGATCGCGGCGCTCGATGCTGGCACCAGGACCCGCATTGGCAAATCCGTCGCGCGAAAACCGCTCCCGCGGCGGCGGCGGCGCTTCTGGAAAGGCGGAGTCTAGTTCGGCTCCATAAACGGGCTCGTCCCTGAAGCCGCGCCGGTCCCCGTAACCACGGCGGTCCCCGTAGCCGGGCTGCGGATCGCCATACTGCTGGCGGTATTGCCAGGCGGGGATCTCGAATCCGATCACTTCGTTCCAGTTGTCGATCAACAGGCGGCGGCCCTGGGTATCGAGGACAACGCGCACCGAGCCTGCCTCCGGAATATGCTCCATCAGTTGCCCGTCGGTGGTGACGAGCACCATGCCATTGGGATCGGCCAGCGCCTGGGGCGCCGAAAGGGCCGTCAACGCCAGAAGGGCTGCGGTGAAACGAAAAGGGGCGGTCTTGATCATGCGGTCAACCTGGGGCTCATGGGACAATGTTGAAACCATCATTGCCGGATTAAGCTGAATGGAGGCTGAACAAACGTCGAAAACCCGGCTTCAGTAAGGCAGCCCGACATAGTTTTCCGCAAGTGACATTTTTGCCGATTCCGATTGCAGCGTATAGGCGAGTTCGGTTTCGAGAATGCGCGCCTCGAATGGCGCCTGTTCGGGAAACCGGTGCAGCATGGTGGTCATCCACCAGGAGAACCGAACAGCCTTCCACACCCGGTCGAGCGCGCGCGCCGAGTAGGCGTCAAGCAGGTGGTTGTCGCGCTCGAGGAAATGGCCGCGCAAGCCTTCGAACAGGTAATGCACGTCGGAGGCCGCTAGGTTGAGCCCCTTGGCGCCGGTGGGTGGGACGATGTGGGCGGCGTCGCCTACCAGGAACAGGTTGCCGAACCGCATCGGCTCGGCGACGAAGGATCTCAAGGGCGCGATGGATTTTTCAAACGACGGCCCGGTGATCATGGTCTCGGCGATCTCGGGCGGCAGACGGCGGCGCAGTTCGGTCCAGAACTGGGTGTCGGACCAGGCATCGATGCTGTCGCCGGCATTGCACTGGATGTAATAGCGGCTGCGGATTTTCGAGCGCATCGAGCATAGCGCGAACCCTCGCGAATGGCTGGCATAGATCAGCTCATGGCTGACCGGCGGGACATCGGCGAGGATGCCGAGCCAGCCGAAGGGATAGACCTTTTCGAAGGTGCGGATCGCATCTTCTGGCACCGAGCGGCGGCTCGCGCCGTGAAAGCCGTCGCAGCCGGCGATGAAACGGCAGTCGATCCGGACCTCCTCGCCTTCGATACGGCAGGTGACATAGGGCGTGTCGCTGTCGAACTCATGCAGTTCGACCGATTCCGCCTCGTAATGGGTGACGCCGCCGGTGTCGGCGCGGCGGTCGACCAGGTCCCTGGTGACTTCGGTCTGGCCATAGACCGTGACCCATTTGCCGCCGGTGAGATGGGCAAGGTCGATGCGGTGGATGTCGTCGTCGCCGGTGATGGCGAAGCCCTCATGCACGAGCCCCTCGGCATGCAGGCGGCCGCCAACGCCCGCGGAGGTCAGCAGCTTCACCGTACCCTGTTCGAGAACGCCGGCGCGCACCCGCGACAGCACATGATCGAGGCTGGCGCGTTCGAGAATGACGGTCCCGATGCCGATATCATGCAGCAACTGTCCCAGAAGCAGGCCCGCCGGACCGGCGCCGATGATGCAGACTTGCGTGGACACAACCTTCATCGCTCATCTCCCTTGCTTGCGCCGATGCGGTGAATCGATCCAACCAGGGCGGAGGCCGCCGTCAGGCTTGCGCCGGCGGTTTGGCACATCTGCGGCAGGATCATCCATTCGAGCATCCAGGCGGCGCCCGAGCGCTCCATCTCGTGGATCTGCGCCTGGTGCATGCCGCAGATCAAGGTGGCGTTGAATCGCGCCAAGGTCACCAGTCGCTCGGCGGTGACCGGGTTGTGCTTGTGCGGCATGGCAGAGGACGAGCCGCCGCCCGAGAGCCGGATATCGTCGTCGCCGCGCAGCGCCATCAGCGCAACGTCCTGGCCGATCTTGCCCAGAGCGCCGGTCAGTTCAGACAGGAAATTGGCGTGGGCGATCATCGGGCCGCGCGCCGAATGCCAGCTTTGACCCGGCCAGCGCAGATCGAGGTCGCGGGCGAGCGTTTCGGCGATGATCGCGGCATTGTCGCCGAGCGCCTGCAAGTCGCCGACCGCGCCGCCGAATTGCAGGATCCGGGTCTGTTCCCTGAGCTTTGTCATCCGGCCGCGCAGATCCTCGAGCGGCTGCTGCCAGGCGGCGAGGCGGTCGGAGGCTTCAAAGGCAAGGGCCGGCTGCATCCGGGTGATGGCCTGCAGCCGGTTGGTGCCGTCACGGGCGACGAGGTTCGCAAGCCGCGCGAGCACCTCATCGAGCCGCTTTGCCAGGATGACACTGGTCTTCCCCAAGGCCTCGATGGTGGCTGTGTCGACGAGATCCTGGCTGGTGGCGCCGTGGTGGACGAGGTCGCTGCCCGGACCGGTCACATGGGCGCGCAACTGCCGGACATAGTCGGGCGCCGGCACACCGTCCCGGATGGTGGCTTCGGCAATGGCTGCGTGATCGGGCCTGAAGGCGGCGATCTGGTCGATCAGCGCAGCGGCGTCCGCCGATCCGATCATTTTCGCCTGCGCAAGTCCCTTGATCAGCGCCTGCTCGAAGCGGGCGAAGCTGGCGAACAGGGCCGTGTCCGAAAACTGTTCAGTGATCTCGCGATCGCTGAACAGGGGGGACATCCAGCCCTGTGCGCCAGCTTCCATCTCAGACCCGTTCCAAAGCTATGGCAATGCCCTGGCCGACGCCGATGCACATGGTGGCGAGCGCCAGTTTCTCGTTGCGGATGGCCAGTTCCAATGCTGCCGTGCCGGTGATGCGGGCGCCGGACATGCCGAGCGGATGGCCGAGCGCGATGGCGCCGCCATTGGGGTTGATGTGGTGGGCGTCTTCATCAAGGCCGAGTTCGCGCAACACGGCGATGCCCTGGCTGGCAAAGGCCTCGTTGAGTTCGATCACGCCGAAATCGGAGGGCCGCAGCCCGATCCGGTCGCAAAGCTTGAGGGTGGCGGGCGCCGGACCGATTCCCATGATCCGCGGTTCGACACCGGCAGTTGCGCCGCCCAAGATCCGGGCAATGGGGGTGAGCCCGTGTTTCTTCGCAGCTGCTTCGCTGGCGATGATCAGCGCCGCGGCGCCGTCATTGACGCCGGACGCGTTGCCGGCCGTCACGCTGCCGCCTGAGCGGAACGGGGTCGGCAGCTTCGCCAGTTGTTCGGCCGTCGTCTCGGGGCGGGGATGTTCGTCACTGTCAACGACGACCGGGTCGCCCTTGCGGCGCGGGATTGTGACCGGGGTGATCTCCCGGGCGAGCCGGCCCGAGGCCCGGGCGGCGCCGGCGCGGGCCTGGCTGCGGAGCGCGAAGGCATCCTGGTCGGCGCGGGAAACGCCGAACTGCTCGGCGACGTTCTCGCCGGTTTCGGGCATCGAATCGATGCCGTACTGGGCCTTCATTACAGGGTTGACGAAGCGCCAGCCGATGGTGGTATCGTAAATCTCGGCGGTGCGGGAGAAGGCGCTGTCGGCCTTGGGCATGACGAAGGGCGCGCGCGACATGCTTTCCACACCGCCGGCAATCACCAGCTCCGCTTCGCCCGCGCGGATCATCCGGGATGCGGCCAGCACCGCGTCCATGCCCGAGCCGCAGAGGCGGTTCAATGTGGTGCCGGGTACGGAGACCGGCAGCCCCGCCAGCAGCGACGACATGCGGGCGACGTTGCGGTTGTCCTCGCCGGCCTGGTTGGCGCAGCCGTAATAGACCTCGTCGATCTGTGCCCAGTCGACAGCCGCGTTGCGGGCCATGAGTGCGCGCAGCGGAATGGCGCCGAGGTCATCGGCGCGGACGCTCGAAAGAGCGCCGCCGAAACGGCCGATCGGGGTGCGGATGTAATCACAGATGAATGCCTCAGTCATCAGGCGGCGTCTCCGGTGTGGGCGCCCGAATGGGCGGCTTTGGTGCGGGCGTTGAGATCGCGCAGGGTTGTGAGCTCAAGCTCGGTCGGGGGCGGGGTCTCGTCAACCTCGTCGGCGAAGCGGACGGTCCAGCCGCATTCGGCCTGCACCATCTCGCGGGTGACGCCGGGATGCAACAGCACCACGGTGAACTCATGTGTTACAGGATCGGTGCGCCAGACCGCAAGGTCGGTCACCATCAGCGTTGGGCCCTTGGTGGTGATTCCGAGCCGGGCACGGTGGTCGCCGCCCTCGCCGTGGCCGAAACTGGTGAAGAAATCTATCTTTTCCACCATGGCGCGCTTCGATTGCTTTAGCGTGATGAAGATCTCGCCGCAGGACGAGGCGATCTCGGGCGCGCCGCCGCCGCCGGGCAGGCGGGTCTTCGGATGGTCATACTCGCCGATCACGGTGGTGTTGATGTTGCCGAAGCGATCGATCTGGGCCGCACCCAGAAAGCCCACGGTGACGCGTCCGCCCTGCAGCCAGTAGCGGAACATCTCCGGCACCGAGACGGTGGTGACCGCGGTGTCGCAGAGTTCGCCATCGCCGATCGACAGCGGCAGCACGGATGGCGCCGTGCCGATGGTGCCGCTTTCGTAGATCAGCGTGACGTCGGGCGCGTGGGTCAGGCGGGCGATGTTGCAGGCGGCCGAGGGCGCACCGATGCCGACGAAGCAGACATCGGTGTTCTTGAGCGCCCGGGCGGCGGCGATGGTCATCATTTCCGTGGGGGTGAAATCGGTCTCAATCATGACCTGCTCCTCAAATGGCTTACCCGGTCGTCAAAAACCTCTGGCGTGGCGTCGAGCACATTCTCCTTCATCCAGGCGAGGAACGTGTCGCGGTCGGCCGCGATCCTGTCCCAGGCGATGTAGCTCGCATTGTCGCGCGGATAGTAGCCGTGCGCGTAGGACGGATGGGCGCCGCCCGGGACCTCGCAGATGACGGTTACCGTCCAGCCGGGCAGGACGCAGGCATTGGGGTGGGCTGAAAGATCATCGACGATCTCCTCGACGGTCACCACCGAGCGCTTGGCCGCCAGCACCGCTTCCTTCTGCACGCCGACAATGCCCTCGACCAGCACATTGCCCTTGCGGTCGGCCTTCTGGGCATGGATGAAGGTGACGTCCGGGCGGATCGCCGGAACGGCGGCCAGTTCCTCGCCGGTGAAGGGGCAGGTGACCGACTTGATGTTGGGATTGACCCTGGCCAGTTCCGCGCCCTTGTAGCCGCGCAGCATGGCAAACGGCAGGCCGGCGGCACCCGCCTCATAGGCGTTTGCCATGGCGGCATGGGAATGCTCCTCGATCTCGATCTTGTGCGGCCAGCCGTTCTCGACCGAATCGCGCAGGCGCCTGAGGAGACCGACGCCGGGATTGCCGGCATAGGAGAAGATCAGCTTGCGCACGGCGCCCATGCCGATCATCTGGTCATAGATGAGATCCGGCGTCATCCGAACCAGCGTCAGATCCTTGATGCCCTGGCGCAGCGCCTCATGGGCGCTTGCATGCGGGATCAGGTGGGTGAACCCTTCGAAGGCGGCGGTGTCGCCGGAGTTGAGGTTTTGCGCCACCGCTTCCGGCAGCGTCATGAAGTGAGCCATTTCCTGTCCTCAGATATCGAAGAATATTGTTTCCTGCGGACCCTGCAGGTGGATGTCGTGGCTGAACCGGCCAGCCCCGCCCTTGGCGATCAAGGTCGTCACCCGGTCGCGGTGCTCGATGCGGGAGAGTACCGGATCGGCGGCATTGGCGTCGGCCTCGTCGGCGAAATAGATCCGGGTGTTGAGCCCCAGATTGATGCCGCGGGCGACGATCCAGAGATTGATGTGCGGCGCCTGCAGCTTGCCATCGGGGAAGGGCACGCGCCCGGGCTTGATGGTGTCAAAGCGGAACACGCCGGTTTCGGCGTCGGCCGGGCAACGTCCCCAGCCGGAGAAGTCCGGGCTGGCCTTGGCGTGGTAGATCCCGTCCGAATCGGCCTGCCAGATTTCCACAAGCGCGTCCTTCAGCAGGTTGCCGCCGCCATCGAAGACCCGGCCTTCCAGCGTGATGCGCTCGCCTTGGGTCTTGTCGCTCACCATGGTGGTGCCGAGGTCGCTGTCATAGACGCCTTCGATGCCGCAGAAATTGGGCGTGAGCCCGATATGGACGTAGGGGCCCGCGGTCTGCGACGGCGATTCCTTGTAAGGATAGAGAGGGCTGTCTGTCGGTCCGGTCATGTCAGTTACCCTCCAGTCTGTTCTCGAACAGCGTCGAGCGGCTGCCGCGCAGGATGATGTCGAAGCGGTAGGCCAGCGCATCCATCGGCGCGCTGGCGCTCATGTCGAGCCGGGCGGTCAACTGGTCGATCGCCTTGGGATCGTTGATGGTGCGCACGATCGGGCAGCGCGCAATCAGCGGATCGCCCTCGAAATACATCTGGGTGATCAGCCGCTGGGCGAAGCCATGGCCGAAGACGGAGAAATGGATGTGGGCCGGGCGCCAGTCGTTCGGGCCGTTCGGCCAAGGATAGGGGCCGGGGCGGATGGTGCGGAAGGCATAGGAACCGTCCTCGCCGGAGATGGTGCGGCCGCAGCCGCCGAAATTCGGATCCAGCGGCGCCAGGTAGCCGTCCTTCTTGTGGCGGTAACGGCCGCCGGCATTGGCCTGCCAGAACTCGATCAGCACGCCCGGGACCGGCTGGCCGCGTTCATCCAGCACACGGCCCTCGACGATGATGCGTTCGCCGATGGCGCTCATGCCGGATTGAGCGAAATTCAGCACCAGATCATTGTCGAGGGGCCCGAGCATGTCATGGCCGAAGGCCGGGCCGGTGGTTTCCGACAGCGAGTTGCCGAAGGCTATCAGCGGGCGGGTGGGCGAGCGCAGCACCGAGGTCTTGTAGTCGGGCGTCAAGGCCTTGGGATGCCAGGAGCGGTCGCGCGGGAAGAAGTTGGCGATCTGTTTCTGGTTGGATGTCATGACTGGGCCTCTGGCTTCGCGGCCTTCATTTCCGAGAGCGTCTGCTTGGCGATGCGGATGGCGGTGTTGGCGGCGGGGACGCCGGCATAGACCGCCACATGCAGCAGCGCCTCGCGAATATCGGATTCACTGGCGCCGGTGTTGGCGGTGGCGCGGATGTGCATGGCGAGTTCCTCCTCATGACCGAGCGCCGCAAGCAGCGCGATCGTCACCATCGAGCGTTCGCGGTGGCTCCAGTCGGGACGCGACCAGACCCGTTCCCAGGCGCTGGCCGTGATCAGGTCCTGGAACGGCGCGTCGAATTCGGTGGTCCGGGCGATCGCCGCATCGACATGCGCATCTCCCAGAATGGCGCGGCGCGTGCGCTCGCCTTCGGATCTCGTGCCGGTCATCTGATCCTCCCGAAATTCAAATTCCTCGAACTCACTTTACATAGTGGAATGGAAATGAATAATGATTTTTTGACGCTTTAATCATCCCGGTTTCGCTATGGATATATCCCGACGCATCAAGATCCGGCACCTGGAAGCCTTCGTCGAAGTGGCGCGGCAGAAGAGCGTTGGCCGTGCGGCGATCACCCTGTCGCTGACCCAACCGGCGGTGACGCGGACCATCCGCGAGCTCGAGCAGATCGTCGGCGCTGCGCTGATCGAGCGCGACGGCCGCGGCATCAGGCTGTCGCACCAGGGCGAGGTGTTCCTGTCCCATGCCGGCTCCGGACTGGCCGCGGTGCGCGACGGGATCGCGGCGCTGACCAATGTCGCCACCACCGCCGGGCCGCCGGTGCGCATCGGCGCCCTGCCGACGGTGTCGGCCACCATCATGCCGGGGGCGGTGGCGGAATTCCTGGCCTCGGGCCTCAGGAGTCCGCTGCGGGTGACGACCGGTGAAAACCGGGTGCTGCTCGATCAGCTGCGCAAGGGCGATCTCGACCTGGTGATGGGGCGGATGCCGGCGCCGGAAAATATGGCGAGCCTCAGGTTCGAGCCGCTTTACCGCGACCGGGTGGTGTTCGTTGTCGCCAAGAGCCATCCGCTGGCAGGCCAGCGCCAGGTGACGGCGGACATCCTGGCGCGCCATCCGGTGCTCACCCCGCCCGAAGGCTCGATCATTCATCCGTTCGTGGAACGGCTGATGCTGGAGCAGGGCATGGCGCGGCCGGGCAAGGCTATCGAGACGGTGTCGGACAGTTTCGGGCGGGCGTTTCTGCGCGCAAGCGACGGGATCTGGATCATCTCGCGCGGCGTGGTGGCAGCCGAGATCGCCTCGGGCGAATTCGTCGAACTGCCGATCGACACCAGTTCGACCATGGGTGCTGTCGGCCTGATTACCCGCGACGCCGACCGGCCGCATGACGCGGCGGTGTTCTTTGCAGATATCCTGAGGCGGCGCACGGCGGGAGGCTGAGTATTTCCGGGATCATGCCCGGAACAGCGCCTCGGCCACTGGTGCAGGCCGCACAATCTCTTTACATCGGTGTCGACAAGAGAAGTGGATACTGGCAAATCGATGCAGGACATTCTGGCGCTCGCGACCGCGAACCTTCTTTCCCCGGCCGTACTTTTCTTCGCTCTCGGCTTCCTGGGCACGATGGCAGGATCGCAGTTGACGCTGCCCGAGGCGGTGGCCAAGACACTGTCGATCTATCTGATGCTGGCGATCGGCTTCAAGGGCGGGGTCGCGGTGGCCGAGCACGGGCTCGGGATCGACATTGCCCTTGCGCTGATCGCCGGCGTGGTTCTTTCCGCGTCCATTCCGCTGGTCGCCTTCGGGCTCCTGACCGTCATGGCCCGGCTCGACCGCGTCGACCGGGCCGCTGTCGCCGCGCATTACGGTTCGATTTCCATCGTCACCTTCGTCGCCGCCAGCGAGGCCTTGCGGCTGGCTGGCCTGAGTTTCGAGGGGTATCTGGTGGCGGTGGCGGCGGTGATGGAGACCCCCGCAATCCTCGTCGCGCTCTACCTCGCCCATTCAGGCGGCACACCGTCAGGGTCGCCCGGCAAGGCCGGATCGGGGGGCGAAAGCCTGATGTCGGAGGTCATGCTCAATTCCTCGGTCGTGGTCCTCGTCGGTTCCTTCGTGATCGGCTACCTCTCCGGCCCCAAGGGGCTCGCCGATATCGGGCCGTTCATTGTCGATCCGTTCAAGGGCGTGCTGTGCCTGTTCCTGCTCGACATGGGCGCGGTGGCGGGCCGCGGCATCCGGTCCGGCTGGAAGCACATGAGTCCGGGGCTGGTGGCGTTCGGCCTTATCATGCCCTATGTCGGCGCCGCGCTGGCGCTACTCGCAGGCCTCGCCATCGGGCTCTCCACCGGTGGGGTGGCGCTCTTGATGGTGCTCGGCGCCTCGGCCTCCTACATTGCGGTTCCGGCGGCGCTCAGGCTTGCGCTGCCGCAGGCCCGGCCGTCGATCTACCTGACCCTGTCGCTCGGCATCACATTCCCCATGAACCTGACCATCGGCATCCCGGCCTATATCGCGATTGCACAGATGACGGCCTAAAATCGGAGCATGTCCATGCACACTTTTGCCAAGAAACAGATCCAGATCATCTGCGAGCGGCCGATCCTCAAGCGCGTCCAACGGCATCTCGCGGGAAACGGCGTCAAGGGTTTCACCGTGCTGCCAGCGCTGTCGGGCCTGGGCTCGGAAGGCGAGTGGGACCGCGAGGGCATGGTCGGCGACGTCGGCCAGATGGTGATGGTGCTGGTGGTGCTGGACGCGGCCGACCTTGATCGTGTGCTCACTGATATCTTCGAGGTGGTCAGTCCGCAGATGGGCGTGATCACCATCTCCGATGTCGCCGTCGTCCGGCCCGACCGGTTCTGACAGGTCCGGCGCCGGACGAACAGCTTGCGATTTTCGCTTCTTTCGCTTTAGACTGTCGGAGTTCCATCCAAGGCCAGGCTTTTCCCGTCCATGTTCCTCGCCCCGCGCCATTCCGAAATCATCGAGCTCGCCAAGTCCGAGGGCCGTGTGCTGGTCGATGATCTGGCGGCGCGGTTTGACGTGACGCCGCAGACCATCCGCAAGGATCTCAATGATCTGTGCGACCGGCAATTGCTGATGCGCATTCACGGCGGGGCCATCGTTCCCTCCAGCACCCGGAACATGGAATACGCACAGCGCGGCAAGATCGCGGCGGAAGAAAAGAGCGCCATCGGCGAGGCGGCCGCAGCACTCATCCCCGACAATGCCTCGCTGTTCATCAATATCGGCACCACGACAGAGGCGGTGAGCCAGGCCCTGCTCAGGCACGGGCGGCTGATGATCATCACCAACAACATCAATGTCGCCAACCGGATGCGGCCCTTCGCCCAGTTCGAGGTGGTGATTGCCGGTGGCGTGGTGCGGGCCTCCGACGGAGGCATTGTCGGCGAGGCGGCGGTGGATTTCATCCGCCAGTTCAAGGTCGATTACGCGGTGATCGGCGCCTCGGCGATCGATCATGACGGTGCGCTGCTCGACTATGACTTTCGCGAGGTCAAGGTGGCCCAGGCGATCATCGCCAATGCCCGCCAGGTGATCCTGGTGGCCGATTCGACCAAGTTCGAGCGCACCGCCCCGGTCCGGATCGGCCATCTCGACCAGGTCGACACCTTCGTCACCGATCAATGCCCCGATGACAGGATCCGCAAGATCTGCCGCGACTGCGATGTCGAGCTGATCGAGACCATGCGGTCGGGCTGAGGCGGGCTAGCGGATATTCCGAGCCTTTTCGACCGCGGCATCGAGCCCTTCGGCAATTGCACCGGAGATTGACGAGTTGCGCATCGCCGCAAGCCCCGCCGCCGTCGTGCCGGCGTAATCGATCATCTGTTGCACATGGTCGGCGGGCGAGGCTTCGCTATGGGCGAGCATGGCGCCGGCCGAGAAGAACAATTGCCGGATGGCCCGGTCGGCGATGGCTGGTGGAATGCCTGCCTTGACCGCGTAGTCTATCATGCAGTCTGCGTAGAAGGCGACAAAGCCCGGGACCGGGCCGGTCATCGCCGTGAAGTGATCGAGGTGGTTTTCGTCAGCGATCTTGTCGGTCGCGCCGCAGGCTGAGAAGATGTTCGTGACCCGGTCCCGATCGGTGGCGTCAATGGCCGGAGAGGCGACCCAAGGGCTGTAGGCAAGGCCGAGTTGGGCGGCGGGACTGCTCATGGCCCGGACCACGCGGTCCGAACCGGTCAGGGCCTGAAGCTCCTTGATTGTCATGCCGGCCATGACAGAAATCACCAGCTTTCCGGGGGCGTGGATGCCGATGCCCGGCGCCAGGGCCGGCGGGACCGAGAGGATCAGAACCTCGCAGGCGGCGCATAGTTGGGCATTGTCCGTGGTCACATGGACGTCGGGAAACTGCTCGAATCCTGCTTTGCTTCCGCTTCGGTTGGAGATCCAGAGATCGGAGGCCGGCAGCACCATTCGATCCAGCAGCGCGTGCGCGATGGCCCGGCCGAGCATCCCTGAACCGCCGATGATGCCAGTTTTGGGCGCGTTCGACATATATGCTCCTCCGGTTGGTTACTCAGCCCGGTCTCCGGATCGGGATCCTATCAAAACGCGCTGGATAGGGAACCTGTCCGGCCAACAGGCATGGTCATGCATTTTGCATCCGGGATGCAAGGGCATCGGGAAGGCCGAAGCATTGATTTCAATCGGTGGGTTGCCCTGGGAAAGGGCTTTGTTTCAATGGTTTGAGACGGGGGTTGTGGCGCGAATCCCGAAGAATTTAGGGGTACAGATACAGAATACTGTATCTGTTGCCGGGAAACCACCCAAACCGGCGAACGAGGGGTCTCCGGGAAAAAATCTGAAGCTTGTTCTTTTTAGACCTTCGTCGTGTGACTATATAGCCCAACATGCGAAACCCTGATCGCAGTCGGGCGCGCGCTTCCGAGCCTTGCCGCCTTGTCGGATCTCTGCGCGGATAATTTGAGAGCAGGTTTTTCATGGCAATGCCAAGATTTCACACCATTGCCGCCTTTGTCGTGCTGGCTGTTTCGGCCGCATGGGTGGCGACGGGCGAGTTTTCATCCATCGGCAGCGCGGCGCAGGATCCTGCCGAGGACGCGCCGGCGATCGAACAAACCGCCGCGGAGCCACAAAAGACCTTGCGCACGGTCGCGGTGACGGAGCCCGATTTCATCGAGCACAACCGCATCATCCGCATTTCCGGCGTGACGGCGCCCGACAAGCGCACGACGCTCGCCACCCGCAGTGCCGGTATTCTGGGCGAACTCAAGGTCAAGAAGGGCGACACAGTTCAGGTGGGCGAGGTGGTTCTGGTGCTCGATGGCGCCGAAAAACAGTCGATGGTGGACACCGCCCGGGCGCTTCTGGATCAGCGCCAGAAGGAAGCCGAGAATGTCGACCGGCTGGTCAAGGAAGGCATCACGCCGACCACGCAGATCGACAGCGCCCGCTCGGCGCTGGCCTCTGCCCGCTCGCAGCTTGAGGCAGCCCAGGCGGAAGTTGACCGGCTCACCGTCGTGGCCCCGTTTGCGGGCGTGATCGATCAGGTCATGGTCGAGGAGGGCAGCTGGCTGCCTTCCGGCGAGGCGGTCGCGGTGCTTTTGCAGCTTGATCCGGTGGTGGCGCGGGGCGAGGTCAGCGAGCGCGAGATAGTGCATGTGAAGATCGGCAGCGAGGCCGATATCCGGCTGATCAGCGGCGACATCGTCTCTGGCACCGTCCGCCATGTCAGTCTTGAGGCAACCGCGGGCACGAGGACTTTTCCGATCGAGGTGGCGATCCCCAATCCCGACAATCAGGTTCCCGCCGGCATGACCGCGGAGATCATGATCAAGTCCGACCCCGTCACCGCCGTGAGGCTGCCGCGCTCGGTGGTCACGCTGGATGCCGCGGGCAATCTGGGTCTCCGCATCCTCAAGGCCGATTCCACCGTCGGCTTCGTGCCGATCGACCTGATCGACGATTCGCCGGAGGGCCTGGTCCTGAGCGGCGTTCCGCGTGACGCGAAGATCATCGTCGCCGGTCAGGACCTGGTGAGCGAGGGCGACACCGTCAATGCGGTGCCGGCCGACGCCACGCTGATCACCGGCGCGACCGCCAAGGCGGCGGAGCAATCGCAATGAATTTCGTCGACGTCGCCATCCGCAATGCGCGGCTGACGCTCGCGGTCCTGCTGTTCCTGATCGTTGCCGGGTCGATGGCATATGTCTCGATCCCCAAGGAAGCCGAGCCGGACGTCAAGATCCCGATCATCTATGTCAGTCTCTCCTATTCCGGAATATCGCCCGAGGATTCCGAGCGGCTGCTGCTCAGGCCGGTGGAAACAAGGCTGAAGAACGTCACCGGCGTCAAGGAAATGCGTTCGACCGCCTACCAGGGCGGCGGCAATGTGGTGATCGAGTTCATGGCCGGCGCCAACCTCGCCAAGGCGCTCGACGATGTGCGCAACAAGGTCTCCGACGCCAAGCCGGATCTGCCGCAGGGTGCCGACGAGCCGACCGTCAACGAGGTCAATATTTCCGAGTTCCCGGTTCTCGTCGTCACGCTGTCGGGTGACGTGCCCGAGCGCGCGCTGACCCGCGCCGCGCGCGAATTGCGCGACCGGATCGAGGAAGTGGGCGGCGTCCTCGAGGCCTCGTTGCAGGGCGCGCGCGACGATCTGGTCGAGGTGATCATCGATCCGGTGAAATTGTCGTCCTACGGCATGCAGCTTGACCAGCTGATCGCCGGCGTCAACGCGTCGAACTCCGTCGTGGCGGCCGGCGCGATCGAGGGCGTCGAAGGCCGCTATGCAGTCAAGGTGCCGCTGCTCATCGAAACGGTCGAGGATGTCGCCAATCTGCCGATCATCGCCGGCTCCAACGCCGTGGTGCGGGCCCGCGACCTTGCCACCATCCGCTCGACCTTCAAGGACGCCGAGACCATCACACGGCTCAATGGCGAACCGGCGATCGCCATCGAGGTTTCCAAGCGCACCGGCGCGAACCTGATCGAGACCGTGGATGCGGTCAAGGTCGTGGCCAACGAGTTCAAGGCGCTGCTGCCCGAAGGCGCGTCGATCGGCTTCAGCCAGGACAAGTCGACCTCGATCCGGCAATTGCTGGGCGATTTGCAGAACTCGGTGCTGACCGCGGTCATCCTGGTGTTCATCGTCATCCTCTACGCGCTGTCGGGCAGGGCGTCGCTGCTCATCGGTTTTGCCATTCCCGCCTCGTTCCTGATGGGGATCCTGGCGCTATCGCTGGCGGGACTGACGGTCAACATCGTGGTGCTGTTCAGCCTGATCCTGGCGGTGGGCATGCTGGTCGACGACGCCATCATCGTCACCGAATTCGCCGAGCGGCGGATGACCGAGGGCATGGACCGCAAGGCGGCATTCTCGCTTGCCGCCAAACGCATGGCCGGCCCGGTGACGGCTGCGACGCTGACGCGCGTGGCGGCGTTCTCGCCGCTGCTGTTCTGGCCGGGCGTGGTCGGCGAGTTCATGAAATACATGCCGATCACGCTGATCGCGACGCTGTCGGCATCGCTGCTCTACGCGCTGGTGTTCACGCCGACGCTCGGCGCCATGTTTGCCAAGCCGATGGTCGAGGAAGGGCCCAAGCGCGACGGGCTCTACATGAAGTTTGTCAGCCGCGCGGTGCGGCATCCCTTCATCGTGGTGTTCTTCACGCTGGCCGCATTGATCGTGGTGCCGGTCGTCTACAGCCAGTACGGCAAGGGCGTGGAATTCTTCCCCAATGTCGAACCCGATTACGGACTTCTCTATGTGCATGCCCGCGGCAACCTCTCGCTTGAGGAAAAGGATGCGGCGGTCAGCGCGGTCGAGCAGCGGATCCTCGGCTGGCCGGGCCTGACCAGCGTCTATACCCGCGTCGGCAAGGTTGGCGGCGGCGGGGCGGATATTGCCGAGGATGTGGTGGGAGTTATCCAGTATGAATTTGTCGACTGGCGGGAGCGCAAACCGGCGGGCGAGATCCTTGATGATTTCCGACGTGAACTGACCGGCTTCCCGGGCGTCGACATCGAGGTGCAGGTGCCGGAAGGCGGGCCGCCGACCGGCAAGGCGATCCAGATCCAGCTCTCGGCCATCGATCCGGCCGGATTGCCCGAGGTGGCGCGCAGGGTGGCGGCGCAGCTTGAGACCACGCCCGGGGTGATCGATATTTCCGACGGCCTGCCGCCGCCCGGCATCGACTGGGAAATCAAGGTCGACCGCTCGGTCGCGGCCCGCTACGGCATCGGCCCGTCCGCAGTCGGAACGGTGGTGCAACTGGTCACGACCGGGTTGAAGCTGACCGACTACCGGCCCGCCGGCGCCGACGACGCCGTCGATATCCGGCTCAGGCTGCCGGAAGACCGGCGGACGCTGTCGACGCTCGATGATCTGAGGATCGAGACCAACCAGGGCTCGGTGCCGATCTCCAATTTCGTCACCCGGGAACCGGCGGCCAGTGTCGGCACGCTCACCCGGATCGACGGGGTGCGGACCATCACCGTGCAGGCAGGGATCAGCGAAGGCATCCAGGCCGATCCGCTGCGGCAGGCCATTGTCGCTGAACTGGAGAAGGCGGATCTCAATTCACTTGGCATCCGCTGGAAAATGGCGGGCGAGGACGAGGAGCAGGCGGCGGCGGGCGCGTTCCTCACCAAGGCCTTCGGCGCCGCGCTTTTCCTGATCTTTGTCGTGCTGCTGGCGCAGTTCAACAAGTTCCTGTCGGTGGCGCTGGTGCTGTCGGCGGTGGTGATGTCGACCATCGGGGTGTTCCTGGGTCTGCTGATCATGGGACAGCCGTTCGGCATCGTCATGAGCGGCATCGGCGTCATCGCGCTGGCGGGCGTGGTGGTGAACAACAACATCGTGCTGATCGACACCTACGACCATTTGCGCCGGGAGGGGCTGGACAAGCTCGACGCTATTCTTGAAACCTGCCGCGAGCGCGCGCGTCCGGTGGTGCTGACCGCCGTCACCGCGATCCTCGGCGTGTTGCCGATCGCGTTTGGCTTCAACCTCGAGATCATGGCGCATGAGACCACCTATGGCGCGCCGTCGACGCAATGGTGGGTGTCGCTGTCGAGCGCCATCGTGTTCGGCCTGGCGTTCTCGACCATCCTCACGCTGGTGGTGACGCCGTCGCTTCTGATGATCGTCACCCGCTCCAAGAACAGCCGGATCACCGCCTGGTGGGAGCGGATGAAGGCGCGCGTCGGGCTTGGCCGCAAGCCGGACGCGGTTCGTGCAAGCTCGCAGGCCGCCGAGTAGCCGCCGGCGCCCTGCCTGCTCCGGCTATTCCGGCTGGCAGATCTGTTTGGCCCGGATGGCCTGCGCGGTGCGCACCACCAGCGTTGCCACCGCAAAGGCGAGCACCGCTGTGAGCGTAAAGCCGATGATCCTGTGGGCTTGCGATCCGGTCTCGTGCGCGAAGACGAAGGAGGCGACCGACAGCGCCGCCACCGGGAAGGTGAGCGCCCACCAGGACAGGGCGAAGGGCAGCCGGAAGAAGCGCGGCGCCTGGGTCAGCACTATCAGGGCGAAGACATAGGCAATGTTGATCAGGATGCGGGCAAAGGCATCGACGCCGCCGGTCAGCTGGATCCAGGCGACAAAGGCCACCGCCGGCGGCGCGATGAGGATCACCAGCGTCGGCATCAGCCGCGAGGGCAGCGGTTCGTGGAAGATCAGCCGGTTCATCACCAGGGTCAGAAGCACGATCCAGAACAGCAGTCCGGCCGAGAAGAACAGCCAGGAGAGCTCGACCGCGCCGAACTGGACGCCCGCCAGCGGCACCACCACATTGCCCACCGCCGGGATGAACCAGGCCGGCGAGAGATGGATCGGCTGGAAGGCGCGGTGGCCGATCCAGTTGGCGACAACGCTGAGCGCCAGGATGGCCTGGGCGGCGACGCCGACGCTCCAGATCCCATAGGCGAGATCCGGCATCCGCTGCGCGAGCGCCGTGCCGAGCAGCAGGAGCGAGATCGAGATGGTCGGGAAGAAGGCGATGCGGACCGGGTGATTCCACTCGGCCTTGACCGCCGCGGGATGGCGGACAAGCTTGAGGCCGTAGAAGAAGACGAGCACGGCGAAGACGGCGACCGCGGCACCCAGAATGAACTGCGAGGCGGCGCCCGAGGCGCCCGCCGCCTTCTCCGCCGCCGTCATCGACAGCACGAGGCCGAGCAAGCCCATCATCACGGCAAAGAAGGTGACGGGGAAATTCTCAAGCCGGTCTGGCTCGGTGGCGGACATGGCAACCATGGTGAAAAGCATCCTTGAATTCAGCTGCATGAATGACGTGGCAGATGAAACATAAACGATCTTTGATATAAATCAAACCAGAGGTGGGGATTTCCGCAATGAGCTGTTCCGAAACCGGGAGTCCGGTTTCGGGCAATGCAGGCGAAGAGCCGTGGCCGGCGACGGGATGTCATTATTCGTGTTGCGGATCAGTGCCTGCCGGGCTATTGCGGCGGCTCACGCCGGGTGCTCAACTTGACATTCCAGCCTAACTGCTGAACGATCATTCAATATCCATCTGCCTGAAAAATGGTGAAAATTGCATAGTCTCAAGGCCTTGCAGCGCCGGTGATCGTTTGACGCGGTTGGTCCTGATAAAGTGCAGAGTATTCAAGGAGCGCCTTTGAACACCTCGACACCATCCTCCACGCAAGAGCCCTCGTCAACGCAAGCTCCCTGCGCGGTCTCGGCCCGCTCGCTGAGCAAGGTGTTTGGCTCAGGCTCCAACGCCTTCAAGGCACTGGACAATGTGTCGGTGGACATTCGGGAGAATGAGTTCTTCACCCTGCTCGGACCGTCAGGCTGCGGCAAGACCACCCTGTTGCGGCTGATCGCGGGCTTTGAGCAGCCCACTTCAGGCGAGGTCCTGCTTGACGGCGAAGATCTGTCCGCCAAGCCGCCCTATCAGCGCCCGGTCAACACGGTGTTCCAGAACTACGCGCTGTTTCCGCACATGACGGTGGCCGAGAACATCTCGTTCGGGCTCGAGATGCTCGGCCGTCCGAAAGACCAGATCAAGTCGGTGACGGCGAACATGCTGCGGCTGGTTCAGCTTGAAGCCATGGCCGACCGGCGGATCACCCAGATTTCCGGTGGTCAGCAGCAGCGCGTGGCGCTGGCGCGCGCGCTTGCGCCGCAGCCCAAGGTTCTGTTGCTCGACGAGCCGCTGTCGGCGCTCGATCTGCAATTGCGCAAGGAAATGCAGCTGGAACTCAAGCGGCTGCAGACCGACACCGGCATCACCTTCGTGTTCGTGACCCATGACCAGGACGAGGCGCTGACCATGTCCGACCGGATCGCGGTGATGAATGGCGGAAAGATCCTGCAGATTGGAACGCCGCGCGAGATCTACGACAAGCCGCAGCACCGCTTCGTCGCGGGCTTCATCGGAGAGATCAATCTGGTGCCGGTCGAGGCAATGGGGGCCCATGACTACGCCATCGCCGGCGTAGGAAGCCTGCGCTCCGATGAGGCGTCGGTGGTGCCGAAGGGCGATCATGCGGTGCTGGCGATCCGGCCGGAACGCATCGCCCTTTCGGCGCCGGGGCCAGGCAAGCTGCCCGGGGTCGTCACCAATGTGGTGTATCACGGCACCGACACGATCTTTCACATCAGGCTGGCCGACGGGCTGGAACTCAGGGCCCGTTCCCAGAACAACACCGCCCGGATCCAGTCCTTCGCCAAGGGCGACCAGATCGGCTGGACTGTCGATGCCGCCTCGGTCTCCGTCCTGGCCGACGACCCGTCATGACAAGGGCCGGTAAGAACATCCTGTTTCGCGCGCTGCTGATCGGGCCTGCGCTGCTGGCGATCACGGTCTTCATGATCATTCCGCTGGGCCTGATGGCCTATATCTCGTTCCGGGGCAGGGACTATTCGGGCGGGGTGCTATGGGATCAGTTCACCGCGGAGGCCTATGTACGGCTGTTCTTCGAAAGTGAGCTCGACGGCACGCTGGCGCTGAACTTCAACTATATGTACATCATCCTGCGCTCGGTGTGGCTGAGTTTTCTCACCATGGTGATTTCGCTCGCCGTCGGCCTGCCGGTGGCGATGTTCATGGCGACACGGGACGCCAAGTGGAAAGCGGTGCTGGTGTTCATGGTGACGCTGCCGTTCTGGACCAATCTCCTGGTCCGGAACTACGCCTGGATCCTGCTCCTGCGCGATCACGGCATCATCAATTCGGCGCTGCTGTGGCTCGGGATCATCTCCGAGCCGCTGCCGCTGTTGCACAATTCCTTCGCCGTCGCCGTCGGGCTCACTTATTCCTTCCTGCCGTTCATGGTGCTGCCGATCTATGCAAGCCTCGAGAAGATCGATCTGAGGCTGGTCGAGGCCTCGTTCGATCTCTATGCCAACCGCTGGCAGACCATCAAGCGGGTCATCCTGCCGCTGGCCTTTCCGGGCATTGTCGCCGGCTGCGTGCTGGTCTTCGTGCCCGCGCTTGGCGCCTATATCACGCCGGAACTGCTCGGCGGCGGCAAGACGCTGATGATCGGCAACCTGATCGGGTTCCAGTTTGGCGCCGCGCGCAACTGGCCGTTCGGCGCGGCTTTGGGGATGTTCCTGCTGGCGCTGGTGCTGACCTCGCTGTGGCTTTACGCCCGGCGCTACCGTGGTGACCTGGAGCGATTGCAATGAAGATCAATCCGTTCCGCAACCGCGCCTTTCCCGGCGACGCCCGGCACTGGCCGGGGCTGTTCACCGCAACGGCGGCGTTCTTCGCCTATGTCTATCTGCCGATCCTGATCCTGATCGCGCTGTCCTTCAACGAGAACCGGACGGTGACGATCTGGACCGGATTCTCGCTCGACTGGTACCGGATGGCATTTTCCAACCGCGACATTGTCAGCGCCGCGACCAATTCGCTGATCATCGCCTCGGTCGCCTCGGTGAGTGCGACGACGCTGGCGACGCTGGCCGCGCTGAGGATGGCGAGCAACGACCGGTTTCTGGGCAAGACCGGGATCAATGCGGTGTTCGCGCTGCCGATCACGGTGCCCGAGATCGTGCCGGCGGTGGCGACCCTGATGTTCTTTGCGAGCCTCGGCTTCACCTTCGGGCTCGGCACGGTGATCATCGGCCATATCGTGTTCTGCATTCCGTTTGCCTATCTGCCGATCCGGGCGCGGCTTGAAGGCATGGACCCGAAGATCGGCGAGGCGGCGGCGGATCTCTACGCCAATCCGGTGCAGGCCTTCTGGCGGGTGACGTTGCCGCAGCTTGTTCCGGGGGTTCTCTCGGGCCTGGTGCTGGCCTTCATCATCTCGCTCGATGATTTCGTCACCACATTCTTCCTCGGCGGTGCAGGTTCGACCACATTGCCGATCTATATCTTCGGTCTGGTGAGAACCGGCGTCACCCCGGAGGTCAACGCGATCTCCTCGCTGATGCTGCTCTTGTCGCTCTCTTTAGTCTCCCTGTCGCTGTTTCTGGGACGGGATCAAAATCGGAAAACCGGGCCCGATTGAGACGTCAAAGCCCGCACACAATTGGAGAACATCATGAACACCACCAACAGGGTAGGAAAGCATACAGCCAAACTGCTGATGGCTTCGGCCATGGCTCTGACCGCACTGAGCGGCAGCGCATGGGCCGCAGGCGAACTCAATCTTTACAACTGGTCGAACTATTTCGCGCCGGAACTGCTTGAACGCTACGAGAAGGAAACCGGCACCAAGGTCAACATCGACAGCTTTGCCTCGGAAGAGGACCTTCTGGCCAAGCTGCAGGCCGGCGGCGGCGGCTATGACGTGATCTTTCCCGGCACCACCACGCTCGGCGTGATGGTGGAAAAGGGCATGCTGGCCAAGATCGACGTCAACAAGATGGAGAACTTCAAGAATCTGCTGCCGGCCTTCACCACCATCGCCGGCGATGAGGATCGTACCTATTCCGCGCCCTACATGTGGGGCACGACCGGCTTCACCTACGATCCGGAAATGGTAGAGGGCGGCCCGCTCGAGGACAGCTGGAAGGAAATCTTCGAGCCCAGGGACGGCCTCAAAGGCAATATCGCCATGCTCAACGAGATGTCGGATGTCTGGAATGCTGCGGCCTATTACACCGGCGTCAGCAAGTGCACCGAGGACCCGGCCGAGGCCCAGAAGATCCTCGACGTGCTGATGGCGCAGAAGCCGCATGTGAAGCTCTATTCCAACGACGGCACCATCGACCGGATGATCGCCGGCGAAGTGGCGGTTCACATGCAGTGGAATGGCGCGGCGCACCGGGTCAAGGAAAAGAAGCCCGATGCTGTCTACGTCTATCCCAGGGAAGGCACCACCTTCTGGACCGATGTCATCGCGGTGCCGAAGGACGCGCCGAACCTCGAGGAGGCGAAGAAATTCGTCAACTGGATGATGTCGCCGGAAGTCGCGGCGATCGCATCGAACTACACCGGCTATTCCAACGCGGTGTCGGGTTCGGGCGAGTTCCTGAAGGAGGATCTGAGGGCCGATCCGGCCGTCAACACGCCCGAGGAATACAATGACCGGCTGCGGGCGTTCGAGAACTGCTCGCCGGCGTCCAAGGACCTGCGCGAGAAGGTCTGGACCAAGCTCAAGTCGTAATGTGAAGACGTTATAGACAGGGCCGGGGCGTTTGCGCGCTCCGGCCTTTTTTGTTGCCTATTCGTCTGGCGACCGGCGCGACCGGGCGACGGCGTCGGGGTCCTCGGAATCGAGGTTGCAGCAGATGCGGTAGGCTTCGAGCAGGTCGGCGTCCAGCTTGCCGGATCGGTAGAAATACATCGCCGCGCCGTAGCGGGCCATGCCCGAGCCGGGCGCGCCCAGCGGCAGGCGGAGCAGGGCAAGCTGCTCCCGGTCTTCCGGTGTTTCGGCCTCGATAGGCTGCATAGTCCTCTCCCCTGGCCGGACGGCCCGGTCCCTCAGTAGTCGCCCGGCGGTGTGGCCGTGCGGCGCGGGTGCACGAAGAAGGGCTTGTCGACCAGCTGGCAGCGCGCCATGCGCCGTTGCCAGCGGATTTCCTTCTGAAGATAGATCTCGACCCACAGATCGCCGGTGACCGACTGGCCATAGGGCGCATCGAGCCAAGCGTAGGCGATGTTGCGCTTGCAGGTGGGCGACCACAATGCGGAGGTGACCATGCCGACTTGGCGGGTCTTCTTGTGATAGACCAGCGCGTTGTGGGCCGGCTTGTCGCGCTCGATCTCGATCGCCACCAATTTTCGGCGCGGGGTCTTTTTGGAAAGGTCCAGCAGCGCGCGGCGGCCATTGAAATGCGGCTTGTCGAGCGCCACCAGCCAGTCGAGGCCAAGCTCATAGGGCGTGCTGGCGCGGTCGGTCCGGAGTACGGTCTGGGCCGAGAGGAAATCGACCTTCGGCAGCAGGAAGCCCGCCTCGATGCGGGCCATCTCCAGCGCCTCGTAGCCGATGATGCGCAGGCCGCGGAGCTTGCCCGCCGCCATCAGCGCGTCCCAGACGGTGAGCGCGTCGGCAGGCTTGATCCACAGCTCGTAGCCGAGATCGCCGGTGAAGCCGGTGCGGGAGATGCTGACCGTGGCGCCGGCGATGATAAATTCGGCGATGCCGAAGGGTTTGAGCGTTTCGATGCCGGTGAGTCCCAGGTCCTTGAGCAGGGCGCAGGAGGTCGGGCCCTGCAGCGCCAGACCCGCGACTTCGCGGGTGACGTCGCGGATTTGGACGTCGAAGCCCCAGGCGATGTCTTCGAGCCAGGAGAGCTGCGGCTCCTGGCAGCAGAGGCGGAACTCGGTTTCGGAATAGCGGAACACGGTGCCGTCATCAACGACCTGGCCGTCCTCGTCGCACCAGATGCAATAGGCGACGCGGCCGAGCCCGAGCTTGCGGATGTCGCGGGTGACCAGCCGGTTGACCACCCTTTCCGCGTCCGGGCCGGTGATGGCGTATTTGCACATCGGCGAGATGTCGAACAGGGTCGACTGGTTACGGATGGCGAAATACTCGAACTCGACCGTGTCGAGCACGGAGGGCGAGGCGTAGCCCATCCAGTTGACCCAGGATTGCTGGCGGTTGTGCGCGACAAGGCGCTCGTGAAACGGGCCGGGTTCGAGGCCCAGATGCACCTGTGCGACAGGGTTTGCTGTGGCTGCCATCTCAGTGTCCCCCGTCGCGAAGGGCGGCGCGGGCCGCGTTGAAACCGGCGGCGCCGGAAATGTCGCCGCCGGGATGGGCGCCCGCGCCACAGAGATAAAGGCCCGCCACCGGCATCCGGTACTGCGCGGCGCCGTCGAACGGCCGCAGCATCAGCAGCTGGTCGACGCGCAATTCGCCGTGATGCCAGTGCCCGCCGTAAGCGCCGTAGCCCACTTCGATGTCGACGGGCGACATCACGCGGGTTCCGTGGACCGTGGGAGCGATGCCGGGCAGGGCGTCGTCCAGTACCGTGAGGACGGAGGTCGAGAGCCTTGCCTTGGCGTCGTCGGTCCAGCCGCCGGTGAGATCATGCGGCGCGAACTGGGCGCTGACCGAGAGCCGCCTGGCTGCGCCGTCATAGGTGGCTTCGAGCACCGGACGGTTGGGCAGATTGCCATATTTGGCGGCGTTGAAGGCGGTTTCGATCGCCTGCATGGTGGGCGCCACCACGAGGCGCTGGCCGGAAGTGAGCGCGCCGCCGCCGCGCAGCTTTGGCGGTTCCACGATGTCGAAATCGAGGCGCGCGACCATGCCCTTCGAGGCCGAGGTGCGGCAGCGGCGGACGAACTCGCCGTCGAGATGGGCGACGCCCAGCAGCGTGAGCAGCGTCACCTTCGGCGAGGCGTTGGAGAGCACCAGCGGGGCCGCAATCTCTTCGCCGGATGCCAGCCGCACGCCGGCGGCCCGATCGCCATCGACCAGGATCTTTTCCACCGGCGCACCGGTGCGGATCCCGCCGCCGGCGGCGGTGACGCAGTCGGCGAGCGCCTTGACCAGCGCGTCGGGACCGCCTTCGGGCATCACCCGCAGGCCATGGCCATGGGACGACTGCGAGGCCATGCGGTAGAGCAGGGTCAGCACGGTGCCGGGCGAACGCGGGCCCATGGCGCCGCCAAGGGTTGCGTCCATGGCGAGCGCGCCTGCCAGCGGGCCGTCGCCGATTTCGTCATTCAGCAGGTCCCAGACATTGGACAGCACGATGCGCAGCAGGTCGCGCATCTCCGTCTTGCCGAGCAAGCGCAGCTTGAGCGCCATGCGGGCCAGCGCCGTCGCTTCACCGAGGCTCGCCTTGCCGAGCCCGGGCGGGGTCTCGAGAATCATCGCGCCGAGCACTTTTGCCTGCCGCCCGAGCCGGGCATAAAGCGCGCCGTAGTCATGTTCCGTGATGGCGTCGGTGCCGGTCACATGTCCGCCGGTGATGCGGAGCGGCTGGCCGTCGGCGCCGAAGGTCAGGGTCTCGAGCGGCCTGGTGCCGTGCAGCAGTTTCTGGTCGAGTTGCAGCGCCTTGATGATTTCCGGGCGCAGCGCGTAGGGCAGGGGCGCCACGCGAAACTCCGCGTCGCCGAGCATGCCGCCGAGATGATCGCGGGCTTCGAGCACCAGCACCTTCCTGCCCTTGCGGGCAAGCGTTGCGGCGGCGACCAGGCCGTTGTGGCCGGCGCCGATGATGATGGCGTCGTAGCGCGGGCTCATGCGGAGAACCCCATATCGATCTTGTGACCGAGGTCGCTCAGCACTTCGCGCGCGGCATTGGCGCCGGGGGCGCCCATGACGCCGCCGCCGGGATGGGTGGAGGATCCGCACATGTAGAGCCCCTTGATCGGCGAGCGGTACTGGGCGTAGCCCGGCACCGGGCGGTTGAACAGCAGCTGGTCGAAGGTCAGTTCGCCCTGGAAGATGTTGCCCTCGGTGAGGCCCACCTGATCCTCGATGTCCTTTGGCGTGCGGATCTCCTTGTGGACGATCAGCTTGCGGAAATCCGGGCTGTGGCGCGCGATCTTGGAAATCACGGTCTCGGCGAAGGCCTCGCGGTTGGCGTCGTCCCACTGGCCGTTCGCCAGCTCATAGGGCGCGTACTGCACGAAGATCGTGGCATAGTGCTTGCCGGGCGGCGCCATGGTCGGGTCGATCTGGGTCGGGATGAGGAAATCGACATAGGGGCTTGCCGACCAGCGGCCGTCCTTCCAATCGTCATAGGCGCGTTCGATCTCTTCCATGTCGTCGAGAAAATGCAGATCGCCACGCAGGAACGAAGCGTCCTTCGGCGCGCCGGTGAAGGTGGGCATGCCGTCGAGCGCGATGTTGAGTTTTCCGGACGAGCCGCGAAACCGGTAGCGCTTGACGCCCTTGACGAAATCCTGCGGCAGATCCTTCTCGTCGGTGTGGTCGACGAAAGTGCGGCGCACATCCATGCCGGAGACGACCGTTTCCGCATGCAGTTCGTCGCCATTGTCGAGCGCCACGCCGCGGACCTTGCCGTCGCGGATGATGAAGCGGTCGAGGCCGGAGCCCATGCGGATTTCGCCGCCCGAGGCCTCGAACGAGCGCGCCATGGCCTGGGTGATCGAGCCCATGCCGCCGCGGGCAAAGCCCCAGGCGCCGATCGCGCCGTCGACCTCGCCCATGTAGTGGTGCAACAGCACATAGGCCGTGCCGGGCGAATAGGGTCCGAGGCCGGTGCCGATGATGCCGGAGCCGGCGATATAGGCCTTGATCATCGGGGTTTCGAAATACTGGTCGAGATATTCGGCGATCGACATGGTCCAGAACCGAACCGTCTCGGCCATTTCGCGGGCGCCGAGGCCGTGGAACCGCTTGAGGATGTAGAGCAGCTCGGAAATGTCGCGCGGTTTCAGCGAGGCCGGGTCAGGGGCGGTGCGCAGTAGCAGCGGCTTGATGAACTTGCACTGGCGCATCACCGCGCGGGAATAGCGTTCATAGCCGTCGGCGTCGCGCGGCGAATGGCGGACCAGTTCGCGGCGCAGCGCGTCATGGTCGGACATGTAGGCGAAATAGTCGCCCTTGGAATCAAACACCGCGCCGCCCTCGTAGGGGATCACCTGCAACCCGTACCTGGGCAGTTCCAGCGCGCGGATGATTTCGGGGCGGAGCAGCGAGCAGACATAGGAGCAGTTGGAATAGGTCCAGCCGGGCGTCAGCGACAGGCTGACCGCAGCGCCGCCGACATGGTTCTCCTTCTCGACGATCAGGGTCTTCAGACCGGCGCGGGCCATGAAGCAGGCGGCGGTGAGGCCGTTGTGGCCTGCTCCTACGATGATCGCGTCATATGTCATGGCCGGTCCCGGATTGGTAAAATCCAAGGCTAGAATAAACTGAGCGTTCAGTCAAAAAATTTGTTCCGCAAAGTTTTCGCGGCCTGCGCCCGGGCGCCTGCGCTCGATGGAATACCCGGCGCTCCGGTGCGCTCACCTGCTGCATAATTTGATTGCGGGAACCGATTCCGCTTTGCGCAAATATGCAGTAGACAGGGGGCATGTCACACCCGGCCGATGTCCAGAAGATCTCTCCCACCAGCCTGCGCACCCAGGCCCGGATGATCGAGGCCGTGGTCGATGTGGTGGCCCAGCATGGCATCTCCGGCACCACCTTCGCCAATGTCTCGGCGGCGGCGGGTGTGTCCCAGGGCGCGCTGGTGTTTCACTTCAAGACCAAGGAAGGCCTGCTGACGGAAACCCTGTCGCGGCTGCTGCAGGAATACGAGCAGGCGTGGAGCGCGGCGTTCGCATCGCCTGATCCGCTGGACCGGATCCTCGGTCTCATTCGCGCCGATTTCAAGCCGTCGATCTGCAGCCGCAAGAAGCTGGCGTTGTGGTTTTCGTTCTGGGGCGAGGCCGGGGTGCAGCCGCTTTACAACAGGATCTGCGTCGCCGCCGAGGATGTCCGTCACCAGGCGATGCTGGGCAGTTGCAGTGAACTGGTGGAGACCACAGGCGGCCCCGACCCGGTCCTGCTGACCAATTCGATCGACGCCTTCACCGACGGGTTGTGGCTTCAGATGCACATCCAGAGCCAGCCGATCACCCGGGCCGAAGCGCTCGACTCGGCGCTGGCGCATCTGCGGCTGCTGCTGCCGCATCACGCCGGCCGGATCTGAACCGGCAGCGGCCGGGGGTGCTTCAAGTGAGAAACCTGCCCCTCCGATCGGCTGCCGGTCTCTCGGAAAACGCCTGCGATATTGCGGCCCCGATGGCGGGCGCCTGACGCCGGAAACCGCGCGGTCGAGGGGGCGTCAAACTTCCGCTATTGAATGAACGTTCAACAAACTTGTTGCAATCCGGGTTCATTCCGCCAATACTTCGTCAAACGCAATTGAGCGAGGACCACGATCCATCATGCGAGATGGCATTCCCGATCCGACATCAAAGGCGCCTGCTGTTTCCTCGCCCGTCGAGGCTGCGCCGGAATATGACGACACCGCGATCCGCTTTCTGGAAGCGCTGTGGGGGGAGGGCTTCCTGTCGCCGGGCGGACCGGACGAGGTCCGCAGGGTTGTCGCGGATCTGGATTTTGCCGGCAGCCACGTGCTGGACATCGGCTGCGGTTCGGGCGGCATCACCCTGTTCCTGGCCAGGGAATACGGGCCTGCCGAGATCGTCGGCTATGATGTCGAGCAGCCGGTCGTGGATCTCGCCACGAAGCGCGCCGGCGAGCAGGGCCTTGACGATATCGCCCGTTTCGTGCGCGGCGACCCCGGGCCGCTGCCGTTTCCCGTCGAGAGCTTCGACATCGTCTTCTCCAAGGACGCGCTCATTAACGTGGCCGACAAGGAGGCGCTGTTCGCCGACATCTTCCGGCTGCTCAAGCCCGGCGGCGAGTTTGCGGCGAGCGACTGGCTGACCTCGCATGACGGCGATCCGTCCGACGCGATGCGGACCTATCTCGCAGCCGAGGGGCTGAGTTTCGGCATGGCGTCGGCCGCCCGCTACGAGGCGGCGATGAAGCGCGCCGGTTTTGTCGATGTGCAGACCGTCAACCGGAATGAATGGTACAGGGACGTGGCGCGGGGCGAACTCGAGCGCCTCAAGGGTCCGCTCCATGCGCCGGTCGCCGCGGTCGTCGGATCGGACTATGTCGACAAGAACATCAAGACCTGGAGCGCCATGCAGACGGTGCTCGACAGCGGCGAGCATTGCCCGACCCATCTGTCGGAATTAGGCCGGTTTGACACGCACCCCTGATCAAGAGGAACATTGCCTTGAGCGAAGGACATGAACATGAGAATTCCGCGCCGGCGACGGAGGCTGCCCGCCGCCGCGAGCCCAAGGCGCTGCGCCGCGAACAACTGATCAACGCCACGATCGATTCACTGGCCAAGCGCGGCTATGCCGCCACCACGCTCGCCGATGTGGCCGATGGCGCGGGATTGTCGCGCGGGATCGTGAATTTCCATTTCGCCAGCAAGGAAAACCTGCTGGCCGAAACCATCCGGTTCCTGCAAGACGAGTACACCGCCAACTGGCAGGCGACGGTGAAGAAGGCCGCCCCCGACACGGCGTCGCAACTGCTAGCCATGGTGACGGCGGATCTCGACAAGAAGATCTGCACCCACCGCAAGCTGGCCGCCTGGTTCGCGCTGATCGCCGAGGCACGCTCCAAGCCCGCCTATCATGAAATGGCTTGGGAACGGGACGCCAAGTACCGCTCGACGCTGACCTCGATCTGCAAGCTTGCCAAGGAAGAAGGCGATTATGCGTTTGACCCGCAGAGCACGGCGGATGCGATCTACGCCATGCAGGAAGGGTTGTGGCTCAGGATGATGCTGTTTGGCCGCGGCTACAAGCGCGAGGCGGCGCTCGGCGTCGTGCTCGATACGCTGTGCACGATTTTTCCCATGCACTTCGCGATTGATAAATGAACGGAATGCGCGTTAAAAAGACAGTATCGACAACGGATTCTATGATTTCCACGTCGCTTAATTTCGCACTAATTTCCATTATGCAATGGTGGAGCTAAATACTGAAATGAGAAAACTGTTTCACGGGTTGAATGACTCGAATGGCATTTTTATCTATAATCTACTGATTCCAGTTGAAATTCATTCAGATGCCCAGGATCTATTTCATATTGACGAAACGCGCATATGGAAGAATAAAACTGAAAAAATTGAAACGTCACCGATACAATTGAAAATCATAAAGCCATTTTTCGTTGAAAAATTGGTGAGCAGTCATGTGCATGAATATTTCTTTAGAAAAATATTTTCTGAATATATTGAGAAAATCGATAATTTGAATATAAAAGTTTGTACAGATGGTTGTGGTATTGTTTATATAGATATTTCTGCAAGGCTGGTTGGAAAAGAAATTTTGGATATAAGAAAAATTCAATATAAAATTCTCTCGGGGGAAAATCATACGGAAGGATTTTGTTTTAATAAGTCAATATTTGAGAACGATCTCGATGAGTTGATACTTGAAGTTTTCGGTTTTGTTGTAAATGGTAATTATTCGTTTTTACCAAGTTATTTTGAAAATGTAATATTATACGAGTCTGAAATAGAAAATCATATAGTTAGTGCAATGAATTTTATGTCGCTTGACGGAGATATTTATTTTGATTCAAATATTAGAAATGAAAATGGAAATAGCTATGTTTGTGGCAATTATAATATTACAATATTTATAACAGATTCAGATATATTTTTGTACCAACGGTTTAGTGATATTATTCGACATTTATATTTGGGATGGATATATATAAGGCATCTTAGGTCGCAAATTCAAAAGAGTTATTTGGATATTGTTGTAGCTGGAGGAAATAAAAGAGTTAGTGCGGCGGATTATAATAATTTAGTATCGAAAATAAATTTAATAAATTCATTTTTATACTTGTCTGATGGAGAGGTTGTATGTGAATGGGGCGATGAATATCAGATTTACAGTGTTTTGTGGCGGGCTTGGGGAGGTGATAAATTTATTGAAAGCACTCAATCTCTAATTGATAAAGTAAAGACAGCTTTTGAATTTAAATCAAAACAAGAAAATATGAAATACGAAGGTATTGTTCAGCAAATATTAGGGGTTCTAACCGTTTTCTCAATTTTAGGCGTCGGAGCTCAGATGATAGAATTTATTTCTTCGAATGAAGATCCATCTAGTGAATACAGATATATAGCATCAATTGTTTTGCTTTCTATTTCTCTTATATTTACAGCTATTATTATTTATATTGGTCGCAGACGAGGGTAGGGTTCTGGCTTAGTGTCTCGTACTGGTCGTGGGTGACCATGATGAAGGTGATGCCGATCCGGTTGGCGTTATCGCGTTCTATATCATCGATTTCCTTTTCACGGGCGAAGCTCCATCTTGCGTTCGGCGCGGCGGCGGAACAGTTCGGCGGCGGTGAGCAGGACGAGGGAGGCGGCGATCAGGATCGAACCGAGCGCCAGCACGTTCGGCAGCTTGGCGGCAAACCGCAACTGGCCCCAGATATAGACCGGCAGGGTCGGCTCCGTGCCGCTGAGGAAAAAGGCGAGAATGAACTCGTCAAGCGAGATGGTGAAGGTGACCAAGAGGCTCGAGACGATCGAGGGGGCAAGCATCGGCAGCGTCACCCGGCGAAGCGTGCCGAAGGCGGTTTCGCCCAGATCGCGCGAGGCCTCCTCCATGCTCGGATCGAAGCCTTCGAAACCCGAGACCAGGACGGTGACCGAATAGGGCACGCAGATGAGCAGATGGCCGAGGATCACGGTGATCAGCGACAGCTCGAGCCCGAGCCCGAGCAGGACCACCAGCAGCGAGATGGCGATGATGATCTCAGGCAGGATCAAGGGCGCCATGATAAGCCCGCTGGCGGCGCCCAGGCCGCGAAAGCGGTGGCGGGTGATGGCGCGGGCGGCGCAGATGCCGAGCACCGTGCTCAGGAAGGCGGCGCTGACGCCGACGATCAGCGAGTTCCACGCAGCCCCCAGCATTGCGGCATTGCCCGACAGGCCCTCGTACCATTTCAGCGTGAAGCCCGCGAGCGGCAGCATCGGCGTGGCGGAATCGTTGACGGAAAAGATCGGCAGCAGCAGCACCGGGAAATACAGGATCGCCACATAGAAGATCACATAGGTCGACAGCACGCGTCGGGGCGAGGGAAGAAGCTTCATTTGAAGAGCCTCTTGAGGCCCAGCAGCATGAGAACGATGGCGCCTGCGACCAGGGAGACGATCACCATGGTGGTAACGGCCAGTGCTGCGCCCAGAGGCCAGTTCGACGCCTTGCCGAACTGCGCCTGGATGGCGTTGGCGATCATCACGCCGTCCTTGCCGCCGACCAGCCTTGGCGTGACGTAATCGCCCACGGTTGGGATCATGACGATCAGAAGCGCGGCGATGATGCCGGGCATGGTCAGCGGCAGGGTGACGCGCAGGAACCGCCGCACTGGCCCGTCGCCCAGGTCGGCCGCCGCCTCGAGCAGCGAGCGGTCGAGCTTTTCGAGCGAGACGAACAGCGGCAGGATGGCGAAGGCGGCCCAGCTGTGGGCAAGGGTGATGATGACGGCGTTGACATTGTAGATCAGCCAGTTGAGCGGCTCGGCGATGACGCCGAGATAGAGCAGGCCCGAATTGAGTACGCCCTTGTAGCCCAGGATCACCTTCCACGACAGGATCCGGAGCAGGTAGCCGGACCAGAAGGGGACGGTGATGATGAACAGCCACAGGCCCTTGTAGCGCCCGCCATGAAACGACACGAACCAGGCGACCGGATAGGCGAGGATGACGGTGACGAAGGCGACTGTCACCGAGACGAACAGGGAGCGCATCAGCAGGTCGCGGTAGATCGGCTCGGTCAGCGCCGCCTTGTAATTGTCGAGCGTGAAGGTGCGATCGATGGTCAGATAATCCTGCGTCCAGAAGCTGTGGGTGATGATGACGATGATCGGCCCGATCAGCAGAAGCACGGCGTAGATCAGCGGCGGCGAGATGGTCAGCCAGCCCTTGCCGGTCTCGGTCTGCAGGAAGCGCGGGCCGCCTGTCCGGCGGGCCGAGCGCTCGACTGGCAGTGTGGGGGCAGATGGCTGCAAATGCGCTTCCTCGCCGTGACCGGGCTTGCCGGCGGTTCCCATGCCGGCTTGCGTTTGCCTGTTCTTCTGGGGCAGGCCCGTAACAGATCGTCCTGATTGGAGGCCAAAAGAGAGTTGAATGCAAGCCGTTTTTCTGCCAAATTGACTGAACAGCCATTCAATAAGCTCTGCCAATGGCGCCCTCGAACCCGTTGAAATCCGGCGCCATCCCTTCGTTTCAGGAATCCCATGTCATGCCCGATACCCAAGCCCTTCTGCACATGAAAGCCACCCAGGATGCGAAGGATCACCTGATCCAGCCCTGGCCGTCGGCGGGCTCGATCGGCGCGGAAGCCCGCGGCATGCTCGGCTCGGGCGAGGGGATCTATGTGCATGACGACAAGGGTCGCAAGCTGATCGACGGACCGGCCGGGATGTGGTGCACCAATGTCGGCCACCGCAACCAGGCGCTCGCCGATGCCATGAAGGACCAGGCGCTGGAGCTGTCCTACAATTCGCCCTGGTACACGTCGAACGAGCCGTCGGCGGAACTGGCGCGGCGGATCGCCGACCATGCGCCCGGCGACCTCAACCATGTGTTCTTCACCACCGGCGGATCAACGGCGGTGGAAAGCGCGCTCCGGTTTGCGCAGTTCTACAACAATGTCCGCGGGCTCGAGGGCAAGAAGAAGATCATCTGCCGCGATGGCGGCTATCATGGCAGCACCTATCTGTCGGCGAGCCTCAATGGCAGCCAGCGCTCGCGCAACTGGATGGATTTTGCCGACGAGATGATGATCCGGCTCTCGTGCCCGGATCCGTTCCGCCGCCCCAAGGGGATGAGCCTTGAGGCGTTCCGGGATCAGCTGGTCACGGAGTTCGCCGATGCCGTCACTGAGCATGGCGCGGAAAACATCGCGGCCTTCGTCGGCGAGCCGATCATGGCCTCGGGCGGGGTGATCGTGCCGCCGGAAGGCTACTTCAAGGCGATCCGCGAGATCTGCACCGAGAACGATATCCTGTTCATCGTCGACGAGGTGGTCACCGCTTTCGGTCGGCTCGGGCATGTGTTTGCCTCGGAGGCCTGTTTCGACGTGGTGCCCGACATCATCACCTTCGCCAAGGGCGTGACCTCGGGCTATTTTCCTTTGGGCGGCATGGTGGTGTCGGACCGGCTGCTCTCCAGCCTGCGGGCGTCGAACCATCCCGAGGCGATGTATGCCCACGGGCTCACCTATTCCAGCCACCCGATCGGCTGTGCGGTGGCGCTCAAGAACTTCGATATCCTCGAGGGCGGTCTTCTGGATTACACGCGCGAGATCACGCCCTATTTTCACGAGAAGCTGAAGGCGCTCGAGGAGCTTGAACTGGTCGGCGAGGTGCGCGGCATGGGGCTGATGGCCTGCATCGAATGCGTCGCCGACCGCGACAGCCACAACCCGATCCGGCTCGACACCGAAGTCGGCGTGCGCATCGACCGCCATTGCCAGGAACTCGGGCTGCTGCTGCGGCCGCTGGTGCATATGTGCGTGATGTCGCCGCCCCTGGTGATCACCCGCGCGCAGATCGACACCATGGCCGGCATTCTGCATGAGGGGATTTCGCGCACCATGCGCGACCTGCGCCAGGAGGGCGTCTGGAACGGGTGAGCCACACAGTTCAGTATGTGAGGTCAAACGAAAAACACCCGCCCGGGTCTCCGGAGCGGGTGTTTTCATATCAATCGGTCGTATTGGATCAGCCTTCTGCCGCCATCTCCGCGTTCAGCCGGGCGACATCGTCTTCGTGAGGACGCTGGTCCAGCGTGGCAACCGGCAGCACCGCACGCAGATGATCGTGGTGGCTGCGCACGCCATATTCGAGATCGGAAAGATAGAAGCCCTTGAAGGCGCTCGAATTCATCGCCTCGTTCGACCATTCGGTCAGGCGCACGTCCTCGCCCATGGTCTCGGAATCGATGCGCACGGCGAGCTTGCGGGCAACCGTCTGCTGCCTTGTCTCGTCGCGGTAGCGGTAGATCGCGCCGCGCAGCAGGGTCTCGCCGGTCGACAGCGGGAATTCCTGGTAGAACTGCACCAGCTCCGGCGTCACCGCGATCACGGCATTGGGGAACAGCCCGTAATAGACCCAGGCGCGCTTGAGGTAATCCGGCATGCCGGGGCGCGGCTGCATGGCCTTGAGGTAGTTGCGCACGCTCCAGCGCCGGCCCTTGTCGTTGCACTCGGCATAGGACCGCGACATGCCGTTCACGAACGGCTCGTCGAAATAGGAGCGGCCATAGAGATCCTGCAACGCCGGGTGGGCGAGCGCCACATGATAGCCCTCATTGTCGACGTCGCGGACCGACTTCCAGTTGACCTTGGAGACCATGGTCCAGATCTCGCCCGCGGGCACCATGTCAGCCATGGCGAAATGGCCGATCTCCTCGGCAAAGGGCCTGAAAAGGTCAGCCACGGATGCCTGCGGTCCCTTTTCGAAGCGGACAAAGACAAAGCCGTTCCAGATCTCGGCTTCGAGCGGCTGCAATCCGAATTCGACCTTGTCGAGGTCCGGGAAGGACTTGGGCCTTGCTGCGCCACGCAGGGTGCCGTCGAGATTGTAGACCCAGCCGTGGAACGGGCAGACCAGCGCGCCCTTGCAGGATCCCCTCTCGTCGGCCACGACGCGGGCGCCCCGATGCCGGCACATGTTGTGGAAGGCGCGCACCTCGCCATCCGTGCCGCGCACCAGAAGCGCACGCTCGCCGCACATGTCGAAGGCGAGGTAATCACCCGATTCCGGAATATCCGAAATATGGCAGGCGATCTGCCAGTGCTTGCGGAACAGCTCCTGCTTCTCAAGCTCCAGAAAGGCATTGCTGTGATAGGTCCAGCCCGGCAGCCCGCACCGGTCCCAGGTCTCGGGGATCGATATATCGCGATGGGACATGGGGCTGTTCATGGGGCACCTGTTTTTTGAGTAATTGCTCAGAAAAATAGGCCGATCCCGGCGCGGCGTCAAGTCTGGAGGGCTTGAACTCGACAGATCCTTCGGACCGGTTTTTCAGCAGTTGCAGGAGCGCGCGGCGATGCTCGGCCCAGCCGCAGCGTCGCGCGGAGATGTCATCGGCAGCATCGCGAAGCAATCCGCGACGATCAGGTCGTTCTCCACATTCGTCCCTGGCCCGTTCGACATTGCGCAGTCTCAAGTGCTGTATGGGCATGAAGTCTGTTTGCCGTCAGTGACTTCCGGCAGCCTGTTGGCTGGTGTCGCTGACCTTATGTACCGCCGCCGCGCTGTCCTGGCGATCGGTCGCCGCGTCGAGGGGCGCTCGAAGAGAGACGCGGACCATTCGGAGACACGTTCTGGGTCAAGTGCCGAGACTCCGAAGAGCGGATGGCCCTGCCAGCGCCCTTTGAAACACAAAGAAAAGGCCCCGATTGGGGCCCATGGTCGGATTCGGTGTTTGAGTGTGGCGGAGAGGATGGGATTCGAACCCACGATACCCTTTTGAGGTATACTCCCTTAGCAGGGGAGCGCCTTCGACCACTCGGCCACCTCTCCGTTGCCCGTCTGTTACCTTAGCATGACAGCGTAATCAACCTGAATTCCGGCGGGAATTGATCCTTGGCGACGAACGGAGCCGCGGGGACGCCGGCGCCGCCGCATCACCTCCGGGACGGTCGGGAATTCAGCATCCATGCCGCGCTCCCGCGGGACGTCTTTCGGGTTGGCTTTCTAGGCGCAATCTGGCCTGGCCGCGAACTGGGCGGATTGATGGATGTCCTGGTTTGCCTTGCTTATGATACGCTGGCGGCAGAGGGGCTGTGTTGCACTGTGCGTCCCCTCTGATCCGCGATTCTCCTGATCTGGAAAACACGGACGACGACGGCCCGAGCCCGGAAGGCCTGTCTTCGAACCCGGTGCGTGGTTTCATCAAGCCACTATCAAAGTGCGTTCCATCGGCCAGCGCGGGGATCCCCGCAATCCCCGCGGTGGTCGGAGACAGGCCAGCGCGCGCAAGGCCATCCCGGTGATTCCGGATGGCTGCATCGGACAGATCCGAGGTTGGAACTGATTCCCGGTCATGCGCCATGATTTAGAGGCGATTCCCCCATAAGGGCCGGAATCCCTTGCGTCACGCTCGGGATTTCCGGGCGGCCCGGCCTCCAATTCCTAACAAGGGGTAAACAAATCGCGGGCTTGGCGCGGATTTCGTGTCATTTGTGCAACAGGATGAGGGGAAGGCATGGCGCGGACCCGCTGAGCGGAGTGATCGGCGTTGCGCGGCCCGCGCTGGTGAGTATGTTCACTCTCGAAGCCAAGACGAAGTTCGTCTGTCTTCTTCCATTGTGGGGATGGGACAGGAAGCACTGTCCTTCAGCGACAACCCAGACCATCTAAACTTTTGACTGGAGGTCAGAACATGAACATTAAGAGCCTTCTCATCGGCTCCGCAGCGGCCCTCGTCGCTGTATCCGGCGCCCGCGCCGCAGACGCCATCATCGCAGCCGAGCCTGAGCCCGTTGAATACGTTCGCGTTTGCGACGCTTTCGGCGTTGGCTACTTCTACATCCCGGGCACCGAAACCTGCCTGCGCATCAGCGGCTATGTCCGCGTTGACAACAACTTCGCCGACCACGACGTCACCGGCGCGTTCAATGCGACTGCAACCGGCCTGGCACGTGCAGGCGGCCCCTATGCTGCTATCGTTCGTGGACCTTCTTCCAGCAGAATGTGGCAGACCACTCGTGCTCGCGTCAACTTCTCCGCGAAGTCGGACACGGAATATGGCACGCTCGAAGGCTACATCGGCATGCAGGGCAACGACGGCGCCATGGGCGTTGACGAAGTCTTTCTTGAACTCGGCGGCCTGAGAATGGGTATGTTCTATCACTGGCTCGACAGCGGTCTCGCCGGTGAAACCGACAGCATCGCCGGTCTGAACACCAGGTTCAACTCGATCAGGTACCAGATGAGCGGCGGCGCATTCACCTACGGTGTTTCGCTCGACCAGCTGGGTGCCTCATGGGCAACCAATTCGGCCGTTGCTGTCGCTGGGACTGAAGGCGTTGGTGTTTCCGGTAATCTTGGCGGCACCTTCGGCGCCGTTACAGCAAGCCTGACCGGCTTCTACGACACCGAAGTCAATGAAGGCGGCGTTCGCTTCCTGGCTTCGGCCCAGGTTGGTCCTGGCACGCTGGGCGTGATGGCGCTCTACAACACCGGCCCGAATGCTTACGTCTCGGCAACTGGCTTCGGCGTTTCGGCTACTGCCTTCATGTACACCGAATGGTATGCTGGTGCGGACTACACGTTCCAGGCAACTGACAAGCTGAAGCTTGGCGTTGCCGGCCAGTACACTGCTTTCAAGACCAACGAGATCGTCAGCCGCGATGCTGGCGACGCCTGGAAGGTTGGAGCAACTGCCGACTACGCAATCACCACCGGCCTGGCTCTCAAGGCTGACGTGCATTACGAAAGCTACGACGCCAGTGCCTATGTTGGCACCGTCGAGCGTGACAGCTGGACCGGCAAGATCCGCCTGCAGCGCTCGTTCTAATCAAACTTCGGTTTGACCAGACAACCCGGCAGCTCACGCTGCCGGGTTTTTTCGTTTGAATTCGGGCTTCGGCGCCACTGCATAATTCCATAAATCTGAATCGATTTAAGGCAAAAGTTATGCGGCGGTTTTAAGTGCTACAGCGGGCTTTGTGCGTTTGATTAAACGCACGGCGCAGGTGGCTTGCGCGGTCGCGCGGATTGCCCATCCCGCCCCCGAGGAGCGAGCTTTGAAAGACGGTGTGCTGCCGGGCGTTCAATCGGATGATCCAGGTCTCAGCGCGCCGGACGACGTCCATGATCCGCTTCCCCCTCTTTTGGCTTGGCCTGTTTCAATCAGGGGTGCTAGGTTTGCGTCCATCGAGTGTTTGGCGGAGACCTCATGGGCAATTGGAAATACTGGATATGGCCGGGTCTGGCGGCGGTGGGGTGCCTTACGGCGCTTGCGATCTGGTTTGAGGCTTCTGTTGTCCAAGCGGATCTGCAAATGCGTGCGTCAACGGCGCTCCGGCAGGACCATGCCTGGGCGAAGGTGTCGCTTGACGGGCGCGATCTGACTCTGACCGGGATTGCGCCGGATGAAGACAGCCAGGTAGAGGCTCTCGCGATTGCCCGTGACGTATACGGGGTGAGAGTGGCGAGCGACGTTTCCACCTTGCTGCCGGAGGAAAAACCCTATCGCCTGACGATCGAAAAGACCGCGGGCGGGGTCAGCCTCAGCGGCTTTGTGCCGAATGAATCGGCGCGGGTGAACCTCATTGCCATGCTCACAAGGATGCTTCCCGGCATTGCGCTCACCGATCAAATGAGACTGGCGCGTGGCGCGCCCGAGGGCCTGGTCTCGCTGGCGGGTTACGGCCTGGCGGCATTCCCGCGATTTTCCACCGGTACGGTGGAGATTACCGATCGTTCCCTCGCCATCCGCGGCCAGGCGCTTGATCCGGAGGATCATGAGGTTGCTCTGGCGGCGGTGGCCTCGATTCCTGAGGCGGCGGGCATGGTGAGTTCGGTCGATATCACCCCCGCTGTCGTGACGGGCAATTACACATGGACAGCCTCGATCGGCCCTGACGGGCTGAGGCTTGAGGGATATGCGCCGGATGCCACGACCCGCGCGGCCATTCTTGCCGGCGCCAAGGCGATCGCGCCGGATATGAGCGTCGAGGACCGGATGCGGTTCGCATCCGGCGTTCCTGACGGCATGGACTGGAAGGCCGCAGCCGAGGATGCGCTGTCGATCGTTTCGGACCTCAGCGAGGGAACGGCGGTTGTCCGCAACAGGGTTCTTGATCTCAGCGGCCAGGCTGTTGACGCGGAGGCTTTCCGAAGGGTTCAGTCGGTGCTGTCCGCACCTTTCTCCAGCGGCCTGGTTCTCGGGACCGCGGATATCGGGGTGGCGAATGTTGCGTCCTCTGAATGGACGGCGACGCGCCGTGGCGAGGATCTTGTGCTCGCAGGATCGCTGCCGAGCGAAGCGGCGAGGGCCAGATTGCTGGAGATTGCTGGTCTGAAGTTCGGCCAGATGAAGATCGATGACACTCAGGACATCGCCACCGGCGTGCCGGAGGGATTCGAGGCGGCTGTGCTGGTTGTGTTGCAGGCCTTGAGCAGGCTCGATGACGCAGAGGCGCGGATCGTCGGAGCTACGGTTCTTGTCCGGGGGCTTGCCTTGAATGAGGCTGCGTCCCGGGATGTGGCGCGGCTTCTGAGCGAAGCATTGCCGGAAGGCTTCACAGCCGAGCCCGCGATCGAGACAGCGACGGCGCCTGACAATGTCCTGCCCGCGCCTGCCTGTCAGGAGGAGTTGAACCGGCTGACAGCTCGCAATACCGTGCTGTTTGAGACTGGCGAAGCGGCAATTCGGGATCATTCCTATGGATTTCTGGACCGGATTGCCTTTGCCGCACGGCAATGCGGCGATGTGCGGCTGGAAATTTCCGGTCACACCGATTCCGATGGTTCGGAGGCGGACAATCTGGCCTTGTCTGAGCGGCGCGCAGAAGCAGTGCTCGATTTCATGATTGCCGCCGGTGTGCCGGCGGAGCGGATGGACGCCACCGGGTATGGCGAAAGCCGTCCGTTGGAAAGCAATGAAACCGACGCCGGCAAGGCTGCCAATCGCCGGATCGAGTTTCGCGTTCTTGATTAACGGGCATCAATATGGGGATATTTCCATGTGGTATATGATGACACATCTCTGGCTCTGGATTCTATGCGCATTCCTGGTCGGAGCGTTGGTGGGGTGGAAGACATGCGGGCGCAAGCGGACCTGATGTTCAGCTTGACCGGAGGGGAGAAATGACGATGTTCTTTTTACAGACGCTGTTCTTTGTCGCGGTGGCCTTCGGGCTGGGATGTCTGTGCGGATGCTGGCTCAAGGGCAGGTTCGGGAGGCCGCATCCACACTCGGGCGCTGCCGGTGCGATCACCCACGAGGGCGCCGCCCGGACAGCGACGGCCGGCGAGCTCGCCTCTTCATGGCCGCATTACGAGCCGGCGACGTCGCTGCAGCCGATCGCCGCGTTGACGCCCAAGCCCGCAGCGGAAGCCAAGCCTGAACCGGACGCCAAGTCTTCCGTGTCGATCGCCACCGCGCCAGCTGCGGCGACGGAGGCTCCGGCCAGCAAGGCGGCCAAGCCAAAGGCGGGCAAGCCCGCAGCCAAGCCCGCAGCCAAGCCCGCTTCGGACAAACCTTCTGCAAGAAAATCCGCTGCGGCGGCAAAACCGGCAAGTTCAAAAGCCGCGAAGCCCAAAGCAGCCAAGGCCAAGTCTGAAGCCGCGGCCGTTGCCGACAACCTCAAGCAGATCAAGGGCGTGGGACCGCAGATCGAGGCCAAGCTGAATGCGGCGGGGATCAACAGCTTTGCCCAGATCGCGGCCTGGACCAAGAAGGAACAGGCGGATTTTGGCGAACAACTGTCCTTTGCGGGGCGCATCGAGCGGGAGGACTGGGTGGCCCAGGCCAGGATTCTCGCCAAGGGCGGCTCCACCGACTTCGCCAAGCGCGTCGCCAAGGGCGAGGTTGCAAGTTCGGCGGGCGGCAAATCGAAACCCGGCAAGAAGTAAGGCCGCCAGTCGGCTGCTTGGTTTAAAGGCCAGCCATTGTTGGCCGGGTTCAGTGACGCCGCTGCTTGTCGACCGAGGCAAAAAAATCGCGCAGGATCTGCGGGATGCCGGACAGGTGCAGGATCGGCGCGTGGCCGTGACCGGGGATGGTGACGGTCTGCAAGGACGGCACGCGCGCTTTCATGTCTGTCAGCGTTTTTTCCGAGAGCAGCGTCGAATGCTCGCCCCTGAGCGCCATCAGCGGCATGCCTCCGAGACCCTCGAATTGCGGCCACAGGGTCGGCAGTGGCGTGTTCAAATCGACGCCCTTGAGGCCGTCGAGCAGAGCCGGGTCGTAATCGGGGACCAGCTTGCCTGCCTTTTCCACATAGATGGCGCGGGCGAAATCAGCCCAATCGGCTTCAGTCAGCGCTGAAAAGCTCTTCGAATGCGCCTCGGCGAGGATCTGAGCCGCGTCGTCCCAGGTTTTGGGCCTCGGTGTGCGCGACAGGTAGGCCTTGATCTGCGCCAGCCCCGCGCCTTCAATCACCGGGCCGATGTCATTGAGCACGCCGGCCGCCATGATGCCGGGCCGCGTCGCCGCCAGCACATGCATGATCAGGCCGCCGCGCGAAGTGCCGATGAAGATCGCGTGTTCAAGCCCGAGCGCTGCCATGCCGCTGAGCAAATCCTCGGCCTCGACAACAATGGTATAGCGCGACGGATCCTTGTCCCAGCCGGACCGGCCGCGGCCGCGGTAGTCAAAGCTGACCACGCGGCGGGGCGCTTTCTCATCGCGGGACAGGATCAGCGCCAGATCGTGAAAATCGCGGGTGTTGCGGGTCAGCCCGGGCAGGCAGACCACGGGCAGGCGGCCGCGGGTGGCTGGGTCGTGGCGGCCGTAGTCGGCCGCGTGCAGCTTGAGGCCGTCGCTCGCGGAGAAATACACATCTTCATGCCTGGAGGCCGCTGGCATCGCCGCCGCACCGGGTTTGTTGTCCGCCATACTCAGATCCTGTTCTGTGTCACACAGACCATGCCTATAACGCGTTTTTGGCGCAGTGCGACAGACCTCATCGGCGACCGAAGCGGAGATCCTGCTCGATGCTGGCCGGCTGGCCGAGCCGCGCCTTGTAGACCTGGTAGTTCTCCATGACGCGCTGCACGTAGTGGCGGGTTTCGGTAAACGGGATCATCTCGATCCAGTCGACCACTTCGTCGAGCGGTCGGCCGCGCGGATCGCCAAAGCGCTCGATCCATTGCGGCACCCGGCGCGGGCCTGCATTGTAGGCGATGAAGGTGAGGATGTAGGAGCCGCCGAAATCGCTGATCTGCTCGCCCAGGAAATGCGCGCCCAGGGTCGCGTTGTATCCGGCGTCGGTGGTCAGGCGGTCCTGGGAATAGGGCAGGCCGTGGCGGGCGGCGACGCCCCTGGCGGTTCCGGGCAGGATCTGCAACAGGCCCCGGGCATTGGCCGGCGAGACAGCCGCCTTGTCAAAGGCGCTTTCCTGCCGGGCGATGGAGTAGGCCAGCGCCTTGCCGGATCCTGAGATATTGGCGCTGGCGGGCACTGCGCCCAGCGGATAGGCGAGTGCTGCCACGTCGAGCCCGCGGCCCCAGGCAATCCTGCCGACCTGAAGCGACACGCGGTGATCGCCGCGTCTTTCGGCCATGGCGGCAAGGATCGCCAGCTCGCCGGGACTGTCGAGTTCGGCGGCAAGGCCGCGATAGAGCATGTCGGCGCGCGCTTCAAAGCCCGCGTCTTCCAGCTTGCGGATGGCCTGCACCGCCTCGCGGCCGGCAAACCGGACGCGGTCCGCCTGGGATGGAGAGGGATAGGCGATGTTGAGGGACTTCCGCTCGAGCCGGGCGCTGGCGAGTTGGCCGTAGAATGTCGAGGGAAACTGCGCGGCGAGCGCGTAATAATCCGCCGATTTGCCTCCGCCTCCGGCTTCCGCGGCGCGGCCCAGCCAGTAGTTGGCGCGGGCCTTGGAGATCTGGCCATCGGCGACGCTGAGAATGGCGGAAAAGTGCTTCTGCGCGGTCCTGGCGTCCTTGAGCCCCCGCAGCGCATACCAGCCGGCATGGAACTCCGCTTCCGCGAAATCCGTCGGGCTCTTTGCCAGATGGGCGGCGGCGAGCCGGTAGGCGGCCTTGGCGTCGCCCTTTTCGTAAAGACCGCGGCTGATGACGCGCGCCTCGTTCCACCATTTGTCCGGATCGACAAGAAGGTCGGGATCACGCGGCATCCTGGCAAGCAGGTCCGCCGCCTCCTTGTTGCGCTCAAGTTCGCGATAGTGGCGGATCCGCAAGAAGAGATAGGATGGCTGATCATGCCAGGACGCGTGCACCGCGGCTATCGCGTCTCCGGCCTTGGCGGGGCTGCGGATGATGGCTGACCAGGCGCGGTAGAGCGACTGCGCTTCGGCCTTGTCCGCCAGGATCTTGGCGTCATTGACGTGATCGCGGTAGAGCAGCATTTCCATACGGCGGAAATGGTCTTTCTTGTCGAGAAGCTTGTCGAATTCGCTCAAGAAGATCCGCGCGTCCCTGTCATCCATGGTCACGCTGCGCCAGAAGCTCGAGGCAAGCGAGCGGGCGCGTTTGGTGTCGCCGGTCGCCACCAGGGCCCGGATCAGGATGATGGCGCCCCGGGCGGTCTCGGGTCTTGTGTCGCCAAAGGCTGCGAGCACCTGCGCGGACGGGGGATTTTCGAAAAACATTGCGCGTTCGGACAATTGCCGCAGGGATTTCAGCCCCGGCCAGCCCTCAAGTTCGGTGGCAGCCCGTGCGATTTCAGCCGACGGCACGCCCTCCAGCCCTGAAATGGCGATTGCCCAGGTCAGGATATGATGGTCGAGCGTGTTACGGCCCATGCTGTCTCGAATAGTCCTGGCGCCGGACGCATTGCCTTTCCCGAGCGCTTCAAGGCCTGCCTTCAGCTCGCGGCTCGCCGGGACCGACGTGGTGGATACCTGGCTCGGACGGGGAACTGCCGCGGTCGTTTCGCCGCTGACCTCCGGCCGCGGCGCGGGCAGGGGGATCGCGCCGCTGGGCAGTGGCGCGGCTGCAGTCATGGACGCGAGCACGGTTGAAACGGCAAACAGCGTGGCCAGAGCGGTCTTTGACATCTTCATCTTCCGTTCGAAATAATTGCACCATGGGGCTGGCGGGCGGATCACGTTACGTAAAACTATCAACCGCTGGTGAAGCAGATCTTAACAAATGCTTATTGGCATCATTCAAATGCGATACTCTGGCCCAAATGCGGGGAATGTGCGGCGCAGCGACCTGTGCGCCGGGTCCAAGCCGCGATTTGCCGCAAAAGCGCCTGCAGAAGCCTTGCAAGGCTTTTCCACACCACCGATTTCCTGTATCGGCTGCATGACAGATGAATGACTGCGCCTTTGCCGCGCAGAGTTAGTGTTTTTGGAGATCAGCATGTTCAAGGGTTCCATTCCTGCGCTCATTACCCCTTTCACCGAAAATGGCGCGGTGGACGAGGATGGCTTTGCAAGCCATGTCGAGCGGATGATCAAGGCCGGCAGCCACGGCGTTGTGCCCGTCGGCACGACCGGGGAATCCCCGACGCTCACCCATGCCGAGCACAAGCGGGTGGTGGAACTGTGCGTCGAGGTTGCCGCCGGCCGGGTGCCGGTGATCGCCGGCGCCGGATCCAACAACACGGCTGAATCGATCGAGCTTGCCGTTCACGCAGAGAAGGCGGGCGCCGACGCCTTGCTGGTGGTCACGCCCTATTACAACAAGCCGACGCAGAAGGGCCTGTACCAGCATTTCAAGGCAGTCGCCGAGGCGAGCAAGCTGCCGATCATCATCTACAACATCCCGCCGCGGTCGGTCGTCGACATGTCGGTGGAGACGATGGCGGCGCTCGCCCGCGATTTCTCCAACATCATCGGCGTCAAGGACGCGACCGGCAATCTGGCCCGGGTGCCCGAACAGCGCATGGCCTGCGGCAAGGATTTCGTGCAGTTGTCGGGTGAGGACCCCACGGCGCTCGGCTTCAATGCCCATGGCGGCGTCGGCTGCATCTCGGTCAGCGCCAATGTGGCGCCACGCGAATGCGCCGAGTTCCAGGAAGCAACGCTCAGGGGCGATTACGCCACGGCGCTGACGATGCTGGACCGGCTGATGCCGCTGCACAAGGCGATCTTCACCGAACCCGGAGTTGCGGGCGTCAAATATTGCCTGGGCAAGATGGGCCTGATCAACAATGTCGTCCGCTCGCCGCTGACCACGGTTGAACCCGGCACCGCCGCCTTGCTTGACAAGGCGATGGCGCATGCAGGCGTGATCGGCTGATATGGCTCCCAAGAAGGAAGACAAGTCGCAGTATGGCAAGGTCGTCGCGGAAAACCGCAAGGCGCGGTTCAACTACGAGATTGTCGATACGTTCGAGACAGGTCTGGTTCTGACCGGCACCGAAGTGAAATCGCTTCGTGAAGGCAAGGCCAACATCGCCGACTCCTACGCCAATGAAGAGGGCGGCGAGATGTGGCTGATCAACTCCTATGTTCCCGAATACCTGCAGGCCAACCAGTTCAACCACGAGCCCCGGCGACGTCGCAAGATCCTGGTCAAGCTCAAGGAGATCGCGCGGCTCGGGCAGGCGGTTCAGCGTGACGGCATGACCCTGGTGCCGCTCAAGATCTATTTCAACGACAAGGGCACGGCCAAGCTGCAACTGGCTTTGGCAAAGGGCAAGAAGCTGCACGACAAGCGCGAAACCCAGAAGGAACGCGACTGGAACCGGGACAAAGCCCGGGTGCTGCGTGATCGCGGCTAGGCTGCGCCCTTATCAGCGGCGCGCCATTCGGCCGGATGTGATCAATCCTCGAATTCGTCCCCTTCGTATTCACCGGCCGGGACGGGGCGCAGGGGACGCTCGGAGGGATCGCGGCCGATTTCAGCCTTGAGGCTGTTCAGGTCTATGAAATAATCGGCCTTTCGGCGCAGATCGTCGGCGATCATTGGCGGCTGGGAGGTCAGCGAGGAGACCACGGTCACCTTGCGGCCCTTGCGCTGCAGCGCCTCGACCAGTGTGGTGAAATCGCCATCGCCGGAAAAAATGACCAGATGATCGACCACGTCGGATTGTTCCATGGCGTCGATGGCCAGTTCGATGTCCATGTTGCCTTTTACTTTGCGGCGCCCCATCGAATCGGTGAATTCCTTGGCGGGCTTGGTCACCACCTTGTAGCCGTTGTAATCCAGCCAATCGATCAGCGGCCGGATCGAAGAATATTCCTGATCCTCGATCAGCGCGGTGTAATAATAGGCGCGCAGCAGATAGCCGCGGGACTGAAAGGCTTTCAGCAATTTCCGGTAGTCAATATCGAAATTCAGGCTTCTTGAAGCGGCATATAGGTTCGCCCCATCAATGAACAGCGCGATTTTTTCTCTTGGATCAAACACTTATGGCATTCCTTTCAAAACTCGTTTTCAACGTATTTGGGCTTAATGTGGCAATGGGATGACAGAAAATAGCTCGACTTCGAACTTGTTGATTATCATACAGTTACCATTCAGCGGGCCTTTGGCGACTCAAATTGTCGTGAATTTTACCAAATGCTGCGATCAGCGACATTTTTCAAGTACCACTGTCTGTTTTGCATGCAATTATGCTAATTAAGTTGTCCCGTGCCTTCCGGCGCTGGGTTTGGCCAGCATCACGATGCCGCTCCGTCAATTGACTGTGGAATAACGGCTTTTGAACCAAAAGACTTGAAATGGCCACACAATGTGTTTAACGCATGGGCAACTCCCCCATAGCAGTTTGCAAAGGACAGGCAATGGCCCGCGTCACAGTCGAAGATTGCATCGACAAAGTTGATAACCGTTTTGAACTGGTGCTACTCGCCAGTCACCGCGCCCGCCAGATTTCGCAGGGCGGTCAGATCACCATCCCGCGCGACAATGACAAGAACCCGGTCGTTGCCCTGAGAGAAATTGCTGACGAGACCCTCTCGCCGGGCGATCTCAAGGAAGACCTGATTCACTCGCTTCAGAAACATGTTGAAGTCGATGAGCCCGAGCCTGATCCGGGCCGGTTCATCCCCGCCGGTGAAACCGTCGAGGAAGCTGCCGCCGAGGACGATCAGCCGGAAGCGGTTTCGTTCGGCTCGATGTCCGAAGAAGATCTGCTTGCCGGCATTGAAGGGCTTGTCCCGCCGGAAAAAAGCGACGATTATTGAGAAACAGGATGAAGCCCGCTGATTTGCATTGAATTGGCGGTGCTTGTTTCGAAAGCCGAAAAACAGCTGATGCAATGCAATGCGCCGGTCGTTCGATTCGGCGCATTTTCTTGTCGTGGAGAGCACTTGCGATGATGCGTCAGTACGAGCTCGTGGAGCGCGTGCAGAAATACAAGCCGGACGTCAACGAGGCCCTGCTCAACAAGGCCTATGTTTACGCCATGCAGAAGCATGGCAAGCAGATGCGCGCCAGCGGCGATCCCTATATTTCCCATCCGCTGGAAGTGGCCGCGATCCTGACCGAAATGCGGCTTGATGAATCGACCATCGCCGTCGCCCTGCTGCATGACACCATTGAAGACACCACCGCCACGCGGGCCGAGATCGACGAGCTGTTCGGCGAGGATATCGGGCGGCTGGTCGAGGGGCTGACCAAGATCAAGAAGCTCGATCTTGTCACCAAGCGGGCCAAGCAGGCGGAAAACCTGCGCAAGCTGCTGCTGGCGATCTCCGACGATGTGCGCGTGCTCTTGGTCAAGCTCGCCGACCGGCTGCACAACATGCGCACGCTGGAACATGTGCCGCCGGAAAAACGCGCCCGCATCGCCGAGGAGACCATGGATATCTACGCGCCGCTGGCCGGGCGCATGGGCATGCAGGAGATGCGCGAGGAGCTCGAACAGCTCGCCTTCAAGAACCTTAACCTGGAAGCCTATGAGACGGTGACCGGCAAGCTCGCCGAGCTGTCCGAACGTAACCGGGATCTGATCCACACCATCGAGGACGAACTGTCGGCGCTGTTCAGCCACGAGGGCCTCAAAGCCACGGTCAAGGGCCGGCAGAAGAAGGCCTATTCGGTGTTTCGCAAGATGCAGTCCAAGTCGCTGTCGTTCGAGCAGCTCTCGGACGTGTTCGGCTTCCGGATCATCGTCGACACCGAGGCCGACTGCTACCGGGCGCTCGGCATCGTGCACATGCGCTGGTCGGTGGTTCCGGGCCGGTTCAAGGACTATATCTCGACGCCGAAGCAGAATGACTACCGCTCGATCCACACCACCATTGTCGGCCCTTCGCGGCAGCGCGTGGAACTGCAGATCCGTACCGGACGGATGCAGGACATCGCCGAACGCGGCGTGGCGGCGCATGCGCTCTACAAGGATGGGATAACCGGCGGCGATCAGCTGTTGTCAAAGGATTCGCGGGCCTATTCGTGGCTGCGCCAGACCATCGAAGCCCTGTCGGTCGGTGACAATCCGGAGGATTTTCTCGAACACACCAAGCTTGAACTGTTCCAGGACCAGGTGTTCTGTTTCACGCCGAAGGGCCAGCTGATTGCGCTGCCGCGCGGCGCGACGCCGATCGATTTCGCCTATGCGGTGCATACCGATATCGGCGACACCTGCGTCGGCGCCAAGATCAATGGCCGGATCATGCCGCTGGTGACGCGTCTGGCCAATGGCGACGAGGTCGAGATCCTGCGCTCGGGCGTGCAGGTACCGCCGCCGGCCTGGGAAGAGATCGTCGTGACCGGCAAGGCTCGCGCCGCCATCCGCCGGGCGACCAAGGCTGCTGTGCGCAAGCAGTATTCGGGGCTGGGCATGCGGATCCTCGAGCGCACCTTCAACCGCGCCGGCAAGCCGTTGTCGCGCGAAGGGCTCAAGCCGGTGCTGCATCGCCTGGGCCAGAAGGATGTCGAGGACATGCTGGCCGCCGTCGGCCGCGGCGAGATCGTGTCAGAGGACGTGTTCAAGGCGGTCTATCCCAATCATCAGGAAACGCGAGTGTCGCCGCGCAAGCCCGCCGACGAGGGCTGGTTCAACCTGCGCAGCGCCGCGGGCCTGATCTTCAAGCTGCCCGGGCTCAACAAATCGCAGAAATCGGCCACGACCACGCGCAAGATCGGGCCCGACCCGGACATGGCGGCCATGCCCATTCGCGGCATGGACGACAATGCGGTGGTGCGCTTCGGTCCCGGCGGCGCAGTGCCCGGGGACCGGATCGTCGGCATTCTCGAGCCGGGCGCGGGGATCACCATCTATCCGATCCAGTCGCCGGGCCTGACCAAGTTCGACGACGAGCCCAACCGCTGGATCGATATCCGCTGGGACATCGACGAGAACAACAAGAACCGGTTTCCGGCCCGGATCCTGGTGACCGCCATCAATGCGCCTGGAACGCTGGCCGAAGTCGCCCAGACGATCGCCGCGAGCGAGACCAATATCCAGACCCTGTCGATGGTGCGCGTCGCCGCCGATTTCACCGAGATGCTGGTTGATCTTCAGGTCTGGGACCTTAAACATCTCAATAATCTGATCACCCAGCTCAAGGAACTGGGGTCGGTGTCCACGGTCGAACGGATCTACGAATAGACTCTGGCGCAATCTTGATGGAATGTTGCAGTCAAGGTGGCCGAACTGCGCGACGTTGCCGATCATCCGGGGGATCGGGTCTTTACCAGTTCTTCGGTGTTTCCGGGCTATACTCGTGACCGAAAACCGGCGGCGTTGCCGGCTAAATGCCAAAATTGCCGGTTTGACTTAGGGCTGACACAAAGAGAGCGGTATACGGGGATCATGCTGTTTCGTCGCCGAAAACCAGAGGGATTCTTCAACCGGATGCGCACCGCGCTCTGGCCGCGGAGATCGTTCGGACGGTCGTTTCAGTATTTCATCAAGCGGGTGCTGAGACTGACCGCGACACCGCATGCGATTGCCGCAGGCGTGGCGGCGGGCGTGTTTGCCTCGTGGACGCCCTTGCTCGGTTTCCATTTCATCCTGGCCTTTGCGCTTGCCTATGTCCTGGCCGGCAACATGGTTGCCGCGGCGCTCGGAACCGCCTTCGGCAACCCGCTGTCGTTTCCCTTCATCTGGGCCTCGACGCTAAAGCTCGGAAACATGCTGATCGGCGTCGAGGTTGGCGCGCATCAGCGCCATGTTGATCTTGAGGCCTTGCTCCGGCGGCTCGATGTCAGCCAGCTGTGGGACCCGGTGATCAAGCCGATGCTCATCGGCGCCATTCCGCCAGGGATCGTCTGTGCCGTCGGATTTTATGTCCTGACCTATTGGGGCGTCGGCTTGTTTCAGAGACGCCGGAAATTGAGGCTCGCCGCGCGGGCCAAGAGCCGGATCCAGGAAATCGCTGCGGCGCGCAGCGAAAGAGCCGCAAACAGGGCGAAGCGGGCGTGATCATAGGTATCGGCAGCGACCTGATGGATATCAGGCGTATAGAAAAAACGCTCGAGCGGCACGGCGAGCGGTTCACGCACCGCTGTTTCACCGAGGTGGAACGCGTGAAGTCGGATCGCCGTGCGGCCAGGGCGGCGTCCTATGCCAAGCGGTTTGCCGCCAAGGAAGCGTGCTCCAAGGCGCTCGGCACGGGGCTATCGCAGGGCGTGTTCTGGCGCGACATGGGTGTGGTCAACATGCCCGGCGGCAAGCCGACGCTGCAGCTGACCGGCGGCGCTGCCATCCGGTTGGAAAAAATAACGCCTGCCGGCATGACCGCGGCCATTCATTTGACAATAACCGATGATTATCCGTTGGCGCAGGCTTTCGTGATCATCGAAGCGCTCCCCCGGACGTGATCGCGAAAAGGCTGCGCGGGGCAGGCCTCCGGGCTGTTTCAATCGGACAACCGGTTCATGTGTGCGAGACTGCTGCGCGCGGTGTTGCCGCGAACGATGCAAACGGCTAGAGAAAGCCCTTCCGCGCCATACCTGAGGAATTCAACGCGTGTCAGATACTTCAAAAAGCCAGTCAAGCGGTCTGTGGGAAAACGTCAAGGTGCTTGCCCAGGCGCTGCTGCTCGCAGTGTTCATCCGCACCCTGTTGTTTCAGCCGTTCAGCATTCCCTCGGGATCGATGATGGAAACGCTGCTGGTCGGCGATTATCTGTTCGTGTCGAAATATTCCTATGGCTACAGCAAATACTCGATCCCGTTCTCCCCGGACCTGTTTTCCGGACGGATCTGGGGTGACGAGCCCGAGCGTGGCGATGTGGCGGTGTTCCGCTTGCCGAGCAACCCCAAGATTGACTACATCAAGCGGGTGATCGGGCTTCCGGGCGACCGCATCCAAGTCACCGATGGCGTGGTGTCGATCAATGGCGAACCGATTCAACGCGAACTGCAGGGCGAGTACGAGCCGGAGGGGCGTTACAATCAGGGCACGCCCGTTCCGGTGTACCGGGAAACGCTGCCAAACGGCGTGAGCTACACGACGCTCGATATCAATCCCAATTCGCCCGGCGACAACACGCGTGAATTCGTGGTGCCGGAAGGCCATTATTTCATGATGGGCGACAACCGCGACAACTCGCTCGACAGCCGTTTCGACGTCGGCTACGTGCCGCTCGAAAACTTTGTCGGCAGGGCGACGAACATCTTCTTCTCGATTGCCGAGGATTCCTCGCCGCTCGAAATCTGGAAATGGCCGACCGACCTCAGGTTCGACCGGTTCTTCAAATCCGCGCAGCGATGAAGCGCGCCGCCAAGAAACAGACGGAAGTCACTGCCCGCGTGCAGGAGCGGATCGGCCATCACTTCGCCAATCCCGAGCGGCTGGAGCGGGCGCTGACCCATGCCAGCCTCCGCAATCCGGCGGGCGGCAACTACGAACGGCTGGAGTTCCTGGGCGACCGGGTGCTGGGCCTGTGCGTGGCGGAGTTGTTGTTTTCGCATTTCCGCGAGGCGAGCGAGGGCGAGTTGTCAGTGCGCCTCAACCAGATGGTGAGCGCCCAGACCTGCGGCGAAGTCGCCGACGAGCTGGGATTGCACGAATTCATCCGCACCGGATCGGACGTCAAGAAGATGACCGACAGCCGCATGGCCAATGTCCGCGCCGACGTCGTGGAATCGCTGATCGCGGCGATCTATCTTGACGCCGGGCTGGAAGCTGCGCGCAGCTTCATCCACACCCACTGGAAAAAGCGCGCGCTCGCGGATGACGGCGCGCGGCGTGACGCCAAGACCGAATTGCAGGAATGGGCGCATGCGCGCTTCGGGGTGACGCCGGTCTACCGGGTGACCGAGCGCACGGGGCCCGACCACGATCCTGTGTTCAAGGTGATTGTCGAAATTTCCGGGACGAAATCCGAAAGCGGCGAAAGCCGCTCCAAGCGCGCGGCCGAACAGGTGGCCGCCACCGCTCTCCTCGAACGCGAAGGCGTCTGGCAGGCCAGCGCAGGAAAAGATGATGACTGATACACCCGACTCCGATGCTGTCCCCACAGAACCGCAAGGTCCGACCCGCTCCGGCTTCGTCGCATTGATCGGCGCGCCGAATGCCGGAAAATCGACGCTGATGAACCAGCTGGTCGGCGCCAAGGTGTCGATCGTGTCGCACAAGGTACAGACCACGCGGGCGATCGTGCGCGGCATCGCCATTCACGACCGCACCCAGATCGTCTTCATCGATACGCCCGGCATCTTCACGCCCAAGCGCCGACTCGACCGGGCCATGGTGACATCGGCCTGGGGTGGAGCCAAGGATGGCGATCTGGTGCTGGTGATGATCGACGCCGAGCGCGGCATTAAGGGCGACGCCGAAGCGCTGCTCGACTCGCTCGCTGATGTGCATCACCCCAAGGTGCTGGTGCTCAACAAGATCGACCAGGTCAAGCGCGACACGCTGCTGGCGCTGACGGCCGCCTGCCACGAGAAGGCGAAGTTCTCCGAGACCTTCATGATCTCGGCGCTCAATGGATCGGGCTGCAAGGATTTGCTGGATTATCTGGCGAAAACCCTGCCGGAGGGGCCGTGGTACTATCCCGAGGACCAGATCTCGGACCTGCCGATGCGGCAACTGGCCGCCGAGATCACCCGCGAAAAGCTCTATCTCAGGCTGCACCAGGAACTGCCCTACGCGTCGCATGTCGAGACCGAGCGCTGGGAAGAGAAGAAGGACGGCTCGGTCAGGATCGAGCAGGTGATCTATGTCGAGCGCGACAGCCAGAAGAAGATCGTGCTCGGCCACAAGGGCGAGACCATCAAGGCCATCGGCCAGGCCTCGCGCAAGGAGATCGCCGAGATTCTCGAGCAGAAAGTGCACCTGTTCCTGTTCGTCAAGGTGCGCAGCAACTGGGGCAACGATCCCGAGCGCTACCGCGAGATCGGGCTTGAATTTCCGCACTGACGGGCCGAAAGTCCGCCGATGGAATGGCGCGACGAGGGAATCATCCTGGGCCTGAGGAAGCATGGCGAGACCTCGGTCATCGCCGAGGTGATGACCCATGCCCATGGGCGGCACATGGGCATCGTGCGCGGCGGCCGCTCCAAGCGGCTGCAACCGGTGCTGCAGCCGGGCAATTCGGTGGACCTGGTCTGGCGCGCCCGGCTCGACGAGCATCTGGGGCAGTACCAGGTCGAACTTATCAACGGGCGGGCAGGGCACCTGATGCAGAGCGCCATCGGCCTGCACGGCGTCCAGGCCATGGCGGCGCTCTTGAGGCTTCTGCCCGAGCGCGATTCCCACCCGCGGCTGCATGACGCCTTCGCCATCATTCTCGACAGTCTCGACCAGCCGGCTGAGGCCGGCGCGCTCTATGTCCGGTTCGAGCTTGCGGTGCTCGAGGATCTGGGCTTCGGACTGGATCTGAGCACCTGTGCCGCCACCGGCGTGCGCACGGGTCTCGTCTATGTCTCGCCCAAGACCGGCCGCGCCGTCTCCGCCGATGCCGGTGCGCCCTGGGCAGAGCGTCTGTTGGCGCTGCCGGAGTTTCTGACAGACCGGGACGTGGCCTGCACGGACGCCGAGACGCTCGGCCAGGCGTTCCGGCTGACCGGCTATTTCCTGAACCGGCATGTGTTCGAGGCCCGCGGCATCGAGGCGCCGGTGAGCCGCGAGAGTTTCTGCACCGCGGCGCTCAGGGCCATGCCGGAGCCCGCGCCGATTGCCGTGCGCGACGAGGAACCGATTGCATGAGCGAAGCGCCCGAAAACCCGGCCGGCCAGCGGTTCACCGGCGTGGTTCCGCTCGACCTGGTGGCGCGAGAGGGCGGGCTTTCGGTGATGCAAGGCATGCTCGATGGCCGCCTGCCGGGTGCTGCGATGGCGAAAACGCTCAATTTCCGGCTGACACGGGTGGAGGAGGGGCTGATCGTGTTTTCGGGCATTCCCACCACCGATCATCTCAATCCGCTCGGCACCATTCATGGCGGCTGGGCCGCGACGATCATGGATTCAGCGCTCGCCTGCGCGGTGATGACGACCTTGGTGCCGGGCGAGGGCTACACCACGGTGGAATTCAAGCTCAACCTGACCCGGCCGATTCTGCCGGGCATGGAGGAACTCTACTGCGAGGGCCGCGTCGTGCATCGCGGCCGGACGATCGCCACGTCGGAGGCGTTTCTGCGCGACGCGTCCGGCAAGCTGCTGGCGCACGGCACCGAGACCTGCGCGATCTTCCCGATCGAGAAGCTGATGCGGTGAGGCTCAGTGCAAATCCCGGGATTCGTGCCTGTCCTTTTGGTCGTATTCCATGCTGGTGTCGCCGCACGGTCATGGAAATGTAAACCTGGTGTCACACCGCCTCGCTATGAGTTTGGAACCATTCCAAACAGGGGAGTATTTCCATGGAAAACGTCAACATCAATGAACTGTCAGCCGACGAGTGGGACGAACTGAAGTTCCCGCGCCCGGCCGAGCAGGACTTCGACCGGGTTGTCGAGCGCGCCATCTCCCGCCGCGGCTTCCTGGGCGGCCTCCTCGTCATGGGTTCGGCCGCTGCCGTGTTCGGCGCTGCCGGCCTCAAATCCTCGACGGCGCTCGCCAGCCAGCAGACCCGGTTCGCGTTCACGCCGATTGCGGCGCAGACCGACAGCACCGTGCATGTGCCCGAAGGCTACAGCTGGAAAACGCTGGTATCTTGGGGCGACCCGCTGTTTTCCGATGCGCCTGAATTCGATCCGGCCACGGGCGTTCCGACCGCCGGCTCCGATCGCGTCTTTGGCGAGAACACCGATGGCATGGAACTGTTCCTGATCGGTGACAGACAGGTGCTGGTCGTCAACAGCGAATACACCAACAACAAGCTCAACCTCGCCGGCAATGAAGAAGGCGTGCCGGCCTCGGCTGACGAAGTGCTGCGCCTGCAGCAGTTCCAGGGCGTCAACGTCCTCGAAATCACTGAGGACGCCGATGGCTGGAAGGTCGTGGTCGACAGCCCGTACAACCGCCGCATTCACCACAACACGCCGATGCAGATTTCAGGCCCGGCCGCCGGCCATGACCTGTTGAAGACCGAGGCCGATCCGACCGGCACGACCTCGCTCGGCACGTTCAACAATTGCGGTTCCGGCAAGACCCCGTGGGGCACCTACCTGACCTGCGAGGAAAATTTCAACGGCTATTTCGGCGCCACCGCCGAAGTGTCGGCCGACGAGGCAGTTGTGGCCGGCTACAAGCGCTACGGCGTCAACACCAAGGTGGAGCCGGGCCGCTACAACTATCATGGCTTTGACGCGCGTTTCGACGTGTCGAAGACCCCGAACGAGCCGCACCGCGCCGGCTACATCGTGGAAATCGATCCGGCCAATGCTGACTCCACCCCGGTCAAGCGCACCGCACTCGGCCGCTTCAAGCACGAAAATGCGGCCTGTGTCGTGGCTGCCGACGGCCGCGTGGTCGTCTATCTCGGCGACGACGAGCGCGGCGAGTTCCTCTACAAGTGGGTCTCGCGCGACATCTACGTGCCGGGCGGCGACACCTCGACTCTGCTGGATGACGGCGTTCTCCACGTCGCCAAGTTCAACGACGACCAGACCGGCAGCTGGATTGCGCTCAGCGAAGACAACACCGGCATGTCGGCGGCGGAAATCGCCATCTTCACCCGCACGGCGGCGTCGAAGGTCGGCGCCACCACCATGGATCGTCCGGAATGGGTGGCGGTCAATCCGGTGTCGATCGAGGCCTATTGCTGCCTCACCAACAACTCGCGCCGCGGCGTCAAGAACGAGGACGGCTCGATCCGCACCAATGCTGGTGGCGACGCCATGACCGTCAATGCCGTCAACCCGCGCGAAGAGAATGGCTACGGCCAGATCGTGCGCTGGCGCCCGGCGCGCAGCGACCACGCCGCCAACGTGTTCGAATGGGACCTCTATGTCATGGCCGGCAATCCGACCGTCCATGCAGAAGGCCCGATGGCGGGGTCGGCCAACATCAATGCCGGCAACCTGTTCAACTCGCCCGATGGCATGGTGATCGATTCCACCGGCCTGATCTGGATCCAGACCGATGGCGACGATAGCAATGAGGGCGACTTCGCAGGCCACGGCAACAACCAGATGCTGGCGGGCGACCCGGTGACCGGCGAGATCCATCGCTTCCTGACCGGCCCCAACGGATCGGAAGTCACCGGCCTGTGCTGGTCGGCCGACCGGCGCACGATGTTCGTGGGCATTCAGCACCCGGGCAAAGGTTTCCCCGATGCCGACGGCCTGCCGCGCTCGTCGATCGTCGCCGTCAAGCGCGACGACAACGCCTACGTCGGCTGAATTCAGCCACATAACCAAGATTACGAAGGCCGGGAGTGATCCCGGCCTTTTCTATGGAGAGAGGGTCTTCACTCCGCCGGCGTCAGCGCCGGCCGGTCCACCGCGCGTTCCTGGATCGGCCAGTGGACGATGGCGGCAAAGATGCCGAGCGCCACGCCCAGCCACCAGACCGGATCGTAGCTGCCGAAGATATCGTAGAGATAGCCGCCGAGCCAGACGCCGAGGAACGAGCCGACCTGGTGGGAGAAGAACACGATGCCGCCGAGCATGCCGAGATAGCGGGTGCCGAACATGATTGCCACCAGCGCATTGGTGGGCGGCACGGTCGACAGCCAGAGCAGGCCCATGACGATGGCGAAGATGACCACCGTGGTTCCGGTCTGCGGCACCAGCAGAAACACCGTCACGGCGACGGAGCGGCCGAGATAGATCCAGACCAGCGACATGGTCTTGGAATAGAACTGGCCGAGATAGCCCGAGGTGAGCGAGCCGATGATGTTGAAGAAGCCGATCAGCGCCAGGGACAGCACGGCGTAGGAGCTGTCGATGCCGATGTCGCCGAGATAGGCCGGGAAATGGGCGGTGATGAAGGCCACCTGGAAGCCGCAGACGAAGAAGCCCGAGACCAGCAGCACATAGCTCCTGTGGCCGAGCGCCTCGCGCAGGGCGTCACCGATCGACTGCTTGTACTGCAGCGAGGATTGCGTGCCGGAGCTCGAATTGCCGCGCAGCGGGATCGCCAGGAACGGGATGATGAACATCATCGCCGCCATCCAGACGAGCGCCTCCTGCCAGCCATAGGCGTCGATCAGGCCCTGGCTCAGCGGCGCGAAGACGAACATGCCGGCCGAGCCCGCCGCCGTGCCGATGCCGAAGGCCATCGAGCGGCGCTCGGGCGCGACATTGCGGGCAAACGCCGCCAGCACGATGCCGAAGGAGGCCGACGCGATGCCCAGCCCCACCAGCACGCCGCCGCCGATGTAGAACCAGCCCGGGCTCGGCGCCACCGACATCATGAACAACCCGCCGGAATAGAGCAGCGAGGACAGCGCCAGAACCTTCCAGGTGCCGAACTTGTCGGCGATGGCGCCGAAGATCGGTTGTCCAAGGCCCCAGAACAGGTTCTGGATCGCCATGGCGAGGCCGAAGGTGGTGCGGTCCCAGCCGGTGTCGGCCAGCATCGGAAGCTGGAAAAACCCCATGGCCGAACGGGGACCAAAGGACAGAAGCGCGATCAGGCCGCCGGCGATGATGATCAGCCAGGGCAGGGGCGGAAGGGCTGCGGCGGAACGGGTGTCGGACATGGGGGGCTCCTGAAACGTGTTGCGACTTTATCCATTGCGATCAGAGGGACAAGTGCCTTTGCTTGAACACAATGATCACGGGAATTGATGATTGCTTAGCGAAACACCTGTTTTTCGCATGGTCTTGCGGAACTGTTGACAGCCACTGATGCAGCGGGAATGCTGCGTTTTGGGAGGATTTGGCGATGGCATATGGTCTGTTTCGGATTGTTGCTTCGGTCGTGTTGATTCTGGGGCTGGCGGCAGGCGCTCAGTCGCAGGATCTTGATCCCGAGCGGGCTTCATTCGATCCCGAAATCCAGTTCGTGATCACGCCCTTTGGCGCGATCCTGGGCGACCCGGCGCAACTGACCGAACTCGGCTCCGGGCGGACCGGCTATACCTATTGTTCGACCGCCCCCGACAAGGACCGCGGATTGTTGCTGATGGCTTCCATCATCATTCCCGCCCAGGATGGCGCCGATGGCGGCGGACATGCGATGATGATGACGGTGGAGCAGGCGCGAAACTTCCTGGCCTTGCTGCGCAAGGCTCCGGACTGGGCCAGGGTCGCGGCGGAGAACAAGGTCGGGTTGTTCTCCAAGCCGATCGGCGACGTGATCGGCGCGGAAGGCGAGGCCGAGCATCTGTCGATCAGGTTCGTCTCCGACGATCTAAGCAGGGGCTCGGTCCGGATCGAGCATGTACTTGGCGGCGTTCCAAGGGCCTTCGGGTTTGGCCTCAACGCGGCGCAGAAATTTGCCGCGCAGGCCGAGCATGCGCTCGACAAGGGGCTGGCCGAGACGCCCGCGGCGCCGCCTGACGAGGACGCCGAGAAGAGCAAGCTGTTCGAGTGAAGCGCAGCCGGCGAAGGAAAAGGCGGCACCCGCCTCGCTTGCAATCGGGCCGGCAAAGGCCTATGTGGGAAGTGCCCCGGCAGTGCCGGGCTCTTTTTGAACCTAATTATGCTCAAATTGAGCATAACAAAGATTGACGGGAGGGTTGCCATGACCCGGTTGGAGACAACGACGAGCGCACGGGCTTTGAGGACCATGCCTAGCGCGGCCGAGCGCTTTGGCGTCATCGAGCGTCCGGAACTCAAATACACCCCGGCCGTGGCGCGCGAGACCGCCCATCTGTATGACCGCGTGCGCCGGCACATCCCGGAAATCGAGTGGCCGGTCTACGCGCCCTATATACACGCGATCAACCGGATCAAGAAGCAGCGCGGCGCCTCCATTCTCGCGCATAATTACCAGACGCCGGACATCTTCCACTGTGTGGCCGACATCGTCGGCGATTCGCTGCAGCTGGCGCGCGAAGCCTCGCTGGTCGATGGCGAGATCATCATCCAGTGCGGCGTGCATTTCATGGCCGAGACCTCAAAACTGCTCAACCCGGACAAGACCGTGCTGATTCCGGACATGAAGGCCGGGTGCTCGCTGTCGGAATCGATCACAGGTGCCGATGTGCGTCTCTTGAAGCAGCGCTATCCCGGCGTGCCGGTGGTAACCTATGTCAACACGTCTGCCGATGTGAAGGCAGAGACCGACATCTGCTGCACCTCGTCCAATGCGGTCGCCGTCTGCGAAAGCTTCGAATCCGACACGATCCTGTGCATTCCGGACGAATACTTGGCGATGAATGTCGCCAAGCAGACCAAGAAGAAGATCCTGACCTGGAAGGGCCATTGCGAGGTGCACGAGCGCTTCACGGCGGAAGAGCTGCTCGCCTACAAGGAAGCCGATCCGACCATCGAGATCATCGGCCATCCCGAATGCCACCCCGACGTGATCGCGGTCTGCGACTATTCGGGCTCTACTGCGGGCATGATCAACTACGTCAAAGACACGCGGCCGTCGCGCGTGCTGTTGGTGACCGAATGCTCGATGGCGTCCAACATCGAGAGTGAAGTTCCGGACGTCGAGTTCATCAAGCCGTGCAATCTGTGCCCGCACATGAAGCGCATCACGCTCCCCAAGATCCTCGACAGCCTGCTCACCATGACCGAGGAAGTGCTGGTCGACCCGGCGATTGCTGGCCGCGCCCGGCTGGCCGTCGAGCGGATGATCAATCTCAAGAACTGACGGTCCGGCCGGGCGGCGCAGCGTCGCAGCCAGAAGGAGCATGCCATGGTTTCGACCGCGATCGCTATCCATCAGCCGCAGCCGGTCAAGCGATCGGACGAGGTCGTCATCATCGGCGGCGGGCTGGCGGGCCTGTTCTGCGCGCTGAAACTCGCACCCAAGGCGGTCACCGTGCTGGCGGCAGCGCCCATTGGTCGTGGCGCGTCCTCAGCCTGGGCGCAAGCCGGCATTGCCGCGGCCGTGGGGCCGGGGGACACCATCGAAAGCCATGTGAACGACACCATCGTCGCCGGCGACGGCATTGTCGATGAAGCCGTGATCCGGATGATGGCGTCGGAGGCGTCGGACCGGATCCATGACCTGCTGGGTTACGGCGTGCCGTTCGACCGGGATCTCGAAGGCCATCTGGCGGTGAGCCGGGAAGCTGCGCATTCGCAAAGCCGGATCGTGCGGGTAAAGGGTGACATGGCAGGCCGCGCCATCATGGAGGCGCTGGTGGCCTCGGTGCGCAAGACGCCGTCGATCCGGGTGCTGGAAGGCTATGTGGTCGAGGACCTGATTGTCGAGGATGGCCGCGTCACCGGCGTCGTCGCCCGCGACAAGGCCGGCGCCGGCGAGGAGCTGCACCGCATTACCGGCTCCAACGTGGTGATGGCCACAGGCGGCGTCGGCCATCTCTACGAGGTCACCACCAACCCGACCGAAGCGCGCGGCGGCGGCATCGGCATGGCGGCGCGCGCCGGCGCCCGGATGGCGGACATGGAATTCGTGCAGTTTCACCCGACCGCGATCGATGTTGGCAAGGACCCTGCGCCGCTCGCCACCGAGGCGCTGCGCGGCCATGGCGCGACGCTGCACAATCGCGCCGGCGACCGCTTCATGGTTCCCCTGCACAAGGACGCCGAACTGGCGCCGCGCGACGTCGTGGCCCGCGGCATCTTCGCCGAGGTCAAGGCCGGGCGGGGCGCCTATCTCGATTGCCGCACGGCGGTGCCCGATTTCGCCGCGGAGTTCCCGACCGTCTTCGGCTATTGCCAGGAGGCGGGCATCGATCCGGCGCGCGAGATGATCCCGGTCATACCGGCGGCGCATTACTTCATGGGTGGGATCTGGACCGACATCGACGGCCGCTCCTCGCTGCCAGGCTTCTGGGCCTGCGGCGAATGCACCGCGACCGGTGCGCACGGCGCCAACCGGCTGGCGTCGAACTCGCTGCTGGAGGCGGTGGTGTTTTCCGCCCGCATCGCCGATGCGCTGAAAGCCGAGATCAAGCCTGATGCGCCGAAGGACTGGCAGGATGGATCGGTTTCCACCGATGAGCACATCACCGAGAACGACCACCCCAACATGGTAGCCTTGCGCAAGACCATGAGCGCCAAACTCGGCGTGCTGCGCGATGGCGAGGGCATGCGCGGGGCCCTTGCCACGATCCTGCAACTGGCCCGGGACAGCCATTCGGTCCGCTTCGACAATGTCATCACCACGGCCAAGCTGATTGCGGTCTGCGCCTTGAACCGCACCGAAAGCCGCGGCGGGCATTTCCGCATCGATTTTCCCGAGGAACAGGCGGAGTGGAAGCGGCGTACGATTGTGACGCTCGCCCAGGCCCACGCCATCATCCCCGACCTGCTGGAGGGCTGAGCCATGACAAACGCCTTTCTTCCCGAATTGCCGGCGCTTATGATCGAGGACCAGGTGCGCGCAGCACTCATCGAGGATCTCGGCCGCGCTGGCGACATCACCTCCAACGCCACCATCGGCGCAGACAGGCTGGCGAAGGCTGAGATGAACAGCCGCGAAGCGGGTATCATCGCTGGTCTGCCGCTGGCAGAAGCCGCGTTCCGGCTGATCAATCCGACGGTCCGCTTCGAGGCGCTGGTTTCTGACGGCGCGCGGGTCGAGCCGGGCACCACCATCGCCCGGATTTCCGGCCCGGCGCGCGGGATCCTGTCGGCCGAACGGGCGGCGCTCAATTATCTCATGCACCTGTCGGGAATCGCCACGTACACCGCGCGCTTTGCCGATGTGATCGCCCACACCAGGGCCAAAGTCACCTGCACCCGCAAGACCATTCCCGGGCTCAGGTCAGTGGAGAAATACGCCGTGCGCTGCGGCGGCGGCTCGTCGCACCGCTACGGGCTCGATGACGCCATCCTGATCAAGGACAACCACATCGCGGTTGCCGGTGGCATCGCTGAAGCGCTTCAGGCCGCCAAGGCCTTCGCCGGGCATCTCGTCAAGATCGAGATCGAGGTGGATACGCTCGACCAGTTCGCCCAGGTTCTGGAGGAGGGCGCCGATGTCTGCCTGCTCGACAATATGAGACCCGACATGCTCAGGCAGGCTGTGGCGATGAACCAGGCAGCGGTGCGGAGGTCGATCACGCTCGAGGCGTCTGGCAATGTCAATCTCGACACCATCCGCGCCATCGCCGAAACCGGCGTCGACTTCATCTCGACCTCGAAGATCACCATGGCGGCGCCGACGCTCGACATCGGGCTCGATATCGCGATTGGGTGAGGGATAGCCCGGCGGGCTCGCGCCGAGGCGGGGGTAGGAGACGCGGACGGCTGCGCCGCCGCACGGGTCCGCAACCGCCTTCTTCCGCAGTCACCGCCCTCTCCGACGCCATCCACGGACCTCTCCGTCGTCATCCTCGGCCGTCGTGCCGAGGATCTACAGAAGTCCGCCCGAAAACAACTGGAGATGGAAATTACCGATGGGCCGGTAGATCCTCGGGACAAGCCCGAGGATGACGATCCGGGGGGGCGGGACCCGTGCTGTGCGGGGGAAGACCCATGGCTTAGCGACATCCGCCGCCCTCTGATCCTGTCCAATCCGATCCCCCCTCACATGGCCTGTAGCCCCTTATCGCATGGACTCCGCCGCCCTTCTTCCGCAGTCGCCGCCCTCTCCACCGTCATCCACGGACACCTCCGCCGTCATCCTCGGCCGTCGTGCCGAGGATCTACAGACGTCCGCCCGAAAACAACTGGAGATGGAAATTACCGATGGGCCAGTAGATCCTCGGGACAGGCCCGAGTACGATCCGAGGGCCCGAGGATGACGGCGGAGGGGCTCGCGCATGACGAGCCGACGGCGGTCGCAACCCAGTTTGCGGTCGGGGTGACGATCGCAAACCGGACGAAACGGGACTATCCGATGCACAAGCCATCAAGGGCGGACACATTGTCCGCAAAAAGCTGATTAAACATTTCCACGTTGATGGATCCATTTGATCCAACATGCATTAAGGCAGGCGACTGACCTCCAAAGGCTGTTTTCATGAACTCTCCCCAATTTCTGATATTTGCCATTCTCGCCGCCACGATGGGGCTGTTCCTGTGGGGGCGGTTTCGCCATGACATTGTGGCGCTGGCCGCGCTGATGGCCTGCGTGGTCGCGGGGCTGGTTCCGGCGGGAGAGGCTTTTGCGGGCTTTGGCCATCCGGCGGTCATCACCGTGGCGGCTGTGCTGATCCTGAGCCAGGGCTTGCAGAACACCGGCGCGGTCGACTGGCTGGCGCGCAGCTTACTGCCGCGGGATGCCGGGCGGCTGACCAGCATGCTGGCGCTGTTGGGACTGGGGGCTGCGCTGTCGGGCTTCATGAACAATGTCGGCGCGATGGCGCTGTTGATGCCGATCGCCGTGCAGCTGTCGGGGCGGATAGACCTGACGCCGGGGCAGGTGCTGATGCCGCTGGCCTTCGGCACGATCCTGGGGGGCATGACCACGCTGATCGGCACGCCGCCCAATTTGATCGTCTCCGGATTCAGGGCGGAGGCCGGTCTGGGACATTTCGCAATGTTCGATTTCGCGCCTGTGGGCGTTGGGGTGGCGGTGCTGGGCGTGATCTTCATTACCGTCTTCGCCTCCCGGCTTGTGCCTGCACGCAAGTCGGTCAACACCAAGGGGTTTGAAACCGGCGCCTACATGACCGAGTTGCGCGTTCCGGAAAAAAGCAAGGCTGTGGGGCTGACGCTGAACCTGTTTGAACGCGAGATCGAGGAATCCGGCGCGCAGATCGTGGCGCTGGTGCGCGACGAGGCCCGCATCAATGCGCCCCATCGCGGGCACCGCATTCGCGCGGGCGACATCCTCGTGCTCGAGGCCGATGTCGAGGCGCTGGCCGAGGCGGTGTCGGTCTTCGACATCCATCTGGAGGAAAAGGGCTCGTCGGTTGTCAAGGACAAGGAGGAGGAAGCGGCTAAAGACAAGGAGGCGAAAACCAGCCGGAAGGCCGAGGCCGAAACCAGCCGGAAGGCCGAAGCCGAAACCGAAGATGGCGACACGGCCCACGACCACGAGAACGAACTGGTTCTGCGCGAACTGGTGGTCCTGCCCGGCTCATCCATTGTCGGCCGGCCGGCCCGGGATTTGCGGTTGCGCACGCGTTACGGAATCAATCTGCTTGCCGTCTCACGCGATGGACATTCGCCCAGAGCCCGGCTGCGCACGCTCAAGCTCAAATCCGGCGATCTGCTGCTGATGCAGGGCCCGGCGGTGATCATCACCGAATTCGTCAACGAAACCGGCTGCGTGCCGCTGGGCGAGCGCGAATTGCGCATCCCCGACAAGCGCATGGCGCTGATCGCGGGCGCCATCATGCTGGGCGCGGTTCTCATCGTCACCCTGGGCCTGCTGCCGGCAGCGCCCGCCTTTGCGCTGGGCGTGCTTGCCACCATGCTGTTCCGCACCGTGCCGCTGCAGCAGGTCTATACCGCCATCGACTGGCCGGTGATCGTGCTGCTGGCGGCGTTGATTCCGGTTGCTGGCGCCATGCAGAGCTCGGGCGCCGCCGACCTTCTGGCGCGCTTTCTGGTGGATACAATTGCGCAGGGAAATCCCATCGCCGCGCTGGCGGTGGTCCTGATCACCACCATGTTCCTGTCTGACGTCATGAACAATGCAGCCACCGCCGCTGTGCTCTGCCCGATCGCGATCGGCATTGCCTCTACCTTGGGCGTCAACCCCGACAGCTTCCTGATGGCGGTGGCGATCGGGGCATCCTGTGCATTCCTCACCCCGATCGGTCATCAGAACAACACGCTCATTCTCGGCCCCGGCGGCTTCCGCTTTGGCGATTACTGGAAGCTCGGTCTGCCGCTGGAGGCGCTGGTGGTCGCTGTCAGCCTGCCGCTGTTGCTGTGGGTGTGGCCGTTGTAGTTTTCAGGAACACATAAGGCCGGCGGGAAGCGATCAGGAGCATCCCCAAAGTTACTCCTACACAGCTTCCGCCACCGCCGCCTCGAGCGCGGCGATGTCGATCTTGCGCATGGTCATCATCGCCGCGAAGGCACGCTTGGCCTCGGAAGGGTCGGCGCTCGTGGTCAGGTCGAGCAGGATGCGGGGCGTGATCTGCCAGGAGAAGCCCCAGCGATCCTTGCACCAGCCGCAGGCGCTTTCCGCGCCGCCATTGCCGGTGATCGCATCCCAGTAGCGGTCGGTTTCTTCCTGGGTGTCGGTGATGACCATGAAGCTTACCGCTTCATTCGGCTTGAAATTCGGACCGCCGTTGAGGCCGACGAATTTTCGACCCAGCACGGTGAATTCGACGGTCAGTTCGCTGCCTTCCTGCCCGCCGGGGAAATCGCCGGGCGCGGTGTTCACGCGAATGACACGGCTGTCGGGAAATGTCGCGGCATAGAAGTCTGCGGCTTGGCGGGCTTGTCCGTGGTCGAACCACACGCAGGTTATGAGTTCGGTCATGTCAGGTCTCCTTCTCTCTGTGGTTTGAAAATCTTTGACGCCTGATGGGCCACGCTTCAGTCGGCCGGTGGCTTGCCGGCATTGACCAGCAATTGCGCGGCAAAAGCGCGTTGGTAGGCCGGGCGTGCTTCGCCACGGGCGAGATAGGCCTTGAGGTTCGGAAACTCTTCCAGCAGGGCCAGTGATTTCAGCCGGAGCAGCACCGACACCATCATCAGGTCGCCCGCGCTGAAGGCACCATCGAGCCATTCGGAGTGGCCGAGATGCGCCGACAGCTGACGCAGCCGATGGCGGACCCGGTCATCGAGCAAGGGTAGGAGCTCCGCGCACCAGGGCTTGTCGCCCACCACATACGGCGTCTGCTCGCGATCGAGGATCGGCGGCTCTACCGTGTTGAGGGCTGCAAACATCCATGTGATGGCGCGCGCCCGCGCATTGGGATCTTTCGGCAGCAGGCCGGGATGGCGCTCGGCGATATGGAGCACGATCGCGCCGGTTTCAAACAGGGCGAGATCGCCGTCCTCAAAGGTCGGGATCTGGCCGAACGGATGCAGCGCAAGATGCGCGGGCTGCTTCATGGCCTTGAAGGAGACGCGGCGCACCGCGTAGGGCTGGCCCACTTCCTCAATCGCCCAGCGCACGCGGGTGTCACGCGCGAGCCCCCTGCCGCCATCCGGCGATCGTTCAAAGGCGGTGATGGTGGGGTTCATGGCAAGGCTCCTCCATATCCGCCTACTGGTTGATCTCGGGCTCCACGAGCCTTGCGAGCTTGTCGAGCGACTGCTGCCATCCGAGGTAACAGGCTTCCGGCGGGATCACGTCCGGCACGCCTTCTTGCTGGACGGTGAGTTCGGTTCCCATCGAGACGGCCTTCAGATTGACGGTGACGCGCATCTCGCCCGGCAGGTTCGGGTCTTCGAAGACGTCGGTGTAGACAAGGCGTTCTTCGGGCACGAGATCGAGATATCTGCCGCCAAAGGCGTGACTGTCGCCTGTTGTGAAATTGCGGAAGGACATTCTGTGGCTGCCCCCCACTTTGGCATCAAGGTGATGCACTGTGCAGAGGTACCCGTAAGGCGGGATCCAGCTCGCCACGGCATCGGCCTCCAGAAAGGCGCGATAGATCTTTTCCGGCCTGGCGGCGATGACACGGTGAAGGCGGATCGTGCTGGGCATGGTGTTGTCCTCCTGGCCTGATTGCCTCATCTCTTCCTTGGAGCTATCCATACCGACCAGTTGGTATGATGTCAATTCACAGCTTGTGTCACCGTTGCTTTTTCGAGTGACGGTCATCCGGCTCCATCCGCCCGGTTCCGGCCGGGGCGCGGTCCTCCAGGGTTGCCTCCGCACACGGTTGGCTCATCGGTTAGGGGGCGTTCCGTTGCCATTTTCTGACGCACCACTTCGTTATCTTGCTCGTCATCAACAGCAGGGAGCGTGACATGAAACTGAAACTCACCGGCGTGACCGCGATGATGGTTCTCGCCGGTCTTTCCACCGCCCAGGCGCAAACGGAGACCAGCCCCATGGAAACGGCAGCAATTCTGGCCACGATCGAAACCATGACCGACGCGTTTGCGGCCGGCGATGTCGACACTATCCTGTCCACCTACGAGACAGGGGCGACGGTCGTCGCCGAGCCCGGCATGCCGGTCAGCGGTGCCGCCGCTCTGCGGGAAATGTTTGCGCAGTTCATTGCCCAGGGCGTCAGCTTCACCTACGGCGCGCACGATGTCGTCATGGCGGGCGATCTCGCCCTGCACCTGATGAAGTGGACTGCGCCAACGCCCGAAGGCGACGTCACCGCGCTTTCGGTTGCCGTCCTGCGCAAGCAAGCCGACGGCAGCTGGAAAATGGTGATCGATCAGCCGTTTGGGGATGCAGTCATGCACGACGATTCAGTCAGGTAACAACCGGCAGGTGAATCCGGACGGCGGTTGCACCAGAATGAACAGGGCCGCCCTCGCGGGCGGCCCGTGTCGTGTCAGCGAGGTTCGCTGTGCAGTCCCTTGAGGATGGCGAAACAGGCGAGCAACAAGACGATGGTGAACGGGAAGCCCGTCGACACCGCCATGGCCTGAAGCGCCGCCAATCCTCCGCCCAAGAGCAGCGCGATGGCGACAAGGCCCTCGAAGCAGGCCCAGAACACGCGTTGCGGCACCGGTGCGTCGATCTTGCCGCCGGCGGTGATCGTGTCGATCACCAGCGAGCCGGAGTCGGACGAGGTAACGAAGAACACGATTACCAGCACGATGGCGATGAAGGAGGTGATCTGCTGCAGCGGCAGCGCCTCGAGCATGGCGAACAGCTTGAGCTCCAGCGGTGCATCGACCACGATCTGGTAGCCGTCATTGACGAGCTGGCTGATCGCGGTGCCGCCGAAGACCGTCATCCAGAACACCGAGACGAGCGACGGGATGATCAGCACGCAGGTGAGAAACTCGCGCACCGTGCGGCCGCGGCTGACCCGGGCGATGAACATGCCGACAAACGGCGACCAGGAAATCCACCAGGCCCAGTAGAATGCCGTCCAGCCCTGGCGGAAATTGTCATCCTCACGCCCGAACGGATTGGAAAGTTCAGGCAGGTAACGCGCATATTCGTAGAGATTGTGGAAGAAGCCGGTGAAGATCGCCAGTGTCGGCCCGACAATCAGCACGAACATCAGCAGCAGGGCGGCCAGCACCATGTTGATCTCCGACAGGCGCTTGACGCCCGCGTCGAGTCCGGCAACGACCGACAGCAGCGCAATGCCGGTGATCCCGACGATCAGCGCGACCTTGGAAAAGTCGTTGACCGGAATGCCGAAGAGGTGGTTGAGGCCGGCCATCGCCTGCTCCGCGCCGAAGCCGAGCGACGTGGCAAGGCCAAACAGTGTGGCGAAGACTGCCAGGATGTCGATGATGTGGCCGGTCCAGCCCCAGACGCGCTCTCCGAAGATCGGGTAGAACACCGACCGCATGGTCAGCGGCAGGCCCTTGTTGTAGGAAAACAACGCCAGCGCCAGCGCGACGATGGCGTAGATCGCCCAGGGGTGCAGGCCCCAGTGGAAGATGGTGGCGGCCATGCCGAGGTCGCGTGCCTCGGCCGTGTTGCCCGCTGCCCCGCCGAGCGGCGCCCAGCTGTCGGGCGAACCCGCATCTTCCGCCACGGCGGCGGAGAAATGCGAAATCGGCTCCGAGACGCCATAAAACATCAGTCCGATTCCCATGCCGGCGGCAAACAGCATCGCAAACCAGCCGGTGTAGGAATAGTCGGGCGTGGCGTCCTTGCCGCCGATACGGACCTTGCCGTAGGGCGAGACGATCAGGAACAGGCAGAGCAGCACGAAGATGTTGGCTGCAGTGAGGAAGAACCAGTCGAATGTGCCGGTCAACCAGTCGCGCAGATCGCCGAATACCGCGCCTGCACTTTCCTGGAACGCCAGGGTGAAGAAAACAAAGGCAACGATGGTCAGTCCGGAGATGGCAAAGACCGGATTGTGGATGTCGAGGCCGAATGGGCCGACCGACATCGAAACATTGTCCTGACCGACCTCGTATTCGGTGTCGATCAGCGTGGTTGCGCCTTCCGGCGCCGGTATACCCTGTCCGCTGGGGTCGCTCATGGTAAATCCCTCTTCTTATGTTTGATTGAGATTGTCTGTTGCTGAAAGTGAAGGCTTGGGTCTCGTGGCCTGTCAGCAACGGATGGACCCCATCCGTCTTGAAATGTCAGCCTGCAAGCTCTTGTTCGTGCGGCGCGATACTAGCCGCGAACGAGGAAAATGGATGCGTCCGTCAGGCGGGCCATGCGGCCGCCATTCGAAGGCCAGAAATGATCGGCGACGTTGGGAATATGGGTTGCCATGACGATCAGATCGCTGCCGATGTCGTGTCCTGCCTTGACCAGCGCGTCATCAAGATCCACTGCCGGATCATGGCTGACCACGGTCTTGCCCGACGCTTCGATGCCATGGGCTTCGGCCTGCGCGGCGACGAAGGCAACAAGTTTCTTGTCATACTCCACCGGGTTGTGGCCGATCACCCCCGGCGTCGATGCGGTCACGCCGACGTAGGTGACAGGAGCGTGATAAAGCTTCGACAGTTTCGCGGCCGTGTCCAATGCAAGTGCGAGCTTGTCGGCATGTGCAAGATCCACGGGCACCATTATATTCTGATACATTGGTTTTTCCCGTCTTGTGTTCGAACGGCTTTTAATTTGCCGATACTTATTCTTAAGTCAGGCTGCCGGGAATGGCGGGCCAATTCTGGTTCGCAAACGGAGAATTGTGTTCCGATTGCGGCAACAGGCTAACGCAGTGAGGCCGCAGTTGCAAACCGATGGCACGAAACGGGCAGGGCCCGCGGTTTTGCGTCCCGGTGCCAGACTACGTGGAAAAAGCCTTTACAAAACTAGAAATGTAGTTATGTTTGTCGCATGACAATTTCCACACCCCATGCCCGCGCGCTCGCGGCCCTTGGCCATGATGCCCGCCTGTCGATCTTTCGCCTGCTCGTGAGGGCCGGGGATGACGGGCTGAGGGTGGGCGATATAGGGGAGCATCTGGAGCTTGCGCCGTCGACCCTGGCGCATCACCTCTCAAGCCTGGTGGATGCGGGGCTGGTCGTGCAGGAAAAGCAGGGACGCGAAGTGTTCAACCGGGTCGACTTTCCGGCAATGCATGCGGTGCTGGCTTTTCTGACGTCCGAATGCTGTTCGCGCGTGCGCGTGCAACCGACGGAGGATGCCGCTTGATGCGTGGCGCTCTTTTTTTGACCAAAATAAAACTATAAACCCGGAGATATAGAAATGACCGTTGCAAGCCTTTCCACCAACGGCCTGTGGGCCGGTCTGCGGCATCTTTGGCGTGATCAGCGCGTCTGGCTTGCCTCGGCATTGCTCCTCGTCGTGCTTCTGGTCTTCGATCCGCCCCAGGCAGCAGACAGCGCGCTGTTTGCAGGTGATGCGCTTCTGAGCACCGCGCCGTTCCTGATCCTGTCGATCGGCATTGCCGCCTGGGCGGGCGCCACCGGCGCGGACAATCTGATCGCCAAAGCTTTCACCGGTGCGCCGCTGATGATGATCGCTCTCGGCGCGCTGGCCGGCGGGATTTCGCCTTTTTGCTCCTGCGGCGTAATTCCTCTGATTGCAGCTCTGCTTGCCATGGGCGTTCCCTTGTCCGCCGTCATGGCCTTCTGGCTGGCGTCGCCGATCATGGATCCGTCGATGTTCGTGCTCACGGCCGGCGTGCTGGATATCGAATTCGCGGTCGCCAAGACGCTGGCCGCCATTGGTCTGGGCCTGTTCGGCGGACTGGTGGTCCACCTGCTTTCGCGCGGCGGAGCGCTCTCCGATCCTCTGCGCGAGGGCATCGGCAATGGCGGCTGCGGCGGATCGAAGATCCGTGTGCCCAAGCCCGTCGTCTGGCGGTTCTGGGATGAGCCGGAGCGGCGGGCGAAATTTGGCAAGACGGCGCTCACGACAACGCTGTTCCTGGCAAAATGGCTGCTGCTGGCCTTCCTGCTCGAGAGCCTTATGCTGGCCTGGATCCCGGCAGAGACGGTGACGGCGGCGCTCGGCGGCACCGGCCTGATGCCGATCGTGATGGCGACGCTGGTGGGTGTGCCGGCCTATCTCAACGGCTACGCAGCACTGCCGCTGGTGAGCGGGCTGATCGACCAGGGCATGGCGCCGGGTGCGGGCCTCGCCTTCCTCGTGGCCGGAGGGGTCACCTCGATCCCGGCCGCGATGGCCGTCTGGGCGCTGGCCCGGCCGCAGGTCTTCGCCCTTTACATCGGATTGTCGCTCACCGGCGCCTTCGCCTCGGGCCTGCTGTTCCAGCTCTGGGTCATGGCCTGAGCTGAACCGCTTGCGCGCCCTCTATCCGCGCCCGCCGAGCCGCAAGCCCGGCGCCGGGCGTTCCTCGAGAATCTTGGCGCGGAAGCGGTAGAGGGCGGCGGGGCGGCCGCCGGTGGTCGAGCTTGAGGCGCCGGTGGGCTCGACCAGTTCGGCGCCCTCGACCAGACGGCGGAAGTTCTGCTTGTGCAGGTGACGGCCCGAGATCGCCTCCACCGTGGTCTGCAGTTCGGTCAGGGTGAAGTCCGGCGGCATCAGTTCGAAGATCACCGGGCGGTACTTGATCTTGGCGCGCAGCCGCTGCACCGCGGTGGCGGCGATGCGGCGGTGGTCGAACCGCATGGCCCGGCCCAGTGGCGTGGAAAGGTCGGTGGTTGCGACGCGGCCGTCGGCCACGCTCTCCTCGACCAGACCGGCCTCGTAGAGCAGCTGGTAGCGATCGAGCACGCGCTCGTCATCGAAGGGAAAGTCATCAAGGCCGAAGGACAGGCGCACGCGCGACTGCCGCCGTAGCGCCGCATTGTCGGTTCCGGCGGTGGAAGCCCAGGTTTTCAGACGCGGCAGGATGACAGTGTCGAGCACTGCAGGCCTGCCGTCGCGCCAGTCCTCCCAGGGAAACAGAGTGTACCAGTCGCGCCAGCGCGATCCGGTCCGGGCCAGCGCCTCGCCGGGTTCCGCATCGGTGCGGGTGAGCGCCAGGTAACCGACGGAGACGGCGTGGACATTCTCGTCGCCGGGCCGTCGATGCCGATCGCGGTCGCCGAATGTGTAAAGCTGTTCGACATAGCCCAGATGCAGTGCTGTCTGGGTTTCGACCGAGTGGCGGAGCGCCGTTTCGAAGGTGCGGTGGCGGATCGGATTGAACAGGTCGTAGGGCAGGCCATCGGCCCCGCCGATGCCGGGCTCGGACGGCACGCACAGGATCTTCGGCGACCGCCCGCTTACCGCCACGATGGCGGCGTTGAGGCCGATGCGCAGCGGAGGGATGCCGTCGGGTTCCATGGCGCGGTCAGCCCTCGACCTGACGCCGTTCCGGCGTGGCGGCAGGAACCTGGTCGCCAGGCCTGAGTGGCAGGCAGAACCGGTTTCCTTCAAACGCATCGGCGCCGCGGCCGATGGCCTTGATGGCGCGCTTGAGGCGGCCGCCGCGGCCGAGCATGGCGTCGCCGATCTCGATCAGCCGCGCATTCGGCGTGACGAAGGGCGAGGCCTGGCGCAGGCGTTCGGCCAGCGCCATCTCGTCCTGGTCGGGCTCCAGCGCCAGCGCGGTGATCGCCGCGGCGGCGGGCGAACGGGAAATCCCCAGCCAGCAATGCACGATGAGCGGCGCGCGCCGGTCCCAGCCTCTCACAAACCTGATCAGCTGCTCGACATGGGCTTCGCCCGGTGCGATCAGTCCGGGCCGGACCTCGGCGATGTCGTTAAGGCCCAGCTTGAGATGCCGGGTCTGGTCAATGACGCCGGGGCGGTGAAACTCCTGGTTTTCAGCCAACAGGCTGACCATCTCGCGGGCGCCATGCAGCACGGCAGTTTCGGCGACCTGGTTGAGACGGCAGACAACAATGTAGGACATTTATCCGCCTCGCTTTGCCCGGCGCTGCGCCTCGATCGCCTCGAACCGGGCAAGGAACATCGTCTGCACCTCGGTCGCCGGGCGCGGCGAGACTTCGATCATGTCGCGGCTGATGCCGCGCGGCGGCCCGAAGAAGGCGCGGGCTTCCGCGTCATCGAAGCCTGCGAGTTCCGTTGCCTCGAAATAGGCCGAGATCCGGTCGGCGCGCTTGATCAGCGCCTTGAGTGGCGCAGGCAGCGCGGGAGGAAGCCCGAAGCGGATATGGATCGCTGCCTCGAGCCTCGCTTCCACCGCCTTGTATCCGCCGCCGACCACCGATTTGAATGGCGAGATCATGTCGCCGATGACATATTCGGGCGCATCATGCAGAAGCGCGATCAGCCGGATCTCTGGCGACGCGTCCGTGAGCCTGCCGACGATCTCCTCGACCATCAGCGAATGCTGGGCCACGGAAAAGGCATGGCCGCCGCTTGTCTGCCCGTTCCAGCGCGCCACCCGTGCCAGCCCCTGGGCGATGTCGGAAATCTCCACATCCAGCGGCGAGGGATCGAGCAGGTCGAGCCGCCGGCCCGAGAGCATGCGCTGCCAGGCGCGGGGCGCCTTTTTTACCGAAGCCACGGCTCAGGCTTCCGGAGCGGCAGCGCCGCCGGCGTCGAACGACAGGCCCGACCAGGCAGGCAGGGCGAGGGTGACGGGGATGCCGCCGGCGGTCAGCGCGATACCCTGTGACAGCGCATCGGCCACCCGGTCGGTGCGCACCATCGCCAGGCCGATTGTATCCTGGATGGTGCCGAGGCTGCCGATAGGTTTTTCACCCGCCAGTATCGCGGTGCCGGCGCCATCCGGCCCGGGCGCGGGCAGGGCGGTCTCGGCGGTGACGGTCACCACCCGGCGGCGGCCGGTGCCGCGATGCTGCATGCGCGAAACCACTTCCTGGCCGACATAGCAGCCCTTGCGGAAATCCACGCCGCCGTTCTTGTCCATCAGCACATCGTGCGGAAACACGTCCGACAAAGCGAAATCGGCGCCGGATTCGGCCACGCCATGGGCGATGCGCTGGGCGTTCCACCGGGCCATGTCCGAATCGAGGTCCGCGCCCGCTCCGTAGAGCCGCCAGACCCTGGCTTCGTCGGGAAAGCGCTTGTCGCCGAGCGCGCCCATCGGGGCGGCACTTTGCCAGCCGGCAATCACCGGCACATCGTCGCGTTTGTCGAAGCTCACCGCGGCGCGGAGCTTGTAGAGCGTCAGCCTGCGGATGAAATCATCGACGCAGTCTGCCCTTATGTCGCAATCATAGCCGGTGTCCCCGGATTTCGAGACCAGGAAATCGAACAGGATCTTGCCCTGCGGAGTGAGCAGCGCCGCGGGCCGGGCCTCGCCTTCCAGCACCGAATCGAGATTGGCGGTGATCAGGTTCTGCAGGAAATGCCTGGCTTCGGCGCCATCAACATGCACGATCTTCCGGTCGGAAAGGACTAGGGCTGGCACTGTGCGGCACTCCGGATTGGTCGCTGGGGGATGGCACCCGATAGGTAGGCTCTCGCGCGGCGCGGGGCAAGGGCGGGTTCCTGCGTGGGATGGCTGGCGGACTGGCTGGCGGCGACACGTGGCGGGATGATCAGTGGCCGGCCAGAAAAAAGATCCACTCGCCCTCCGGCGAAATGCCGATCCGGTAGAAATTATAGGCGCCATAGGCCTTCATGTCCTCGACATCGCCGGCCGTGACCAGGCGCAGGAGCTCCACCTTCTGCGGCGGCGTCAGGGCGTCAAGCGGCACCGCCGCGAAATAGGGCCAGACGAAAATCTCGTCGGGCTCGTCAGCGTCGATGCGGACAAAGCCTGCGCTGAGCAGATCGATGAGGATGGCCAGGATTTCCTGCCCCTCGCCATCGCCGGAAACCGAGCGCAGATACTCCACCGGATCGGTATCGATCTGGCCAAAGGCCAGTTGCGTGGCGGTCGGTCCTGAGCCGAGCAGGGCGCGAAGATTGTCAATAATGCCTGTGGAAGCGGCCTCGATGATCAGCTGTCGCATGCGTTGGACAGGTTCGGGCAACAGGGCGGGGTCGGTAAGGATATCGACCGGGGGCAGTTCCCTGGATATCGCCGGGGCGGCATCCATGTCCTCGTCCTGGGTTTGCGGGACAGCGCGAATGACAGGTTCCGGAGAGGGCAATCCGACATCGGGGCTGCTCTGCGGCTCATCAATGGGCGGGGGGGCTTCCTGTCCGGTCTCTGCAGACGGGGGCTCAACCTCTTGAAGTTCGCTCAGCGCCAGTGCCTGTCCCGCGGGCAGGATCGTCAGCATCGCCCAGACCATGGCGGATGCAATCATCCTGTCGCCGGCTTGCCATTTGCGCTTGTCGACCACGTCTCTCCCCGCAGGTAATCCTACTGAAGCAAACCTATTGAAGCGTGCGCTCGGGTGAAAATTCACCGGCCAGAATGCGGTCCCTCAGCGATGCCACCAGCGCTTCCGCCTGTTCCTCGCCGAGCGCCCGGACCGTTTCCCGGATGGCGGTGATCATCGCCGCATCGGCAATGATTTCCGGCTCGATGCCGTCGGCCGTGCTTTCAGCCCAGGCATCGTGCTGCAATTCGAGCGCGACCTGAAGCTTCTCCTGAATGATCAGATCGTCAAGCTCTTCGGTCGTATGGGGAGTGGGATGTGTCATGCAATCCAACTTTTTCTTACCAGGTCATTAACAAGCCTAGCACGGCTTGCACCGTTCCGGCACGGGGCTGCGTCGAAATCGGTTAACAAAACCTTAGTTTCCATAGCGGGAAACAATTTCGGCCACAAGTGTTGCACCTTCGTGACGGTATCGCTCCTCCGCCACCACGGCGGCTTCGGTGCAGGTCGTGTAGACGGCGGCAAAGGCGCGGAAGCCGCGATTGTATCCGGCGGTGAACTGCTCCCGGCGATGGGCTTCGCCCGCGGTTTCGCTGTTGAGCAGCGCCTGCATGCTGTCGCGCCAGCCGGTTTCCTCCTCGGAACTGCACAAACTGCGCAAATACTGCACCGATCCGAGGATTTCCGCCAGCCTGAGCAGCCTCGCCTCATAGGGCGGCGGCGGCAGATCCGGCACGACCACGGTCGCTGCTTCTTCCTCTGCCGGCTCCTGCGCCACGGCGATGTGTGTGCCGCAGAGGAGCGCTGCGGACATTATAACACTCAGGATCAGGGCAGGGAGGCGGACCATGGTTGCTCCTTACACCAAGATATGGCCCGATGAAATCCCGCCAAGCGGGGATCACTATTTGAGAATTGTGGTCTCAGGGAGAAAGGCGCGGACAACAAATGCAAATGTCAGTTCATGCGCATGGTTCTCGCCATTGCGGGTCACCGCAACGCTTCCAATCTCGCGACCGCTTTCGATATCGCCCGTGTCAAGCACCGAGCGGACGCCCGGAACCCATTCGATTGCGATGCCGTCGCTCTCGAACCTGCCTTCGCGCCGCAACTTGTCGAGGGAAATAGCCAGGGGTTGGGGCAGATCGCGGACCAGTACCACATAGGACAGCGGCGCTATGCCCTCCGGCATGGGGCCGCGATAGAGAAATGGCACAGCGGAACTGTCATAACCGGCGTAGGGATTGCGGCCGTAATCGCGCATGCCCGGATTGTTGGGCACCAGCACCTCGCCGTCGGGATGCGCGTCCCGAAAGCTTTGCCAGGATTGCAGCCGCGAGGGAATGACTTCCAGCCGGGCGCCGGTTCTCGACCCTGTGATCGCTTCACCGGTGAATTGCTGCCACCAGCTCTCGGTCTCGCGGTCATACATGACCAGATCCGAGTTGCGCAGCTTGCCGGTGGTGCCGAACGTGGTTTCCTGCCCATCGACGGTGCGATCAAAAACAATGGCTGCGTTGCAGAGCGGGCAGTAGGTCACCGAGATCGGCCGGCCGGCAAGGGTGTCGTTGACGATTTCATGCCAGATCATGATGCGCAGCGGATAGGCGCGTACCTCGCCGCCAATCTCGACCGACATCACCGGTTCCTTTGCGTCAAGCCCCGCGGCGTCGGAGACCGGCAAGAAGGCCGGATCATCGATCGGCGGAATGCCATCCCTGGGAGGGCCGCCGGACATGATGCTCGCGAAATCGATGTTGGATCTGGAAAAATCGGTGGTCCAGCCCTCGGCCCGCCAGCGGTCGGGCTCTGCAGCGGCACTGATCGCCGATAGCGCGAGACACAGGGCCGCCAACAGCGTGATGACGACGGTGCCTGAGCGTTCTGCAAGTCCGGCGGATGCCGGTTCGGGAAAGTTGAAGCCTGCCATGGATCGATGATCCGGCAAGACCGGGCCAGACGCCAATCAAGCCCGCTCACATTTGCTTGAGCTACGCCTTCAGATCTGAGGCGTGCAACAACTGAACTCAAGTGCCCGCGACATCCACCTTCGCGACCCATTGCTGCTGCGGCGGCAACGGGTTGCGGAGCAGGGACCGGTTCCTCTGTCCTCGGGGCTCACGTGCCATCCCGCTGGTCTTCGCCGCGTGCCAGCATCTCCATGCAGGTCACCATGCTTTCGGGCACGGGCAGGGACCGCACCTGGGCGGGCGTGAACCAGCCGACTTCCCTGGCGTCGTCCTGCGCCACCGGGTTTCCTCCGGGATCGTCGACCCGGAACACGGTCAGGAAGAAATGCGAGGCGCCGCCGGGGTCGTCTGCGCCCAGATCGAAGGTGGCAAAGGGCCGCGGATTGGTGGCCCTGAGGCCCGTTTCCTCATGGAGCTCGCGCAGGGCGGCGTCCTCCAGCGCCTCGTCCGGATCGACGCGCCCGCCCGGAAACGCATACATGTGCTGGGCCGGCGGGTTGCCGCGCAGCACCAGCAGGAACCTGCCTTCGCGCTCGATCGCCACCGAGACGGCAAGCGCCGGGCCTGTGGTGCCTGATCCTGTCTTGATGTTCATTGCTTGGCTCTCCGGGAATCCTGCGCCGTGGATCGGCAATGTGTGGCCGTTTTTCGCTGACTGCAACGCCTGATGAGGGACAGACAGTATCGAGAAAACCGAGCCCGGCTTTCCTGGTCGCGGACAGCAATGCCAGGAGTTCGCATTGCGAAAACATTCCAATCAAACTATGTATTGGGCTTGTTCCCACCCCGGGACGCGAGAATCGGAATTCGTGATGACTGTTCCACCTGACGCTGACTTGCCACTACATGTTGTCGGGAAAGAGTTCGGCAGGCAGCAAGTGACCCGGCGGCGTTTGCGGTTTCACAAGCGCTACCTTCTGGTGTTTCTGATCCCTGTCTTCATGTTCTCGGGCGGGGTCATTGGAATGTACTACCAGCCTGTCGCCTTGCAGAAGTTCTACGCCCTGACCGGATTGCAACCTGGCGGCGGTGCGACGAAGCCGATCGCCTTGCCGCCGGATATGGAACTGCCGAAAGAGATGGCGGCGACCATGCAGGCAACCGATGTTGTCGGTTTGGCGCGGCTGACGCCGCGTGGCGATGTGTCGATCGTGGCGCCGCCCTACGGCGCTGGCGACGCGCGCATCGCCGAGGTGCTGGTGAGCATCGGCGACCGCGTTGAAAAGGGCGCGGTGGTGGCGCGGCTCGACAATCGCGGCCAGCTGGAAGGCGCGGTGCTGCAAGCTCAGGCGAATGTTGCCGTGCGTGAAGCGGCCTTGGTCCAGACCACGGAGTCGGTCAAAAACTCGCAAGCTGAAGCTCTCGCCGCGCTGGAGCAGGCGCGCAGTACCAGCATGGAAGCGGCGGCCGAACTTGAGCGCTCCAAGGCCCTGTTCGACCGCGGCGTGATCACCCAGGCCTCGCTCGATTCGCTCGTCGCGGCCGAACGTCAGGCGGGTCTCGCGGTGCAGAAAGCCGAGGCGACGCTGTCGCGCTTTGCAAGCCAGGAAGCCGAGTTGCAGCCTGACGTCATCGTCGCCGCGCGCAATCTCGACGCAGCGAAGGCGGATCTCGCCCGCGCCGAGCAGGATCTGATCCGGTCCGCGGTTCTGGCGCCGATCAGCGGCGTGGTGCTCGATTCGATGGCCAATCCGGGAGAGCGCCCTCCCAGCAACGGCATCATGCAGATCGGCGACACCGATCAGATGATGGCCGAGGTGGAGGTCTATCAGGACCGGATCGCAAATGTCGCCGTTGGGCAACCGGTGGAGCTTGCCGCTGTCGCCATCGGCCAGACGCTGCAGGGCCGGGTCAAATCCATCGGCCTGACCGTCGGACGCCAGGGCCTGCTGTCGGATGACACCGCTGCCAATACCGATGCGCGGGTGATCAAGGTGATGGTTGAACTGGACGCGGCTTCCTCCAGGGTCGCGGCGCGTTACACCAATCTCGAAGTCATCGCCCGCATCGACACCCGCACCCTGGCGCCCGCTGCCAAGAGCAATCCATGAACCGCTTGCTGCAATGGCTGTTCGGGCGGCTGCCGATCGGCTGGCTGCAACTGACCCACAGCCGCACCCGCTTCGCCGCTGCCATCGCCGGGGTCGCCTTCGCCAATGTCCTGGTGTTCGTCCAGCTCGGCATCATGAACTCGATGGCGACGGCAACATTGAAGCCCTACGAGTTCTTCACAGCCGACATCATGATCTCCGCTTCCGACGCCAATTCCCTGACGGAGGGCGGCAATGTCGCGCGGCAATGGCTGTTCCAGGCGCAGGCCGATCCGGAGGTGACGCTCGGCACCGGCATTTTTGTCGGCAACACCAGCTGGCCGCGCCCGACCAAGACGCTGGGGCTCACCAGTTTCGGCATCGATCCGACGCTGCCGGATTTTCTGAGCCCCGTGCTCAAACCAAAACTCGCGACGCTTCAACTGAGCGATTCGGGCATTCTGGACATGGCCACCCGCGGACTGCCACCTGAAGAGGCGGCCGCGATCCGCCCACAGACCCCGGCTTCCTTCGAGGTGACCGGCAAGACACTGACGCTCTACGACACGTTCCAGGGTGGCGGCGGATTTGGCGGCGACGGGTATCTGATCATGTCGGATCAGACATTCCTGTCGCTGTATCCGGCGCGCCGGTCGGCAGCGCCCGATCACATTCTGCTCAAGGTGGCGCCCGGAGCGGACCCGGAAACGGTGTCGGCCCGGCTTCGGGAACTGATCTCGGACAAGTCCCTGCGGATCCGATCCTACGCCCAGGCCAAGGCGGACGACCTGAAATACCAGCAAACCAAACGGCCGACCGGGATCATATTCGGCTTCGGCGTGATCATCGGTGTGCTGGTCGGCATCGTCATCGTCTATCAGGTGCTCTCGACCGACGTGGCCGATCATCTGTCCGAATATGCGACCTTCAAGGCGATGGGCTATCCGCAGAAGTTCTTCCTCGGCATAGTCTTCGAAGAGGCGCTGATCCTGGCCGTGTTCGGATTTGTTCCCGGCGTGATCGTCGGCACCGGACTGCTGGCCGGCATGAAAAAAGCCACCAATCTGCCCTTGGCGATGACGTGGGACATGGCCGTGATCGTGCTGATCGGAACGCTGGTCGCCTGTTCGCTGTCTGGCGCCATCGCCACCCGCAGGCTGGCGGCGGCCGATCCGGCTGACTTGTTTTGAGGGGTGGGCGATGAGCGATGACGCGCCGATCAATGTCGTTGGCCTGAACCATTGGTTCGGCGCCGGCGAAGCCCGCAAGCAGGCGCTGTTTGACATCGATCTCAAGGTGGCGCGGGGAAGCCTGACCGTGCTGATGGGGCCGTCGGGCTCGGGCAAGACAACGGTGCTGACGCTGATGGGCTGCCTGCGCGACCTGCAGGACGGCTCGATCAACCTGCTCGGGCATGAGCTGATGGGGGCGGGCACTGCGCTCAACGAGGCGCTAAGGCGCCGGCTCGGCTTCATCTTTCAGGCGCACAATCTGCACGGCAGCCTGACCGCGATGCAGAACGTGCAGATGGGGCTGCAGGTCCATCGCCTCGATGATCCGAAGGCCGAACAGGAGGCCGCGCGCCATGCCCTGTCGCTGCTCGGGCTTTCGGACCGGCTGGATTATCTGCCTGCCAATCTGTCGGGCGGGCAGAAGCAGCGGGTGGCGGTGGCCCGGGCGCTGGTTGGCAATCCCGACATCGTTTTCGCCGATGAGCCGACAGCGGCGCTGGACAAGGAGAGCGGCTTGAATGTGGTGGCGATGCTCAGGAAACTGGGACAAAAGCGCGGCACCACGACAGTGATGGTGACCCACGACAACCGCATCCTGGAACTGGCCGACCGTATCGTCACGCTGGAAGACGGACGGATCGTGTCCGACAGAATGGTCAACCCGTCCGTTTAGCTCGCCCGCTGTTGGCGTGTCGGACGCTTGCGCCGAGCCGCTCGCTTCTTGACCCTCCGGAAATCCTCAGCCATGGATTGGCAATGTGTGGCCGTTTCTCGCTGACTGCAACGCCCCATGAGGTGCAGGAGATGTTCGGGCTCGAGGAGATCGAGGATTTCCCGGCGCGCTACAACATTGCGCCGACCCAGCCGATCCTGATCGTGGCCGGCGACCGCCGCCGCGCGGAGGGCGACAACCGCACCGACCGCCGGGCGCTTCTGGCGCGCTGGGGGTTTTTGCCGGGCTGGGTCAAGGACCCGTCGGAGTTTCCGCTTCTGATCAATGCGCGCTCGGAGACGGCCGCCGAGAAGGCCTCGTTCCGCGCCGCCATGCGCCACCGCCGGGTGCTGGTCGCGGCCTCGGGGTTCTATGAATGGCGCCGGCCGCCCAAGGGCTCCAAGCAGAAATCCACGCCCTACTGGATCAGGCCCCGGGCTGGCGGCATCGTCGCCTTCGCCGGGCTGATGGAAACCTATATGAGCGCCGACGGGGCGGAAATCGACACGGCTGCGATCCTGACGGTGGGTCCCAACCGCGAGGTGGCGCCGATTCACGACCGGATGCCGGTGGTGATCGATCCGCAGGATTTCTCGCGCTGGCTCGACTGCCTCAATCAGGAGCCACGGCATGTCGCCGATCTCATGGCGCCGGCGCCGGACGGTTATTTCGAGGCGATCCGCGTCTCCGACCTTGTCAACAAGGTCGCCAATGCCGGCCCGGAGGTGCAGGCGCCGGCGACGGAGGCCGCGCCTGTGGAAGAACCTTCAAAGCCCGCCAAACGCGCGCCAAAACCCAAAGCGGCGGATGGTCCGCCCGACCAGATGAAACTGTTCTAGATCCCATGTCCCCCTTACTCGCCCCCGCCATCGCCGGGCTCCTGCTCGGCGGCTCGCTGATCATCGCCATCGGCGCGCAGAATGCCTTCATCCTCAGACAGGGGCTGCTCAGGCAGCATGTGTTCATCCTGTGCCTGATCTGCGCCCTGTCGGACGCGGCGCTGATCGGGCTCGGCGTCGCCGGCCTTGGCGCGATCATTTCCTCATCCCAGGTGCTGATCGCCGTTGTCACGCTCGGCGGCGCGGCGTTCCTGGCGGTCTATGCGGTGATGGCGCTGAGGCGGGCGCTCCGGCCGTCGGGGCTCGAGGCGGCAAGGACCGGGCCGGGCTCGCTCAAGGCCGCTGTGCTGATGTGCCTGGCCTTCACCTTTCTCAACCCGCATGTCTATCTCGACACCGTGCTGCTCGTGGGCGGCTTGAGCGCGCGCTACGAGGGGACAGCGCGGCTGGCCTTTGCCATCGGCGCGATGTCGGCTTCGTTCCTGTGGTTCTTCGGCCTCGGCTATGGCGCGCGCGTGCTCGAGCCCCTGTTCAAGCGGCCCTCGGCCTGGCGGGTGCTCGACGGGCTGATCGCGGCCGTGATGGCGCTTTTGTCAGCGTCGCTGATGTACCGGTTTTTTACCGGCTGAGCCCGCCGCCCCCCATCTTGACCGGACCCGCGCAATCGGGGATAAGACCAGCATGAAAACGGCACAGGGCGTCCGCGCCACCTGCATCTGCGGCATCATTATTCGCTAGCTCACCGCTGGCTCGGCCGTTTTCGTCTTCTTTCACAAACAGGACAAACGACCCGGGCCCGGGGGCCGGCATCGGGGAGTTGACATGAGCGAGCTCAAGTTCTGGAACACGCTGACGCGGGTCAAGGAAGAGTTTCGGCCTATCGATGAGAAGAATGTCCGCATGTATGTCTGCGGCCCGACGGTCTATGATTTCGCCCATATCGGCAATGCAAGGCCGGTGATCGTGTTCGACGTGCTCTACCGGCTGTTGCGCCATGTCTATGGCGAGAGCCACGTCACCTATGTGCGCAACATCACCGACGTCGACGACAAGATGAACGCCCGGGCGCTTCGCGATTATCCCGACCTGCCGCTCAACGAGGCGATCGCCAAGGTCACGGAAAAAACCGCCGACCGCTTCCACAAGGATGCGGCCGCACTCGGCTGCCTGCCGCCCACCCACGAGCCGCGTGCCACCGCCCATATCGATGGGATGGTGAAAATGATCCAGGCGCTGATCGACAAGGGCAACGCCTATGTCACCTCCGGCCGCGAGGGCCGCGAGGTGCTGTTTGCGGTGGGCTCGATGCCCGATTATGGCAAGCTGTCGAACCGCAAGCTCGAGGACCAGCAGGCCGGCGCCCGCATCGCGGTGGAGGCGCACAAGCGCAACCCGGCCGATTTCGTGCTGTGGAAGGAGAGCATGTCCTCCGAGCCTGGTTGGGATGGTGAATTCACGCCTGCTCCATCCGAAGGTTGGGAAGCTGAATTTGTTATTTCAGAACATGAAAGAAGGGCTATTGGCGCGAACAGCCGAATCATCACCATCCACGGCCGCCCAGGCTGGCACATCGAATGCTCGGTGATGAGCGAGCATCATCTGGGTGAGACCTTCGACATCCACGGCGGCGGGCTGGACCTGATCTTCCCCCACCACGAAAACGAGATCGCCCAGTCCTGCTGCGCCCATGGCACCGAGCGGATGGCGAACCTGTGGATGCACAACGGCTTCCTGCAGGTCGAGGGCCGGAAGATGTCCAAGTCGGAGGGCAATTTCGTCGCGATTGCGGAATTGCTGGAGACGGAGAAGTTCGGCGGACGGAAGTGGCCGGGCGAGGTGCTGCGGCTGGCGATGCTGATGACGCATTATCGGGAGCCGATTGATTTCAGCGTAAAGCGGCTGGAGGAGGCGGAGGCAACGATCGAAAAGTATAGGAAAGCCTTGGATATCCTCTTGGCTGCAGACGCAGTTGCTGCGAATTCCGCAGCCCGGAGTTATCGAATTGTGGCTCCGTGGGCTGATCCTGAAGAGGAAAAACTATCGGCTGGACCAAGCATCGGCCTGTCATTGATGGACGACGTCGGCCTTCCATTGATGGACGATTTGAATACGCCGAATCTGAAGAGATTCTTGGATCACTCGTCTCGCGCTATAAGAGAGGGAGACTTCAACCTCACTGATGGAGCAACGCGGGTCGAGGTTTATACATTCATTGCTCTCTTGAACCTCGCAGGCATCTTCTTTTCGGATGATACTGATGTGGATACAGATGCATTGACCGAAAAAATCAACCAACGCCTCGCCTTCATCGCCGCCAAGAACTGGGCCGAGGCCGACAGGCTCCGCGACGAGTTGCTGGAGCAGGGCATTCAGCTCAAGGACGGCAAGGATCCTCAGACCGGCGAGCGGGTGACCACCTGGGAGGTGCGGCGGTGAGCGGCGGGCTTTACCCCCCTCTGTCGGCTACGCCGACATCTCCCCCGCAAGGGGGGAGATTGAGGGTCGCGCGTTCAACCGCTTCCTCAGGCTTACATTCGCTTTCAGTCTGCATTTCCGTTGCAAATGCAGTTTGGTTGGCGGGGCGGGATCTTGCCGCTCGCCGCTCTCCCCCCTTGCGGGGGAGATGTCACGCAGTGACAGAGGGGGGTGTGTTGCCGCACCGGGAAGTGCGGCTGCTTGACCGGATCCAAGCCAGGAACTGGCCCCAAACCGACTCTGTTCGGAGTAGCCTGGGAGGACCGGCGGTGAGCGGCGGGCTTTACCCCCCTCTGTCGGCTACGCCGACATCTCCCCCGCAAGGGGGGAGATTGGAGGCCGCGCGCTCAACCGGTTCCTCAGGCATGCATTCCCTTTCAGGTTGCATTCAGGTTGCAAATGCAGTGTTGTTGGCCGGGCGCGGTGTTTTGGCCCGCCGATCTCCCCCCTTGCGGGGGAGATGTCACGCAGTGACAGAGGGGGGTGTGTTGCCGCACCGGAAAGTCCCGCCGCATCTGAGACAAAACGCGCGCCGCATGCGCAGCGCCATGACCGAGGCGGAACTGAAGCTCTGGAATGAGCTGCGGGCGCACCGCTTGATGGGCCTGAGCTTCCGGCGGCAGATGCCGATTGGCGGCTACATCGTCGATTTCGCCTGTCCTGAATACAAGCTGGTTGTTGAAATCGATGGCAGCCAGCACGCCGAAAACCAGGCTCATGACCAGGCGCGAACGGACTATCTCGAACAGCAGGGATGGCAGGTCGTCCGGTTCTGGAACGACGATGTGCTTCACGACATTGAAAATGTATGCACCCACATCCTGCGGCTCATCGGGAGGGCTTGAACATGACTGAAAATCTCTCCGGCGGCTGCCAGTGCGGCGCCGTGCGGTTCCGGCTTTCAGGCCGGCCCGGTACCTCATCCGTGTGTTACTGCCGCATGTGCCAGAAGGCGTCGGCGAGCCAGGCGCTGGCGCTGGTCTCGGTGGGCGAGGCGGAGTTCGAATGGACGCGCGGGCAGCCCTCCTGGTTCCAGAGTTCGAACGCCGCGCGGCGCGGGTTTTGCGGGTCCTGCGGCACGCCGCTCGCCTATGACGCGCCCGACGGGCTGGCGCTGTCGGTGCTGGCGTTTGACGATCCGGACCAGGTGCCGCCTGTGATCGCCTATGGCGTCGAGGCCAAGCGGGTGTGGTGTGACGGGCTTCCCGCGCTACCCGAGCGCGACACCATGGAGGACGCCGAGGCGGTGGCGTTTCTTCAAACCCTGGTCAACAACCAGCATCCCGATCACGACACAGATACCTGGCCGCCGGAGGACCGGACATGAGCGCGCGCAAGCCGGGAACCGAAATGCCGAAATGGCTGCTTTACGGGCTGATCGGCAAGGGCGTGCTGGTGGTTGTGGTGACCGCCGCGGTCGTTATCTGGGTCAATTGGGGATGAGACGATGAATAATTTGCGCACACTCTACCCCGAGATCGAGCCGTTCGAGACCGGATTTCTCGACGCCGGCGACGGCCATTCCATCTATTGGGAGCGGGTCGGAACCCGCGGTGCCAAGCCTGCGGTGTTCCTGCATGGCGGGCCCGGCGGCGGCATCAACCCGAACCAGCGCCGCCTGTTCGATCCCAAGCTCTATGATGTGATCCTGTTCGACCAGCGCGGCTGCGGCCGCTCGACGCCATTCGCCTCGCTGGACAACAACACCACCTGGGACCTGGTCAATGACATCGAGCGGCTGAGAGAAATGGCCGGGTTCGAGAAATGGCTGGTGTTCGGCGGCTCCTGGGGCTCGACGCTGGCGCTGGCTTACGCCGAGACCCATCCGGGCCGCGTGAGCGAGCTGGTGCTGCGCGGCATCTACACGCTGACCAGGGCCGAACTTGACTGGTATTATCAGTTCGGCGTCTCGGAGATGTTTCCCGACAAATGGGAGCGGTTCCTGGCCCCGATTCCTGAAACCGAGCGGGGCGACCTGATGGGCGCCTACCGCAGGCGTCTGGTGGGCGAGGACAAGGCCGCGCAACTGGCCGCTGCCAAGGCCTGGAGCGGCTGGGAGGGCGAGACCATCACGCTCTTGCCCGAGCCCTCGACCAGCGACGTGTTCCACGAGGACCGCTTCGCGCTGGCCTTTGCGCGGATCGAGAACCATTTCTTCGTCCACGCCGGATGGCTCGACGAGGGGCAGCTGCTGCGCGACGCGGGACGGCTCTCGGGCATCGACGGCGTCATCGTGCATGGCCGCTACGACATGCCGTGCCCGGCGCGGATCGCCTGGGAATTGCACAAGGCCTGGCCGCGGGCCGCGTTCCACCTGATCGAGGGCGCGGGGCATGCCTATTCGGAGCCGGGAATTCTCGACCGGCTGATCCGCGCGACGGACAGGTTTGCGGGGAAGGCAGACACATGATGACCAAAGACCGCATCTACCTCTTCGACACCACGCTCAGGGACGGCCAGCAGACGCCGGGGATCGATTTTTCCGTCGACGACAAGATCGCCATCGCGCGGATACTCGACGAGTTCGGCATCGATTATGTCGAGGGCGGCTATCCGGGCGCGAACCCCACCGACACGGCATTTTTTGCCAAGAAGCGCACGGCCAGGGCCTCGTTCGTGGCCTTCGGCATGACCAAGCGGGCGGGCGTCTCGGCGTCCAACGATCCCGGCCTTGCCGGGCTGATCCAGGCGGCGGGCGATGCGGTGTGCCTGGTCGCCAAGAGCTGGGATTATCATGTCGAGGTGGCGCTCGGCTGCACCAATGAGGAAAACCTCGAGTCGATCTCCGAATCCGTGCGCGCCGTGATCGGGGCAGGCAAGGAGGCGTTGGTCGATTGCGAGCATTTCTTCGACGGCTACAAGGCCAATCCCGCCTATGCGGTCGCTTGCGCCAGGGCCGCCTTCGATGCGGGCGCGCGCTGGATCGTGCTGTGCGACACCAATGGCGGCACACAGCCCTCGGAAATCAGCGCGATCGTCACCGACCTGATCGCCGAGGGCATTCCGGGCGACCGGCTCGGCATTCATGCGCACAATGACACCGGCCAGGCGGTGGCGAATTCCTTGGCCGCGGTGGAAGCCGGGGTACGCCAGATCCAGGGCACGCTCAACGGCATCGGCGAGCGCTGCGGCAACGCCAATCTGATCACGCTGATCGCCACGCTGGCGCTCAAGCCCGTCTATGCGGAGCGCTTCGAGACAGGCATCACCGCGGACAAGCTCAATGGCCTGACGCCACTCAGCCATGGGTTCGACGAATTGCTCAACCGCTCGCCCGCCACGCAATCGCCCTATGTCGGCGCCTCGGCATTCGCCACCAAGGCGGGCATCCACGCCTCGGCGCTGATGAAGGATCCGCGCACCTACGAGCATGTGCCGCCCGAAAGTGTGGGCAATTTCCGCAAGGTGATGGTCTCGGACCAGGGCGGGAAATCGAACTTCATCAATGCGCTCAGGCAGCGCGGCATCACGGTCCAGAAGGATGACCCGAAGCTCGATCATCTGATCGGCCTGGTGAAAGACCGCGAGGCCACCGGCTACGCCTATGAGGGGGCGGATGCGAGCTTCGAGCTGCTCGCGCACCGGACGCTCGGCCTTGTGCCGGAGTTTTTCGCAGTCACCAGTTTCCGGGTGATGGTGGAGCGCCGGTTTGACGCGATGGGGCGGATCCGGACGGTCTCGGAAGCGGTCGTCAAGCTTGTCGTCGATGGCGTCGAGATGATGTCGGTGGCCGAGGGCCAGGGCCCGGTCAACGCGCTCGACATCGCGCTGAGGAAAGACCTCGGCGTCTACCAGTCCGAAATCGCCGATCTGGAGCTGACGGACTACAAGGTGCGTATCCTCAATGGCGGCACCGAGGCGATCACAAGGGTGCTGATCGAATCCACCGACGGCACCGGCGCGCGCTGGTGGACCGTCGGTGTGTCCGACAACATCATCGACGCCTCGTTCCAGGCGCTGATGGATTCGATCGTCTACAAGCTGATGAAGAACCGCGATCTGGCGGGACGGGTGGCGGCGGAGTAGGCGGACTAACGCGCCGTTCCGGGCGGATCGAAAGACAGGCCCCAAGCATCCTGCGCATACCATTCCTCCGGTTGCGGAGGGGTTCTCCAGCGCAGGCTTCTGACCGACCAGGCGCCGCCGCCCCGGCGCATCGCCTGGCGCAGTCGTGCATGGCTGTCGTCGTCCGCCTGCGGGATGGCCTCGTTCCAGACGAAGGAGACGGCCTGAAGAAAGCGGGCGGCATACCCGTCCGGCGTGTTGGTGACCAGCAGGTAGCCGGCCCTTGCGGAATAGGAAGGTCCGCCCACGCGCATCGGTTCTTCCGGCACGCCGAGCGGAAACAGCAGCCGGCCCCCGGGTTTGAGCCTCTCGATCCAAGGGTCGGCTGGCCGGTCGACGGCGAAATTGACGTAGAGGATGTCCGCCGGTTCCCGCGGCCAGTCGGCGCCGTTGCCTTCGACCGGTTCGACATTCGGCCAGGGCTTGAGGCAGTGCTTCGCCCGTGCAGCCATTTCGGGGTCAAATTCCACTGCTGCCACACGGCCTTGCGGTCCGACGGTCTCTGCAAGGATGGCGCTGTAATAGCCTGTGCCGGCGCCGATATGGACGACGGTCTCCCCCGGACGCGCGGCAAGCGCGTGCAGGCCGGCTGCATGCAGCGACGGGCTGCCATTGTTCAGGCCCTTGCCGGCATCGAGGCTAACCAGTACGTCGCGGTAAATGTCGTGTGGATCGCTTGTCTCCTGCGGGCGGCCCTGGCCGAGGCCGTGCACGTGCCAGGGCGGATCCCCGAGGAAGTCCTCGCGCGGCACCGCTGCCATCGCCCTTTCGAGCGCCGGATCGGTGACGCCGGCCTCGGCCAGCATGGCGCGGGCATAGGCCTGGCGGATGGCCTGGGTGGATCGCGATGGCATGCCGGTCTCCCTTGCCTGCATTCATCCGGGCCGCGCCGGGTGCGCGACTTTGGCGTTGGCGCTTGCAGACACTTCAGCGGAATGAATTTGCCCATTCACATTGTATAAGTTAGGGATCGCGTCTCCAAAAAGAAGGCAGAACCCGATAAATGGCGCAGGAAAACGTCGAGCCGGCCCTGATTGCCCCGGTAGCCTATGACGAAGACACGGGCCGCGGCTTCGCCTTCGCGCTCACAGCCTATCTGTTGTGGGGGTTCCTGCCGTTCTACATGAAGGCGGTAGCGCATATTCCGGCGGTCGAGGTGGTGGCCCACCGGGTGGTGTGGTCGGTGCCGATCGCGGCCGTGGTGCTGATCCTGCTTGGCCGGACCGGAGATATCCGCGCGGCCTTCAAGTCGCCGCGCACGATGTCGATGGCCCTGATCACGGCAGGCCTGATCACGATCAACTGGGGCATTTACGTCTGGTCGATCGGGGCGGGCAGGGCGGTCGAAACGGCGCTTGGTTACTACATCAATCCGCTGTTTTCGATCTTCCTGGGCGCGGTGCTGCTCAAGGAAAGGCTCGACGGCCGGCAGAAGGCCGCGATCGCGCTGGCGGTTGCCGCGGTCGGGCTGCTGGCGCTGGAAACGGGCGGCTTGCCCTGGGTCTCGCTCAGTCTGGCCGGAACCTGGGGGTTCTATGCCTATTTCAAGAAATCGCTGCCGGTGGGTCCGAATCAGGGCTTCTTTCTCGAAGTGCTGATCCTGACCGTGCCGGCCATTGGTTACATCGCCTATGTCGAAGCCAATGGCACAGGTCATTTCGGCAGCACCGGCATGACCGATGTCTGGCTGCTGCTCGGCTGCGGGGTGGTCACGGCGGTGCCGCTGATGATCTATGCCAATGGCGCCAAGCTGCTCAGGCTGTCGACCATCGGCATCATGCAGTACATCGCGCCGACGATGATCTTCATCATCGCGGTGTTTGTGTTCAAGGAGCCGTTCGGCCCCTACAAGCTCGCGGCCTTCGTGCTGATCTGGATCGCGCTCGGCATCTACACGTCGTCGCTTCTGCGCTCGCGCAAGGCGCGGCGCGCTGCGGCCGCGGCAGCGCTCACATCCGGCTGATCAGTTCCGGTTCGCCCTCATCGGTGCCGCCTGCCGCTTGGGCCAGGATGGCGGGGACGATGGCTTCGGCCTGGTCGATCACCATCGGCCGGACCAGATGCGCGGTGTGGATGAAGCCTTCGCCGGTCATGTGGCCGAGAAGCGCATTGAGCGGATCCCAGAAGCCGTTGATATTGGCGAAGACCATCGGCTTGGTGTGCCGCCCGAGCTGGGCCCAGGTCATGATCTCGATGATCTCCTCCAGCGTGCCGATGCCGCCGGGCAGGGTGACGAAGGCGTCCGAGCGTTCGAACATCATGTGCTTGCGCTCATGCATGTCCCTGGTGACATGCAATTCGCTCAACTGCCCGAGAGAATGACGCGAGGCTTCCTTGTCCATCAGGAATTCAGGAATGATGCCGATGGCCCTGCCGCCTGAGGACAGGACCGCGTCGGCCACCGCCCCCATGATGCCCTTGGTGCCTCCGCCATAGACGAGGTCAATGCCGCTTTCGGCCATGGCGCGGCCGAGGATCTGGGCCGCAGCGCGATAGGCCGGATTCCGGCCCGGCTGGGATCCGCAATAGACGCAGATCGATTTGATGGCGGTCGAAGATGTGTTCATCCGGCGACTGAACATGCGCCCGGCAAGATGGTCAAGCCTGATGCTGCGCTGCAGCTTGCTTTTTCTTGTGCCGGAGATTCAAACCAGATAGGTTTTAAAGCCATAGCGGCGGTTTCCGCCGGGAATGCGGAGCAGACTATGATCAATTTTGGTGCCGGTTTGGCAAAGATCGCCGGTATTTTGAAAATCGGTGCGGGCCTGCCTGCGATCGCAGGCGTGATTGTTGCCGCTGCTGTCGGCACCTATTTCGTCGCGCCTCAGGTTTTCAAAGCGACCGAGGAGACGGTGTCCGAGCCGGCACAGGTCTCCGGTCTGGCGGATGGCGCGGTGACCGAGCCGCAAGCCGCGCCGGAAGAGGCTGCAGGCACCGAAGTCGCCAGAGCGGAGCCGGGCGAACCCGCGGACGCCGGAAGCTGGGTCACGCCGAGCTTCGATGTGCTCCGGGTCGAGCCCGACGGTTCCACGGTGATCGCCGGAAGGGCCGAGCCCGGCACCACGCTCAACATCATGAATGGCGAGACCGTCATTGCCTCAACCCGGGTCGGACCAAGCGGTGATTTTGCCGCGGTTCTCGACGAGCCGCTGGCGCCGGGCGATTATCAGCTGACCCTTGAAACCGTTGGTCAGGGCGGCGAGACCCGCCGGTCCGAAGAGGTCGCCACCGTCTCGATTCCAAAGGAAGCCGGCGGAGACCTGCTGGCCATGGTGAGCAAGCCGGGCCAGGCGAGCCGGATCATCGTGCAGCCGGAAGCGCCTGCGATCGAGAAGCCCGTGGAAATGGCGTCCACCGGATCCGGTGAAGCCGACAGTGTGCCGGCGGTGACGCCCGCTGCGCCGGAAATCGCGGCGCCAGAGATAGTCGCGCCGGAAGCTGCGACGCCCGAAACAGCGACGGTCCCGGAAAGCGAGGTCACGGACAGCGCCGCCGCTCCGGCGAGCGTCGAAACGCCCCCGCTTCCGGACGCCTCGTCGCTGTTGACAACCACTGCGCCAGAGATGGCGGCCGAGGACAAGGCGGAAGCCGAAACGGCGACTGCTTCCGGCGCCGATGCAGTGACCGGGGCCGAACCCTCCGCAACTCCAGAAGCCGATGTCACGGCGGAACCGGCCGCGCAGCCTGCCACGGAAGTGGCGATGGCAACACCCGAGGCAGCCGCGGAGCAGGCCGCAACGGATCTTCCAGCGGGCGCCACTGTCCGCGTTGACGCCGTCGAGATCGAGGGCGAGCGGGTCTTCGTGGCCGGCTCGGCAACGCCGGGATATCCGGTCCGGGTTTCTGCCGACGGCGTGGTGATCGGTATGGAAAAGGCCGACGAAACCGGACGGTTCATCATCGAGGCAATCAGCGAGCTTTCGGTGGGAGAGCACATCATCAATGCCGATCTGATGGACCGCGACGGGCAGGAGGTTCTGTTGCGCGCCACCGTGCCGTTCAGCCGGCCTGAAGGTGAATCGCTTGCCGCCGTGGCGCCGTCCAGCGCCGTGACGGCCGAGCCTGCTGCGCCGGACGCCCTGATCCTGCCTGACATCGCGAGCCTTTCGAAAATGCGCGAAGAGTCGTTCGAGGCGTTGTCGATGCTGCAAAGGATGGTTTCCGCGCCAGAGACGCCCGATGCAAGTGCTGTGTCGGCTGCCTATGATGAGGCAGTCGCCAAGCTCAAGGGCGCGTCGATCGCGGACCTTCCCGAGGGCAGCAGCGCCGAGGCGATGGCCATGGCACAGTCCATGCGGGCGCAGGCGGAAGCAGCCCTGACAGCGATCATGCCGACGGCATCAATTGGCGCCGGTCAGCCGCTGGCAGCAGGCGGAGCCGACAGCGCCACGCATCTCGGCAAGCTGAGCGAGAGTGTCAAACGGGCCGAAACCGCACTGTCCGAACCGGCTGAGATCGCCGTTGCCGCCGCCAATTCGTCCGATCCAGCGGGTGTCGCCGGCGGGCAGGGCGAACCCAGAACCATCGTGCAGGCGCCCCTTGCGTCGACGCCAGGGGCAGTGATCATCCGGCGCGGCGACACGCTGTGGCAGATATCCCGCCGCACCTATGGCCAGGGGGTTCGCTACACCACGATCTATGTCGCGAACCGGTCGCAGATCCAGAATCCGGACCGCATCAAGCCCGGCCAGGTGTTCTCGGTGCCCGAAAGCCCGCTGGAGAATGCCGAGGAGCTGCACAAACAGCTTCTCAGTCCCGCAAAAAAGCCCTGAGGCGGTTGACTGTCTATATTTCATCGTATATCGCCGATGAACGATGAACATCGCTCAGACAAGCACCTCTCCGAAGGATGAAGCCGTGGCGCGCAAGCTCGCGGCGCTGGCGCATCCCGCGCGACTCGGGATCCTGAGGCAATTGGGATCGGCCGACAGCTGCTGCGTCAAGGATCTGGTGCAAAGGGCGGGGCTTGCGCAATCGACCGTGTCGCAGCACCTCAAGATCCTGGTCGAGGCCGAGCTGGTGAGCTTCAGGGCGGAGCGGCAATGTTCCCGCTACGCCATTAACGCACCCGCGCTTCGCGCGCTGGCGGGCGTCATCAGTCAGACACTCGATCATTGCTGCGCCGGCTGCTGCCCGCAGGCAACCCATGACGCGCCTTCAGACCCCCTGCGGCAGCCGGCCGCCGGACACAAGGACATTTGATTTGGCATCGAAAACTGTTTCCGCCGACCAGGGCAATCCGCTCGGCACGCTGAAAAACCTGTGGCCCTATATGTGGCCGGCCGACCGCCCGGATCTCAAGATGCGGGTGCTGTGGGCGACGCTGTTCCTGCTGCTGTCGAAAATCGTGCTGATCTCGGTGCCCTATTTCTTCAAATGGGCAACCGACGCGCTCAATGGCGAAAGCTCGGTGGCGGCATGGATGCCGGCGCTGATCGCCACGCCGGTGATGCTGGTGGTTGCCTACAATGTGGTGCGCATCGTGCAATGGGGCTTCAACCAGCTGCGCGACGCGCTGTTTGCCCGGGTCGGACAGCATGCTGTGCGGCAACTTGCATTCAAGACCTTTGTCCACATGCATGAATTGTCGCTCAGGTTTCACCTCGAACGCCGGACCGGTGGCCTGTCGCGGGTGATCGAGCGGGGCACCAAGGGCATCGAGACCATTGTCCGCTTCACCATTCTCAACACCGCGCCGACGCTGATCGAATTCGCGCTGACCGCCCTCATCTTCGGCCTGGCCTATGGCTGGGCCTATGTCGCCGTCACCGCCGTCACCGTCTGGTTCTACATCTGGTTCACGGTGCGGGCCTCGGACTGGCGCATCGGCATCCGACGGGCGATGAACTCGTCAGACACCGACGCCAACACCAAGTCGGTCGATTCGCTTTTGAACTACGAGACTGTGAAATATTTCGGCAATGAGGAGATGGAGGCGCGGCGCTTCGATCACTCCATGGAATCCTATGAGAGATCGGCGACCCAGGTCTGGACCTCGTTGGGCTGGCTCAACATGGGCCAGGGCGTGATCTTCGGGATCGGCATGACCGTGATGATGGTGATGTCGGCGCTTGCCGTGCAGGCCGGCACCCAGACCATCGGCGATTTCGTCTTCATCAACGCGATGCTGATGCAGCTCTCGGTTCCGCTCAATTTCATCGGCTTCGTCTACCGCGAAATCCGCCAGGGCCTGACCGATATCGAGCAGATGTTCGAGCTTCTCGATGTCGAGCCCGAAGTGACCGACAAGCCCGATGCCAAGTCGCTGGCCGTCGACCAGGGCGCAATCCGGTTTGACAATGTGCATTTCAGCTATGACCCGGCGCGGCCGATCCTCAAGGGCATTTCCTTCGAGGTGCCGGCAGGCAAGACCATCGCCATTGTCGGGCCCTCGGGCGCCGGCAAGTCGACGATCTCGCGGCTCCTGTACCGGTTCTACGACATCCAGTCGGGGTCCATTACCGTCGACGGGCAGAATGTGCGCGACGTGACGCAGAAAAGCCTGCGGTCGGCCATCGGCATGGTGCCGCAGGACACGGTGCTGTTCAACGACACCATTGCCTACAACATCCGCTATGGCCGCATAGACGCCACCGACGGGGAAATCGATCAGGCGGCGGATCTGGCCCAGATCGGCGGCTTCATCCGCTCTCTGCCCGATGGCTTCAAGGCAATGGTGGGCGAACGCGGGCTGAAACTGTCGGGCGGCGAGAAGCAGCGCGTGGCGATCGCCCGCACGATCCTGAAGGCGCCGCCGATCCTGATCCTCGACGAGGCGACATCGGCGCTCGACACCGCCACCGAGCAGGAGATCCAGACGGCGCTCGATTTCGTCTCGAAGGGACGCACCACGCTGGTCATCGCCCACCGGCTGTCAACGGTGGTCAGCGCCGACGAGATCATCGTGCTCAAGGACGGGGTGATCGCAGAGCGCGGCACCCATACGGAGCTTCTCGCCCAGAAAGGTCTGTTTGCGGCGATGTGGGATCGCCAGCGCGAGGCGACGGCGGCGGAGGAACAGCTCAAGCGGATGCGCGAGGACGACGAGATGGGCATCGTCACCCGCCGCCGCACGCCGGAGATCGGCGAGGCCTGATGCAGGGTGCCGGCCATGCGCCGGCACACGGTGGGGCGCGACGCGTCGTGTTGTCGCCCCGGGCCGAAGATCGCCCGATTTCGGCCAGGGCGGAACCCGCGAGAGCCTAAAGTGGTTTCCCCTTTGGGCCGAATTGCTGTAGTCACGGCCAAACGGACATTTCAGGAAAGACATCATGAGTATCATCGACAGCGTTCGCAACGCCCTGGTTCCCGTTCACCGGGAGGGCTACAAGTTCGTTGCCATCTTCTTCGGCGCTTCGGTGCTTCTGGGCTTCATCGCCGATCCGCTGTTCTGGATCGGTCTGGTGCTGACCGCATGGTGCGCCTATTTCTTCCGCGACCCCGAGCGCGTGACGCCGCTTGACGACGATCTGGTGATCAGCCCGGCCGACGGCAGGGTGTCGTCGGTGGTGCGGATGATGCCGCCGCCCGAACTCGGTCTCGGCGCAGACGAGATGCTGCGCATCTCGGTGTTCATGAATGTGTTCGACTGTCACGTGAACCGTGCCCCGGTCAAGGGCCAGGTGGTGCGCAAGGTCTATTCCCAGGGCGCGTTCCTCAATGCCGAACTCGACAAGGCCAGCACCGAGAACGAGCGCAGCGGGCTGGTGTTAGAGACCACCCGCCATGGCGAGATCGGCGTCGTCCAGATCGCTGGCCTGGTGGCGCGCCGCATCCTGTGCTGGACCGAAGAGAACGACCGGCTGGACGCAGGCGAGCGCTTCGGCCTGATCCGCTTCGGCTCACGCCTCGACGTGTTCCTGCCGGCTTCGGCGCGCGCGCTGGTCAGCGTCGGGCAGACGGCGATTGCGGGCGAAACAATGCTTGCCGAATTTGGCTCGACCAAGGGACCCGTGGTCAGCCGCCGGGATTAGGGCATGCAGTACGGCGTATCCGGCGAACGTATCCGGGCGTCGAGCGTTGATCTTGTGATCTTGAATGCCGTCAACGCAAAACCGCTGCACTTTTTCGCGACATGCATCAGGCAGGGCAAGCCTGGAACCAAGGGAGACATTCATGCAGACGCCGTTTCCGCCCTTTGAACCGCACGGCCCGGAAGAAGAACTCGACGGGGGCCGCGGCCCGCGGCTGCGTGAAATCCCGTTCCGGATGATCATTCCCAACCTGATCACGGTTCTGGCGATCTGCGCCGGCATGACCGGGATCCGGCTTGCCTTCGAGAACAATATCCAGATGGCCGTGGCGATGGTGCTGATCGCGGCCTTTCTCGATGGCATTGACGGCCGTGTCGCGCGGCTCTTGAAGGCCCAGTCGAAATTCGGCGCGCAGATGGATTCGCTGGCCGACATCATCAATTTCGGCGTGGCGCCGGCGCTGGTGCTCTATGTCTTCATTCTCGATCAGGCGCGCTCCTTCGGCTGGATCGCAGCCATCGTGTTCGCCGTCGCCGCCGGGCTGCGGCTGGCGCGATTCAATGTGATCTCGGAAAATCCCGTGCGCACCGCCTGGCAGAGCTACTACTTCGTTGGAGTGCCGGCGCCAGCAGGCGCGCTGCTGGTGCTGCTGCCGGTCTATCTCGGGATCATGGGGATGCCTATCGACCGGGTGACCGGCTTCGCCGCGGCCGCCTACACCATCTTCATCGGCTTCCTGCTGATCAGCCGGGTGCCGGTCTATTCGGGCAAGGGCATCAGCGGCGGCGTGCGCCGCGACCTGGTGTTGCCGTTCATCCTTGTCGCCGTCGTCTATGTGTCGCTGCTGATGAGCTTCACCTGGGAAACGCTGACCTTGACGGCGCTCACCTATCTGGCGACGCTGCCCTTCGGCGCACGGGCCTGGACGCGCAAATACGGAAAGGCATCCAGGGCAAGGGAAACTCATGAAGCGGGAGCCAAGGGTCGAGCTGGCACCGGCGACCGCGACAAGGCGTGACCGGAGATGGCAGGCCGGGTGACGGTTATCCGCCGCCCTCCTGCTTGACCTTCCCGGTCTTGCGGTGGGTCTGGATCCACTCATCGGCGATCTTCTGGGCGGTGACGTAGTCGGTCTTGCCCGAGCCCAGCACCGGGATCTGGGCGACATTGACGATTTCGCCCGGCACCATCAGGTCGGTGGCGCCGAAGCGGCGGGAATACTCCCGCAACTCCTCGCGCAGCGCCGGCAATTTGGTCGTCACCAGCACGATGCGCTCGCCCTTGCGGCTGTCCTGAACGGCGACGGCGGCGTGGAAATCCTCGGGCCAGAGCTTCTGCACCAGCATCTCGATGGCGCCGAGCGAGATCATCTCGCCGGCAATCTTGGCAAAGCGCTTGGCGCGTCCGCGAATGGCGATGTAGCCGTCCTCGTCGACCGCAACGATGTCGCCCGAATCATGCCAGCCGCCCTCGAGCGGCTGGAGCGTGCCGGGATTGTTGGCCAGCATGTAGCCGAGCATCACATTCGGGCCGGACACGAACAGGCGGCCGCCATCATTGATGCCCTCCACCGGCTCGAGCCTCAGCGCCATTCCCGGCAGCAGGCGCCCGACAGTGCCGTCCTTGCCGTGGCTGCCGGAATTGACCGCGGCCACCGGCGCGGTCTCGGTCATGCCGAAGCCCTCGATGATGGTGGCGCCGAAGCGCTCGCGGTAGGTCTTGCGGGTCTGCTCGCGCACAGCTTCCGCGCCTGCCACGATCAGACGCAGGCTTGCGAAATCGGTGTCGCCTGCGGTGCGGGCATAGGCCGCCAGAAACGTGTCGGTGCCGAACATGATCGAGGGTTTGACCTCGCGCGCCACGGCGGGAATGATCCGGTAATGCAGCGGCGAGGGGTAGAGGAACAGCCGGACTCCATAGAGCAGCGGCAGGATGGCGCCGCCGGTCAGCCCGAAGGAATGAAACACCGGCAGCACGTTGAACAGCTTGTCGCGCACCGAGATGTCGATGCGGGCGTCGACCTGGGCGGTGTTCGCCAGCAGATTGGCATGCGACAGCACCACGCCCTTGGGCGTGCCTTCGGATCCGGAGGTGAACAGGATCACCGCCGGATCCGACGCCTTGACCGGCCGGATCGGCCTGCGCCAGTTCAGGAACGCCTTGGCCTTCTCCAGGCCCGTGATGCTCTCGCGCAGATCCTCGAGCCAGACGATTTTCACCCCGGCCTTCTCGATCGCTGCGACCTGGTCCTCGAGCCCGGCCTTGTCGACGAAGGCGCGGCTTGCAAGCACCGTGCTGATCCGGGCCGTCGACAGCGCCGAGACCAGGGCTGCCGATCCCGCGGTATAGTTGAGCATGGCCGCGACCCGCCCGGCCGACTGCAGCGCCAGAAAGGTGACGATCACCGCGTTGGCGTTGGGCAACAGGATACCAAGCGCCTCGCCTGGCCGGCTCATGGCCTCGAAGCGGACGCCGAGCGCCCGGGCGCCGATCATCAGCTTCCGGTAGGTGAGCCTGCCGCCGAGTGCGTCCTCGAGCACGGGACCGGCCTTGCCGTAGCGGTCGGCGGCGTCGCGGAACGCCAGGAACAGGCCGCGGCCAAGGTCGTTTGAGGCAAATCGGGCTTCTGCCAGAAGATCATGCACCCGGTCTTCGTCGCGCGGCGCGCTGGCGCCATTGGCGACCGCCCCGACGCCGTCAAGATCGAGGTCTTGGGAACGGGCGAGCGTGATCTGGGGCAGCAGGCGGCGTGGCGCTTCGCCGGCTGGCAGCGCGGACCAGAGCGAGAATCTTGATCCGGCGACATGCAGGGCGCAGAGCCGCGCCTTGTGCCTGCGGGCAAGGGTTGCCAGCGCGCCGTATCGGGCAAGCGTTTCCGGCGATGGTTCGACCGGTTGGGGGAGCGCGATCGTGATCGACGCGCCCGAGGCGAGCGCTGCCTCGATTGCTGCGGTGTCGCCTGAACCCGCGGTACGGCCGAACAGGCGCAGGCCCAGCAGGACGAGCGAGCGCCGGTCGTCCTCGTTGAGCACATGCAGGCAGTTGCGGCCGAGCGCAGACCAGAGCACCACCGCGTCGAGGCCGGATTGGCGGGCATAGACATGGATCACCGGACTACCGGTCTGGCGCGGCCCGGACTGAAGCTCCTCAGGCAGGCGCAGCCTGAACAGGAGCTTCAACTTGACCAGCGCGATGGCCTGGGCCGGCGTGACGGCGCGCCGCTGAGCAATCAGCAGGCTTGAGGCCAGCACCGCAGCCAGCAAGACAATGATCAGCATCGCCGCCAAACCCGCCATGAGCGGTCTCCTCCACCTTCGGCCGATCCAGGCTCGCATGGATCGGCCATTGTCCCGGAAGAAAGCCTAGAGCCGATTTGGCGGGAAGGGAAGCGGTCAGATGGTTGGGCGAGGGCCTGCCTGCCTATTCGGGAAAGCGGTAGTCGAAGAAGCGGTCTTCGGCAACGCGGAACAGCTTGCCGGAGACGGTGCAAGCCGGCTCGCAAAGCGGCACCAGCTTGGCCGCGACCTCGGAGGGGTGCGGCAGGGTGTCGGGGTTCTCGCCCGGCATCGCCTGGGCCCGCATCGCGGTGCGGACAGCGCCCGGGTCGATGGAGTTGATCTTGAGCCGGGTCTTGTCGGTCTCCGCCGCCCAGACCCGGGCCAGGGTTTCCACCGCGGCCTTGGAGGCGGCGTAGGGACCCCAGAAGGCGCGGGCGGAATGGGCCACGCCCGAGGACAGGATCAGCGCCCGGCCGGCGTCGGATTTGAACAGCAGCGGCTCGACCGAGCGGATCACCCGCCAGGTGGCGGTGACGTTGACGGTCATGACCTTCTCGAACACCTTGGCCTCGACGTGGCCGATGGGGGAGATCGTGCCCAGCACACCGGCATTGGCGACCAGAATGTCGAGCTTGCCCCAGCGTTCGTTGATGGCGCCGCCGAGCCGGTCGATGGCGGGCATGTCGGTCAGATCCATCGGCACCAGCGTGGCGCTGCCGCCTGTCGCCCGGATGGCGTCGTCGAGTTCTTCCAGTCCGCCCGAGGTGCGGGCCACCGCGATCACATGCGCGCCCTCTTTGGCCAGTGCCAGCGCGGTGAAATAGCCGATGCCGCGGGAAGCCCCTGTCACCAGCGCGATACGTCCTTGAAGAGTTGCCATCAGTCCAGATTATCCGTTGTTTGCCAGCAGCGAGAGGCTGCGCACATTGCCCTGATCGCCCTGATCGGTGAGCGTCGTGGGGTAGTCGCCGGTAAAGCAGGCATCGCAGAACTGCGGGCATTCCGCATTGCGGCCGGGCTCGCGCACGGCGCGGTAGAGCCCGTCGATGGAGACGAAGCCGAGGCTGTCGACCCGGATGAAATCGGCCATGGCGCTGACCGACATGCGCGAGGCGAGAAGCTGGGACTTCTCCGGCGTATCGACGCCGTAGAAGCACGACGACATGGTCGGCGGCGAGGCCACCCGCATGTGCACTTCGCGCGCGCCGGCCTCGCGCACCAACTGCACGATCTTCTGGCTGGTGGTGCCGCGGACGATGGAATCATCGACCAGCACCACGCGCTTGCCTTCGATCATGTTCTTGTTCGGGTTGAGCTTGAGCTTGACGCCCATGTGGCGGATCGAGGAAGAGGGGGCGATGAAGGTGCGGCCGACATAATGGTTGCGGATGATGCCGAGCTCGAAGGGCAGGCCCGCCTGCTGGGCGAAGCCGATGGCCGCAGGCGTGCCTGAATCGGGCACCGGAATGATCACATCGGCATCGACCGGGCATTCCTTGGCCAGTTCCTCGCCGATCTTCTTGCGCGCCTCGTAGACGTTGCGGTTCTCGATGTTGGAATCGGGGCGGGCGAAATAGACATATTCGAAGATGCACAGCCGCGGCGGCTGCTTCTCGAAGGGGAAATGGCTCTCGATGCCCTTGCCGGTGATCACCACCACTTCGCCGGGCTGAACGTCGCGGACGAAGCGGGCGCCGATGATGTCGAGCGCGCAGGTTTCCGAGGCCAGGATATAGGCGCCGTCGAGATCGCCGATGCACAGTGGCCGGATGCCCAGAGGATCGCGCGCGCCGATCAGCTTCTTTTCCGACAGGCCGACCAGCGAATAGGCGCCTTCGAGCTTGGTGATGGCGTCGATGAACTTGGGTACGATCCGGGTCTTCTCGCTCACGGCGATCAGATGCAGGATGGTCTCGGTGTCCGAGGTCGAGGAGAAGATCGCGCCGCGCTTCTGCAGCTCGCGCTGCACGGTCAGCGCATTGGTGATGTTGCCATTGTGGGCGATGGCAAAGCCGCCGCCGGCGAATTCGGCAAAGAACGGCTGCACATTGCGCAGGCCTTCGCCGCCGGTGGTGGAGTAGCGGGTGTGGCCGATGGCGCGGTCGCCGGGCAACCGGTCCATCACCGAGCGCTTGGTGAAGGTGTCGCCGATCAAGCCGACATGGCGTTCGACCGAGAACTGCTGGCCGTCGAAGGCGACGATGCCGGCGGCTTCCTGGCCGCGATGCTGCAGCGCGTGGAGCCCAAGGGTGACGACGGCGGCGGCTTCGGGCTTGCCGAAGATTCCGAACACGCCACATTCGTCATGGAAGCAGTCGGCTTCGTTGTCGACCGGTGTCATGCCAGTGTCAGTCATCGGTGTTGAACCTTTATGTCACCATCCGGATTGATCGCCGGACGGAATCGGTCAGCCGCTTGTGGCGGGGGCGTCCTCGGCCAGAGGCTCGTCAGTGTCCTGGCCGCGCAGACGCTCCAGGATCGTTGCATCCGCATCATCGGGCAACATGTTGATCAGTCGTGTGCCGAGCGAATCAAGCATCGGCTTGGACTTGGCCGTAACAACCCATTCCGGCTGTTTCGGGGCGGCCACAAGCCAGTTGAAAAACAGCATGGCGACCACCACCAGCAGAACGCCGCGGGCCGCGCCGAAGACAAAGCCCAGCGTCCGGTCGAGCGCGCCGACCCGGCTGTCGATGATGAAATCGGCGATGCGCATGGTGATGTAGGACACCAGGATCAGCGCGACCAGGAAGATGAGCGCCGCCGAGCCGATCATGGCGATCTTGTCGGACGAGGTGTAGTTCATCGCGAAGGGGGTGAGGACCGGGTAGAGGAAATAGGCTGCCGCAGCGGCCGCGATCCAGGAGGCCACGGCCAGAACCTCGCGCGAAAATCCGCGAACCATGGCGAGCACCGCCGAAAACAGCGTGATGCCGAGCAGGATGCCGTCAAGAAGGGTAATGGGCATTGGGTCGCGTTCCGTTCAGGCTCTGCCCTCCATCGCCGCTTCGGCGCCGGAGGGGCTGAATTCAGTTTTCTTCCGCGTCGCCTTCGGTCACGAGCGCACCCTTGGATCCGGCAATGCGCGCCACCAGATCCGCCAGTGTTTCCATCTGCGCCAGACCCGCCCCCGATTTGGCTGGCAGGTCGGCTGATCCCGATGGCAACACTGCGTTGGCGAACCCCAGTTTTTCGGCTTCCTTCAGCCGCAAAGCCGTTTGCGCCACTGGCCTGATGGCCCCCGACAGACTGACTTCGCCGAAATAGACGCAATCGGAGGGAAGGGCAAGCCCGGCGAGCGAGGAAACAAGGGCCGCCGCCACCGCGAGATCCGCCGCCGGTTCGGTGATCCGGTAGCCGCCGGCTATGTTGAGGTAGACATCGTGGCTGCCAAGGCGCACGCCGCAATGGGCTTCGAGCACCGCCAGGATCATCGCCAGCCGCGAGGAATCCCAGCCGATAACGGCACGGCGCGGGGTGCCCAGGCTTGAGGGCGCGACCAGCGCCTGGACTTCCACCAGTACCGGGCGCGTGCCTTCGATGCCTGCAAACACTGCAGCGCCGGGCGATTTGGCGTTGCGTTCGCCCAGGAACAACTCCGACGGATTGGCGACCTCGCGCAGGCCCTTGTCGGACATCTCGAAGACGCCGATCTCGTCGGTGGCGCCAAAGCGATTCTTGACCGTGCGCAGGATGCGGTAGTGATGGCCGCGGTCGCCCTCGAAATACAAGACCGCGTCGACCATGTGCTCGACCACGCGGGGGCCGGCGATCTGCCCGTCCTTGGTGACATGGCCGACCAGCACCATGGCGGCACCCGTCTGCTTGGCATAGCGCACCATGGCGTGCACCCCGGTGCGCACCTGGGTCACGGTGCCGGGCGCCGATCCGGCAAGATCGCTCCACAGCGTCTGGATCGAATCGATGATGACGAAATCCGGCCGCTTGCCCTCGGCGAGTGTCGCCAGGATGTCCTCGACATTGGTTTCGGCGGCGAGCAGCACGCCCGAATCGGCAGCCCCCAGCCGCTGTGCGCGAAGCCGCACCTGGGCCACCGCTTCCTCGCCGGAAACATAGATCACCCGGTTGCCCTGACGCGCGAGCGCGGCGGCCGCCTGCATCAGCAGCGTCGACTTGCCGATGCCCGGATCGCCGCCGACCAACACCGCCGAGCCGCGCACGAAACCGCCACCGGTGACCCGGTCGAGTTCGCCCACAAGGGTCGAGATGCGTGGCGCTTCCTCGATTTCGCCCGAAAGGCTCGCCAGCGCCACCGGCCTTCCTTTGCGCGCGGCCGCGCCCGGTCCGCCGCCGATGCCCGCGGTCGGGTCGTCTTCGACAATGGTGTTCCACTCGCCGCAACCATCGCACTTGCCGGCCCAGCGCGAATGAATGGTGCCGCAGGACTGGCAGACGAATTGAACGCGGGTCTTGGCCAAGAGGAGGATCCCTTTGCTGTTGTCGACGGTGTGTCAGGAAGATGAGCGTTTGTCCACTGTTTGTTCTTGTCTTCAAATGAAATTGAAAACTTCAGTGTCCCAATCTCAGCCCCTATAGTGCCGCTCATAGCGCCGTCCGAGCGAGGTCAGCATCTCGTAGCTGATGGTTCCGGCGGCGGTTGCTGCCTCTTCGACATCGATGGTCGGGCCCATCAGTTCGATCCAGTCGCCGGCCTGAACTGAGCCCTCGGGCAGGTCGGTGACGTCAAACATGGTCAGGTCCATGGTGATCTTGCCAAGCACCGGAACGCGCACGCCGTTGATTGCGCCCATTGCGCCTTCCGCCACGCTCGCGCGCAGCGGAACGCCGGCGCCCGATCCCGAACGGTGAAACCCGTCGGCGTAGCCCACGCCGCAGACCGCGATGCGGCTGTCGCGCGTCAACCGGTGCGCTGCGCCGTAGCTCACCGACTGGCCGGCCTGCGCGTGGCGGAGCACCAGCACCCGGGCTTCGGCGGTGACGACCGGCAGCATGCGGTTGGCCACGCCGTTCACCGCCTCGCCGCCATAAAGCGCGATGCCGGGCCGGGTCAGTTGATGATGCGCGCGCGCGCCGAGATGGATCCCGCCGGAATTGGCGAGACTCGCCTCGATATCCGGAAAGCAGTCGGCCAGGCCTTGGAAAGTCTTGATCTGCCCCGCGTTCAAGGGATGGTCCGGATCGTCGGCGCAGGCAAAATGGCTCATCACCAGGCAGGGCTGCGGGGCGTCACTTTGTGAATGCGCCACGGCCTGTTCGGGCGTCAGCCCCAGCCGGTTCATGCCGGTGTCGACCTGCAGCGCGTAGGGGCGGGATGCGGCGTGTGCGAGCCAGAAGGCCGCCTGTTCGGTCGAGTTGATCACCGGGATCATGTCATGGCTGAGCGTCTGAGCGAACGAGCCTTCAAAGACGCCGTTGAGCACATAAATCCGTGCCCCGGGCAGGGCCGGCCGCAGCCGCGCGCCTTCAGTGGCATCCGCCACAAAAAAGTCGCGGCAGCCTTCGCGCAAAAGCCGTGGCGCCGCCTGATCTGCGCCCGTGCCATACCCGTCCGCCTTGACCGCGGCGCCACAGCGGGCGCTGCCCGAAAGATCGCGCATGGTACGCCAGTTGTCCGCTAGCGCCCCGAGATCGACGGTCAGGCGCACAGTCGAGGCGGAATCGGGGTGAGGCGAGGGGGACGTCACTGCGCGGGGCCTATTCGTCGTGAATGAACTGGTTGTAGGAATTGTCGGCAAGATCGGCAAACCGGGTGAATTCCGCCTGGAAGCCCAGCTGCACGGTGCCGGTGGGGCCATGGCGCTGCTTGGCGATGATGACATCGGCGGTGCCCTTCACCTTCAGCATCTTTTCCTCCCAGGCGAGATATTCCGGCGTCTTGATGTCGGCCACGACTTCGTCGGCGGCGCGGCGCGGCTCGCTGTTCTTGACGTAGTATTCCTCGCGGAACACGAACAGCACCACGTCGGCGTCCTGCTCGATCGAGCCCGATTCGCGAAGGTCGGAGAGCTGCGGTCGCTTGTCCTCGCGGCTTTCCACCTGGCGCGAGAGCTGCGAGAGCGCGATGATGGGAACATTGAGTTCCTTGCCGAGCGCCTTGAGCCCCGTGGTGATCTGGGTGATTTCCTGCACGCGGTTGTCGCTCGACTTGCCCGAGCCGGTCATCAGCTGGATATAGTCGATCACCAGCACGTCGAGCCCGCGCTGGCGCTTCAATCGCCGGGCGCGCGCCGAGAGCTGGGCAATCGAGATGCCGCCGGTCTGGTCGATATAGAGCGGGATCTTCTGCATCATCTGCGAGCAGCCGACGAGCTTTTCGAAATCGGCCTCGGTGATTTCTCCGCGGCGGATCTTCGACGACGAGATCTCGGTCTGCTCGGAGATGATGCGGGTGGCCAGCTGCTCGGCCGACATTTCCAGCGAGTAGAAGCCGACCACGCCGCCGTTCCTGGCCTTCATCGAGCCGTCGGCCTGGACCTCGCCCTCATAGGCCTGGGCGATGTTGAAGGCGATATTGGTGGCGAGCGATGTCTTGCCCATGCCCGGACGGCCGGCAAGCACGATCAGGTCGGACGGCTGCAGGCCGCCCATGCGGGCGTCGAGCGCGCCGATGCCGGTGGAAATGCCCGACAGGCCGCCATCGCGCTGGTAGGCGGCGCCGGCCATGTCGATGGCCAGCGACACCGCATCATTGAACGACTGGAAGCCGCCGTCGTAGCGGCCGGTTTCGGCAAGTTCGAACAGCCGTCGCTCGGCGTCCTCGATCTGGCTGCCGGGCGGCATGTCGAGCGGCGCGTCAAACGCGATGTTGACCATGTCCTCGCCGATCGAGATCAGCGAGCGGCGCTGGGCGAGATCGTAGATCGCGCGGCCGTAATCCTCGGCATTGATGATGGTGACGGCCTCTGAGGCGAGGCGGGCGAGATACTGCGCCACCGTCATGTCGCCGACTTTCGAATCGGCCGGCAGGAAGGTCTTGATCGTCACCGGGTTGGCGGTCTTGCCCATGCGGATGATGTCGCCGCCAACCTCGTAGATCTTGCGGTGCAGCGGCTCCATGAAATGCGTGGGCTTGAGGAAATCCGAGACCCGGTAGAACGCGTCATTGTTGACCAGGATCGCGCCCAGCAGCGCCTGTTCCGCCTCGATATTGGACGGCGCCTCGCGAAACAGCGGGCTTTTGTCCGTGCGGGCCGGAATCGGTTCGAATTTGCGGGCGGCGTCATTCATATGCTGGTGTCCCGTGCGCTTTGTCTTGTCGTCACCTGCCTAGTCCAACTCGACAAAGGAGTCAGCGCCGCAGGATGATATTTCGCGACTTGATTGCCGGAGCGCCGCCGGCCTGGGAATGCCGGTCCAAGTGATTCACGCAATTAACAGGCTGTGGATAAGTCTGCTGCCTTGCGGCTGGATATTCGCTTGACGGCCTGGCGCGGCGAATCGAATCGTGAGGGCATTCTACACCCTGGAAGGCGGAATTTTCAGCAGGCCGATCCGATGTTCGGGAGACGGGACTCTAATGACCTGGTGCGAGACGGGAAGTGTCAGCCGCGACCAGCGCTTCCTTTGACAGCAAGAACTCGTTTTCAAAGGCGATATGCCGGCGCATGGCTTCGAAGAAACCGCGCAGCATGTAGCCGGTCGCCTCGATATTGACGTCGTCTGATCCATCCGCCAGGGCGTGCAGTGCTTCAGTCAGTTCCTCGGAGAAACACTCGTCCTCGCAATGCTCGAACCGCAGGCGGTTGAGTGTTGCCTGAATCTTCCCGTCGCCTTCAAGCCGCGTCGCAATCATCGGGAAGACCACATCCTCCTCGAACCGGTGGACACTGCGGATCATCGGTCCCAGGGCGCGGGCCGCATAGAGGCATTTCTGCCGATTGACACTGTCGGGGAGCGAATCGGCGATTTCTTCCAGCCGGTCACACAAGAGCAGTTGCTCATTATGCGCCTTGCGTAGGGCCGCGATCGGATTCTCTCCGTGCGCCTGCCTGATTATGGCGTCGTCCGTCATCTAGAGCTAATCCCAGCAAGAAAGCGTTTTTGTTCGGTCTTATTTCCCTCAGGCAACTAAACTATGGTTGGGGAGAGGTGGCGTCCTTGACCTGGATCAAGGTAAAATGCTGCTGTGTCTGCGATTTGTTTGGCAGCCTGGCCAAGCTGGCGGCTTGTCTAAAGGGGACAAGTGCGCAGACTTTCTGTCCAGGTTTGTTTTGATACCCCTGGGGGACACCAACCATGAAATACGCATTCGAAACCATCGCCGTGGGCTTGTTCGCCTTTCTGGCGTTGCTCGGCGTGGCTTTCGCCAAGGACGATCTGTTCCAGGCCCATATGTGGGTCTTGTTCGTCGTGCTTCTGGTGAGCACCGTGCTGATGCTGCGGCGCGTTCAGTTCGCGCAAGTTGCCGGCGAAACCGCCGACGACAAATCCGGTTATTTTGACGAGGTGGTGCGCTACGGCATTATCGCCACCACCTTTTGGGGTATCGTCGGCTTTCTTGTCGGCGTCATTGTCGCCTTGCAGATGGCTTATCCCGATCTCAACATCGAACCCTACTTCAGTTTCGGCCGGATGCGCCCGCTGCACACCTCGGCGGTGATTTTTGCCTTTGGCGGCAACGCGCTGATTGCCACGTCGCTCTATGTTGTGCAGCGCACGTCGCGCGCGCGCCTGTTCGGCGGCAATCTGGGCTGGTTCGTGTTCTGGGGCTACCAGCTGTTCATCGTCATGGCGGCGACCGGCTATCTTCTGGGCATCACCCAGGGCCGGGAATACGCCGAACCCGAATGGTATGTCGATCTCTGGCTGACGGTTGTCTGGGTGGCCTATCTGATCGTCTTCCTGGGCACGCTGTTCAAGCGCAAGGAGCCGCATATCTATGTGGCGAACTGGTTCTACCTGGCGTTCATCGTCACCATCGCGATGCTGCACATCGTCAACAACCTGGCGATGCCGGTGTCGTTCCTCGGCGTGAAGAGCTACTCGGCCTTCGCCGGCGTCCAGGATGCGCTGACGCAATGGTGGTACGGCCACAACGCCGTGGGCTTCTTCCTCACCGCCGGCTTCCTGGGCATGATGTACTACTTCATCCCCAAGCAGGCCAACCGTCCGGTCTATTCGTACCGGCTGTCGATCATCCACTTCTGGGCACTGATCTTCCTCTACATCTGGGCCGGTCCGCACCATCTGCACTACACGGCGCTGCCCGACTGGGCGCAGACGCTGGGCATGGTGTTCTCCATCATGCTGTGGATGCCCTCCTGGGGCGGCATGATCAACGGCCTGATGACGCTGTCGGGCGCCTGGGACAAGATCCGCACCGATCCGATCATCCGGATGATGGTGATTGCGGTGGCCTTCTACGGCATGTCGACCTTCGAAGGTCCGATGATGTCGATCAAGGCGGTCAACTCGCTCAGCCACTACACCGAATGGACCATCGGTCACGTTCACTCCGGCGCTCTGGGCTGGGTCGGCATGATCTCGTTCGGCGCTATCTACTACCTGGTGCCGAAACTGTGGAACCGCGAACGGCTCTACTCGCTGCGCCTGGTCAACTGGCACTTCTGGCTGGCTACACTCGGCATCGTCATCTACGCGGCGGTTCTGTGGGTCGCAGGCATCCAGCAGGGCCTGATGTGGCGCGAATACAATGAGCAGGGCTTCCTGGTGTACTCCTTCGCCGAATCCGTGGCGGCGATGTTCCCCTACTACCTGCTCCGCGCCATCGGCGGCACGCTGTATCTCGCAGGCGGCATCATCATGGGATGGAACGTGCTGATGACCATCCTCGGCCATCAGCGGGACGAGGCCCCGATCCCGGGCAGCGAACCCGTCATGCAGCCGGCACAGTAAGGAGACAAGACCATGTCACTGATTGAAAAACACGGCATCATCGAGCGCAATGCGACGCTCCTCCTGGTCGGCTCCCTTGTGGTCGTCAGCATCGGCGGGATCGTCGAGATCGCACCGCTCTTCTATCTCGAGAACACCATCGAGAAAGTCGAGGGGATGCGGCCCTACTCGCCGCTGGAACTGGCCGGTCGCAACATCTACATCCGCGAAGGCTGCTATGTCTGCCACAGCCAGATGATCCGTCCCTTCCGGGACGAGGTCGAACGCTATGGCCATTACAGCCTTGCGGCGGAGTCGATGTACGACCATCCGTTCCAGTGGGGATCGAAGCGGACGGGGCCAGACCTCGCCCGCGTCGGCGACCGCTACTCCAACGAATGGCATGTCGCGCATCTGATCGAGCCCCGCTCGGTCGTGCCCGAATCGATCATGCCGAGCTACTCGTTCCTGGCGACAACCCCGCTCAAGGTGGCCAATATCACGGCCGACCTGAAGGCGAGCGCGTTCGTCGGGGTGCCCTACACCGAGGACATGATCGCCAACGCGGCGGCCGACCTCGCGGCGCAAGCCGATCCGGAGGCGGATACCTCGGGCATCGAGGAGCGCTATCCCAAGGCCAAGCTCGGCGATTTTGACGGCAACCCGGCTCTGCTCACCGAGATGGATGCGCTTGTGGCCTATCTGCAGATGCTCGGCACGTTGGTCGATTTCTCGACCTACGACGAAGCCTCTGGCTACCGGTAAGGAGAACGTGTGATGGAAACCTACACTGCAATGCGCCAATTTGCCGACAGCTGGGGGCTCGTCTTCCTGTTTGTCGTGTTCGTCGGCGCGGTCCTCTTCACGTTCCGGCCCGGCGGCAAGGCTGCCGCCGAGCGGGCCGCGCAAATCCCGCTCAAGGAGGACTGAGACATGTCCGAGAAACACATTGACGACGTGTCCGGCGTCGAGACCACCGGTCATGAATGGGATGGCATCCGCGAGTTGAACAATCCTCTGCCGCGCTGGTGGCTGTGGACCTTCTACGCCACCATCATCTGGGCCGTCGGCTACATGTTCATGTACCCGGCGATCCCGCTGATCAACGGCGCCACCAAGGGCTATCTCGGCTATTCCAGCCGGGCCAACGTGGTGGCCGACCTGGCCGACGCCAAGGCGGCCCAGGGCGTGATGCTCGAGAAGATCGCCGCCACTCCGGTGGAGGAGATCGCGGGTGACCAGGAACTGCTGCAGTTTGCCATTGCCGGCGGGTCCTCCGCCTTCAAGGTCAACTGCGCCCAGTGCCATGGCTCGGGTGCGGCGGGCTCGGTGGGCTATCCCAACCTCAATGATGACGACTGGCTTTGGGGCGGAACGATCGACCAGATCTACCTCACCATCGCCCACGGCATCCGCTACGACGGCGATGACGATACCCGCCTGTCCGAAATGCCCGCCTTTGGCGACATTCTCGAGCCCGCGCAGGTCAGCGAAGTCGTCTCCTATGTGGTGAGCCTCAGCAGCACCCCGTCAGACCCTGCGCTCGTTGACGCAGGCCAGGTGGTGTTTGAGGAAAACTGCGCGGTCTGCCACGGCGAGAATGCCGAAGGCATCCCCGAACTCGGCGCGCCGCGTCTGTCGGACGGCATCTGGCTCAGGGGATCGTCCGAAGCCCAGATCGCCTCGCAGATCCGCAACCCCAAGCACGGCGTCATGCCCGCCTGGCTGGACCGGCTGGGCGAACCGACGATCAAGCAACTGGCGGTCTACGTCCACACGCTTGGCGGCGGCCAGTAAGATTGGCTAGGTTCTGCGCCGCAGGGCCAGGCCGAATGCAACGAAACCCCGTCGGACGTAGGTCCGGCGGGTTTTTTATTGGGAGCGGGTAGAGGTGCCAGGTGGAGGCGACAGCCCGCAGATCGTGCTGGAACGATCGCGCCTGCAATTGTCTTTGCTCTACGGCATAAGACCACAAGGGACTTGTCAGCTTCCGAAAGCTGACGTTCGCGCTCCGCGCAGCACTTGAGCGCTCCCAGCTATTAACTGCCGTTCGTGCCTGCGCAGCAAGAACTGAAGGGCCTCTGCGTTCAGCGTCTCGGAGTCTGTACGTCTAGCGGTCTCTCTTTGACCAGCGCATGTAAAACATAAGGAAGGGGTCTGTGAGGTAAAGGAAGTCTTCTGACCACTCCAAGACCGGCTCTCCCTTTATCTCATCTTTAGCGATGCCTGACATGTGACCCAAGGCAGACGAGATTTCGTGCTTCTGGGGCATGTCACTCTCAATCAGGATCAGCCGCAGCGCTTCGCGAATTTCGGTGTAGTTGAGCTTTTCCTTTGGCCCAGTGTTAGCAATGGCTCGGAGCACCGACTGATAGATGTCAAGCGTGCCACTGCCATCAACCGTCTTACGCCCCATCCGCTGCGAGCGGGACTGCGGACCTTTGGAGAGCTTCTCGAAAGTGGGAAACCCTGCCTGTTCGGCTACCTTTTCGAAGATCTCCGCCTTCGCGGAATCGCTGGGGTTGAAGTGTTTAGTGACTGGCAGCGTCTTTGTGACTTCATAGTGTGAACACAGCCGTGCGCAGAAGCGCTGCATCAAGAGCGGGCTACCGTGAGCTTCCGAAGCAAACTGATTGCAACACTCGGAGGCGACTTCCATCTTGAGCTCGGGAAAGCCCTTGTCAGAGATCACCCGGAGCTCATCGACGTTCCAAGCCGGTATCTGAATGTTTGCGAAACGCCCTTCCATCTCGCGCTCGACGCCGATCGCATCGAACGCGCGGTGCGGAACGGCGATAAGGATCGCAACGAGACCCTCAAAAACCTCAGATTTCAGCGCGCGCACTATTTCGCGCTGAACGTCGGAGGGCATGTAGTGGAAATCATCAACGACCAGCGCTACATCGTTTTCGCGCATAAAGCCAAGGATCGAGCGCTTGTTCTTATTGTTAAAACTCTGTGTGGCGCCGTCACTGGCCTTCGCCTGTGCCGCCAAGAGATACTTAAAGCCTACTGTGGTCTCATCGTTGGCCGCTACGCTTTCGACCTCCGGCAAGTCTAAGTCTTGAAGGAGAAGGGTCCAGAACTCTTCGCTGCTCTCCACTTGCCCGCCGTTGACGAGAGCACTTCCGTCTCTTCCCAGCACATGGCGTGTCAGGACAGTTTTCCCCGATTTGGTCGGCCCCGTCACGCAGATGACTTTGTAGCCCTCCGAGATTTCTTGTTTTAGTATCCACGCATTGGAGCAAACCCCCCGTCTTCAGACGGGTTCGCTTCAGCATGAACGCAAGAAGAATGATCATCCTCTCCAGAAAAATGAACCGCCCGGATGGGCTTCAGGTTCATTTTTCTGGAGAGGATGATCATGCACTATGATACTGGCAAGCATTGCATTTTCTATCACCGTTATCACGTCGTCTGGTCAACAAAATACCGCTTCAAGGTTCTTCGAGGCGATGTACAAACACGTATCCGTGAAATCATCCGCCGTGTTTGTCGTGAAAATGGTGTCGACATAATCAGCGGCGTTGTGTCTGCCGACCACGTCCATATGTTTGTCTCAATTCCGCCCAAGCTCTCCATCAGCGACTTCATGCGCAAGGTCAAAGGCCGCTCTTCATTTCTGATACAGCGAGAGTTCCCGGTGCTGAAGAAACGCTATTGGGGCCAACGGTTTTGGGGCAGGGGGTACTTTTCGACAACAAACGGGGCCATCACCGAAGACGTCGTACTTCAGTACCTGGAAAAACACACCGCCGATCCTACCGGCGCAAGCCGGTAGTCGTTCAGTTTTTCTTCGAGGCTCAGAGCCGCTCGATCAACATAGGTGATGGACGGCATACCACCCGCAACAAATACTTTGTTCGCTTGAACCATGAACGACACCTTCCGCTTCGAACCTATAATTCTAATACTTGCTTGAGGGAGCGCGGAGTTCCAGCCGGGATGCACCTACTGGATACATAGGGTACCGTCGCAGTCGCTGGAGTTCAATGAACAAAGCGCACCGCGCACCGTCTGATTTCCGCGCATCGCTGCTGTTCATGCTGACTGCGGCGAACGGCAGCTTCCCGCCCATAGTTACCCAGACACCTTCTATTCCACCCCGAAGGTCAGCGATGCCCAATAGCTCTCCCAATCCGCATTGCGGTCGGCGGGCGCTTCGATCATGTGCACGGCGGAGGCCAGGTAGGCACCGTTGCCGGGCAGGGTGAAGCTGACCTTGCCCTCCTCATCCGTCCGGGTGACGATCCGGGTGGCGTCGTCGCCGTCCTCGCCGCGCCGGAACAGGGCCACTTGCGTGTCCTTGAGCGGTGCGCCCTCCCACAGCAGCGTGAAACTCATGTTCGCGCCGGGCGAAAGCGCTTGCGGGGTCCTGCCGGCGACAAGTTCGAGCCGCATCCCCGTGGCGCGGTCCCGATCGCCCGATGCATCGCCAACCGTCACAAGCGCCTTGGCGCAGCGCGTGTAGAGTTCGCGGATCTCGTCGCGCGGCAGCCCGCGCGCGTCATGGCGGGCGGGGATCGTCGCCAGGCCCTCGTAGTCGAGATACTCGGTGAATTTTTCCCAGTCCTGAAACCGGATCCTTTCGGCCACCGAGACATAAGTGATGAGGGTGAGCCCCTCCGCGCGCGGCGAAAGCTCCAGCGCAGGCAGGTCTCCGGTGGCGCCGTCCACATTGCTCGCGCCCTCGCGGTCATGACGCTGGAAGGCGGCAAAGCGGGAGGGAATGTAGGGAAACGCGTCGCCCTTGAAGTCCTGGCCGATGCGGATGTCGGCGCTGATCTCCTTTTCCATGGCAACCGTGAAATCCTGCGGGTCGATCCAGAATTCGTGCCCTGATACTGGACTTACAGTCATGCCAAGTCCAAGTATCGTGAAACCCATTAGGCGGCTTGCCGGTCGTGACATCATGTTTCTCCCATGAGGCTTTCAGGATGCATCTGTTCTCCCGCCCGATAAATCAAGTGCTTGCATGCGTGATTATGGCGCTTCTCCTCGTTGCGACCAGCGCGGCCAGCATCCGCGCCCATGAAATCCGACCGGCGATCGTCGATCTGACGTTTCCCGGGGACGGCACGGTCCGGCTCGACATGTCGCTGATCCTGGAAGCCGCGCTCTCAGAAATCGGCGTCGAACATGCCGACACCGACGACAGTCCCAACGCGCAGCGCTATGACGAATTGCGGCTTCTGGACGAGGCCGGGCTGGCGGCCGAGTTTGACCGGTTCGAGGTCCGGTTTCTCGAAGGCGTGCGGCTGGTGGCGGGGCAGGAAAGCATCCCGCTTGCGGTCGTTGAGGCCGGGTTCGAGCCGGTCGGCGATACGGATTTCGCCCGGCTGAGCCGAATCACGCTCGTCGGACCGCTGCCGCCAGGCGCGACCGAAGTCTCCTATTCCTTCGATCCCGCCTTCGGGCCAAGCGTCGTCCGGGTGCCGGATACAGAGGGCGCCTACAGCTATTCGGTCTATCTCGATGATGGCAGTCCGAGCGCGCCCATCCCGGTGGAGGGTGGGCTCACGCTGAGCGCAGGGCAGGTGTTTATCGACTATATCGGCATCGGCTTCACCCACATCGTGCCCAAGGGGCTCGATCACATCCTGTTCGTGGTCGGGCTGTTCCTGCTGTCGCCGCGACTCAAGCCGCTGCTGATCCAGATCACCGCCTTTACCGTCGCCCATTCGGTGACGCTGGCCCTCGCCATGCTCGGGGTGATTTCCCTGCCCGCCAGCATTGTCGAACCGATGATCGCCTTGTCGATCGTCTATATCGCCATCGAGAACCTGGCGACCAACCGCTTGAGTCCGTGGCGGCCCTTCGTGGTGTTCGGCTTCGGGCTGCTGCATGGGCTCGGCTTTGCCGGGGTCCTGACCGAGTTCGGGCTGACGCCCACGCATTTTGTGAGCGGCCTGATCGGCTTCAATGTCGGGGTCGAGGCCGGGCAACTGGCGGTGGTGGCCGCCTGCTATGCGCTGTTTGGCGCCTGGTTTTCCGACAAAAGCTGGTATCGTGCGCGCATCACCATGCCGATGTCGCTGGCCATCGGCTGCTTGGCTCTATGGTGGGTTGTGGAGCGCACCGGCTTGGCAGCCTGACGCGCGACGATTCGCCTGGAAGCTGTCAGCGGGAATTCCCGGGCAAGCGACCGCGACTTAATGCTGCACCGGCGATGTGGCTTTGGCCGCTTGATCTTGATCAAGGCGTGTGCACGGTGGCGGGAGCATGGTGCGCTCCAAACCAATGGTGCCCGATATGAATTCACACACGCCTTCCGAAGTTTCAGACGAGATTGAGCAGATTGAACGGCTTGACGCAGAGGCGGTCAATGCCGCCTGGCAACGCAAGCCGCTTTATGAGGCGCGCAAGAAGATCTTCCCGAAGCGGGCGGAAGGGACCTACCGGCGGTTCAAGTGGCTGGTCATGCTGGTGACGCTCGGCATTTACTACATCACGCCCTGGCTGCGCTGGGACCGCGGAGAATTTGCGCCCGATCAGGCGGTGCTGCTCGACGTCGCCAACCGGCGGTTCTATTTCTTCTTCATCGACATCTGGCCGCAGGAGTTCTTCTTCGTCGCGGGCCTTCTGGTGATGGCGGGGTTCGGATTGTTCCTGATCACCTCGGCGGTGGGCCGGGCGTGGTGCGGCTACACCTGTCCGCAGACGGTCTGGGTCGATCTGTTCCTGGTGGTCGAGCGCGCGATCGAGGGCGACCGCAACCAGCGCATGAAGCTCGAGGACGCGCCCTGGAGCGCCTCGAAACTCGCCAAGCGGGTGTCCAAGCACGCGATCTGGATCCTGATCGGTGTCGCCACCGGCGGCGCCTGGATCTTCTATTTCGCCGATGCGCCGACGCTGCTGATGAATTTCATCTACGGCGACGCGCCGCCGGTGGCCTATATCACGGTGGCGATCCTGACGGCCACGACCTACGTGTTCGGCGGGCTGATGCGCGAGCAGGTGTGCATCTACATGTGCCCCTGGCCGCGCATCCAGGCAGCGATGCTCGACGAGAATTCGCTGGTCGTCACCTACAATGACTGGCGCGGCGAGCCGCGCGGCCGCCATGTCAAGAAGGCTGCGACCCAGGGGCTGATCCAGGGGGATTGCGTCGATTGCAACGCCTGCGTCGCCGTCTGCCCGATGGGCATCGACATTCGCGACGGCCAGCAGCTCGAATGCATCACCTGCGCGCTCTGCATCGATGCCTGCGACGCCATCATGGACAAGCTCGACCGCCCGCGCGGGCTGATCTCCTATGCGACATTGTCCGATTATGCCGACAACATGGCGCTCGCCACCGATCCGGCGACCGGCACGCTCGACCCGCGGCGGGTGCGCACGCCCGACCACGGCTTTGTCGACAAGATCAAGCATTTCAACTGGCGCATCGTCTTCCGCCCGCGCTCGCTGCTCTACATGGGCGTGTGGACGGCGGTGGGCATCGGCCTCGTGTTCGGGCTGTTGTCGCGCGACCGGCTCGAGGTCAATGTGCTGCATGACCGCAACCCGCAATTCGTGCTCGAATCCAACGGCGACATCCGCAACGGCTATTCCGTCAAGATCCTCAACATGATCGCCGAACCGCGGGTGATCCGCCTGTCGATCGAGGGGCTTCCGGGCGCGACGATGCGGATCGCGGGCATCGACGAGCCGGGCGCCGTGTCGTTCGAGATCCCGGTCGAACCCGACCGGCTGCGCGAACTCAGGGTCAATATCCATCAGCCGAAAGATCTCGTCACGCCCAGGACCGCAACCTTCGAAATCATCGTCGAAGACACGGCCGGTTCGGAACGGGACAGCTACACCGCCAACTTCCATGCCCCGGAGAAAATGTGATGCAGATGATCCGTTCCATATTCAATCCCAAGGAATTCACCGGCAAGCACATGCTGTTTGCGATGCTGGCCTTCTTCGGGGTGATCATCACGGTCAATCTGGTGATGGCGCGCTTCGCGGTCACCACCTGGAGCGGGCTTGTCGTGCCCAACACCTATGTGGCGAGCCAGCAATTCAACGACAAGGCGGCGGAATCGCGGGCCATCGAAGCGCTCGGCTATCAGGTCAAGCTCACGCCGAACGCCGAAGGCCTGGAGATCGACTTCATCGATTCCGCCGGTCAACCGGCGCTCGCCGACAGCATGATTGCCGAGCTGCGCCGCCCGGTCGCCGAGCATCAGGACCGCGACATCGTGCTGGTGCGCGACAGTGACGGGATCTACCGCGGCAAGGGCCAGGTGCTCGAAGGCGAGTGGATCGCCACCGTGACTGCCATCAAGGACGGCGAGACGCTCTACAAGCGCGGCTGGCGGTTCCACGTCAACGCGGACGGGAGCATGACGCAGTGAGCTGTTGCGCGGCGGGCACAGAAAGCGCTGCGGAACTTGAGGCGCTGAAATCGGAAGGGCCGTCAGCCGAGGAAATGTGGCTGTCGAGCCGGCCGCTCGGCGATGGCCTGCGTCAGGTCGACCTGATCGTTCCCGGCGTCCATTGCGGCGCCTGCATCGCGCTCTTGGAGAAGGAGCTTCCGCGGACCCAGGGCGTCGACCATGCCCGCGTCAATCTCTCCACCCGCAGGGTGTCGGTGGTGTTTCGCGAGGCGGACGGCCTCGGCAATGCCGGCGGGCAGGAATCGAAACGCCCGGAAGCTGTGCTGACCGCGCTCGGTGAAAAATTCAAGGCTTTGGGCTATCCCGCACACCTGCCCGGCGGCGCCGACGAGGCCGCAGACCCGGCTTTGCGCGAATTGCTCAAGGCGCTGGCAGTGGCCGGGTTTGCCTCGATGAATGTGATGCTGTTGTCGGTGTCGGTCTGGTCGGGGGCGGAGGCTGCGACGCGGGACCTGTTTCACTGGATCTCGGCGCTGATTGCCGCTCCGGCGCTCATCTATTCCGGCCGGGTGTTCTTCGTTTCAGCCTGGAGCGCGCTTCGGCATGGCCACGCCAACATGGATGTGCCGATCTCTCTGGGCGTCGGGCTCGCCTATGCGATCTCGCTGCATGAGACCATCACCCATGGCGAACACGCCTATTTCGACGCCTCGGTGACGCTTCTGTTCTTCCTGCTCGCGGGCCGGACGCTCGATCACATGATGCGCGAAAAGGCCCGTTCCGCGGTGCGCAATCTGGTGCGGCTGTCGCCCCGGGGCGCGATGGTGATCCGCGAGGACGGCGCGCGCGAGTATCTGGCGCTTGACGAGATCGAGCCCGGCATGCGGCTGGCGATCGCGCCGGGCGACCGCATTCCGGTCGACGGCCGGATCGTCTCGGGCCGGTCGGACATGGATTTCGCCGTGGTCAATGGCGAGAGCGCGCCGCAGCTGGTCGAGGCCGGGTCACTGACGCCCGCGGGCACGCTCAACCTCACCGGCGCGCTGGTGCTCGAAGCCACGCGCAGCGCCAGGAATTCGTTCCTCGCTGAAATGGTCTCGATGATGGAAGCGGCCGAAAGCGGCAGGGCCGGCTACCGGCGGATTGCCGACCGGGCCTCTTCGATCTATGCGCCGGCAGTGCACATCCTCGCGCTCGGCACCTTCATCGGCTGGATGATGGTCTCGGGCGACTGGCGCATGGCCATGCTGACCGCGGTCGCGGTGCTGATCATCACCTGTCCCTGCGCGCTGGGGCTCGCGGTGCCGGTGGTGCAGGTGATTGCGGCGGGGCGGCTGTTCGAGAACGGCATCATGGTCAAGGACGGCTCGGCCATGGAGCGGCTGGCGCAGACCGATCACGTCGTGTTCGACAAGACCGGAACGCTGACGCGGGGCAAACCGCGGCTGATCAATTCCGCCGCCGTGGCGCCGGATCATCTTGCCATCGCGGCGCGGATCGCGCGGGCCTCGCGCCATCCCCTGAGCCAGGCGCTGGCCGATTTCGATACGGGCGATGCGGGGCCGGAGTTCGACATCACCGAAACGCCCGGCGACGGGGTCGAGGCGATTTCGCCGGAAGGCGATATCTACCGGCTCGGGCGCGCCGCCTTTGCGCTCGATAACCGCGACGAGGGGATCGAGCGCTGCGCCGATGCGAGCCAGGTGATCCTGTCGAAGAACGGTAGTTTCCTCGATATCTTCCTGTTCTCCGATCAGTTGCGGCGCGGCGCTGCGCAGGCCGTGGCGCGGCTTTCGGGCTTGGGTATTGACGCCGAGATCCTGTCGGGCGACCGCGAGGGGCCGGTGAGGGCGCTCGCAGGCGAACTGGGGGTCAGCACTTACGTCGCGGGCGTGCGGCCACGCGGCAAGGTCGACCGCGTCAAGGTGCTGGCGTCGGAGGGCCACAAGCCGCTGATGGTCGGCGACGGGCTGAACGACGCGCCGGCGCTCTCGGCGGCGCATGTTTCCATGGCGCCGGCCAGTGCCGCCGATGTCGGGCGCATGGCCGCGGATTTCGTGTTCCTGCATGATTCGCTCGAGGCCGTGCCGATGGCGATTGAAGTCTCGCGCAAGGCGAGCAGCCTTATCCGGCAGAATTTCGCGCTGGCCATTGGCTACAATGTCATCGCCGTGCCGATCGCGGTGATGGGCTACGCCACGCCGCTGATCGCGGCGCTGGCAATGTCGTCCTCATCGGTCATCGTGGTCCTGAACTCACTGCGATTGCGCCGCAAGACCCGCGTCGAGCAGTTCGCCGCGCCGGAGCGGGTGCCGCAGCCCGCGCCAAATCCCGGCCTCGGGGCCCAGGCATGAGCAATCTGATCTACCTCATCCCGATCGCCCTGTTTCTGGGCGCGCTGGGTCTGGGGGCATTCCTGTGGTCGATGAAAACCGGCCAATATGACGATCTCGACGGCGCCGCCTGGCGCGTGCTCGATGATGACGACGACAAGCCGAAACAGGACTGAACCCACGCCGGTCTTCCGCCAGCGTCCTCACTCTTCCACACCTGAACGACAAGCCCGGCAGGATGCAACCGCCTGAGGCTTGCCGCCTCCGCCCGCATGGGTCACAAGGTCATCCGGGAAACGTGCTGAAGGGGTGACTCGCATGGCTGAAGCGGAAATCGGCGTTATCGGACTGGGCGTCATGGGCGCCAATCTGGCGCTCAACATTGCCGACAATGGCTATCATGTCGCCGTCTACAACCGGACTGTTTCGCGAACCGACGAGTTCGCGGCTGGTGCCGGGGACCTGTCGGCGAAGATCACGGCCTGCGCCACGCTCGAGGATTTCGTCTCGGCCATCAGGCCGCCGCGGCCGGTGATCATCATGATCCAGGCCGGCGATGCGGTGGACCAGCAGATCGAAGCACTCAGGCCGCTGATGGCGGAGGGCGACATCATCATCGACGCCGGCAACGCCAATTTCCGCGACACGATGCGCCGCTTTGAAGGCCTTGAAGGCTCGGGCCTCACCTTCATCGGCATGGGCGTTTCGGGTGGCGAGGAAGGCGCGCGGCACGGGCCGTCGATCATGGTGGGCGGCACGGAGACCGCCTGGAAACGTGTCGAGCCGGTGCTGACCGCGATTTCGGCGAAATACCAGGGTGAGCCGTGCGCCGCCTGGCTCGGCGAAAACGGCGCCGGCCACTTCGTCAAGACCATCCACAACGGCATCGAATATGCCGACATGCAGATGATCGCCGAGGTCTATGGCGTCATGCGCGATCATCTGATGATGGACGCACCGACGATCGCGGCGGTGTTTTCGGCCTGGTCGACCGGGCCGCTCGATTCCTACCTGATCGACATCACCGCCGAAGTCCTCAAGGTCAACGACGCAGCCACCGGCCGTCCGATCGTCGATATCATCGTCGACGCCGCCGGCCAGAAAGGCACCGGCCGCTGGTCGGCGATCGAAAGCCAGATGATGGGCGTGCCGGCGACCGCGATCGAGGCGGCGGTGGCCGCGCGCTCGCTTTCGGCGATGCGCGAGCAGCGCGCACGCGCCGAGGCGCGGTTCGGGCTGCCCGGACAGCAGGACCGGCGCAGCGGGCAGGAGGTTGTCACGGACCTCGAAAAGGCGCTGCTTGCGGGCAAGATCGCAGCTTACGCGCAGGGCTTTGCCGTCATGACCGCTGCATCGGACGAATTCTCCTGGAACCTGCCGATGGCGACAATCGCCGAGATCTGGCGTGCCGGCTGCATCATCCGCTCCCGCTTCCTGGGCGAGATCGCCGCTGCCTTCACGGACACACCGGACGCCCCCAACCTGGCGCTGACGCCGGCCTTCTCGACCATGATCGAGGAGACCGACGCAAGCCTGAGGCGCATCGTCGCCGAAGCCGCGCTCAACGGCCTGCCGATGCCTGCGCTGTCGAGCGCGCTTGCCTATTTCGACACCTACCGGCGGGCGCGGGGCACCGCGAACCTCATCCAGGCGCAACGCGATTTCTTCGGCGCCCACGGCTTTGCGCGGCTTGACGCGGAGGGCGAACACCATGGACCATGGGGCGGGCAGGGGTGACGGGGCTGCGATGATGCCCGGTCGGGAAGCCGGGCAGATGGGATTTGCAGGTTCGTGCGGAGGTGCGCGACATGATGATCACCGACATCGAGGATTTTTTCACCAGGGGCTGCGGACGGTGCGCCCGCTTTGACACGCCCGACTGTTCGGTGCGGCAATGGACCGCGGGGCTCGACGACCTGCGCCGGATCTGCCGCGAACTGCAGCTTGAGGAAACCGTCAAGTGGGCGCATCCGTGCTACATGCATGCGGGACGCAACATCGCCATCATCGGCGCCCTGCGCGGCGATTTCCGCCTGAGCTTCTTCAACGCGGGCCTGATGAGAGACCCCGAAGGCGTGCTCGAACGCCAGGGCGAAAACACAAGGCATCCCGACATGATCCGGTTCACGCGCAGTGACCAGGTGAGCGAGATGGAGGGGATCATCCGCGCCTATCTGCAGGAGGCGATGGCCTATGCCGAGAAAGGCCTCAAGCAGCCGAAGGAGGAGGGCGGGTTCGATCTGCCGGAAGAGCTGGTCGAGGCGCACGACGCCGACCCCGAACTGGCCGAAGCTTTTCACGCACTCACACCGGGCCGCCAGAGAAGCTATGTCATCGCGTTGAGCTCGGCCAAGACATCGCAGACCCGCATCAACCGGATTGCCAAATATCGCGACAAGATCATTGCCGGGAAGGGGGCGATGGAGCGGTAGTGTTCGGGGTCCAACATACGCTCGGTATTGCCTGCTTAAGTGACCGGCTGCTACGGAAGGGCGCATGAAAACCAACCCTGACTTCCAGAAATGGCATCATGTCGCCGACGCGAGCGAGACATCCATCGTGTTCCCCGATGGTTGCCGCGACGTGCTGGTGATAAGCGAGAATGGCAGGCCAGATCGCGTCGTTTTGACGGAGTTTGATTTTCACCCGCGATCCGTCACGCTTCGGCCCGGCACGCAAATCAGCGGCTATCGGCTTCGCCCCGGTGCTATGGTTGATCAACGCGCGCTTTCCGCCAACACCAATTCCGCGGACGGAACCGAAGACATGATCGGGAATGCGCTGGTCGCTCCAGATGAGTTGGATTACGCAATCCTCTCCCTGACATTTCCCGGATCGACGGTGCTGTCCGTTTCCAGAAGCCTGGGCGTTTCCGCCCGCACTCTGCAACGGCGTTTCCGCGACCAGGACCTGCCGCCTCCGGATTTCTGGCGGCTGCTTGGGCGCGCACGTTTGGCCGCCGCGCAGCTTGCCTCAGCCGCGCCATTGGCGGAGGTGGCATGCGATGGTGGCTACAGCGATCAGGCCCACATGACGCGCGAGTTCCTCCGCTGGTTCCACATGACCCCGACACAGATCAGACGAAATGCCGGCCTGCTCGAACAGTTGGGTCAGCCTGCGCTCGGCAACTGGACAGGGGAACAGATCTCGATCAGATAGCCGTTCGGATCACTGACATAGGATGTGGTCTGGCCCCACGGTTCATCCCGGACATCCTGAATCAGAACGGCCCCGGCTTCGACGGCGCGGTCGAGAGCTTTACGAACATCTCCGGTTTCAAACGCCAGTTCGAAGACGGGAGCATTGGGATCAGGCCTTCCCGGTGTCTTGCCGAGTTGGCGCATCAGCGCAGTGGACGAAAAAGCCAGCTTTGTGGTTCCCGTCGACAGCTCGCCATAATCGCCTGATTCATGCAGAAAGGCTTTTTCCAGCGCAAAAGCGCGTTCATAGAAATCAATCGAAGCTGCGACATCATCGACATAGAGGATCGAGTATCTGAAGATCATTGGGTTCTCCTAATCAGGAAGGGTACAGCCGACATGTGGATCGGGATTCACGAAATGTCTTGAAGAAACGCGACAGATGCCCGGAGCACTTGCCGATTTCCAACTGCCTTAACCTGGATCAATGCGCATCCCGTATCCGGACCCCATGCTGCAGGATACCAGGCAAGTTGGAGGCCACATGTTCGAGGCAGGAAAGATTGTCACTGCAGGTGATGCTGCGCTGTTCGTATCTCAAGCCGGCAGGGCGGATGGACCGGCGATTGTCCTGTTGCACGGTGGCATGGGAAGCCGGATGGATTTTGTGCCGCTGGCAAACCACCTTGCCAACGATTACCGGTTGATTGCGATTGACAGCCGGGGTCATGGCCGGTCCACCCTTGGTCACGCCAACATGAGTTATCGGCAACTCACCGAAGACACTGCCGCTGTTCTCGACCAACTGGGCCTGAGCGAGGCCGGGATCATCGGCCATAGCGATGGCGGCATTGTCGCGCTCCGGCTTGCCGCATCGGGCCTTGTGCGGCCTCGTTTCGTGGTTGCCGTGGCTGTGCATTGGCAGTTGCCGGATGACGACCCGACCCGTGAGATATATCAGGGCGTCAGTGTGGAAGAGTGGCGCGAAATGTTCGGGCAGCAAGTCGAGCGCTATGAGGCCGAGAACCCCGAGCCGGATCTTCCAAGACTGTTTGCGGCGACCAAAGCTATGTGGCTGGGCAGGGGCGCCGATGCCTATCCCGGGGAAACCGTTGGCGCCATTTCCTCCCCGCTTCTGGTCATTCACGGTGACGAGGATTTCCTTGTCTCGCGCAAGCAGGCCTTTGAGCTTGTCGAACGTATCGAGGGCGCGCGGCTGCTCAACCTTCCCTTCGCATCGCATACCGTGCTGGAAGATAGTCCGGCGGACGTATTGCCTTTCGTCGCCAGCTTCATCGCCGGGGTGCAGGAGGAGGTGCCGGCAACCGGCTTATGACGCCTCATCGGCACCCTGCAAATCCTGCGGGCGTGAGCGCCGAGGCCATGCCCGTTCGGAGGCTCTTCAACCTCCTTTGGACACCCAGTCGAAGGTGCTGTGCTTTTGCGATTATGGTTTGGGGAACTTGATCTCAATGGCACGGATCCCCGCTTCGAGCTCATTTGTCGCCGTCCCGCCCAGCGCGGCCTTGAGCCGGGCTTCGTAGCTGCGGGCGAGCTGGACCAGTTCCATGTAATTCTGCCGGCCGTCGCGGGTGAGTTCTATGTGCTCGATGCGGCGGTCGGTTTCATCGGCCCGGCGGGTGATCCAGCCGCGCTCCTCGAGCGCCCGGATCGCGCGGCTCACCTTGGTTTTGTGCATGGAGGAATGCTGGCCGATTGCGGTCGCGGTGATGGTGTTGAACTGGCCGATGGTGGCGAGCGTGCGCCATTCGGGCCGGGTCATGCCGTTACGCTCGCGGTAGATCTGGGCGAACTCGCGGCTCACATGTTCGGCGGCGCGGGCCAGCCGGTAGGGCAGGAATCCTTCCAGCGCCAGCGGCTCCGGACCGTCTTCAGGCGGCTTGCGGCTTGAACTCATGGACGCAGATCACTTCCTGTTCGTTGCTTTTGTAACAGTTACGTCCTGTGCGCATAGACCGAAAGCGGGGGCGGCGCAATTGCATTGCGCCAGCCAAGGTTCTAGGTCTTGGATAAAATCGATTTGAAAACGGCCAGACGGAGGAGGACGCAATGGAACGCAGCCAGATCAACGAGATCCTCGAGGAGAGCGACCGGTTCATTGGATCCTTCGGGTATATCCTGCCGCCGTTCGCCTATTGGAGCCCCGAGGAGATGCGCGCCCGCACCGGATCGGACGCGGGCGATATCCGCGCCAACCGGCTGGGCTGGGACATCACCGATTATGGCCAGGGACGTTTCGAGGATCTCGGGCTGTTCCTGTTCACCGTGCGCAACGGATCGGCCGCCGATCTGGCCGCGGGCAGGGGCATGCTCTACGCCGAGAAGATCATGATCTCGCGCGAGAACCAGGTCTCACCGATGCACAGGCACACTATCAAGGCCGAGGACATCATCAACCGCGGCGGCGGCAAGCTGGTGCTGGAGCTGTTTGCGTCAGCCGAGGACGGGTCCGTCGATCCTTCAGCCGAAATCATGGTTCACACCGATGGGGTCTTGCGCAAACTGAAGGCCGGTTCATTGCTCAAGCTCGATCCGGGCGAGAGCGTCACCCTGATGCCCGGGCTCTGGCATGCATTCTGGGGGGAGGGCGGAGATGTGCTGATCGGCGAGGTCTCGACCGTCAATGACGATCTCACCGACAATGTCTTCCGCGAGCCGATCGGCCGGTTCTCGACGATCATCGAAGACGAGAAGCCCAGGCATCTGCTGGTTTCGGATTACGACACCTGGCTGTAAGGCGCAGCACGCAGGTTGCCCGGCGGGGGGCAATCAAAGAATTTGGCAAAGAATTTGGCAAAGAATTTGGACGTCAACCATCGCCCCGCATGGCGCCGGCTGACGTCCTGGAAAAACCGCGCCTCGGACCCGGTCCCGCCCCTGGCAGGTGGGCAGCGGTTTCTCGTTCGGATCAGGCCTTGTCGATGCCCAGATATCCAAGCCTGACAGCCTTGGCCAGGCCAGCCATGCGGTTGGGGACGCGCAGCTTCAGCATGACGACGGAGAGCACGGAGGCGACTTCGGCGGCCGTCAGTTCGAGTTCCGCGCCAATCTCGGCGTCGGTGCGGCCTTCGGCGCATTTGCGCAGGCAGCTCATTTCGGTTCGCGTCAATGGAAGAGAGCCCCGCTCGTTTCCAAGATCCATCATGTCGTCCTTTCAGGGTGACACGCCCGCCGCAAAGCGGACGGACCGGGCATCGCGGCGTGGTCATGGACCCGCCGCTGTGCGTCACCAAATCGTGTTTGATAGTGAGGAGCGCTTATGCCCTGTCCGGCAAAAATGCGCCTTCACGCCACGCGCCAAATATGGTGGACGTTTGAGGCCGCGAAACAGGGGTGCAAGGGCATGTGTGGTGCAGGGTCAGGTCGTCTCGCGGTGCTTCTGTCGGAATTCGCTCGGGGTCATGCCGAACCACCGGATCGCGGATCGGGTGAAGGCCGCGGGGGCGGAAAACCCGAGCTTGTAGCCTATGCTCGACAGCGTGAGATCGGTCTCGAGCAAGAACCGGCCGGCCATCTCCTTGCGGCATTCGTCGACGATCGCCTGCAGGCTGGTTCCGGCGTCTGTCAGCCGTCGCTGCAGTGTGCGCGAACTCATGCCAAGCCGTCCGGCTTCGCTTGCCAGGGTGACGGTATTGTTTGAAAGATTCTCGGCGACATGAAGACGAACGGCGGCCACGGGATCCTGGGCATCGGTGTTTCTTTGCGGCAAGGCCTCCATTTGCATCGACATGATGGAAAACAGCTGCGGGTCGGCGCGGGGATTGCTGCGGCCGAGAATTTCAACCGGCAATATGAGCGCGTTGACCTGGGCACCAAAGCTGACATGGGGAGTTAGTAACTGTTTGTGTAAATTTGTATTTATCGGTTTCTTCCGCTCCAGCTCCACCCGTATCAGTCTCACGTCATCACCGAGAAATGCCCGCAGGTGCGCAAAGGTCTGCGCCACGCCGAGGTCGACAAACTGGGCGCGGTGCAGGATCAGCGGGGAGTAGGTCCATTCGAAATACGCCGCACGCGGACCGATCTCCAGCGTGCAGATGCTGGTCTCACTGATCTTGTTGAGATTGCGGCCCATGAACACCAGGCAATCGCGCACCGTAGCCGCGTTCATCATGGCGTAGCCGAAAGGGCCCGACGCGCCTTTCCGGAATTCGGCCGCCGATTTGAGCCCGAACTGATCGTCGCCGGAGATCAGCGCCAGCGCCTCCATGTAGCGGCACACACGGTCCAGGCTGACCCGCTCGCCGATGACATTGAACCGGTCCGGATCCAGCCCGCAGGCCTGGGCAATCGGGCCTGCATCAATACCGATGCTGGCTGCGTAGCGGCTGATCCCCGAAGCCAGACCTGCGGCAACTTCGAATTGATCGGCCAGGGTCGCTTTCATACAATTGGCGTCCAGGGTTAAGAGTTCGGCGCGACAAGTAAACGCTGAAGCGGCACCGCTGTCGAGTTGAAAGATATGATGGCTTTTAAACCTACGCGTATAGAGTGATTGTCCCTTGGATTTAACTGGTTCTCCGCCCAATTTTGAACTGCCTGACCATGCGCCTCCGCGCATTCGCCAATTTCATGATCTGTGGATGAAGAAGGCCGCGGGCAGTTTGCCCGATGCCGCGCATTTCGACCTGAAATCGCTGAGCGCCGATTACCCGCTGCTTGCGCGCATCGGTGCCGAGGGGCCGGATCAGAAGCTGCACTGGCGCGAGTTTACCGAGGCGCCGCACTGGCCCTTCGGCCCGCCGGTCAAGGACGCGCCGGTGGCGGAGTCAATTCCGCCGCTCAGCGTCAAGCGCGTGGTCAACGCCTTCAAGGAAACGCTCGAAAGCGGGATCCCGGACTATTTCGAGACCACGTCCTGGCTGCAGGGCGGGCGCACCGTGTCGCTGGCGCGGCTTGTGGCGCCAATTGCCGCGGGCGCGGGGCGCGAACTGATCGCGCTGTGGGAAATCATGGAGCCTCCGGCGGCGCCATGAGCGGTGGATGCGACATCAGCGACGGGCGAAAAATATTTCAAGCCCATAGTATCCCGGAAAATCCATGTTAAAGAAGTGGCAGAGGCTGTATTGTGCCCCGGCGGTCTGACCGAAACAGATGTGGCTCTGATTCGAAAAGGCTGCCCACGGTTTTTTTGATCTGGTGGGGCGATTTTTCCTGACAGATGGGGTCCATCTTTCAGGATCGCACGACCAGATCAGGGGTGAAACACCCCTTTCTGGATCAAGCTGGAGTATCATGATGTCCGTTTCCCCCGCCGTTTCGATCAAGTCCGCGAAGTCCCCGTTCCAGTGGGAAGATCCGTTCCTGATCGCCGATCAGCTGACCGACGAGGAGCGGATGATCGCTGATTCGGCCGCAGCGTTCGCGGCCGACAAGCTCGCGCCGCGGGTCACCGAGGCCTATCTCAACGAGACCACCGACCGCGCCATCTTCTCGGAAATGGGGGCGGCGGGCCTGCTCGGCATCACGGTGCCGGAAATCTACGGCGGCGCGGAAGCGGGTTATGTGTCCTACGGGCTGGTTGCGCGCGAGGTCGAGCGGGTCGATTCGGGCTATCGCTCGATGATGAGCGTGCAGTCGTCGCTGGTCATGTACCCGATCCAGGCTTACGGCAGCGAAGAGCAGCGGGTGAAATACCTGCCGAAACTCGCCAGCGGCGAATGGGTCGGCTGTTTCGGCCTGACCGAACCGGATGCCGGCTCCGATCCCGGCGGCATGAAGACCCGCGCCAAGAAGACCGATGGCGGCTATGTGCTCAACGGCTCGAAAATGTGGATCTCGAATTCACCGATCGCCGATGTCTTCGTCGTCTGGGCCAAGTCGGAATCCCACGGCAACGAGATCCGCGGCTTTGTGCTGGAAAAGGGCATGAAGGGACTGTCAGCGCCCAAGATCGGCGGCAAGCTGTCGCTTCGCGCCTCGATCACCGGCGAGATCGTCATGGACAATGTCGAGGTCGGCGAAGAAGCGCTGTTGCCGAATGTGTCGGGTCTCAAGGGACCGTTCGGCTGCCTCAACCGGGCGCGCTACGGCATTTCCTGGGGCGTGATGGGGGCGGCGGAAGACTGCTGGCACCGGGCGCGGCAATATGGGCTTGACCGGCACCAGTTCGGCAAGCCCTTGGCGGGCACCCAGCTCTACCAGAAGAAGCTCGCCGACATGCAGACCGAGATCGCGCTGGGGCTGCAGGGCTCGCTTCGCGTCGGCCGGCTGATGGACGAGGGCCGGTTTGCGCCGGAGATGATCTCGCTGATGAAGCGCAACAATTGCGGCAAGGCGCTCGACATCGCCCGGATGGCGCGCGACATGCACGGCGGCAACGGTATCCAGGCCGAATACCACGTCATGCGCCACGCCCAGAACCTCGAGACAGTCAACACCTACGAGGGCACCCACGACGTCCATGCGCTGATCCTCGGCCGGGCGCAGACCGGCATCCAGGCGTTTTTCTGAGGAGTATGATGCCCGCCTTCGGGGCCATTTGGGGCTCACAGGCACGGCAACAGAGGCGCTGAAGCTATCGTTTCCGGGGCTATGGTTGGCTGCAAGCCACCCGGTTCAGACCTCTCGTTTCGTCAATGCTCGGGCTTGTCCCGAGGATCTGCTGGCCCCTCGGCATTCCCCCTGAACCGGCTGTTTTGGGGCGTCTCCTGTAGATCCTCGGCACGACGGCCGAGGATGACGGCGGAGAGGCTGGTAGGCCACGGAGAGAGTGGTCATGACGGCGAAAGGATCGGCAACAATGGCCGCCCGCATCCTTCGTTTCGTCCTCCTCGGGCCCCTCCTTTCGTCATCCTCGGGCTTGTCCCGAGGATCTGCTGGCCCCTCGGCATTCCCCCTGAACCGGCTGTTTTGGGGCGTCTCCTGCAGATCTTCGGCACGACGGCCGAGGATGACGGCGGAGAGAATTGCCCGCCGATTTTATTCGCCGGAGGCGTCCGCGGAGACGATCTGATCCTCGGGGATGCTGATTGTGAACTGGGTCCCCTGGGTTTCGACGGTGTCGACCGAAATGCTCCAGCCGAGATGGCCCAGCGCCTTGACCACGATCGCCAGACCCATTCCGGTGCCATCCACGCTTGCGTTTGAATGAAGCCGCATGAATGGCTGGAAAATGCGATCCTTGAGCGTCGGATCAAACCCCATGCCGTTGTCCTTGATGATGTAGTCGACGCCCTGATCCGTTCGGGCGGTGGTGATGGCGATTTCCGGGACACGGTCCGCGGGAGTGTATTTGATCGCGTTGCCGATAATGTTCTGAAGCACCTGGGCCACCAGCGACGGGTCGGCGCGGACCATGATGTCGGGGATGTCGGTGTCAATCCTGCCCTGGCGGTCGTTGATCGCCAGCTCGAGGTTTTCAAGCGTCGCCTCGGTCTCGGCTCTGAGAGACAGATCCTGGATGTCGACGGTGTGCTGGTCGATCTCCGCATGGTGGAGAATGTTGCGCACCAGGGTGCGGGCCCGGCGCGCGGACTCGTTGATTTTTTCCAGATAAAGTCTCTGTTCGGCGTCGCCGGTGGTGTCCTGCTCGATGGCGAGTTCCGAGAACGAGACGATCTTGCGAAGCGGCTCCTGCAGATCATGGGATGCGAAATGCGCGTAATCCGACAGGCTCGCATTCATCCTTTCCAGCGCTTCGGCCTTGCTCTGCAGTTCCCGGGTCCGTTCCTGGATCCGGATTTCCAGTTCCGCCTTGATGGTTTCCAGTTCAGCATTGGCGCGGCGCTGTTCGGCAATCGACAGGCCCAGGGCATCATTCTTGAGCCTGAGCGTCTGGGCGCTGGGGAGCTTCAGCGCAGCGGGCATCAGCATCCAGCTGGCAACGGCTGTGAGGCCGGACACGACCGCGGTTCCGGCCTTCACCACGCCTTCGAAGCCATAGACCGGATTCCACAGGGTGATCAGGCCGACTAGATGGGTCAGCCCGCAGGCGAGGATGAACGCCGAGAACAGCAGAATGATCCGGCTCTGAACCAGGTCGCTTCTCTTGTAGTACAAATAGAGAAGAGCGGTGGGGATGATGAAATAGGAAAGAAAGATGACGAAATCTGAAAGCGCATGCAGCGCAATCAGATCCGTTCGCCATGTCATGCAGTAGCCGTGTGCCAGAAACGAGTTTGTCTCGAAATAAAACCGTATGTCTTCCAGCATGGGGCGCCTGTCTATTCGATTTCGCGGATTCCGAGGAATTGTCTTTGCATTGTCTGCATGGCCGCCATGGATTCGGGCTTCACATAGGAACCGGTGGCTCCGAGCGATATGGCCTTGGTGTGGGTGTGCTTGTCGATGGTGGTGCTGACAATATAGATCGGCAGGGACGTGAGGTGATCCATCTCCCTGAGGCGCCTGAGCAGTTCGATGCCGTCAAGGCCCGGCATGTTGATGTCCATGCAGACACAGTCCGGCAGGCTGCCGGGCGCGCCGGCCGAGCCAGCAAAGAAATTCAGGGCGTCTTCCGCGTCGGTAAAGGTGCTTATGGTGAGGGTCATGGCCGAGGCCGCCTCGAGCCGCCTCAGGGAAGCCGACATCAAGAAGATGTCATCCAGGTCATCATCGACGATGCAAATGTGCTTGTTGGACATAAGTCTTTTTCTCACATGTTTTAGCTCGTCCTAAATCTGAGCATAGAGATTCGGGGCCGGAAATCAAATTTCGGCGAGGGATTTTGCGAAAGGCGGGGCGGGGCGGGGTGATGACCGGCTCCCAACCGCTCGGTGCGGGCCCCTCGTTTTTTCGCTGGCCGGCTGTTGCGGGGCGGGGGCCAGGAGACCCTCGGCACGACGGCCGAGGGTGACGGCGGTGGGGGCGATTGGGTGGCCGCAAGATGCCCGGTGCGGGTCGCGGTCTTCCCTGGGGCCCGCCTCAGGAAGTGCGGGAGGGAATGCCTGTCACAGCCCGCCTTCGACCGTGGTCAGGCCGAGGATCTTCCAGGCCTGCATGCCGCCGCGATAATAGAAGATGCGGTCGGCGGGATAGTTTTCGCGCAGCATGGCGCGGATGGCGGTGGGGGATTGGCCGCACCACAACCCGTTGCAATAGAGCGCAACCCGGGCGGCGCCCGCGCAGTCCCACGCCCCGGCGTTGCTCACGCAGCCGAGTTCATCCAGGCGTCCGGCGATTTCGGTGTAGGGGATGTTGACGGATCCCGGAATGGTTTCCTCCGCATGCCAGTCCACCGTGCGGGCGTCGATGACGCGGGCCTCGCTGTCGGCCAGCATGTCGGGCAGTTCGAGCTCGCCGATGGGGGCGACGCCGTCGGCGGCCTCAGCCGGCTGGATGCAGAAGGGCGGGCAGGCGCGCGAGGTCTGGGCGAAATAGCCGGTGATCTCGTGTTCAGGGTCTTCGATGCGTTCGATGGTGACCGGGCCATCGGCGGTCTCGACCACGACGCTCGGAACATCGGGGCGGATGTTGACCTGCTTTTCCGCGTCGGCGGCAAATGCCGTGTGGGCTCCAAGCAAAAGGCCGATCGCGGCCGCCAGGGTGATAATCCGGTTCATGAGTTTCCTCCTCGCTGGCCCGGCCTGCGCGTGCGGACCGGGAAATATTCAGAAATTTATATGTAATACACCGGCTGCCTCCGGGTCAATGATGCCTGCAGGCGCACCAAAACGCCCGCGCGCAACTCGTGTTGCCGTCGGTAGGAGGCATTCGGAGTTTCCGGCTTGAGCCGGAATGCGGGGCGCGCACGGACCCACGGCCCGTGGTGGATAATGGAGTGCTGGCTTTGGCGCGTGGGAGCGCGCCCCGCCGGTCAGTGGCGCCAACGCCTTCCGGGCGCAGGCGGTCTCCAGGACCAGGCGCGCGACACATGCGTCGGACGATTGTCATGGTTCGGCGGCCCGCCGCCGAACCCGTCCTTCCCGATGGCCACTTGCGGTCGTGCGACCGCTCCAGCCTCCGGGCCCGCCGGCCGCAAGGTCGGGCCTCGCGGGTTCTCCGGCGCCGGCCTGGGAGTTCGCCCGTGTCCGGTGATGATGCGGTTTCGCGTCATCGGGGACCTCAGGCGACAGGCCGAAATGTCCGATACCTTGTCCTTTTCACGCAGGGATACGGAAGCCCCTCGTGAAAACTCACCGCCTCCCGCCGCCCCGGGGTTCCGTTGCCCCGGCGCATCCGATTTGACGGAAGGTAGGATCAGTGTGGCACAGGGCGTGGAGGCGGGGATGAAATGGGGTGGAATTTTGGATAAGGTGTTGGAATTGTTGAGGTGGGGTCGGGAGTTTGTCCACGGAATTGGGCCGAATGGCGCGGAGCCAATCTCCCCCCTTGCGGGGGAGATGTCTGCGCAGCAGACAGAGGGGGGTATGGTCGCGTCTAGGCCGTGAACCCGGCGGGTGGTGCGGCATTACCCCCCTCTGTCACTTCGTGACATCTCCCCCGCAAGGGGGGAGATTGGGCGCCGGGCACCTGTCCTGCATCTCGACAAAAAGCTTGTGATTTTTCAGGGCTTTGTCAAAGATGGCATGATCCAACTGGTGGTGGCTCTGGATCAGGTTCATGGTAGCGGCAATTTTCCCCCCGCCGCAAACAATCCCCTTGTCCGTCGCGTCCCGTCCTTGACAGCCATCCCCTTGCGGCCTTCCTATGGCGCGGGTTTTGAGCATGGGCGCGGCGCATGAGATATTCGGCATTTTCGATTTTTCGGCAGGGGCTTTCGGGCAACACGGGCTGGCGGCCTGCGTGGCGGGAGCCGGAGCCGAAGGGGCATTATGACGTGATCATTGTCGGCGGTGGCGGGCACGGGCTGGCGGCGGCTTATTATCTGGCCAAGAACCACGGCATCACCAATGTGGCGGTGCTGGAGAAGGGCTATCTCGGCTCCGGCAATGTCGGGCGCAACACCACCATCGTGCGGGCGAATTACCTGCTTGAGGGCAACGAGCCGTTCTATTCGCATTCGCTGAAATTGTGGGAAGGACTCGAGCAGGAGCTGAATTTCAACGCGATGATGTCGCAGAGGGGCGTGATCAACCTCTATCATTCCGACGGGCAGCGCGATGCCTATGCGCGGCGCGGCAATGCGATGCGGCTCGCCGGCGAGGATGCGGAACTGCTTAGCCGCGCCGAGGTGCGCGACCTCGTGCCGTTTCTCGATTTCGACAATGCGCGGTTTCCGGTGCATGGCGGGCTGATGCAGCGGCGCGGCGGCACCGCGCGGCATGATGGCGTCGCCTGGGGCTATGCGCGTGGCGCCGACATGCGCGGCGTCGAACTCATTCAGAATTGCGAGGTGACCGGCATCCGCCGCGAGGGCGGACGGGTGGTTGGCGTCGAGACCTCGCGCGGCTTCATCGGCTGCAAGAAACTGGGGCTGGCGGCCGCGGGCAATTCGGGCCGGGTGGCGGAGATGGCGGGGATGCGGCTGCCGGTCGAGAGCCAGGTGCTGCAGGCCTTCGTGTCGGAGGGGCTGAAGCCCTTCATCGACCAGGTGGTGACCTTTGGCGCGGCGCTGTTCTACATGTCGCAGTCCGACAAGGGCGGGCTGGTGTTCGGCGGCAGTCTCGACATGTACAATTCCTACGCCCAGCGCGGCAATCTGGCGACGGTGGAAAGCGTGATGGAGGCGGCCTGCGCCATGGTGCCTTCGGTCTCCCGCGTGAAAGTGCTGCGGGCCTGGGGCGGGGTGATGGACATGTCGATGGATGGCTCGCCGATCATCGACAGGACGCCGGTCGACAACCTCTATCTCAATTGCGGCTGGTGCTATGGCGGCTTCAAGGCGACGCCGGCCTCGGGATGGTGTTTTGCGCATCTCTTGGCGACCGGCGAGACCCACGATCTGGCCAAGGCCTTCCGGCTCGACCGCTTTTCGCGGGGCTACCAGATCGACGAGACCGGGCATGGCGCCCAGGCAAATTTGCATTAGGGGGCGGAACCGATGGCCAGTCTGATCACCTGTCCCCATTGCGGCGTGCGCCCGAAGGAAGAGTTTTCCATTCGCGGCGATGCCTCGCCGGTGCGGCCCGCGCCCGGGGCGGAATTCGAGGCCTGGGACGGTTACGTGCATTTGCGCGACAATGTGCGCGGCGTGATGCATGAGCACTGGCAGCACACCGGCGGCTGCCGGCGCTGGCTGGTGGTGGAGCGCGATACATTCACCCATGACGTCCATTCCGTGGTGGATGCGGCGGATTATTCCCGCTCGCAGGCAGCGAAGCCGGCCGGGGCGACGACGGCAGGCAAGACGGTGAAATCCGCCAGACCGGCAAAAGCGGCGACAGCCGCCAAGCCGGCCAAAGCGGCGACCGCTGTTAAGCCGGGCACGGGGAGGGCCAAGCCATGAGCTTTTCCCGGTTTGACGATGGCGGGCTGATCGACCGCTCCAGAACCATTCGCTTCAGCTTCGACGGGAGGTCACTGGAGGGCTTTGCCGGCGATACGCTGGCGTCGGCGCTGCTCGCCAACGGCGTGAGCCTGATGGGGCGGTCGTTCAAGTATCACCGGCCGCGGGGGCTTCTGAGCGGCGGGGCGTCGGAGCCCAATGCGCTGGTGACCATCGGTGACGGGGCATTTCGCGAGCCCAATCTGCGCGCCTCGATGGTTGTCCTTCGGGACGGGCTTGTGGCGGAAAGCCAGAACCGCTGGCCGTCGCTGGGGTTTGATGTCGGTGCGGTCAATCAGGCGCTGTCGCCGTTCCTGGGGGCAGGATTCTACTACAAGACCTTCATGTGGCCGGCGGGCCTGTGGGAAACGCTCTACGAGCCGCTGATCCGCAAGGCTGCAGGGCTTGGGCGGGCGAGCCATGCGGCCGATCCCCAGGACTATGAGAAGCGCTGGGCCCATTGCGACGTGCTGGTGATCGGGTCGGGGCCGGCGGGGCTGATGGCGGCGCTCACGGCTGCGCGGGCCGGGGCCCGGGTGGTACTCTGCGACGAAAATGCCGGCTTTGGCGGGCGGTTGATCAAGGACAAGGTCGAGATCGGCGAGGGTGACGGGCCGGGCTTTGCTGCGTCGGTGATCGCGGAACTCGCAGCGAACCCGAATGTGCGGCTGCTGAGCAGCACGACCGTATTCGGATCCTACGACAGCGGCATGTTCGGTGCGGTGGAGCGGCGCGACGGCGCAGTGTCCGGCCCGGCGCAGCGGGTGTGGCGGATCGCGGCCAAGCGCGCCGTGCTGGCGGCGGGCGCGGAAGAGCGGCCGCTGGTGTTTGGCGGCAATGACCGCCCCGGCACAATGATGGCGTCCGCGATGCGCGGGCTTGCCAATGCCGAGGCGATCCGGCCGGGCGATCATGTGGCGGTGTTCACGACCGGGCCTTCGGGACATGAGACGGCGCGGGACCTGCTTGAGCGCGGGCTTGAGGTGACGCTGGTCGATGCGCGGAGCGAGATTCCAGCGGCGGAACTGGCAGCGTCGGAGGGCGCGCGGGTGCTATTGGGCCACGTGGTGGCGGATACGACGGGCGGCAAGGCGGTTGCCGGCGTCGAGGCGGTCAATCGGGCGACAGGCGAACGCCTGCGGATCAAGGTGGATGCGCTGGCGATGGCCGGTGGCTGGAACCCGGTGGTGGGCCTCGCCTGCCACCGCGGCGACAAGCCGGTGTGGGACGCGGGGAGCGGCATGTTCCTGCCGCCCGCGCCGCGTGACGGGCTGGTGGCGGCGGGGAGTGCTGCGGGCATTCTCGATCTCGCCGGGTGTCTCAAGAGCGGGGCGGAGGCCGGAGCACAGGCTGCGGGCGATCTTGGCTTCAAGCCGCGAAAAGTCGACGCGGCGGCCGTGCGCGAAGCGTGTGGCGGGTCGAGCGGGTTTCAGACGCTCTGGCATGTCGCGGAAGCGCGCGGCAAGGCGTTTCTGGATTTCCAGAATGATGTGACGGTCAAGGATCTGGGGCTTGCGGTGCGCGAGGGCTATGGCCATGTCGAACTGGCCAAACGCTACACCACCACCGGCATGGCCACCGACCAGGGCAAGCTCTCCAATGTCAACGCCATCGGCATCCTGGCCGAGAACCGCGGCGTGACGCCCGACCAGGTGGGGACGACGACATTTCGGCCGTTCTACACGCCGGTGAGCATCGGGGCGCTGGCGGGCGAGCACAGGGGCGCGCATTACCGGCCGGTGCGGCGGTCACCGCTGCATCATTGGGCCGAAAAGCATGGTGCGGTGTTCATCGAGGCCGGCGCCTGGCTCAGGGCTTCGCATTTTCCGCGGGATGGCGAGCCGGGCTGGAAGGAGGCCTGCGACCGCGAGACCTTGGCCGTGCGCGCAAGTGTGGGCATCTCCGACGCCTCGACGCTCGGCAAGATCGATCTCAGCGGCAAGGATGCGGGCCAGTTCCTCGATCTGGTCTACACCTCGAAGATGTCGACGCTGGCCGTCGGCAAGGCGCGTTACGGGCTGATGCTGCGCGAGGATGGGATGGTGATGGACGACGGCACGGTGAGCCGGCTGGGGGAGAGCCACTACCTCATCACCACCACGACGGCGGCTGCCGGCGAAGCCATGGCGCATATGGAGTTCTGTGCCCAGGCGCTGTGGCCCGAGCTCCATGTGCGGCTGGCGTCGGTCACCGACCAGTGGGCGCAGATCACTGTCGCCGGCCCCGCCTCGCGCGACGTGCTTTCGCGGGTCGTCGACGCGGATCTCAGCGACGAGGCAATGCCGTTCACGGCTGCGCGGGAAGTGCGGCTTCATTCGGGCCTCGCGGCCCGGCTGTTCCGGATTTCGTTTTCGGGCGAACTGGCGTTCGAACTGGCGGTTCCCGCGCGCCGGGGGGAGGCGGTGGCCGACGCCATTCTTGAGGCTGGCGAGCCCTTCGGAATCGTGCCCTACGGGCTCGAGGCGCTCAATGTGCTCCGGATCGAGAAGGGCTTCATCACCCATGCCGAGATCGACGGGCGCACGACGCCGGGCGATCTGGGGCTGGGCAAGATGGTGAGCACGAAGAAGGATGATTTCATCGGCAAGGCGATGCTGGCGCGCGAGGGCCTGCAGCGCGACGACCGGGAACAGCTGGTGGGGCTGAGGCCGGTCAATCCGGCGCACCGGATCCTGGCCGGCGGGCATCTGCTCGAGCCGGACGCCGCGCCGACCATGGCCAATGACCAGGGCCATGTGACCTCGGCCTGCTGGTCGCCGCATCTCAACTCCACCATCGCGCTCGCCATGCTGAAGGGCGGGCGGGGCCGCCATGGCGAGGTGCTGATCGTGTGGGATCCGCTGCGCGGCGTCGAGACGCGGGCGATCGTCGGCGATCCGGTGCTGCTCAGCGCCAGCGATGGCGGCAAGGCGCCGGCCACGCGCGCGCATCCGCCGGTGGTTGCCGAGGAGCCTCGCGCCCTGGATCTGCTCAAAGGGCTGACGATCAGCGCGCCGGACAGGGCGGACCTTGCGCTGCTGCCTGAGGCGCCGGTGTGCCTGATCCTGGGACCAGCCGGAATGGACGCGGCGGTCCGCAAGGCTGCCAAGGCCGGCGACGGCGTGCTGCGCGCCGTGCAGCCCGGCCAGGCGCTGGCGGTGGGCGCGGCGGGGGAGAGCGTCGCGGCGCTCACGCAGCGGCTCGGTGGGCCTGGCGGGGGCAGCCTGTGCGATCTCACCGATGCGCGGGTGCGGTTCTTCCTCTCCGGGCCTGAGGCGGGCGACATCATAGCCACCCAATCCGGCATCGACCTGCAGGGGGCGATGCTCGCGCCGGGCGCGAGTGCGCCGACGCTGTTCGGCCATGTGCCGGTGCAACTCACCCGGCTCGGTCCGGACGCGTTCGAGATCATGGCGTTCTCGACCTATGCGCGGGATCTGGCCCAGAGCCTGGCGCGGTCGATCCGGCTTCTGGGCTGAGGCGCGCTGCATCCGCTTGTGGGCGACTTGAGGCGCCAGGTGGACATGACAGCGCGCGGGGGATGCTGTAGAGTTTGACCTCTGTTCATCGCCGCCGGAGGCTTGCCATGGCAGAGGTCTTGTTGTTCCACCCATGCGCAGGGGCTGACTGCGGGTGTGCGCGCCTTTGCAGACGGTTTGCGGGCCGACGGCCACATCGTCCACACCCCGGATCTGTTTGACGGACGGACGTTCCAGAGCCTTGATGAGGGGATCGCCCATATCGAGGAGAGCGGGTTTGACGCCCTGCGCGAGCGCGGGCACAGCGCGGCCGACGGCCTGCCGGAGGCTCTTGTCTATGCCGGATTCTCGTTCGGGGTGATGCCGGCGCAGAAGCTTGCGCAGACACGGCCCGGCGCCCGCGGTGCGCTTCTCGTCGGTTCCTGCCTGCCGATCAGCGGCGAGTGGTCCTTCGGGCCGTGGCCGGACGGCGTGCCGGTGCAGATCCACGGCATGGACAATGACCCGTTTTTCGCGGGCGAGGGCGACATCGACGCCGCGCGGGAGATCGTGGCGACGGTCAGGGATGCCGAGTTGTTTCTCTACCCGGGAGACCGCCACCTGTTCGCGGACAGCTCGCTCAAATCTTATGATGCGGATGCAACCACGCGGCTCAAATCACGGGTGCTTGAGTTCCTGGGTCGCGTCTGACACCATGACAAGATGCGACAGGCCACCCCCTGTCCGGGCTCGCTCCGAACACGGTCTGTAACTTTAGTCACATGCTGTGCCTTGATTTTGTTGCATTGCACAATTATATCCGAGTCAGGAGAATTCGGGGGGAAAATGACCTTTGGAGGTCGACCATGCTCTCTCGGTTTCTGTTTAAACCGCGCCAACCACAGTTAGTCATCGGCACCGATGTGATGCTCAGATATCTGGGCCCGTCGGATGCGAAGGACTTCTGCGCTCATCTTCATGAGCTTCATTACGAGGATTTCAGGGACCGGTTCAACGGCCTGGTCTCCGATCCGTGGCTTGACAAATATATCGCCCGCTCGCTCAACGAGGCCATCGTCATCGGCGCCTATGTCGGCGATCACCTGGTTGCGGTAGCCGAGTTGCACACCGGCGGTCAGATCCCCGAGCACGATGCCGAATCGGCGTTCTCGGTGGCATCGGACTGGCGCCGCAAGGGGCTCGGCACCATCCTGCTCAAGGCTCTGCTGCGGGCAGCGTCCGAAAACGACATCTCCACCATCATCGTCGAGACCGGATCGCAGAACCACGCGATGAAGGCCTTGGCGCGCAAGTTCGGCGCAAAAATGCAGTTCGCGTCGGATCAGTCGGTGGGCCGGATCAATGTCGCCGACGGCTTGCGGCTGGCGGCGCGCGATCGGGCGCACAGAAGCTTTCCCGCCGTGCCGCTGCCCAAGCCCGAGATGGCTGCGCTGGCGGCGCCGGTGAATTGACACACTGAATCAAGCGGCTTGGACAGTGAGTCCGGCGTTCGGTCCAAGCCACTGGAATGCATGCGAAAAAGGATGGCCCGGTGATGCGGCTGAGCGACAGGACAGAGAGCTTTCCCGCCCGATCCGGGCTTGTGGCCCGGATGGCCGGGTGCGGCGTCAGCAACGGGTCGGGCCCCAGGCACGCCTGCGCCTGCGGCTCGTTGCGCAGTGGCGGCTGCGAGCGCAAGCGCTTTCCCGGCCACCTCAGCGGCGCGCTTGAGGCGCTTGGCGTTGACCGGATCGTGTTCGAGACGCTCGACAGCCTGGACCCGCACGGCATCCGCCGCTGAGGCGGCGATAGCGGTTTGACGGACGCGGCTGGCGGATATGCGCTTTATAATGTGGGACGCGAAAAACAGTGCATCGCAGCAAAGATCCGCACCGCCTTCGCGGAGCAGAACAGCGGCCTTGAGGCGGTCTCCGCGGTCCGCTCCGTTTCCCCAAAACACAGTGCTTCCTCCCCACGGGGTTGAAATTAGGGTTGGGTCCGACGACGTTAGGGCTGTATAGTTCACCCCGGCGGGCCATCCGCCGCAACCTGGAGGAAGACCATGACCGACAAGAAATCCACCGACGATCTGGTTTCCATGTTCATGAATTTCGGCAAGGACATGAACCTGCCGCAGCCTGATCTCGACGTGATCGTGGCGCGCCACAAGAAGAACCTGCAGGCGCTTGACGAGGCGGCGAAGAAGGCAGGGTCCGGCGCAACCTCGATCCTGACGCGCCAGCGCGAAATGGTGCAGGAAGCGCTCGATGAGATTTCCGCCATGGCCGACACCATGAAATCCGGCGGCGATCCGAAGACGATGATGATGACCCAGGCGGATTTCGCCAGGCGGTCGTTCGAAATGGCGATCAAGAACACCTCGGAGATCGCCGGCATGGCGCAGCAATCGGGCACGGAAGCCTTCAAGGTGCTGCAGCAGAACATGCAGGAGACACTGGAAGATCTGCGCAAGGCGATGACCGGCCAGAAGAAATAGGCCCGTTTCCGCCCCCGGACGAAAGACGCGATCAACAGGACCCCATCATGCGCATTGTTACCGGAGATGACATAAGCTCGGTCTGTTCCTGGCCGTTCGCCGTGGAGGCGTTGCGCGCCGGGCACCTGCTGCCGCCGGCCGACTTGCGGGATTCGCTCGTCGAGAATTCGGGCCGCAAGATGCTGGTTCGCACCGCCTGGATCCCGGGCCTTGCCTCGGGCGTCAAGGCGGTGACGATCTATCCGGACAATCCTTCAGCCCAGCCGCCCAGGCCCTCCGTGCAGGGCCAGGTGCTGCTGTTTGACGAGGCGCAGGGCCATGTGGTGGCGGTGCTCGAGGGCGTGGATCTCACCGCCTGGAAGACGGCGGGCGATTCCGCGCTCGGCTCCTCCTGCCTGTCGCGGATGGATATCCGCACCATGCTGATGCTGGGCGCGGGTTCGATGGCGCGGCCGCTGATCGATGCGCACCGCACAGTGCGCCCCTCGCTCGACCATGTGATGATCTGGAACCGAAGTGCTGCCCGCGCCGAGGAACTGGCGGCGGCGCTTGAAGCCGACGGCGTCAGCGCCGAAGTGGTCGCCGATCTCGACGCGGCCGTCTCCCGCGCCGACCTGATCTCTTCGGCCACCATGTCGACCGAGCCGCTGATCAGGGGGGCGGCGCTGAAACCCGGCACCCATGTCGACCTTGTCGGCGCCTACACGCCCACCATGCGCGAGGCTGATGACGCCACGCTTCAACGCGGCCGCCTGTTCGTCGACAGCTTCGCCACCACGATCGGCCATATCGGCGAGGTGATGATCCCGATGGCGTCGGGCGCGATCGCGCAAGCCGACATTAAGGGCGACCTGCACGACCTGGTGCAGGGCCGGGCGGGACGCAAATCGGCCGAGGAGATCACCGTGTTCAAGAACGGCGGCGGGGCGCATCTCGATGTAATGATCGCGCACGCGGTGTATCTGGCGCTCGAGGGACGGTAAGCGGGGCATCGCATCCGCGCTGGTCCTGCAGGACCAGCCAACGCCAAATGGCATGTTTGTGCGGCGGCTGCAGTATCCCGTTAACCATTCAAGGCCATAGTTTCGCGAGCGAAACCAGAGCTCGTTTTCGACATGCCGATGTTCAGATACTACGCGACCAAGCCGGCAGGCCAGGTGCCTGCTGCTGCAAAGGCGGTGCACACCAATTTTCTCAGGACCGGGCGGATCGCCCGCGCGGAGGACTGGCACGCGGAAGAGCGGCGCTTCCTGACCCATCAGGAGGTGGCGGCGCGGACCGGCATGCGGCTTGAAAATGCCGGCAGGAAGACGCACCAGCGGCTCAACACTTTCCACCAGAAAATCAGGTTTCCGGAAGTCATCTTCCACAAGACCCTGGCCCAGGCGCCACACCTTGGCTATGTCCATGTGACGGCCTCGAAGACCGACTTCGCCGAGTACAAGGACATCACCTGGGGCTTCTACATCGCCAATTTCTCGGCCGAAATCACCGCCGACGAGCAGTTCTTCAAACGCATCAGTCCCGGCTATTCCCGGATGTATTTCGCCGTGGCGATGAAGGCCGGCGAAGACGGCGCGACGCGCCGGCCGGTGCTCAACCGCGAGGTCCGCGACAACGGCGTGCTGTTCCGAACCGCCGACCCCATGACGGCGCTCAGGAACGTGCTGATGCTGGGCGCCAGGAATGCCGAGTTGCGGAAGATTGTCGAGGCGATCGGCTGAGGGGGGCGTGTAGTGGCTTTCCTAACATTAGGTGCGCGGAATGCTGGGCGGGCAACGGAACAAAAGTATTAATCAAATCGCTTGTTACGATTCAGCCAACAATAATACCGTAGACGGTGCTCGCTACTTTGTAGAAAAGCCAAGTTGCTAACCCACCTAACGCAATTCGATGACGAAGCGCTCGATCTTTGTTCTCCTCTAGAACATTTACCGGAAATGCCCATTTTGTATAAGCTGTTAGAGCTCTGTAAAATAACAATGAAATACCAATAAAGTAAATAAAAAGTGGCCATCTAAATAATTCAAAACTGTTGCCTGTAGGTATTAAGTTATTCATGTAATATGCGGATAGATAAAGAGATAAGGGTAGATATAAAAGCCACATTCCAAAATCGTACGAAAAATTACTGTGTATTGCTCCATACCATGTTTTGTGCGCAGTTAATTTTTTTTCAACAGATTTTTGGATTGCATTAAAGAATGTTATGTCCTGTGCGGTGACTTTAACATTGCTAAAATTCGGTGTGGCCGCCGATAGTACAGGATTTGGGTCAAAGAGTTCGGGTTTGCTAAAATCTATAAATACTTCAACACTATTAATTGGTTTGTCTCCATTTGCGTTTCGTCAAAAAGAATTATTGTTAGTAAAAAATATAGATTCAATTGGTTTTGGTAACTCAATATCATCAAATATTTCTAAAGATTCACCGTATAATTTCTGATCTCTGATGCCATTTATTGTAATAGTTAGACAGAATGCATCGTCAAGAAGTGTTGATTTGTGTGAGTTCCATTCTTCATCGCTCATTGCATCGTTGCGCGGCAATCCAGAGATAACCTGCTCTCCAAATTTCCTATTGATTGCAGATAGGTCGCGATAGAAATCCTTTATATTTCCCATAGATAATTTACATCCGCGAACGGGTATAACTTCTTCATACCACGCGACCGGTCTGCGCTTGGATGTTTTCAACGAGTCATTCGTCATGGGACCCTCAGAGTTTGATTCTCAATTCTAAATAGTGGTTATCGAGGATTATTGCTATGTCGCAGTATCGAACAGTGGCCAACTATGCGGGTCGGTGCGCTGGCCTTTCGTTCAGGTCGTCTCAGCGTGGTGGTGGGGCGCTTGGACTTCAGTTTGAGGTAAATGCGGCAGGGAAGGTGAGTAGATGGTTGACCGTGGTCTGGGAGGACTGTGCCAGGTAGCAGCATACCCGACCATCCTCCCGCGGCAGGTCGCGCCCCGTGACCGGAGCCGCGCGACCGGCAAAGGCTGCCATTTCAGCCCCCGGCGGAACGTTCCTGTGTTACAATGGTTGTTGCAGGGAAATCACAGGAGAGATTGACCATGTCAGACAGGAAAAGCGTTCCCCACACCACCACCGATTCAGGCATAAGGGTGCAGAGCGACGAGCATTCGCTTACCATCGGGCCGGATGGACCGATTGTCCTTCACGACCATTATCTTCTCGAACAGATGGCGAATTTCAACCGGGAGCGGATCCCGGAGCGTCAGCCGCATGCGAAGGGCGGCGGCGCCTTCGGCCGGTTCGAGACCACGCAGGACGTGTCGCGCTACACCAAGGCGAAGATCTTCCAGCCCGGCGCCAAATGCGAGGTGGTGACGCGCTTCTCGACGGTCGCGGGCGAGCGCGGCAGCCCCGACACCTGGCGCGATCCGCGCGGCTTCTCGGTCAAGATGTACACCGAGGACGGCAATTTCGACATGGTCGGCAACAACACGCCGATCTTCTTCGTTCGCGATCCGATGAAGTTCCAGCATTTCATCCGCAGCCAGAAGCGGCGTGCCGACAATGATTTGCGCGACCATGACATGCAGTGGGATTTCTGGACGCTGTCGCCCGAAAGCGCGCACCAGGTGACCTATCTCATGGGCGACCGTGGCATCCCCAGAACCTGGCGCGAGATGAACGGCTATTCGAGCCACACCTACTCGCTGGTCAATGCCGAAGGCCAGATGTTCTGGGTCAAGTTCCACTTCCACACCGACCAGGGCGACGGCAACGCCTATCTGAGCCAGGACGAGGCCGACAAGCTCGCCGGCAGCGACGGGGATTTTCACCGGCGCGACCTGTTCAACGCGATCCGCGACGGGGATCATCCGAGCTGGACGCTGAAATGGCAGATCATGCCCTACGAGGACGCCAAGACCTACCGGATCAATCCCTTCGACCTGACCAAGGTCTGGCCGCATGCGGACTACCCGCTGATGGAGGTCGGCAAGCTGACGCTTGACCGCAACCCCACCGATTTCCACACGCAGATCGAACAGGCGGCGTTCGAGCCCAACAACATGGTGCCGGGCGTCGGCCTGTCGCCGGACAAGATGCTGCTGGCGCGCGGCTTCTCCTATGCGGATGCGCACCGGGCGCGGCTTGGGGTCAACTACAAGCAGATCCCGGTCAATTCCGCCCAGAGCCCGGTTCACAGCTATTCCAAGGACGGCGCGGCCCGGACCGAAAATGTCGCGGATCCGGTCTATGCGCCCAATTCCTATGGCGGGCCGGCGGCCCAGCCCGACATGCGCGAGGCCGGGCTTTGGCATGCGGATGGCGACATGGTCCGCCAGGCCTACACCCTGCGCGAGGGCGATGACGACTGGAGCCAGGCCGGCAAGCTGGTGCGCGAGGTGATGGACGATGCAATGCGTGAGCGCCTGGTGATGAATGTCGTCGGGCATCTGTGCGACGGGGTCAGCGAAAAGGTGCTTCAGCGGGCCTTCGAATACTGGCGCAACATCGACGCAGAGACCGGCGGCAGGATCGAGGCGGGCGTGCGCGACAAGTTGGGCGGCGCGTCCAAGGCGCCGGGGCTTGCGTCGGCCGAAAGCATCGGCGGCGCGTAACGGGCTGGAGACAGTCCGAACTGGGGGGCGGGTCTTGCGGGCCCGCCCTGACGGCGCAGGGCGGCGCATTGGGGCCGTCGGGGGTCAGGCTGCCGCGGCATCGGCCGTGCTGATCTCGCAGAGTGCGCGGCAAACTATCCCCGAACTGCTACTGTGCGTCGAAATCCAGCACCAGCTTGTCTGTCGTCGGCCGGGACTGGCAGGCGAGTGTGAAGCCGGCCTTGATTTCCCAGGGCTCGAGCGAGAAGTTCTCGTCCATGGTGGCGGCGCCCTCCACGATCCTGCAGCGGCAGGTGCAGCACATGCCGCCGGCGCAGGACCAGGGGATGTCGATGCCCTGACGGCTGGCGGCGGTGAGCACGGTGTCGGCGCGCGCGTCGACGGTGATGGTGCGGCGGGCGCCGTCGAGGATGATCTCGACCGAGGAGCCGGGCTCGGCGGCCCGTGCGGCGCCGTTGGTGCTGGCCGGTGCGGGCCTGGGGGTTGCATCGGCTGCGGGGGTGAAGAGCTCGAACTTGAGCCGGTCCTCGGGCACGCCGATTGCCAGCATGGCGCTGGAGGCGGCGCGGATCATCGGTTCGGGGCCGCAGATATAGATGGCGTCGGCGGCTTTCGGGTGGATCAGGCCGTGATGGGCGAGGGTTTCGAGCTTGGCCGCGTCGAGGCGGCCGTTCATGATCTCGACGTCCTGGGCCTCCTCGTCCATCACATGCAGAAGCGTGAAGCGGGTGGTGTAGCGGTCTTTCAGGTCATTGAGCGCGTCTCGGAACATGACGCTCGACGAATTGCGGTTGGCGTAGAGCAGGGTGACGGTGGAAGCGGGCTCGCCGGACAGCACCGAGGTGGCGATCGACAGGCACGGCGTGATGCCGGAGCCGGCGGCGAGCAGCAGGTAGTTGTGCGCGCCGCCGATCTCGGCCGTGAAGCGGCCCTGCGGCGGCATCACCTTTATGCGGTCGCCGGGTTTCAATGTCTGGGCGAAGCCCGAGAAGCGGCCATCGGCGATGCGCTTGACGCCCACGGTGCGGCGTCTGGCCTCGCCAAGCGGCGAGCAGATCGAATAGGAGCGGCGCATGTCCTCTCCGCCCACCTCGGCCCGCAGCGTCAGGTACTGGCCGGGGGTGAAGGCGAAGGTCTCACTCAACTCCTCGGGGATGGCGAAGGTGATGGCCACCGCATCCGGCGTCTCGCTGCGGACGGCGGCGATCTCGAGGTCGTGAAAGCGCGGTGCGGCCATGGCGGGGCTCCTCAGATGCACTTGAAATAGTCGAACGGTTCGGCGCAGGCGTCGCAGCGGTAATGCGCCTTGCAGGCGGTGGAGCCGAACTCGGAGATCTTGCTGGTGCGCGACGAGCCGCAGCGCGGGCAGGCGATCGTGTCTTCGGCAAAGAAGGCGCGGCGGCCGCCGGAAGACCCCACCGGCGGGGCGATGCCATAGGCGCGCAGCTTCTCGCGGCCTTCCACGCTGATCCAGTCGGTGGTCCAGGCGGGCGTGATGACGCGCTCGACGCGGGCTGCGACACCGGCTTCCAGAAGCGCCGTCTCGACCGCCATCTCGATGGCGATGACCGCCGGGCAGCCGGAATAGGTGGGCGTCAGGCGGACGACGATGGCGCCGGTCTCGTCGCGGGCGACGCCGCGCAGGATGCCGAGATCGGCGACGGTGACGCAGGGCACCTCGGGGTCGGGGACGTTGCTTGCGGCTTCAAGCGCGCGGGCAAGCTCGAGGTTGGCCACAGTCGTGGCTTGGACGGTCGCGTCAGCTGGCCGGGTCTGGCTTGGGGCGGACATGTCGTTCAACTGGCCGCTCACCAGGTCTGGCCGGGATAGGCGCGCTGCATGAATTGCAGTTCCGCCAGCAGATGGCCCATGTCCTCGCCATGCAGGCCCTCGCGGCCGCCGGTCTGGGGCACGCGGACATCGGGCACGGTAAGGTCGGCCGCGGAGAACACCATGGCGATGGTCTGGTCCCAGGCGGCGCGCACGGTTTCGGGATCGGGCAGCAGGCCCGCTGCGATGGCCTCAAGCCGCGCGGGCGAGGCCAGGAACATCTCGCCGGTGTAGCGGTGCAGTTCATCGATGGCGGCCTGCATGCGGGCGGCACTTTCGTCGGTGCCGTCGCCCAATCGGATTACCCATTCGCCGGAATGGCGCAGATGATAGGCCATCTCCTTTTCCGCCTTGGCGGCGATGCCGGCGAGCGTCTCGTCGCTGGAATGGGCGGCAATTTCGTGCCAGTAGGGCTCCATGAAGGCCGAGAAATAGAGCTGGCGGGCCATGGTGACGGCGAAATCGCCGTTCGGGCGCGCCACCAGCAGGCAGTTGCAGTAGTCGCGCTCGCGGCGCAGGAAGGCGAGATCGTCCTCGGACCTGCCCTTGCCCTCGATTGCGCCGGCATGGGCATAGAGCGCGCGGGCCTGGCCCAACAGGTCGAGCCCCATATTGGCGAGCGCCAGGTCTTCCTCAAGCGTCGGCGCATGGCCGCACCATTCAGACAGGCGGTGGCCGAGGATCAGGCCGTCATCGGCCAATTCGAGAATGGCGCGGAAGCCCGCAGCCTCCATGGATGTCGCGGCCGAGCGCATCACATGTGCCCCACTTCGTCGGGGATGTCGTAGAAGGTCGGGTGGCGGTAGATCTTGTCGTCGGCGGGCTCGAACATCGGTTCGGCGAAGGACGGATCGGAGGCCGCGATGTCGGCCGAGCGGACGACCCAGATTGAGTTGCCCTCGCCGCGGCGGGTGTAGACGTCGCGCGCGGCCTGCAGGGCCATCGCCGAATCGGCCGCATGCAGCGAGCCGACATGGCGGTGGTGCAGGCCGTTGCGCGGCCGGATGAAGACTTCCCAGAGGGGGGTGAGGGCTTCTGTGGTCATTCGGCGGCCTCCCGGGCGATTGCGTTTCTGTCGGCGCGTTTGGCGGCGTGGGCGAGGGCTGCCTCGCGCACCCAGGCGCCGGCGTCGTGGGCTTTGTTGCGGTCGCGGATGCGGTCGCGGTTCATCCGACCGTTGCCTGCCACCACCGCCTTGAACTCGGCCCAGTCGATGTCGCTGTGCTCGTAGAGTTTTGTCTCGTCGTTCCACCTGAGGTTCGGATCGGGCACGGTCAAGCCGATGAATTCGGCCTGGGGCACGGTGGCGGTGATGAATTTCTGCCTGAGCTCGTCATTGGAGAAGCGCTTGATCTTCCAGGCCATGGACTGGTCGCTGTGGGTGCTTTCGCTGTCATGGGGGCCGAACATCATCAGCGACGGCCACCACCAGCGATTCAGCGCGTCCTGGGCCAGCTCCTTCAGTTCGTCGGAGCCGCGGGCGAGGGCCATCATGATCTCGTAGCCCTGGCGCTGGTGGAAGCTTTCTTCCTTGCAGACGCGGATCATGGCCCGCGCATAGGGGCCGTAGGAGCAGCGGCAGAGCGGGATCTGGTTCATGATCGCCGCGCCATCGACCAGCCAGCCAATGGCGCCGATATCGGCCCAGGTCAGCGTCGGATAGTTGAAGATCGAGGAATACTTGGCCTTGCCGTTGAGCAGCTCCTCCGTCATCTGCTCGCGGGAGACGCCCAGCGTCTCGGCGGCCGAATAGAGATAGAGACCGTGGCCGCCCTCGTCCTGCACCTTTGCTAGAAGCGCGATCTTGCGCCTGAGCGAGGGCGCGCGGGTGATCCAGTTGCCCTCGGGCAGCATGCCGACGATTTCCGAATGGGCATGCTGGCCGATCTGGCGCACCAGCGTTCGGCGGTAGCCTTCGGGCATCGGGTCGTTGGGTTCGATCTTCTCCTCGCGGTCGATCCGCGCCTGGAAAAGGGCGAGAAATTCCGCCGATTCGGTCGTGCTCGAATCCGCGCCGATCAGGCCCTGACTGTACATATTGGCTCCTCCACTCTTGGAACCTTTATATGTTACAAGCTTGAAGAATGTCAAGGATAGTCTGTAACATATCCGCGCGCGATCGCCGGAGCGGTCAGGCGCGGCCGAAGCGGGCGCCGAGCCGCGCATCGGGCGGCGGCAGCGGGCCTGTGGGCATGGAAGCGTTGGCGTCGAGCCAGGCTTCGGAGGGGGGCAGCAGCCGGGCGTAGATGGCGGCGACCAGCGCCCTTGTTTCGGGCTCGGGGTCGTCGGGCTGGACGAGGTCGGCGGGGATCGGCAGCAGTCTGAGCGCCAGCCGTCGCCATTCATGGATCATCAGGCAGCGCAGCGCCATGGCATCGAGCGCGCCGGGCAAGGGGCCGGCCTCGAGGGCTGCGGCGACAGGCCGGTAGGCCGCCAGCAGCCGCGCCATCTCCACGGCATGGCGGGCGCGGGCCATTTCTGCGCGCATTGCGGCACCCGGATGAAGACGTGGCATATCCGCAAGGGTTGGGCCTGACTGGCGCAGGGCTGCGGGGAGGGCGTCGGCCGCGGCAAAGCAGAGCCATGCCTCGGAAGCGAGCTGCAGGGCGCCGAGTGCCGCGAGCGCGTCGAGCACGGCTTCAAGCTGCGGCGCGGGCGCAATCACCAGGCAGCGCGGCGTGGCAGCGGGCAGCAGCGAGCTTGGGGCATAGATCCGGCGCTCGGCCAGGAGCACGGTTTCGGTGACGCCGGCCGAGAGCCGGTAGAAGGAGTTGCGGCCCTCGCGCGAGCGCTCGATCCAACCGTCGGCGGCAAGCCGCGACAGCGCCGTGCGGACCGCGCCATGGCCGATGCCGAGCCGCGCCATCAGCGCCTGCAGCGCCCCCGAGGGGGCCACCCCGCCGCGCGGGGCCATGGCGTCGCCCATGAAGCTCACGATCAGCGACCACGCCGACAACCGCCCGTCCGCCTGCAGGGCCGCAAGGCGGGATTGGATGGCGGCAGGGATCGGGTCGGACTGGCGCATGGAAAGAGGCAATAGACGGTTTGGCGGGGAGCGGGAAGGGGGAGGGGGAGCGGCATTCATAGAGGCGTCGTCCAGCGCGAGATTGCCGAACGAGGTTGCTTCTCCTATAGTGTGGTCCCATGTGGTTACAATAAAGGATTATTTCCATGTCGCGTGTCGGGGTGAAAGACGCCAAGGCAGGGCTGTCCGGCCTGGTGGACGAGGCCGCTGCGGGGGCGTTCGTGACCATCACGCGGCACGGCAAACCGGCGGCGGTGCTGGTGAGCCTTGAAGCGGCGGAAGCGGCGAAGCGGGAACTCGGCAAGGCTCGCCCGAGCCTCGTTGCCCATCTCAAGCGGTTCCCGTTGGATGTCGATCTCGATGACGCAGCGTTTGCCCGCAACCGGACGGCCTCGCGCGAGATCGATCTGTGAACGGCTATCTGTTCGACACCGATGTGATCTCGTTGCTGGCGCCGGGCCGGACGAGTGTGCCCGAGGGTTTTGCGGCATGGGCCGAGGCGCTGGACAGCGAGGGACGGGTCTTTCTGTCGGCCGTGTCCGTTCATGAGCTTGAAAAGGGCGTCCGGCTTCTCGAGGCCAGGGGCGCTCAACAGAAGGCGCGGGCTCTCGACAGCTGGCTCCGGCCGCTGGTCGCGCGCCATGCGGGGGTCATCCTGCCGGTGGACGCGGAGGTGGCGCGGGTGTCGGGCGAGCTTGAGGCAAGGGCGATCGCCGCCGGCTTCAATTCCGGCGCGTCGGACGCCATGATCGCCGGCACGGCGCATCATCACGAGCTGATCCTGCTCACGCGCAACGTCAAGCATTTCGAGCCATTCGGGATTGACGTGGTGGCGGCAAGCGCCGCCACGGGGCTTCCGAGCTAGTTGGCGCCGAAGCGCTCGATCACTTCGGCCAGATCGACATGACCGCGGCAACTGCCGTTGCCGATCGCCTGTTCGCCGTTTTCCAGTGCAATCGCGAAGACAACCGCCGGATCGGCTTCGAGCCTGTCCCACAAGGCCGAGAGTTTTG